>Ga0209737_10002966_pt1 | contig 11838 bp, 14 predicted proteins | sample TergutCu122P3_FD_187284 | JGI IMG/M metagenome (GOLD analysis project Ga0209737, IMG submission 187284) | Cubitermes ugandensis P3 segment gut microbial communities from Kakamega Forest, Kenya - Cu122 P3 (SPAdes) (version 2) | ecosystem: Host-associated > Arthropoda: Insects > Digestive system... | reverse complement strand
ACTAAGTATTATTAGATTATCAAATTGAATACTTAGTTGTTGGGGCTAACTCGGACGAGAAAAATCTCCAAGGAATCAAGATGCGTATATTTGGGTGGCGTTTTGCCGATAATGCCAGGCTGTATTTTTCCAGCGGTCAGAAGAAAGCAGAAGCAAACGCCATCGCCGCAACAGTTTGTGCACTTATCATGAATCCCCAGCTTACACAATTGGTTGCAAATTCACTTTTGTTTTCATGGGCTTTTGCTGATAGTATTAATGATGTTAATGTGTTGTTGGATGGGGGTAAAATTCCGTTGGTGAAGAAGTCGATAGGGGCGGTGGAGGGTGGGTTTTTGTATAATCAGTATTTGGAGATTATGTTGTTGATTATGAGGGAGGGTAATATGATGGCGCGGGTGATGGATGTTATTGAAATGGATATTCGGTTAACTCCTTATAATCAGGATTTTAGGATTGATTTGTGTGTGGAGGGGTTCAGGATATCGGCGGAGTATTTTGATAGTTATGGGAGTTATAGGGTAGATAGGTGGTATGCGTACTGAATCGAGGTGTGGCTCGTAAGCTCTGAATTCTACGCAGACGCGCTTTCGCTCCGAGAGAAACGTTGCGTTACATAAGTTCGCAAAATACGCGAACTAAGTAACGACGTTTCTCAAGGGTCTGCTTTAGAAGTCAGAGCTTACGAGCCACACCAATGTACGTATTGAATGATTGGTTTTATGAATCTAGGTAGCCTAATCGTGCAATGTAAAAACAGTTAGCGAGCCGAAGGAAAATACCCTTATCTGGGGCACACCCTTTTCTGTTGTAAAATATTGTTTGTGTAAGATGAAGTTAATAAAAAATGAAAATATTTAAAGGCGCTCTCAAAAATATGATTCCAAACTTAAGATTCCCCTCTCGCCCAGGGATAAGGGTATTTTCATCCGGCTCGCAAAAGAGAAATCAAAGTATAAGCGGAAGCTTAACCATAGAAGCCGCTTTAGTAATGCCCGTATTCTTATTCTTTATGATTAGTGTCCTGTATGTTTTTCAGATTATTCAAATTCAAGCTGAAACTTATCAAGAATTACATCAACGGGGAAACCATATTGCTTTTGAAGGTTATCAGAATCGGGAGCAATTAGGCGATGGCATTGTTGACCTAAAGGAAACATATCGGATTAAACCATTACTGCTATGGCAGGATTTTGGTCAACTAAAGGTAGTGCAAAATTATTATGGGTATGCATGGATTGGATATGATGTCAGTAAGGGGAGTAGTAGTGGCGAGGTATTAGAAGAGCAAGTATTCATTGCCGAAACAGGCACGGTATACCATGTTACGATGGATTGTACCCATTTAAAGCTGTCGATAACAAGTGTTAATAGTAATACAATTTCGTCACTACGCAATGATACGGGCGGAAAATATTATCAGTGTGAACGATGTCCGCGCGAGGATAATGGGATTTTTTTCATCACATCGTTTGGAACACGTTATCACTCGGATGTAAATTGCTCCGGACTTAAAAGGACAGTATCGGTTCTTTCATTAAGTGAAGCAGTAAGACAAGGTTACCGTGGATGCTCACGTTGTTCTTAGAACATAGGATGTCGAACCCATATATATAGAAAAGGAAGTAATAATGATTAGCAATACAATAATTGCAACGTTTTTAATGTGCTGTACATTTTTTGACATTAAAACCAAGCAAATCCCTATGAAGCTTATAGTGGTTTTTACATTCCTTATTGTAGGTTTTTGCTTTATAAACAATTTTTTTTACTATTGGGATTTTTTACTCCGATTGATGCCGGGTGCATTTTTAATATTAATTGCTTTTATCACAAATCAAGCACTCGGATATGGTGACGGGGTAGTAGTAATATTAATCGGTATGATGTTAGATTTTCAAATCACTATCACATTTATATTAATAGCATTTTTATTAAGTGCAATTACCTCAATTTTCATACTCATAACCAAGAAAGGCAACCGACAAACAAAACTCCCCTTCATACCATTTCTCTTAGTAAGCTGGTGTATACTACTAATCTTTTGACGCAATATAAAAAATTCCCCTCCTTGGAGGGGTGCCCGCAGGGCGGGGTGGTTTCCCTCACCTCCACCACCGAAAGGACAACCATGAACAAACCCAAAACTCACTACCTCAAAACTCACTACCTCAACGCCTACATGACCATCGAAGCCTCATTAATTATCCCTTTGGTAATAGGAACATACTTCTTCCTTATTTTTACCAGCTTCTTCCTATATAACAGATGCGTTATAACTCAAGTTACATACATAAAATGCTACCGCGCCAGTACCTTTACCTACTGGGAGGAAGGGTATGGAGAGGTATCATATACAACACTGGCACTGCGCAGCGCTGATTTAGCGCGGGATTACATCGAATCGCGAAAAGATTTCGCAAGATATCCATTTTTCAACTTGAAAAACGAGAAAGTCACAGTTTTTCAATGGGGTCTTTTATCATCAGATATATATGTCAAATTAAGCATTGAAGGAACGACCCAATCATTTTTGCGGGATGATTATCAATTGAAAATAAATTCGGTTTCGAGGATTACGAATCCGGTCAGCAATATCAGAGCAGCAAGGAGGAATGAAAAGAATGCTGGAAACTAAATATTATCGTGACATGAACCATAATTATTTGATTATAAAAGAGTCAGATAAGTCACCTTTTAACCCATATCAATTTAAAATGATTACTGGAAATAATATTCCCGGGTTGTTAAATGTCAGTCAGAGGTATATCGATGGGGAAATATTTTTCTATTATGAAATTAGCTCGTTGCAAACCCTTAAGACTATGTTTGAACATCGGAAAATGGATAAAACAATGGCGGTTCGTTTATTAACTGGTCTCGCAGGAATATTTAAGGAAGTAAAGAGATATTTACTAAATGATGATGGTCTGTTATTAAGTCCGGACTATATTTACCTTAATTGGGAAAAAGAAGAAGTCTATTTCGTTTTTTACCCATATAAATATGAGAGTGTGGCAAATCAAGTTCAACAACTATTTGAATATCTGGTTCGGATTGTTGACCATAGTGATGAAAAGCTGGTTGATATGATTTATGATTTATTTAAACTTGCCGAAAGGAATATTCTTGTAGTAGAGGATATTGAGTCCCAGTTAGTAAAATTATCTCAAACGCAAGTTGAGGAGTGGGAATTGCCACGAGTCGATGAAGTTGTTGATGAAGCGCTTCCGACATATGCCTTACCGTACGAAACTAAACCAAAACAGGATGAAGGGCAAAAGCAAAAATTTTTGATTTTAACTTTAATATCGGCAGCAGGTTTTATTTTCACCCTGATATATCAGCAATTTTTTATTTTAACAGCAAGGCAGTTATTGCTTTCGTGGGTTATGTTAGTAGTGTTTGTTATTTTTTTCTTGATGACCGGAGCTATATATGGGTTACTTATTTATCGGTCAAGAAGTGGTGAATGTAATGAAAAAGTAATGGATTTTGACGAGCAGGTAAAACCGGCCCAAGCCAGCCAAACATCGGAGTATTATGGAGACACAATATTTTTAACCGAAGATACGAAAGAATACAAGCTTTATGGTTTCGGCAGGGGAAATAAACATATTATAGATATGGATAGTTTTCCTTTCACAATTGGTAAGTTGGTTGAAAATACAGATTTTTGCCTGAAAGAATCATCTATCAGCCGTGTTCATGTAAAATTTACACGATATGAAGAAACAGTTTTTATGACGGACTTAAACTCAACTAACGGAACCCACAAAAACGGTTTACGCCTAGACCCCAATGAAACAGTGCCAATCGAAGCGGGTGACGAGATAAGATTAGGTAAATTGAATTTTTATTTCCGTTAAAGTTTGCCTATACTATTTTATATGCTATAATATAGTAAATTCCCCTCCTTGGAGGGGTGGCGTGGCGGCTCGCTTGCGAGACGTTTGTGACGGGGTGGTAATTTACCGAAATCTTAAGGAGTCAACCAATGAAAATCAACATTTACTATGGAGGCCGCGGGCTGATTGACGATCCAACTTTATATGTAATAAACAAAATGCAGGACATTTTAGATGAACTCCATGTCACTGTCGAGCGTTTTAACCTATATGAATTGAAAAACAGCATCACAACCCTGCCACAAAGCCTTAAAACAGCCGACGGAATTATCCTTGCCACCACCGTTGAATGGTATGGAATCGGCGGTTATATGCAGCAATTCCTCGATGCCTGCTGGTTGTATGGTGATAAAGAAAAAATATCCGAGATATATATGTGCCCCGTAGTTATGTCCACTACATACGGTGAGCTTGAAGGAAAATTAAACTTATCGATTGCGTGGGAAATTTTAGGTGGACTACCGTGCAGCGGTTTTTGCGGTTACATTGCCGACGCCACGATTTTGGAAGGGAATGTTGAATATCTTCGCATAATTGAAAAAAAAGCGGAAAACCTATACCGCACCATCAATCAAAAACTACCAAGCTTCCCAGCCAGTAACCAAGCGGTCAGGGAGAGAGTTTCAAGTACCAAAAATATTGATTTGACCCCGCAGGAATCGGAACAATTGTCGCATTATGCATCTGATGATGTTTATATCCAAAGGCAGAAAGAAGATATCCAAGAGCTGACCAGCCTTTTCCGCGACATGATGTACAACAATGATACTGACGAAGATGAAGATTTTCTTGCTGACTTTAGGAGTAATTTTAAACCGCAGGCCGGATTTCGAGCGGTATACAAGTTAAACATCGAAAACCGCAAGAAGCCATTATTTATTGAGGTGAGCGGAGCGAACTGTGAATGCGCTTACAATGATAAAGCAAGCGAAAAAGTTGATGTTGAAATGGGTATCGACCGTGATACCCTGGAAGAAATAATTCATGGACGGATGACTTTCCAACGCGCTTTTATGACATCAAAGATGAAAATGAAAGGCGATTTCAAAACACTTAGAACCCTCGATTTGCTATTTGATTTTACGGGTAAAGGTACATGATGAAAGAATTGCATTATTTCGACTTTTGATTCGGATTCCGCTTGTGACGGATATGGGTGTATAAATGCGCATAGCTTTAATGGTTCTTCGATTGATTTTTCAACTTCCCTACATGTTTTACCGTGTTTGCCGATATGGTTCATATGAGGATAATTTCGCTTATCATAAAGAAGCATTTGCATATTTAAAAATGGCGACTACTAAGGCAAATCGCGCCGGACGGGTATCAATCAAAGCTTATGGGATTGAAAATGTACCTGAAGAAGATGGGTTTATCATGTTTTGCAATCATCAAGGTATGTTTGATGTTTTAGTCTTTTTGCAAACCTGTCCAAAACCATTTTCATTCATGGCAAAAAAGGAATTAAAAAATACCATCCTCTTAAAACAAGTCAGCGCTGCTTTGGGTGCATATCATATAGACCGTGAGGATTTGCGGCAGTCAATGGGAGTTATCCAAACCATTACCGCTGATGTCTTAAGAGGAAAAAATTTCCTAATTTTTCCCGAAGGAACCCGCGCTCCCGTACCCAATACTATGGTTGATTTCAAAGGTGGCAGTTTCAAAAGTGCGACCAAGGCAAAATGCCCGATTGTCCCCTGTGCCTTGGTTGACTCATACAAACCCTTCGACGAGCATTCCATCAAACCGGTGACAGTAAAGATTATGTATCTACCCCCCATTTATTATGACGAGTACAAAGATATGAAAACAATTGAGATAGCGGAGCTTGTCAAGTCAAAAATCCAGATTGCAATTACAGAATTACTTGACAAAGCCTAACTCCCTATGTATAATAAACTTTGCGTCAGACGAGGAGAAGTACTCAAGTGGCTGAAGAGGCGCCCCTGCTAAGGGTGTAGGTCGTTAACGCGGCGCGAGGGTTCAAATCCCTCCTTCTCCGCCAGATTATTTCAAATCCGAACCCCTCATTTATATTTGTAAACGGGTTGTTCGGGGTTGTTATTCATAGATAACAACGGAAATGCAAAAAGCCCGCCGGGGTGTAAAAACTCCGGCGGGCTTTTTGTGTGTTCATTGTGTCCGAATCGGACACGCTTATTTTAATAATTCATTGACGCGCCTTTGAACTGCTGCCGCGTCGTACCCTGCGACGGTCAAACGCTGTACGCGCTCCGCCCCATTGCCCCATCTGCCGTTTATAACCTCCCGTGCGATTGCGTCAAGAGGTAGAAGCGCGGGCGTTGAGGGGGGCGTTGTGGCGGGCTGTGAAGGCGTTGCGGGCGGCGGTGTCGGTGCGGGGGCTTGTCCGATTGCCGTAACGTCCCCCGAAACAACCCACCCGTGTACCCTGCCGCCGTCCTCGCTGATAAGGTGATATTGATTGCGGGCGCGGGGTGCTATTTGCGTAACCTTGCAACGCGAACGGTCGCGGCTATGCGCGGGCGTGTGCGCCGTTGATGATGTGTAAACGCCGCCGCCTGTAAATTGTACAACGTCCCCCACCTTATAGTCCGTGGACGGCGCGGCGGGGGCTGTGGGCGTTGTCGGTGCGGTTGGGGGTGTAGCGGGTGTTTGTCCCATATAAGCCCGTACACGGTCAATAAACGCGCCCCACGTTATCGGTCTGCCCGCCCGTATGTTTTGCGGGCAATTTTTCCCGCTCCAATTATTGTGTTGCCGGACATTTTCAACGGGGATATTGCGCCGTCTGCATATATCCGCCGTGAGTGCCGCCGTTCGGTCAATCGTTTTTGCAAAATCGCCGTCCGAATTTACGCACATTTCGATTCCGATTGATTGACGGTTGCCGTTTCCGCCGCCGTCCCCCGCGTGGAAGCCGTCCTCGTTTTCGGGCAAGTGCTGATACGTTTCTTTATCGTCCGTTGTGTAATGCCAACTTACGGGAAGGTTCGCGGCGGTATCGCCTTTAAGATAATTTGCGTGGTTACGCGCTCCGCTGCCCCTGCTTGTATTGCCCGTTTCGTGAATCGTGACAAACAACATGGGGTTTACTCGCCCCGGACGGTTGCGCCGTCCCGCGGGTACAAAATCTTGAATAATATTCAAGGCGGGCGCGTTCGTTTGCGTATTGCTCATGGTATTACCTCCGTTCGTTGCCGCCGTGTCAAAGGCGGTCAAATTGTGTTGCTCAATAATCCGTATGAGTTTGTCGGGATATGTGGGGTCTGTGGCGTACCCTGCCGCGTGTATAGCGCGGCAAGCCGCCTTATAATCCCTTTCCCCTATGACGGCGGCGTAACGTGCGCTTGCCGTCAAAAACGCGGTGTGGTCGGCGTTTGATTCCTCCCACGAATTATAGGCGCGGAAATTAGCGTTGACGGTGCTTTGTACGCCGTTAAATACTTCTTGCGTGTCTATGTTGAAAACGCGCCCGCTCCACCGCGAATCGGCTTTAATGCCGAATAGTGCGTTTGCCTTCGTCGCAAGGGTTGACCGTCCCCATCCGCTTTCAAGTATCGCTTGCGCGATTTTGAGGGAAGCAAGAACGCCGCTCTTTGTCATATCGACGGCGGCGGCGTTGCCGATTCTCTCAATAAATGCCCGTTGCTCTTGTTGCGTCATTTTCGTTATACCTCCCTTTTATGTGTGAATATTGTTTAAGTCAATATCCCGCGCTTCCTCGGGGTTCGCTTTGCGGATTTTTACCATATTTTCCGCCTTTGCTTTCCATGCGTAAAAGCCTATCGCGGTGGCGGTCGGCGCGGCAATGAACCCCAAGAATACCGCTAATTGCGAAACGTCAATCATAACTATTTTCGCGGCGATATGTACGCCATAAAAATACGATAATAAAACAAGCGCAAGTATGAGCTTTGAAAACTCAATTTTGCGCTTGCTTTTTTCCGTCCGCTCTCTCTCGCCTTTTTTGCGCCGCGCTCGGGCGCGGGTGTTGCTCTCCCTAATCAACGCGGCGATACATATTGCGGCGATAATCACGCCCGCGAAAAACGCCGCCGCGCCGACAATGATATATGTTCCCAATTATCCGCGCCCCCTTCCTTAAAATATTTGTGACAAAATAAACGCGACAACCGCCGCCGCAACCGCCGAAAATATGAGCCATATAAATTTATCCCATTTATGCGCCCCGGCTTTTTCGATTGTGTCAAGCCGCTTCCCGTGGTTTTCAATATATTTTTCGGCGCGGTCAATCGACATTATAATTTTTTCTATATTGCCGATTCGCTCCCCTTGCGCTTTTTGCCCTATTTCGATTTTTTCAATAGAGGTATCAACGCGCTTCGTAAGGTGTTTTACCTCCGACGCCATTTCCGCGACACTTTTTGCAAGGTCATTTATCCCCGCCGCAATTTGATTATTTTCACCAATGCGGTGGTGGGCTGATTTTGTGCTTTCCTGTAAGGCTGTAATTTCGCGTGAGTGCGTCAATACTAAATCCGCAATTTGTTTAATTTCCATTATGGAAGCCCCTTTCTGTGTTATCCCCCGCTTTCATTTCGGGGCTTGTATCGTTTTTAGGCTTTCGGCGGAATAACTTGTTAAGCCCCTGCCGGAAGCTGAAGCTATTGCAATGTTGCATAACGCCCTTGTAAGACGCGATACGGCGTATAAAGGAATCTTGCGTTATCTCCCCGTTGTCGCGCATTTTCTTGATGTGTTTTACTCCGTGCTTGATTTTTATTGCGGTTTTCTTTTTTAATTTTCGGTGCGTCGCCCACACCCGATACCCGACAAATTCAACGCCCATACTACACGGGCGTATTGCGGTTTTTTTATTCAACTGCAACCGCAAATTGTCAAATAAAAAGGCTTCTATTTCGTCCTTAACAACGGCAAGGTGCTGTTTGTCGTGGTGCAAAATAATAATATCGTCCATGTATCGGATATAATAATGTAGCTGTAAATCGTGTTTTGCGAAAAGGTCAAGCTCATGCAAATACAGATTCGCAAACATTTGAGAAGTAAGGTTGCCTATCGGCATACCCACTTCAAAAAGGCGGTCGCTCGGGTCTACAAGCTCGGGGTCAATCCCTATCGGCAACCCGAAGCGCGTTTCCTCGCTGTTTATTATCAACGTGAGTAAATCAACAAGCCGCTTGTCGTTTACGCGGCGGTTAAGTATATTTATGAGTATTTCGTGGTCTACCCTGTAAAAATACTTTGCAATGTCAAGTTTAAGATAATAAAACCGCTGCGGCTTTCGGTCAACTTGCCGTAACCAATATTGCAAGCGGTCAACGGCTTTGTGCGTCCCTTTGCCCTCCCTGCAAGCGTATGAATCATGTATAAATTGCTTGTTAAAAAGGGGAAACAACTGCCGATAAATCGCCCATTGTACCACCCTGTCCTTAAACGGCAACGCCATAATCAACCGCTTTTTCGGCTCATAAACATAAAATTGCCGATACCGCCCGACGGTGTACGTTTCGTATATTAAATGATTTTGTATCTCTATAAGGTTGGCTTCAAGGTTGCTTGAAAACAACATAACTTCGTCACGGTATCGCTTGCCCTTGCGGGCGGCTTCCCACGCTTCATAGAGGTTTTCAAAATCATAAATCTTTTCGTAAAGGTTTTTAATCCTTTTCATGCCCTGCCCCCCCACGCCGCCGTGCAACGCCCTTCGGCGCAACCCTGCGCCTACTAACCGTTCCCGCGGCAATATAGTTTTTTTCCCGCCTTATCTCGGCGGGAAGGGAAATAAACCCCTTTAACCCTTGCGCCGTATGTAGACACTTATGTTTACACCTTACCGTCAAGAGGTAGAGCGGCACGGAAGCCAATGTTCGTGTTGACGTTGGAACGGGCGTTGTTCAAGTTAAGCGCGAACACGCCCGCGTTCGCCGCGTTGTTCCAATTCCCGCCGCGGATAGGCAACCGCAATGATAGACGGTTTATTCCCCAAAGGTTTTATTGTTTTACCGCTTTCATGTAACCGCCTATCATGCGCCCGATTTCATCAAGCAACTTTGCCCAATGCTCGTATTTTTTGAACGGCAAGCAGGGGGCGGCGTTCGGATATAGCTTGCGGTCGGCGGCAAGCCGTATCAAGTGACGCAATACATCAAGCTCAACGTCCATATCTTGAAGCGTTGTCTTTTTGTAATACTTCTTTTCAACGACAACCGCATATTCCAACAAGCCGTACATGCGGGCGCGGATTTTTCCGGCAAGCTCGTACCGCTCCGTCCTCGGGAACTGCAATAAAGCGGGGTTGCCGTAACAAATCATTTCATAAATTTTTTCTTTAATTTTGAACGCTTCCACCCCTGCCCTCCGTTCGTGAAAGTATAAGGGCGGGCTATCGCCCGCCCCAAACAGTTAATCAGTAAACAGTTAGCAGTTATTCACAAAAAGCGGCACGGAAGCCAATGCTCGTGTTGACGCTGGAACGGGCGTAGCCCAAGTTAAGCGCGAACACGCCCGCGTTCGCCGCGCCGTTCCAACCCCCGCCGCGGATAGGCAACCGCTCACCCGTGAGCGTTGCCCAAAAGTGGTCATTACCTAACTCCGCCGCCGTTGCGCCTGTCGGCGGTAATAAGCCAAGCGCGTGTAAAAGAGCCGCGCCGCCCGTTGCCGCGGGGGTCGTTGTAACGGTTGCAAATCCCACGCTTGTTTGCGTGTATTTGAGCGTCCCCGCCGTCCCCGGATTGACAAGCGTTCCGTCCGGCATAATCGCCCGCCACTCCGTGCTTGTCGCGCTCATGTTGCAATTATGCTTCATGGCGTTGCCGTCAACAATTATGTTTATTTCGCCGTCATTAAGGCGCATACCCGCAACCCAATCCCACACGTTGCCGTTAAGGTCGGCTATGCCGTCCTCGCTCCAATTATGATTCCATGCCGCCGGTCCCGAACCCGTGGCGGTGCGGGTGATTCTGTTGCTTGTATCACGCGCCGCGCTCGGTACGCTCTTTTCGTGCGCCGCGTCAATATCTTGCCCGTAATTGTTGTTGCCCCGCGGCAATGTTTTATTATGCCTACACCACAAAGCGATTGCCGCCCACAAAGCGTTCGTCATTAAGTGCCACCCCGCGCCCTTATTGCGGCTCACGGTCAAAGCCCTGTCAAAATTCATGCTGTGTCCGGGGTCGCGGAACGGCAAGGAATAAGCGCGGTCGTTTACGATTATGTTGTGGTATTTGCTGACATGGATAACGTCTTTTGTTTGTCCGTCAACGACAAACGCCGGAAGGGGTATTTGCGCCCCGCCCGTGAGTACGTCCGCATAATTAAGGCGCGGAAAGGGGACAACCACGGACGGCATACCCAAATCGTCAAGCCTTACGGTGTTTTTGCCGCCGCTTAATGCTTCCACGGCAAGTTTCAAATCATCAAAATTTGTCATTTCTTTTTATCCTCCCTTAATTAAAGTAACGCCCAAAGCGTCAAGGTACATTTCGTTATGTCGAACGGCAAAGGCATGGGGACTTCCCGCGGGTTGCCCTCGTCGTCCACGCCGTCCGCGACATAATCATACGCCCGCGGCGGTATGTCTATTTGCGCGGTGTAGTCCTCCGCAAGCCCCGGTATAACGCCCATAACAAGGTTGCCGAATCGGTCGCGGCATACGTCAATGTGCGCGGCGTCGTCCCGCTCACGGGTTGCAAGGTTGATTGTCAATTCGTCCGCCCCGAACGTGATTCGGTTGCCGTTGACTTCAAAGGCTATTTTTTCGCCCTCGTTCTTTTCAACGACAATAATTGATTTTGTTTTAGCCATTTCGTTTACCCTCCATTTTTTTAAGATTTTGGTATGCTTCGCGTGACCGCGCCGCAATGGTTTCCGCCGCGTCCTTGTCGGCGGTTGTGACCGCGCCGCCGCTTTTGCGGAAGCTGTCAAGCACATACGCTTCATGCTGTCGGCGGTCGTCGCGCTTGAT
>Ga0209737_10002965_pt1 | contig 11841 bp, 7 predicted proteins | sample TergutCu122P3_FD_187284 | JGI IMG/M metagenome (GOLD analysis project Ga0209737, IMG submission 187284) | Cubitermes ugandensis P3 segment gut microbial communities from Kakamega Forest, Kenya - Cu122 P3 (SPAdes) (version 2) | ecosystem: Host-associated > Arthropoda: Insects > Digestive system >... | reverse complement strand
CCTGCCACTTCTGCTTCATGTATGCTTAAACGTCAGAGCGCGTAAACCATCCTAGAGCGCGTAGATAAACCTGATGGTTAAAACAACGCCGGTTGTGTGGGTTATGCCCTGAACCGGGTCGCTGTCTGGATCCCATTCGCCATCCAAGCCCTCAAGCGGCCCGTATGGCCCGTATGGCCCTACCGGCGCATAGTTCACTTCCCGGTAGAACTCAAAGCCAAAGGAATCCACGTGAACGACATTGATGGTGACCAGCTCTCGGTGGTAGCCATATATGATAGTGATGGCCTGATCCACATCAAGCTCACCGGAAGGCGGGTCACTGCCGTCCAACAACTCGCCATCTCCAAAGCCGATAAAGTCTTCCGGAGGATAGGGGCCATAATCACCTGCCCAGGCATAGAAGAAACTTCGCGTTATTTCTACATCATCCCAGATATTGTGGTGAATGATGGTTACCGTGCCCATACCTCGTTTATAGAGATAAATGATATCTATGACATCACCACCTAACAGCGAACCTTCAATGGGGTCGCTATCCGGAGAAAGCACTCCGGGCAGGTAAAAGCGGATAGGCTCTGCATCGTAGGGGCCATAGGGGCCTTCCGGCACCGTAAAGGTCTTGAATTTGAGCACGTCTTCGGTATCGATGTCAATGCAGGTTACGTTGACGGTTCCCCAGGTCTGGAAGATGCCCGAGTTGACCCACAGTGCGGGGCGCACATAGGGATAGGCTGCCCGAGACGAGCTGGCATAGACTGCTCCGCTTAAAAATGGTGAGGCATGGGTGCCAATCGAGGTTGCGGTCTTGTTTGTGCCAGAGTTATGTCCGCCCGTGCGACCCCACCAGAAGTCTTCCAATTCGGCAGGTTTCCCCGGTGGGGTCAGCTTGTTAAAGTTCTTCTTTGCCAATGCGGGGCTGTCAGCAACTGTTGTGGATGTTAATGCATATCTATTACTGCAGAACATCGCGGCTTCGGCAAAGCTCAGCAGGAAGGCGACATCATCACCGGTACTCGCCTTGATGCCGGTGGGCTGGCTGTAACCGCTATTGTAGGGGTTGCTGATCACTCCCCAGTATCCAATTCCATTCGTAGTGTTCGCGTCGCTCATAACGGAAAAGCTCCGCAGCCTGGCGGTCTTGGGAAGCGTATTCTTGAACCAGCCGTTCACCAGATTACGCACAGAGGAGATCTGATAGGCATCGATGTTTCTGTCGTCAAAGACAACCTTGCCTAATGGGAGAACAACTTTGCGGACGATGAGCGAGTAGCCACCGCTTTGGGCGATCTCGACCCAATCGGACGTGTCGCCTGCCAGTGAGGCAGGGAGGATTCTGCCATCAACTACCGAGTACCTGTCAACAGGAGTGGGAGTGACAGGGGGAGCAGCCGAGACCCCCAATGGCATAGGCATAAAAATGGTAACGAGTAAGGCTGTTGCCAGAAACATGGACAACAGCTTGGAGCCAAAAGTCTTTCTTGTAGTTTGCGCGTGCATGATACCTGCCTTTCTCTCAAATCACAAAGCTCCTTTGGGCCTGTGAACTACTTGGATTAAACACGCAACCCATAGGTTACGTACTTGTCGCAAAGTACAGTGCGGTTTTCAGGCAAACAGGCCTATCATGTTGTGCTCACACAGGAATTTGGGTATTGAAACTATGCTTACATTTCTATAATAAAAGCATAATGAGACATAACGCCCGCAACGATCGCAGAGACTTACTGCCTCGTCCCCAGTATTGTTTGTGTCAGCAAGCGAAGAGCCCAGGTGCCTTTCAGTTTAGCACCAGCGATAAACTATCCTCCTTCCTGGATATTCGCTACTTTGGACAACCCCCTTGCAAACTATACCGATGCCCATTGTACAACCTGAATAGGGCGCTGTAAACAATTTGTCTAAGGCAACCCCAAAATCGTATAAATCGATCAGAACGTGTAAATAAACCTGATGGTCAACACTGTGCTGCTGTCGGTAGTTTTGCCTTCAACCGGGTCAGAGTTTGGATCCCATTCGCCAGGCGTCACGAAGGAACCTTCCAGCGGATAGTAAGGCCCATAGTCACCAACAGGCACGTAGTTCACTTCGCGGTAAAACTCGAAACCATACATGTCCACATGAACAACATTGATGGTAACCAGCTCCTTGTGGTAGCCATATACAATGGTGACATTCTGGCCTATATCGAGCTCACCTGAGGGCAGGTCACTGCCAGGCATCAACTCACCCAGTCCAAAACCGGTAAAGCGCTCTGCTGGATAAGGGCCATAGTCGCCTGCCCAGGCATAAAAGAAGCTCCGGGTTATCTCCACCTCGCCCCAGAGGTTGTAGTGAATGAGGGTTACCGTTCCCATTCCGCGCTTGTAGAGGTAGATGATGTCGACCACCTCGCCGCCCATGAGCGTGCCGGAGATGGGGGCGCTGGCTGGAGAGAGAACTCCGGGCAAGAAGAAGCGGATGGACTCTGCATGGTAGGGGCCATAGTCGCCTTCGAGCACGGGATAGCTTGTGCTTTTGAGCACTTCTTCGGTATCCATGTCGAGGCAGATTACATTCACGGTTCCGAAGGTTTTAACGTAGGTGTTGTTGATGTCGAAGTTGTTATAACCCTGGCTGAAGGGGGAGGTCCAGACTGTGCATTTGATGTTGGCAGCATAGACCGCAGCAATCGCAGGATTGCGATCGGGGAAGGCAGCAGAAGCGCTGTTATTGCTGAAGGTCGAATCAGCTGCAACTGTAAGATTCTGGTAGCTGGTAGTGAAGATGCCACCACCACCACCTACGGCCTCATTGTTGGATACGGTGCCACTTTTCAGGGCAAGGGTGCCAGCATTGAATACTCCGCCGCCATCTTTATTGGCTGCGTTATTAGAAATGGTGCCACCCTCCAGTGTAAGCGCGCCAGCATTAAATGCCCCGCCACCGTTTTCTTCGGCTGTATTGTGCGTAACAGTGCCGTTCTCCATTATCAGGGTACCGTCCTCATGGACATAGATGCCTGCACCGCTTCCCTGGCTGGAATTGCCGGCGATCACGCCATCGTACACGGTAGCCAAACTATCGGCCTTGATATCCAGGGCGCCTCTGTCATTGTTCAGGCAGCCCCGGATGACGGGATTGTAGATACTCACATTGGTTGCTCCCTGAGCAGGAGTGCCAACATCGATGCCGCCACCGAGGATTCCAGCAGCCGCAGAACCGCTGAGCGCAACGCTTTCAAACATAAGTGTTACATCGTCTGCCTCTATGCTGAAGTGGGCACCAGGAGTTCCCGGGCTAACATACGTAATCACGGCTTCACTAACGCCGCCATTAACCAGGCTGAGACAGGTGAGGGTTCTGCCGGTTACGGTGAACCTGAGTGCCTTGCTCACAGAGAAGCTGTTAGCCACCAGGATGTGCTCAAAGGGTGCGCTGGCAGAGTGCGGGCCCAGAGCGCTTCCGTGATAGAAGCTGCGTTGCAGCGAATCCTCATGATAGGCGACGTTGTCAAAGGCGATGAGAATCAAGCCGTCGTAAGCGGGGCCTTCGAAATCCCAGGGAACACTGGCGGCAGCAAAAGTGCCGGTTGCTTCATCATAGTTAGCCGCGTCATACCAGAGTGGCGCGGCATAGTGCTGCGGATACCCGCCCAGTCCTGAGGGGTTTGCGGCATTTGGCTCAAGAGCCCTGCCGTCTGTCCTGGTGGTAAAGCTCCACTCGGTTTTATAGCTGCTGCTTGGAGCGAGGCTGATGATTCTGTAGGTGATGTCGAGGGGCTCAGGCCCGTCTACCACTGCTGTATCAATACCGCCTACAGCACCATCAAAGAGCGCACAAGCCTGGTTTTCGATGGTGCCCTCGGCATCTCGTGCCACAGCAAAGGTGAGCATCAACTCGACCTGAGAACCATCCAGAGCAGACAGATCAGCAAGAAGCTCAACTGTCAGCGTGCCCACATCAGCCAACACAGTGTTATTCACAACAAAGTCAATGCCAGCTGTAAGGGGCAGGCCGTCTAAGCTGAGCCGTGCACTGCCATCTACAAAACTCATCTTATCGGCCGGGTACTCGTCTACGATTTCTACCTGTGAGTAGGTATCCATGCCCTTGGGCAAGGTCAGGTTGATGGTATAGTCAAGATTCTTGCCTGGCATGTAGTTGTCGCTTGAAGCCTGCTTACTGAAGGAAAACCCGCGAATAACCTCTATGTTGTAGTAAAGAGTATGAGCGGCAGCCGAGGTGTTAATGCCAATATAGACATTGTTAATGCCTTCACTCAGGTCGGCAGAAACACTGAAGTTCGACCCAAAGCTGCTGTCGGGGAAGAACCAACCCCTGCCTCCCGGAATGCCCATCATGATGTCGTCAACACCGGGGATCGGCTCTCTGTTGAGGCTGATCATCCTGTCCTTGCTGAGCGGAACCTGGATCGAAGCAGTAAAGGGGTCGTCTTTGGTGCCGATTCCGCCGTCTGGTGGATGGGTGTTTTGCCCGGCCAGGCTGGTCATATAGGCAAGCTCGACATGCGGAATTCCTATCACCATTAAGTGATAGTAGTAAATGGTAGGGCTGGCGAAAAAGTCCTCCACATACTTCACCCAGAGATCAACCGTTTGTCCTGGCAGTACTACAACCGCCTGATTGGTAAGACCGGGCTGAGCAGGCCAGGCTGCTATGAGAAATGCATCGTCAAAGCTGGGATCTGTATACACATACTTTATCATGCGTGTAATATTCGGCCTCATATCTGCGGTATATTCCGTCTCACCGTCTACAAACTGCACCACACGCGGGCGGATGACCCACACGTATTCCGTGGTGGTCTTGCTGGATATGCCATCCAGCTCCATCCAGGCAACGATGCTGGTGCCCTCCCCATAACCCGACTGCACCCAGCCAGGTGTGAGGATGAAACTCAGCTGGAGAACAAACTCCGCGCCTTCCAGGCTCGCAAAGGGGTACATGCTGTCTGTCAGGGTTGCGGTCAGCAGGTCGGTTCCACCGGGAGACCCACCGGAGGATCCGCCAGAAGCGCTGTCTGTCAGCGTGTATTGCAGGCCTTCGACAAGGAGTAAACCATCGATCGATAATTCGGCGCTGAGCTCAACATAGCTCAGGTGTTGTGGGATATAAGCCTGGATTACCTCGATTGTATCAACACCTGAAAGATCATCAGGAAGCGTAATGCTTGTTGTAAAACTGATTTCCTCGCCGGGATAGACGATGTTTTTATCCGCCTCCAGGCTCAAGCCGGGCATTTCGATGGTTCTTTTTGTGCCCTGCTGAAGCTGGTACTCTGACGATGCCGCTATTGCATAAAGCGGCATCAAGACCAGCACCAACACCGCCAGGAACAACACCTGGCTTTTCAGCAACAGCCCCTTGACTGTATTCACAGTTGATTGTGATTGTTTCCTGCTCATGGTAGTCTCACTTTCTCTTTAAAACGAACAGAGAATAAAACTACCCCCCACTTGCATGGAAGCTTATTGTGTTATGTAGTATCACAAAATTTACTCAACACAAGTATACACTATATAGTGCCAGGCATACGGATAACAAAGCATCAAAGAGGTATTGGCAGACAATCGTAACGTTACCGCATGACGTAGTGGGTGCGATCAGTAACCTCTGTTCTGCTTCAGTCGTGCTTATTAATCCACTGTTGACTAAAAACGTCGGTTGCTTTACTATTGAAAGAAACCGACGAAATCAGTCAATATCGGTCAATATCAGTTTTTCTAAGGCGGGCCGCAGTGGACAGAAGAGACAGCAAAGAAACCGAGAAGCACCAGTTGATTATGACCGCTGCTGCATATCTATTCGCCAGGCAGGGCTACCATAAGACCACTATTGATGAGATCGTAGCACGGGCGGGCATCTCGAAAGGCCTGTTCTACCACTATTTCGAAAACAAAAAGGATGTCTACATTCACCTGTACAACACCTACGTTGATATCCTGAGCAAGACCATCCGTGAAAAGATCGATACAGGCAATAGCGACTTTTTTGTAAGACTGACGCAGATTACCCGAATGCGAATAGACTTCATCGTTGCCTATCCCAGTCTGTTTAACTTCCTGTACTCGGCCTATTACGAAGAGCATCCAGATGTTGCGCCACTCATACAAGACAAGAATAAACAGATCATGGAGGAAAGTACTACGAGTTCCATGGCAAATATCGACTGGTCGAAGTTCAAGGAGGGGACGACCCCCGAAAAGGCAATCGAGCTGATCACCTGGGTTGCGGAGGGCTTTGCGAGAAAGATTGGCACACCAGATGAGATAGACAACAAAGAACTGTACGTGCAATGTGACGAGTACATCGAATACCTGAAGACAGGTATGTACAAGGAAGGAGAAAGATAAGATGCCATATTTTGAAAACCTGGGCGCTGAGCTCTACTACGAAGACACCGGACAGGGCAGGCCCCTCGTCTTTTTGCACGGATATACCCTCGATGGGCGTCAATGGAAAAGAGAGATCGAACACTTCTCCTCGAATTATCGGGTTATTACGCTGGATGCCAGAGGACATGGGAAATCCACTCTTCCTCCCGGCGAGGTATCTCCCGATCTGTTCTGGAAAGATGTAGTTGCCCTGATGGATTATCTGGGCATCGCCAGCGCTATCTTCTGCGGCCTGTCGATGGGATCACATGTGGGGATCCAGGTGGCAATACATGCAGGCGAGCGTGTCGAGGGCCTGATCCTTATCGGCGCGATCTATACGAATTCGTTCAACAGGTTTGAGAGGATTGTCGCTCCCATCAATCACTTCTGTTGTCGCTTGATGCCCATGAGCTGGATTGCCTGGAGCATGTGTGTGGGGATGGGCAAGTTCAATCGTCCGGCGAGACCATATATCTGGGAAACAGTGAGCAACATCAACCATGATGTCTTCAACCGTGTCTGGAGGTCTGTCCTGAGTATGGAAAGCGGAGACAGACTCTCAAGCATCACCTGTCCAACACTGATCCTGTGGGGCGATCACGACTGGTTTACCGGCAGACAGCAGCAGTCTCTGCATGAGGGCATTAAAGGTTCGCGCCTGGTCACCATAAAAAACGCACATCACACCACCACCTTTGACAACCCCGAACAGATTGAGCAGGAGATAGAACGCTTTCTGTCGGAGATGTAGGGGTTGGGAGGTGTCAAGGGGACGGTAAACTTGACACAGTTTCGCGAAAAGGTGTCAAGTTTACCGTCCCCTTGACACAGTTTGCCGTCCCCTTGACACAGTTTGCCGTCCCCCTGACACCTCCGTTGCCCGTCTGTACCGACAAGTCGCAGGTTACAACATGAAAAAAACACGAACGACAGGTTGTTCTCAGGAAGAAATCGTTTACAATCGTACCAGGGAAGCACCGAAGCATTCATTGCACGCCATCTTGCGGCCAATTTGCTCCAGCTCTGCCCGTGCAAACGGCACCATTACTGCAAGTAGTGCCGCCACACGCCCGAACAGACCTGGAGCAAATTGATCCACAATCTGTCAGACAAGCAATACTTCGGCACTTCCCTAGTCATAGCAGTTTGTACAAAGGCCATTAATTGTAGTAGTTGTTACCAGTTAACTGAAAAATCAGATAAGGAGAATCTATGAAAGCTTATGCAATGTTGGGTTTGGGTCAAACCGGGTGGATTGAGAAAGAGCGGCCAAGCTGTGGCCCGATGGATGCCATCTTGCGTCCGATTGCCGTTGCTCCCTGTACGTCTGACGTGCATACCGTTTGGGAGGGTGCGATAGGAGACCGTACAAACCTGGTACTTGGCCACGAGGCCGTAGGTGAAGTGCTTGAGGTTGGCGAATACGTCAGAGATTTCAAGCCCGGCGACATCTGCATCGTGCCTGCCATCACCCCCGACTGGAATTCGGTTGAGGCACAGGACGGCTTCCCCATGCACTCCGGAGGCATGCTCAATGGCTGGAAGTTCTCCAATGCCAAAGACGGCGTTTTTGCAGAATTCTTCCACGTGAATGACGCGGATGGAAACCTCGCCATTTTGCCTGAGGGAATGAGCCCTGAAACAGCAACGATGCTCTCTGACATGTTGCCGACCGGCCTGCAGGCATCTGAGCTTGCTGGCGTAAGATACGGAGACGATGTAGTGGTAGTTGGCATCGGGCCGGTGGGTCTCATGGTTGTCCGTGGCGCGGTGTTGCGTGGGGCAGCCCGTATCTTCGCAGTGGGAACACGCAGGAATTGTGTAGAGGTAGCCCTTGAATATGGCGCCACCGACATCATCAATTACAAGAACGGCAGCATACTGGATCAGGTTATGGCTCTGACAAATGGCAAGGGAGTGGATAAGGTTCTCATAGCCGGTGGAGACGTGAATACCTTCGACGAAGCTGTCAGAATGCTCAAGCCAGGTGGCGCAATTGGTAACGTCAACTATCTGGGCAGCGGCGACTATATCAAGATACCGCGCGTAGAGTGGGGCGTTGGTATGGGTCACAAAATGATCAATGCCGGCCTCATGCTTGGCGGTCGCAGGCGTATGGAGCGCCTGGCTGCAATGGTGATGGCTGGTCGGGTCGACCCGAGCAAACTGCTGACCCATCGCTTTGAAGGCTTTGATACGATTGAGGAGGCGTTGTTCCTTATGAGGGATAAGCCCGCCGATCTGATCAAACCGGTCGTCAGTATCGCTTGGTAAGGATAAAAGGCAACACAGACAGGCATTGCGCTCTTTTTAACCGATATATAATACAAACGATCTGCTTTAATTAAGTATGACGAGCCGATTGCATATGCTCGTAAAATACTGAAAGAACACAGGGCTCAGACCGAAGCTTTGAGACAAACGCTCTACTCCAAAGCTGACGAGAACTGCCAGCCCGGTTTAAGATCTGGTTATATGGAAGTTAAGGAGAGCGCCAATGCTATGTACAAATTGTGGGGCAGATGTCCCCAACTCGGCACCCGCGCCCGCGCAACCGGCGCCTGTACAGGCTCAGAAAAGGAAATCCAACAAGACCGCACTGATAGTTGTTGGAGCAATAGTGCTTATCGCACTGCTTGTTGCCGGCGGATTTGTCGGCTTCAGCGTCTATCGCTCGAGCACCTATGAAAAAGCAATGGCCATGCTTCAGAGCGGTGATTATCAGGGGGCCTATGATACCTTCGGTAAACTCGGGGACTATGAGGACTCAGCCGACCAGCTAAGGCTTGCAAAGCAATGGCTGGATTACCGGGAAGCACGAATCCTGTTTGATACCAGGGATTTTGAGGGTGCGCTGCTGACCTTCCAAGAGCTTGGGGACTTTGAGAACTCCGGTGACTATGTGAAGGCCTGCGAAATGAACCTCGACTACCTTCAAGCGCTCTCAGATTTTGAGAACAGCTTGTATGATGAGGCCCTGGTCATCTTCATTCGGCTTACCGACGAGGGATTCCAGGATGCCAAAACCTGGATAAGCAAGACAAAATACACCATCGCAGATGAAAAATACCAGGGTGGCGATCTGTATGGCGCTTATAAGGGCTTCAAAGAGCTCGGTTCCTACGAAGACTCAGAGGGCAGGAAGGAAGCATGTACGACTGCTTTCCCTGACACCGGTGTAATATACAAGGATTCGGATTATGGCTCTACCCGCTCCCAGATTACCATAGATTCGAGCAAGTCACCCTCTTCAAGTTATTTCAAGATATACCATGACACGACATTAGTTGCAGTTTTGTGGATTAATGGTGGTGAAAAACTCACCATTGATGCACCCCCAGCTGATTACAGCATCAAGCAGGCAACCGGCGACCCATGGTTTGGCGAGGAAATCCTGTTTGGTGATGAAGGGTATTACGAAGTGATACTTTTCGATGGAGATAAAGAGTACTTCACATTAAGCGACAACACCATTGCAACTATTTCCCTGTCGGTTTCTGGTGCGAATACCGGATCAAAAGAAACAGACAGAACGACGTTCTAGACCTTTTAAGCATGGCAAGAAAACAGATTCCAAGCAGAGGCAGGGTCATCGAGCCGCGCCTCTGCTTTGCGTAGTATGCCAAGTGACTAATGAGTATCCAGCATTTCTTTGAACTGCGCATTGAGATACTCGGTGCCTGCTGCCTCGAGCTGCTCGTAGACGCTGAGGAGTTTTTTGCCCTCTGGCGTGAGCGTTGAACCTCGAGCGCCGTCCCTGTCGATGAGATTAAAGCCAAAACCGGCTTCAGTCTCGTTGACGATACGCCAGGCCTTACTGTATGCCATGTGCATCTTCTTTGCTGACGCATTGAGGGAACCATGGTCCTCGATGCCCCTGAGAAGTGTTGCGATACCTTTTCCAAAGGTGCCTGACTCAGTGTTTATGGAAGTAACAATAGTGAGGCGGAGATGCAACCCAAGGTGTTTCATGTTCTTCACGATCGTTTTATCCTATCAAGAACCCAGATTGTAGTGATTTTGATATCCGGCACAAAAAGACCGCTGACACAGACTATTCTACTCCCAAAATGGTGAGACAACAACAAGAATTGTTATCAGCGCTCCTGGAGCCAGCTGGTGACAGCTGACTGCACGCCCTCTGAAGTGCCCTCACACAGCTGGGTGAAGCGGATGGGCAGGGTGCTGATCTCGCTCAGAGGTGCCGGGATGGCACCGGCTCCATACTCTTCAGACAGCAGCTGGTTGATCGCCGTGTCGCCAAGCTGCGCAACGGCTCCGGGCAGCTTGCTTCCGGCTGGCAGCCCGTTGAGGGCGCGGTAGACGTCGGTGCCGAATTTCGCCCAGTGAGCGGTAGAGACCACCAGCACCGGGTTTGAGCCGCGCAGCCGTTCAGCAACCTTCCACGCGACGGCACTGTGCGGGTCGAGCAGGTAGGCGTAACCCTCAAAAACCTCCCGGATTGTCTCCAGACATTCATCGCTTGAGACCCAATCGGCGCTGTAATGCTCACGCATCGCAGCGAAGGTATCTCTATCCACCTGAAAACGTCCCTTAGTGCTCAGATCATCCATCCACGTGCGGATTGCTGCCGCATTGCGCCCGTTGAGCTCGAAAAGCTGGCGCTCCAGATTGCTCGAGACGAGGATATCCATCGACGGCGAGGGAGTGAGTTTGAACGGTCTGTCCGAAATGTCGTACACACCGGTGTTGATGAAGTCAGTGAGTACGCGGTTTTCGTTACTGGCGCAGAACAGGCGCCCCACAGGCACGCCAACCTCGCGGGCATACCAGGCAGCCAGGATGTTACCAAAGTTGCCAGTTGGTACGCAGATGTCGAGCTCGTCTCCGGCACGCAGCGAACCGCGGCATACCAGCTGAGCGTAGGCGTTCATGTAGTAGACGATCTGCGGCAGCAGGCGTCCCCAGTTGATCGAGTTCGCGCTTGAGAGAAGGAGCTTATGCTGCCGGACAAGCAACTCATTGAAGGCCGCGTTGTTGAACGCTGCCTTTACCGCAGTCTGACAGTCGTCGAAATTCCCTGCGACCCCAAAGACGCCCACATTGCCGCCCCGCTGGGTGACCATCTGGCGGTACTGGATGTCGCTGACCCCATCACGCGGATAAAAGACGATGATGCCGGTGTGGGCGCGGTCCTTGAAGCCCTCCAAAGCCGCCTTGCCGGTATCTCCCGAGGTGGCAACAAGGATCAGGAAGTCCTCGGAAGCGCTGGCGCTTTCTGTAGAGGTTTCGCTCCCCACAACCTTTTCGCCCCCTGCGTCTGCAACACTTCCGCCTTCTGCAACCTTTTCGCCCCCTGCGTCCGCAACACTTCCGCCTTCTGCACTCTTTTCGCCCCCTGCGTCCGCAACACTTCCGCCTTCTGCACTCTTTTCGCCTGCAAAACTCCCGTTCTTCGCGTCCTCTGCCTCCCCGGGCTCCCCAGCCTTTCCAACTTCAC
>Ga0209737_10002963_pt1 | contig 11842 bp, 14 predicted proteins | sample TergutCu122P3_FD_187284 | JGI IMG/M metagenome (GOLD analysis project Ga0209737, IMG submission 187284) | Cubitermes ugandensis P3 segment gut microbial communities from Kakamega Forest, Kenya - Cu122 P3 (SPAdes) (version 2) | ecosystem: Host-associated > Arthropoda: Insects > Digestive system... | reverse complement strand
CTCGGCATAAGTTGGTTTGGGAATGAGTTTATGATTAATAAGTTTTGGAGGATGCTGTATTCTGGCGGATCATTCCTGGGCGGGAGCCTCTTCGGGTTCCTCAGCCGCAGGTTCTTCAACTGCAGCAGGTTCCTCAACTGCAGCCGGTTCCTCCGAGACGGCTTCGGGTTCTGCTTCTTTTGCTTCCTCAGGGGCAGATGCGGATTTTGTTTCGATGATCGATTCGGGTTCCCCTTCTCCGACCTTCAGGACCTCGGTCTTGCGGATCTCCAATCTCTTTATCGGGATGACGACCCGGCATGCTTTTGCGATCTCTTTCGCGAGATCGCCTGAAATAACGTTCTTGACAATATCGGAAAGGGTCATCTTCTGAGCCATTTCCACAAGTGTGATGCCGATGATCTGCCTCATCCCTTCTTCCTGGGATGACTGGATACGCCTCTCGGCGATGCTCATCGTTTTTATCCTTACTTTGTAATGGTCCGAAGTTACAACGTCAACAACATGGTCTGTCTTTGTCTTCTTCCTGCGGGTAAGCCTTCTGACGTAATCGCTTGTGAGATCGTGGCCGATAAAAGCTGTTTTAGCCTCGTGCCCGTCCGCTCCGATTATCTTGAATTTGAGCTTTATGTGCATCTTGGCGAAATCTCCGGTGAGATCCTGCACTGTTGCTTCTACCGTCCTTCCGATAAGAAGTCCGGGCTCTGCTGCGGGGGTCTCTCCGATCACCATCTCATTGAACATCTTTGGAGCGTGTACGTTGTACCACTCCTTCGCTTTCCACTTGTCTTTGACCTTACGGCCTGTCGTTCCTTTTGCTCTTTTTGCTGCTGCCATCAGAATCCTCCATTCTACTTGTTGTAGAGATCCAACAGGACACGGATTCAGTGGTTGTATTAATAGGTTTGTTAGAAAGGGAGGCGAAAAACAGAGATGGCCAGCGTGTTTTTGAATAACATAATAAGGAAATTATTGTACAATATGGTTGTACCGCATATATTTATAATTAACTGATGATTTGTGAGATGATTTATGATAATAATTTGCCATTACCATCTATACGCCGGTGTTATACGATTGGTATGACCGCACCCTCAAAGGCGATGTTGTACGAAAAAATGTAACGATGATGTTCTATGAGAACAACTTCGATTGCAGAGTGGACTGGGTCTCGTGAATGCGGCCGATCGCATACGAATCGCTTACTTTGATCTATGAGAGGATAGAAAGAAAGTACGATGGGCTTTGAGACACGGTATACTCGGAGCTATCTCGGCACCGCATACAGCTATGCTGGATAGTACGAAAAAGGGTCTCAAATCGACCATTTTGACACATTCTTTTTTTATATAATATACTACAATTACATATATCGTCAAACTAAAAAAGAAGGAGGTGAAAAATCTGGCATTGAACATAAAAAGCACGTGGAGCATCATTGGGTTGATACTTGGTATCCTATTTGGTTTTATATTTACCATAATATTCGGGATAATTTTAATATTAATAATATGGATCATACTTGCTTTTGTCCTGAAAAAGCCCAAAGACGAAGCACTCGGCTTCCTGATATTTGGGATAATAGGATGCATAATAGGATTCATTCTCGCAATCGTCATCGGCGTAGCGATTATTGCCCTGTGGTGATGCCCAACAAACCTCTTTTTTCGTTTTAATCGGGTTTCGGCCCGAATTTTACATTATTCTGGGTTATTCGGAAAAGCGTCATTGATGATCGTCCGAAAAAAAACATCCTTCGAGATGATCGTTGACCATACCCGTTGCCTGCATGAATGAATAGATGATCGTCGTACCTACGAAATTGAACCCCATTTTCTTCAGGTCCTTGCTGATCTTGTCGGAGATTGGTGTTTTAAGCGGTATATCTTCGAACCTTTCCCAGTGACCCACGATCGGCTTGTTTTCAACGTAGCTCCAGATGAATTTGTCGAACGAACCGCATTTTTCTTCTATCTCGATGAAAAGCTTGGCGTTGTTGACTGTGGAGACGATCTTCAGGCGGTTCCTGATGATCTTATCGTTGGACATGAGCTCTTCGATCTTTTTTTCATCGTACAGAGCAACTTTCTTAGGATCGAATCCGTCGAAAGCTTCTCTGAACGCCTCTCTTTTTTTCAGGATGGTCAGCCAAGAAAGACCGGCCTGCATCCCTTCTAAGGTGAGCATCTCGAAAAGCTTGATATCATCGTGGACCGGGCGCCCCCATTCGTTGTCGTGATAATCTAAGTACAACGGATGGCTGTTCGCCCAAAAGCACCTGTTCTTCTCTTTCTCAATAGATGGCATAAAAGAAAGATGGAGTTATTGATATTTGAACAAACATTGTATATCTTTCACAACGATACTGGAATGTGTACGACGAGATCATATTCCGGCCAAGAATGGGTTATCTGATCATTTACCTGATCGTGATGATCATCGTGGCGGGAATAATTTTAGGGATCTTCATTGAAATTGGGTTATTCAGTGATGACTTTCTGTTCTATCTCATGATGACATTGATGTTACTATTCTATCCTTTAGTTATTTTTCCACTGTTCTTGATCAGAGTAAAATACATATTCAGGACAGAAAGCCTCATAGTGAGAAGGTATCTGAGCACATACGAAATAAGATACAGATCGATCACTCATGTGGAAGAAGTGACCGACCACTCCGTTTACTTTGCTAATATAACACCGTCCGTTCCCTCGTCAAAACAGATATGGATATGGTACTCTGACAAGGACGGGAGTGAACAATACGTGAATATCTGCCCCAGGAAAAAGGAAGAATTCCTTTCTCAGCTCAGATACAGGGTCGATCCGAAAGCGTTCGAGATTAAGTCATCACTCTCGTAAGAACGATCATCATAAAGGCAGCGAGCCGATAACGTCGAACTCGTACCCATCCCATTCTCTCAGACCGAGAACGATCTCCGCTTCGGTTACGGTGAGCATGGGCTTAGAGTATCTTGCGGAGTCGTCCATCGCTATCCTCGGACATGCTGTGCAGATGTATGCGTCCGCTTTGTAGGGGAGCATCGCATCAGGAGTGATCTCGTTGATCACAATCTTATAACCTTTTTTTCCTTTGCTCGCTATCGCCTCGATCAAATTATCTGCAACGGCCGATCTGTCTTGCCCTCCTTTTGAACACACGATCACTAGGAAACATTCGGCTGTTTTTGCAGATTCGATCACGGCGAACCTTTTTCTGAGCATTCTGTCCCTTGCATCATCCACTGACCTTATCTCTCCGGTCAAAGGGTTGAGAACGATCATCATCTTCTTTATTCCGAAAGATGCCGCAAGGGGATGGAAATCCCCTTCACCCAGATACAGGAAAGCTTCAACATTTTCTGCAACAGAAACAGCGGAGCTGAAGTTGCACCCCAGCACCTGTCCGGGGTGGAATATCCTTTTATCACCGGTCCCTACAAAAACTTCTTTTCCCATCTCTTCAAGGATCTTCTTTGCCTTCGGGATCATTCCGATATACTGAACGGTTGCCAAAAGCCCGACCCTTTTCGGTAACATTTCGGAGGCTTTTTTGACTGACGATCCGATATCCGCATCAACTCTTACTTCAACGAATAAAATGTCGCCATCGTTCTCCTGCGGATGTATCGGCGAGTGACCGAAGTGTATCAGAGCATCGGCATATTTTCTGTAATCTACGAATAGATCGCATGCACCGTAACACGGATCGCCCAGAATGATCATTTTGGATCTGGTATTCTTTGATAAAAAATCGGTGATCCGGAAGGCATCGGTCTTGAGGCCTTCCGGAAGCTGTATGGCAACGATCGGATACGATCTCTTGTTTATCCAAGATGCAATATTTTTTAGATCGAGATCGAACATTTGCCTTCTTACTTCATGAGTTCCTGTCCTTTCTCTACGTCTATGTAGCAGGGGGACGGGAATTTCATGGACGCTTTCCAGAGCGCCGTTTTCGCCACGTTCGCTTTTTCTTGCGTTACTTCAACTGTGAGAATAGACTGGTCGCGCTCAAGCCTTGCAGCGGTTCCGACATTCTTTCCGAAGCCGTTGCGCATTCCGCTTGACACACGGTCTGCACCTGCGCCTGTAGCAAGTTTGTTCTCTCTGAGAACACAGTGGGGATAGGCCCTTACCTTGAGATGGTAGTTGGCTGCTCCAGCCTGGCTTGAAAGCATCTTGTTCGCAGCGATACGTCCGGCCTCAAGGGCTGTGTGCCTTATCTGCACGCGGTTCTTCACCTTGAGCGAGAGAACTATGGGAAACTCTCCGCTGGTGTTCCCCATGTCGAACTGGTTCAACCTGCTTGCGGGAACTCCTCCCATGTATTCGCGGCGTGTATACGCTTGTCCTGTGATCCTTCTGTACATCGATGCGGGCTTTCTTACCATATGCGCCACCTGTGTGGAATATAATGAAGCGAGTATCTCGAATTTCTATTTAAAGACTGTTGCTGTTTTTTCTTTTATTTTATGAAGCGTCCCAACAAAGAGCATTAGCAGGGGTTTCTCACAGCCGTAATATAGATAATCTTTATATCGGAGTCCCAACTCACATTCTAAGAACATGTCGAAAAGGCGCATCTCCAAGAATGCGGTCGTCAGCATCGGCGAGGAACGCATATCGATACTTGCCGGGCTGTCAAAGGAGGCTTTGGCCGACGGCAATAAAGAACGCGCCAGAAGGTATGTCTCATTGGCAGTAAAGATCGGCAGGAAGACCAAAGCGAAGATCCCTGTCGAATTCAAATACTGCAAAAAGTGCATGATCCCGCTTGTTCCTGGCGTAAGCAGCACGGTCAGGCTGACCGGAGGGAAAGTGGTGACCACATGCATCGAATGCGGCGCCCTGAAAAGGATGCCGTATCTGAAGGAGAGAGAAAAATGACGGAGAAAGAAGCGAAGAAGGAACTGATGAGGCGTGCGAACGAGCTCAGCCCAACGGTTCACGTCGGAAAGGAAGGAATAGACGAAGGTCTGCTAAACGAGATCACCGCTCAGCTCAAGAACGCCCGCCTGATAAAGGTGAGGGTCCTTGGAACAACTGAAGGCGATCCCAAGAGTATTGCCGAAGAACTTGCCTCATCCACGAACTCCGTCATCGTGGACGTCAGGGGAAGCGTCATCGTGCTCACAGATAAGAGAACATGGACCTCGCTGAGCCAAAAGAAATTCTGAGGGATGAACATGCTGGACGTCAACATAATAAGAACACAGCCCGAAATGATCAGGCAGATGCTCATCAACAGGAAGAAAAGCACCGAGATACTGGATAAGTTCCTTTCGGCAGATCAGGAATGGAGGTCGGTGACAGATGAGAACAACCGCCTCAGGAAGAAAAGGAACGAGGTATCGGTCCTTATCCCGAAGATGAAAGGCGATGAAAAAGAATCGAAAGTCACCGAGATGCGTGAAGTCGCTGAAAAAATAAAGAACAACGATGCGAGGATCGAAGAGCTGGAGAAGATCAGGGACGACTGCATCCTAAACATCCCCAATATTCCGCATTCATCGGTACCGATAGGAAAGGACAGCACCGAGAACGTTATCCTTTACGAAAAAGGAAATAAAAAGAAATTCGACTTCAAACCTAAACAGCACTGGGAGATCGCAGAAGCTTTGGACATCATTGACTTCGACAGAGGAGTGAAGGTCGCTGGAAGCGGGTTCTACTGCCTGAAAGGCGACGGCGCGAGACTTGAACGTGCGCTGATCAACTTCTTCCTGGATATACATCAGGACCAGGGATACACTGAAGTGTTCCCTCCGGTGGTGGTGAACAAAGCCGCTCTTACGGGAACAGGACAATACCCGAACCTGAAGGACGATATGTACTTCATCGAAAAGGACGAGATGTTCCTGAATCCCACAGCCGAGGTCCCCATCACCAACCTGTTCATGGATGAGATCTTCGATATCGGGGATCTTCCCATTCTGTACACAGCATACTTACCGTCTTTCAGAAGAGAGGTGGGAAAACATGCCGACACGAAAGGAATAATCAGAGTGCATGAGTTCAACAAAGTAGAGATGGTAAGGTTTGTTCATCCGGACACCTCGTACGACGTTCTGGAAACTCTCAGAGGAGATGCTGAGGAGCTGATAGAAGCGCTGGGTCTTCCGTACCGTGTACTTTTGCTGTGCACCGGGGACATGAGCTTCGCCTGTTCGAAGTGTTATGACATCGAGCTGCACGCACCGGCGAATGACGCTTGGCTGGAAGCTTCTTCGTGTTCTAACTTCACCGATTTCCAGGCAAGGAGGGCCCGCATCAAATTCAGGCCCGAACCTCACCTTAAGAGCGAGTTCATTCACACGCTGAACGGCTCCGGGCTTGCCTTGCCGAGAACCATGGTCGCCATCTTGGAGAACTATCAGAATAAAGACGGCTCTGTAACAATTCCGGAAGTCCTCCGAAAGTACATGAGAAACAAAGAAACGATAAGCTGATCAGGTCAGTATCTCATCCAAACGCTTGATGAGCCCTTCCGCACCTATTCCGGAACCGCAGCTCACAAGCCTTTTTCTTAATTCCCTTTCGCCATCCTCCAGCGTCTTTGAGGTTATTCCATAGCACATCGATGCTTTGGCTTCGATGTAAGCCGCCATAAGATCGCAGGATTTGATATCCGTTCCGGACCTTTTTCCTCTCTTTTTGTCATCAACATCAGTGAACGGCTCGAATACCATAAATTCAAGCTCATCATGCCAGGATGCCGGAACAAGAGGCATTATCTTAGATCTTACTAATTCGATCTCATATGATTCCAGAAGGTCCGCCAGACCGCCCACGTTCGCTTTGATCGGCGTTATGACGTCTTTTGTCAGAACTTCTGGAAGATCGTGGAACAATGCGGTGTAAAAGTTGTTGTAGACCTGTTTGGGATCTGTCTTCTTATCAAAATCGTTGAGATAAATCATATCCGCAACCACAAGAGAATGACCTAGAACAGAGGTCTTCGGTATCCTCGGGGTCCTTGCCCACCTCTGCTGGAATCTCAGCTGTCCTACAAGATCAATGAGATCGAATGTTCTTTTGTCCTCGGAAAGCTTCCTTACCCCGAAAAGATCAAGATGCTGCGATATCTGCTCGTCGATCTCTTTTTTTGTGTTCTCAATGCCGAACATTGAGCGGTTCGCGTTGTAAATGGTCTTGAATTCCCATTGTGTGGCAAGATAATGAGCTGCTCTTATGATGTCGTCCTCTTTCGACCTCTTTTCAGACCAGAGGTAATCCTCCAGCCTGGACCTGAAGATCGGATCAGCGTTGGGAACATTGGAATCGAAACACCCGATAACGTATTTGTTGACCTCTTCGAATTTTTCACTGATCACTCTGTGAAAAACCTGGGGTTTCAGATCGGTAAGGACGCTCCTTTGTATGAATGAGAAAAGCGAATGTTCTATGATCTTGCTCCAATCCAGTTTGATCTTTCCTTCCGTCTCCTCGTACTTCCCGAGAACCCATGCGATCGCCGCCTTATGAGACTGCTTATCCAGCTCGGTCAGCTCGACAGTGCGTAGATGATCGTTCCATCTGTGCATGTTCGCAGAATCGAAGATCAGATAGAGCATGTCCCCGTTCAAAGCCTTCTTCTCGGACATTTGGGCACCTTATCAAGAATTTACCTTTAAGGGGTCTTCATCCTTCGGTTCGCTGCTCCATTGGACAGCTTTGCCCGGTTCCGCTGTGTAATCGATCAGGTACCCTCCTTCGAGATCGTCTGGGACCGCACTTGCTTCTTTCCTTACCTCATCGAACCTTTGATACTTTTCGTACTTCTTTCTGAGAAGGTGGCCTTGGATCCCGACGGCTGTGGACGAGAGGATTATCAGAGCGATCCCTACGCCCATACATATGGCAGGCCCAAGTCTGTTGGATGTCATCGACCACATAATGATGACCGCTCCTACAGCCAACAGCACCAATCCGATAATATCTATCAGGATCCAAATACGCTCATCGGCCCGAGTGAACTTCTTGGCCACATTTTTGACCGCGCTGTTGATATTTGCCGTGGACTCGTCCATTCCACCATCCATGACAGTATATAACAGACTCACTAAATAATAATAATCAAAAAACTGCCCAAATTGCCGATCACTCCTTGTTGAGGTTTATAAACACCACCTTTATAATCAGGTTCCGCTTACATTTGTCCGGGAGAGTTAACGACCCCCTCGGAGAGGGAGTCGGGTTCTTCACGGGAACCAAGCGAGTCCTTCACGAGGACCATGCGGGTTCTTCACGGGAACCACACGGCCGTTGGTTAAGGGAGTTCAAGATCGAGAATGATCTCGATGTCCCCAAGGACAACAACAATCCTTATCCGGATGTGACCGGACGGTTTGTGCATATATGCACCTCCCACCGGGTCGGTTCCGGGTTCGCCGAGGGAAGAGTTCGGCGCGCCCGAACTGCCCAACTACCGGCCCGGCCTCCTACTATCATTGTGAACATAATAGGTCAACCGTACAGTTAGTATAACTTCGGAAAATCCTGAAAGTAAATCAATATAATATGCAGACAATGACCCTTTATGAAAATATCAAACAGACTGAGTTCTGTGCCAATGTCTGGGATCAGGAAGATGTTCGATCTTGCCGGCCCCAATTCCATCAATCTAGGTCTCGGGGAACCAGATCTTGACCCTCCGAAAGAAGCTATCGAAGGAATGAACAAAGCGGCTTCGTCAGGTTTGAACAAATACGGCCCTACCGCAGGCATACCGGAGCTGAGGAAAGGCGTAGCGGAATGGTTCTCGAGGTACGGAGCACTTACGGCAGATAACGTGATGATCACGCCAAGCGGTTCATCGGCGCTGCTCGAAGCAACTCAAGCACTTATCGACCCGGGTGACGAAGTACTCGTACCCAGTCCGGGGTTCGTGATATACTACCCGCACACAAAGTTGGCGGGAGGCGTCCCTCTTGAATACAAACTTACTGAGGGTGATTTCCTTCCGGACATAGAAGATGTAAAAGAACTGATCACCAAGAAGACAAAGATGATTGTGGTGAACAGCCCATCGAATCCCACCGGCGGAGTGCTTGACAAAAAGACCCACAAAGCAATCCTGGATATTGCGGAAGATCATGATCTGATAATACTTTCGGACGAGGTCTACGACGCGTACATCTACGAAGGTAAGCACCACTCCTACCTGCCGCATTTGGATAGGGCGATAGTGGTAAACGGGTTCTCCAAGATGATGGCGGTAACCGGCTGGAGGATGGGCGCCATCTTCTCCAACAAAGAAGTGATGACCGATCTGATCAAGATGCAGTACCACATCTGCGCCAGCCCGAACATGCCCGCCCAATACGGGATACTGAACGCCCTTCCCGTGATGGACGATTATTTGAAGAACGCAAGGAAGATATTCCAAGGTAGAAGGGACCTTATCTCAAAGCGCATCAACGAGATCGAAGGAATGCACATCGAACCTCCGAAAGGCTCATTCTATGCCTTCCCTTCATATGACATGAAAATAAGTTCAGAGGAACTTGGAAACGAGATCGCAAAGAACGGCCTGATCTGCACTCCGGGGTCATCTTTCGGAAAGTACGGGGAACACCACCTGAGATTCTCTTACGCCGCAGACGAGAGAAAGATTAATGCAGGGATGGATATTCTGGCCAATACAATAAAAAAATTGAGGAAATGATCACATGACAGAAAAGATAGATCCGGACAACCCGAATGCAGGCCTCTTCGGAGCAGATGAGGAAGACATATCCTTTGAGGAATACGTTCAGAAAGAGTTATACGGAAAAAATGGTGAGAGGGTCGCCGCTTTCGGAGACCTCTGCTACGAAGAATTGATCAAAGAGATCGACGACATGGACGTACCGGAAGATGAGAAACGAAGACTGATATTCAACATGACGGCCCACAGCCTGCTTGACTTCATATTTAATGCAGACGAGGAACTGGGTCTCGAGACCGCCGACTATTTCGACATGTCCGTGGGGATCATGCTGACCAACAAGAAATACAAAGTGGATCTGCTCAAAGAGCATTTCAACGGGCTGATGACCGTCGATCGGAAAGATTTCCCCGACGATGAGGAATATAAGAAAGCGCTTGAACGATTTGATGATCAGTGGTGGCTCCTACCTCAGCCGCTGCTTGGCAAACGGACACCGAACGATGCTATAACCGAGACATTAGCAAAATACGGCCTGAATTAATGAACACTATAAGCGCTTCGGCTCCCGGAAAGTTCGTGATCTTGGGAGAACATGCGGTTGTCTACGGCAAACCGGCGATCGCCGTAGCCATCAACCGGCGGTTCTACATTACCGTGAGGAAGGATGAGGATTACAAGATCAATAATGATGTTATTGACGAAAGATCGAGTCCTCACATAAGATACATCGCAGACAAGAACAATCTGAAGCCCTTCTCGGTACAAATGGAAAGCAAGATACCCACAGGATCCGGGTTGGGATCCTCTGCCGCGCTCTCGGTCGCATTCTCCGCCGCAATGCGCGCTCTCAACGACCTCCCCATAGATCGTGAAACGATAGCAAAAGAAGCATTCGAAGCGGAGTACTTCAGCCAGGGAAGGGGGAGCCCCATGGACACTTCCGTCTCCACCAACGGCGGAGGGATCACTCTTAACTCTCCGGACGAAAGCAACATTTTATGGAAGATCACAAAGAACGAACACACCTGGAATATCTCCGGGATGGATGTTCCTCAGATGACCTTTGTCATTGGCAACACAGGGGTAAGGGCAGCGACCGGGCCGCTTGTGGAAAGGGTAAGAAAATACAAGGACAGCAATCGTTTTGCGTCGGACATCGTGAACGAGATAGGGGCGATCACTCTTGAGGGGATGAAAGCGCTGAAAGCGAACGACGTCGTCGGTCTGGGGAACCTGATGACAAAGAACCACAAGCTGCTCTCGATCCTCGGAGTATCTTCGAACGAACTGAACAAGCTTGTCAACGCATCCCTCCCATACTCCTACGGCGCAAAACTTACAGGTGCCGGAGGCGGAGGGAGCATGATCGCGCTTACCGACCAACCTGAAAAAGTGAGTGCGGCGATAACTTCACGCGGCGGCATACCGTTCATTGTGAAAACGGGTGTGGAAGGCGTGAAGACAACAATTAAAGACGAATAAAAAGAAAAAGCGGCTCACGCCGCATTTTGTTTAGATAAGGTCTTCGAACCCTTCGACTACCTTTGGGAACCTTTCTTTGATCACTTTCAGAAGATTGAGGACATTGACCTCCTTGATGTCAGAACCGGAGATCATCTTCACCAATTCATCGATAGTATCGTCATCAAGCTCCGCCAATCTCTCTTTGGCCATCCAGTTCCTGTAGAGTTTATCCTCCATTCTATCGCGCCACATCTTCTCGTACGGCATGAACGCCTTCTTCGAGAAGTCCCCTTTCTTTGCGCATTCAACGAGCACTTTTCCCGCATACATGCCTGTCCTGCATGCGTGACAGATACCGCCTCCGGTTATGGGGTCGATGATCCTTGCGGCATCTCCCACAAGAATGATGTTATCGTCCACGGCGCAATCCAGTCCCGGACAGGTAGAGACCATTCCAGCTGCGACCTCGACAGCCTGGCTGTTCTTGAATCTCGGGTCCTCGGCAACGAACTTGTCCAGATACTTCTTCGCATCCGCGTCCTTGCACATGGTCCCCATTATCCCTATCCCGACGTTGGCGATCCCTTTGCCTTTGGGGAATATCCAGAGGTATCCGCCGGGAGCGACTTTCATCCCGATGTTGAACTCGCAGTATTCGGGATCGATGTCTGCATTTACCATTCTGTATTGCAGACAAGAACAGATGTTATTCAGATCGAGTTTG
>Ga0209737_10002962_pt1 | contig 11844 bp, 11 predicted proteins | sample TergutCu122P3_FD_187284 | JGI IMG/M metagenome (GOLD analysis project Ga0209737, IMG submission 187284) | Cubitermes ugandensis P3 segment gut microbial communities from Kakamega Forest, Kenya - Cu122 P3 (SPAdes) (version 2) | ecosystem: Host-associated > Arthropoda: Insects > Digestive system... | reverse complement strand
CCATCGTTCACGATAAAGCTAAGGCCATGAAGCACTTCCTGACGGTTAAAGACATGTGTCAAATTTTGAATTTCAAGCTTTACTGCCACTACCCGCCTCCTGTATTAGTATTTCCATTTTGCCAGACTATAACATACTGTTTGGCTCCATATGCCCCCGGCATGACTTCGCACAGCCCGCATCTTTGATGTTATTGATAACATACAATTCCGGAATGTTGTGGGTTATACCAACTCTGTACTATCCGTATTCGAATAATTTATTATGCTTATTTTTTATTAAATCCAATAATCCCGCTTTTTCAAGTTCCTTATATTCGGGGCTTTGCTTCCAAAAGTAGGGCTGGCGCAAAATTCCGTCAGAGTAGTTGTTGTGATACATGAAGTTAAACGCCTTAAACTCCCTTTTCAACTTGTCACTTATTTTAAGAGAGTCTATCAAGTCATTAATATGCATACGCTATGCTTTCCTAATTCATATCCGCGAGCATTATAGCATTATTCAGGCAACATTTTCAACCAACCACACTCTTAACCCGTCAACTCCGGCGTAAACCAGCAAAAGCGCTTATTTCAAAATCAAAAAACACGACGAGGTTTTGAAATCTTCATCTGAAATTTGATTATACCTTTTTGCAACCCGGTTGCGTTTTATTGAATTCCCCTTTTCCTCAGCTCTTGATACATAAACAGCGTTTAAATTATATTCGCCTATATGCTTCATATGAGTCGAAAGTGGTTCCCTGTTGATAAGATAAGGGCGCTTTCCCCGTATGATATTCCAAAAACGGTCCGAGTATGCCCAATGGCCGTTCCAGAGTTTAGTTATGCCGTGGGACTTAAAATCAATAACGTGGCAACTGTACCCGTTATTATTCAGATTTTCTTTTATAATTCTATATGTATTTTCCAAATCATCAACGTGCTCAAGAACAGCTTGCGAGAATATCAAATCCATTTTCGGAAAATCACCCTTATATTGTATCCACGGCACGATATATTCTATTGTTATTTCATTTTTTTCGCCCGTAAGACTGTTTCTAATGGCCGCAATTCTTTCTTCACTCAAAGACTCCTGCAAAATTTCATCCGTAAGAATGTGTGCCGGAAATTCGTAAGTTTCCAATTCGGGCTTTATTAGCGGGAATTCCGCATTATCGGGAATGGGCTCTCTCTTTTGGAACAGCTGTATTAATTCATCAAAGATTTGTACATTCTTTGAAACATCTGAAAATTTCACCAAATCAAGCGCAAAATAATTCTTTGAACCGACGAGCAGATAGCACAACCCGATACCCAGAGAATCTCCGGGGCCGAGTTCCGCAACGCTTACGGGAATATGTTTCATACCGTTTGCATGGAGTAAAACAAGGTGGCGCAGAAATACGGAATAACAATAGCGGGCCGAAACTGTTCCTCCTGTTCCCTGAGCAAAAGTGATATTCGGGAAAATGTTTGACAATAAACCTACGCACGTGTGATAACCCGTCCGCATAAAGGAAGACTGTTTGAGAAAATTTCTTAGAGAATTTAATGCCATGTTGCAATAATATCTTCATAAGCGCAGCTTAGTCAATATTCCTTAACTCCCTGACTAATTAATTTCAAATATGTCAACCATATCGAACACTTGCCGGAATTCCTCTACAGAGATTTTTATTTCAACACTGCTGTCATGGGGATTTACAACATAGAAATAACCATCGTCAGCCCCGACAACGCTGTAAGCATGCGGCCTGTGAATAGTGACGGTTTTGTTGGTGTTGTGGTCTGTGATTTTAGTCGGTTTATCTGCCCCAAGCATATTGGTGCACGCCGTAACTACAACATCATCAGAATTTTTTAACTTTTCGATAAGGTCTTTAAAAGTTTCGACCTGAACCGCCTCAGGGTCTTGAATTATCATTACGCCTAAGCTGGATGCACCTCCCCCTTCATAGCGCAAGATACCGAAAACCCAGGGTTCCCTGTAGGTATCCTGATCTATAAGTATTTGATAAGCCGCAAGCACTGAATTTCCATTTTCAATTGTATCTTTCTCCCATTGCGGATTTTCCTGCATATATTTGTTTACAGCCAATTCCAATGCGCGAATATCAGCATCACCTGAAGCATATTCCCTAATTCCTTCCAGTTCCTCGGGTGAAATCGTATAACTTTTATTAACTCCCCTGAGGGTGACCGTAACACTCCCGTCGTCATTTGTTTGTATGCTGTCATTTAGCATTTCCAAACCTTTCGGAGTATTGGCAATAGATTTTATTGTAGCAAGCAGCCAGCAGCTCCCGATTTTACCTTGCTTGAAATCTCCGTCTATTTCCCCGTTGGGTTTATCAATCGCCTCGTAGCTGCTCATACGGTTCTTCAAGCGCTCAAGTGCGCTGTTCAGGCCATCTTTAACATCAGAATCTTTATTGGCAGATAAGGCCTCTTGAAACCCTGTTTCTATATCATCAACGTAATATCCCCTATTTCGGGCATATTCCATTATGCATTTTACGACATGTTCGACAAGCGGCTTATACCCTTTTTCGCCAACCATTGCAGATAATAAGGATTCCTTGCCTTTTTCCCCATAATTCTTTTTATATTCTTCCAGCACATACATAACATTATCGGGGGTAATTTGTAAAATATTCTCTTCAAATGAATCTCTTGTAGTATCAAAAATCACCCAGGTTTTTGCCGACATATCGTCATAAAGTTCTCTGGTAAGCTCTTTGGCTTTTTCTTTCGTAACATCTGTATACTTCCAGCTTCCGCCTTCCGTAAGTACGCTTTCCCCCACAAGGGTTCCGTTCTTGTAATGTTCTTTGCGCGATACACTATAGCCGTCACTTTCATAATAATGTATATCGCTAACGCTGCCAAATTCATTATAATATTCCATACGTTCGGGCACATTATCTTTATAATATTTTACAGCTGCGAGATTGCCGGACTTATCATAGTACTCATCGTAATCAAGAACCCAGTTGTTTTCGTCGACCCCGGCACGGGCTATTAACTCAACGCTGCCGTCTTCTCTATATCTATACCCTACTACGTATACCGTATCCCCGTTTTCATTTCTGGAGATTATGCCTTCAAGTTGTCCTTTATCGTTATAAACTTCTTCTTGAAATAATTCACTGCTTTCTTCACCTAGAAAAACCTTGTCTTCGGGAGCACAAGTCGTGCGTTCAAAAATTGAAGCGGAGTTATCAACGCTGTTATCACCGTAACCGGCCGGGATAACAAATTGCCCCTGGGGTATATTTACAGCCCCCTCTATTCTGGTCATATTATAACTCCCCTTGCGTGTCTTATATATATAAAATATGCACAGGGTAGGTAATTTGTTATAATTCTTCCTGCTATTTACAAAAATTAACAATCTTTCTTTTTACAAAGACCTGACCTCAACCCCGTTTGCAAGCAAAAGTTCGGCGAGAATGCCGTTGCCTTTTATTAATGTTTTACCGTCAGGCGAATAAATTTCGCCACAGCCGCAAGAGGGGCTGCGTTGCTTTAAATATGCAATTTCAATTTTATTTTCTTTCACAATTTCTAAAACCTTTTTGGCACCCAGAATGAATTCTTTCGTGTAATCTGCTCCGTCTGCGCCAATAACCTTTGCCTCGCTGCCAACAATATTGCAGGCAGAACGCGGAACTTTCAACCCGCCGAGAATTTCAGGGCAGATTGCAATAATTTGCTTGTTTTCAAGCAAAGATAAAATGTCTTTTGAAAAAGAATTTTTGCCGTCATATTGGCAATTCGCGCCCAAAAGGCAAGCGCTAACTATTAATTTCTCCATATTGTCCTTCGAATTTCTTTTCCCTGAAGACTCCATCGACAAACTTTCTATCTTCTCTCAACATTGTAACACGGTCAATTAGAACAGGTGTCTTTTCCGTTTCGCCGTAATCTAAAGCTTTTGGCGGTCTTTCAAGACATCGCTGTGTTTCCTTATTTTTAGCGACTAAAAATTCTTCCAACCTGCCCAAATCCAAATTTTCCGGGTTCAAACCGCCGGCCTGGCATTTCATTTCGTTTTTATGATGCTTCAAGGGGATTCCTAATGACGCGAGTAGTAAAATAGAATCAAACGGATATTCAAGCACATCATAAAGGGGGGAAAGCGTCCTGACTCCGTGCTTTAAAAGTTCGGCCTGCATAAATTTAATTTGCTGAGGAGTTTGCTCCACCCAATCTTGCATTCCCTGATAGTTTGAATATCCCATTAAAATCCTGTCGCAGCCGTTGAGTTTGGCGTAGTTTGCAAGGTGTTTTTCCATAACTATTTTACACACAGAGCAAATCGCACAGCTTCCAAGACACTCTTTATCTTTCTGTGCGGAGTTTAAGGCAAATTCTTCTATATCTTCCGTTGCATCAAGAAAAACATGGGGAACCTCCGGCCTGTGGAAAAGATTTTCAAGATATTTTTTTTGAATTACCGGATTTTCAATACCTTCTGCAAATCCGTTTAAAGCTGTTACAAGAGTAACCTCTTTTTCGGGAAAAAACGCTAAAGTCAGCGCCAAAAGCGCCGAGCTGTCGCGTCCGCCGGAAAACGGGATAATGATTTTTTGCTGGTTTTTATAAGCGTCCTCCAGTCTTGACTTTGCCCTTGTAAGCAAAGTACCCGCCCGCCGGAAAAGAAAACTTTCATCGTCCATAAGGTCAAACATTTGCTCTTTGTATTTTTCGTCTTTCCAATTTTTGGCGTTTATTTTATTTTTAAATTCATCGCCTGTAATATAAGTTACCGCCTCGTAAATACTGTCAAATCTTGACTTTCTGACATCAAAAGGCAGGTATTGAGCCGCCGGCATATAAGTGGTTGCGAATGAAGTGAGATTTTTCGGATAAATTCCTTCTCCTTCCATAATCAGAATTTCAGGCTGCGAAGGCGGTTTTTCCAAAATTCCGCTACCTTTAAAAGTAATTGTGCTGTTTTGTGGCAAAATCGGTGCAATTCTCATTTTTTAGCCTTAGAATATATCCAACTTGCATAAAACTCATAAATTTAAAAAATGAACACATTGAAAAAAATGTTACAAAGGATTACAAAACACCAATAAACTCCGGTATTTTTGTATGCAAGAAAAAAGATTAACAATTGTAACAAAAACTGTTTAAAACTTTAAATTTCTCTAAAGAAGCTTCCTGAAATTCCGATATGCAAAATATTGTAAAATCCGAGGATAGACTATGAGTGAGCATTTAAATAATTTGTACAATTATACGCAAATAGGTAACGCCTTTACAACGGTTACCGCTAACAATAAGAAAAAGCAGGAGTCTGATGAAGCACTGTTCAAACTTGCTGATGTTAACGGCGACGGCGTAGTAGATGAAAAAGATAAAAAGATTATTGATAGCAAACTTAAAGAAGCGTCTTCGGTTAAAAATCTTTATGATGTTACCGGCGACGGTAAAGTTGACCTTGACGACCTTATAAATTTTTCAAAAGAAATGGGTCTTGATAAAGAGGGTATGTCTGATGCTCAAAAAGCGTTTATGCGCCAGCACAGAGATGAACTTGTAAAAAAACTTATTAAAGATCTCAAAAATAATAAAGATATTTCATTTAACGATTTTATTAAGTTTCAAGATATGCTTGCATCTCTTCCCGCCTCACAACGCGAAGAGCTTAAAGATGTATTGCAAGCATATGAAAAAGCGCTGTTCGATACAATTCTCAGCAATAAAAACTTTGATTTAGACGGCAGTGGAAAAGTAGACCCGGGAGACTACAGAGCGTTTTTAGAAATGACATCGCGCGAATTCATCAGTGCGGGAAATTCCGTTGAGGACTTTTTGAAAAAATACAAAGAGAAACTCGGCGCAAAAACTCTGGACTTTTATAAAAACGGCAAGGTGGGTCAGGATGACCTTGCAAAATTGCAATATCAGATAGAACAGGCAATGAAATATTTAAACGGTGAAAAAGGCGCTTACGGAAAGCTTTCCGATAACGCTCTTTTAAAGAAATTTGACAAAAACGGCGACGGTGTTTTTGATGAAAAAGACATAGAGGCAATGAAAGAATATATTTCTCTTGTTATGGGACATCTTGGTATGGAAGATGCTGACGGAGACGGTCAGCTCACAATTGATGACCTTAAGAAAATTAAACAAGATTACAAAGACGCAAAAGCCGAAAAGAAAGCAAAAGACGCAGAACTAAAACAAGCGGAAAAAGACAGAATAGCTGCGGAAAAAGCTTTGAAAAAAGCAGAGAAAGCAGCAGAGGCAGCGAAAAAGGCTTTCGATAAAATTGCAGAAAAATTTGACCCCGATACCGAGGCAAATCTAAATAAAGCCGAAACTGAGCTCGAGAAACTTAAAGATGAACTTAAAGAGCTGGAGGAAAGCGGCGCTTCAAAAGCGGAAATAGACGCAAAAAAGAAAGAAATAAAACAAAAAGAAGAAGAAGCGGCTAAGCTGGCCAATGAAATGAATACATATAACGCTGCAAAAGAAAAAGCGGAAACCACAGCAACGACTGCTGCTAACGCAAAAGAGAAACATGAAGCAGCCGTTATAAAGCACAGCGAAGCAAAAGACGCGGTAAAAGAAGCTAAAGCAAATTTAGACGCTAAGAAAAGCGAATATGATAAGGTTGCTAAATTTTTCGAATATTCTAAAAATTTAAAAATATCAAAAGGCAAATCGATAAAACCACCGCCACCTCCGCCTCCGCCCGAGGCTGCAAAAAGTACCGGAAGAAGAACGACAACGACAAAGAAAACATCGTCACCTTTCGCAAAAGTAGTAGCAAAGGTAAAAGCGGCAGTGAAAAAGGTAGCGGCAGCGATAAAAAAGATATTCAAGAAATAAATCTGCGCACAACAGGGGAAGTAGTGCCTAATTGATTTAGCGCCTTTTCTGTGCTATATTTCAACTAAACGTGTCAAGGAGTTTAGTTATATGAAATGGATTGTTTACGCTTTATTAATCGCGCTTGCAGTGTTGTCGAGCGTTTTAGAGAAGTCTTACACAGGGCCGGGCGTAATTACTTTGATGGTTCTTTTTGGGCTAACCTTGCTTTATTTTGAAACAACCAAAACGCGCTACCTTTTGACGATTGATAAAATCGTGAAGCTGGCGCGCGGAAACAACAAGACCGAAGCGCTTGAACTCTTGGATAAGCTGAACAAAAAGACTTGCAAACTCAGTGAAAAAGAAGCGAATCTCCAATTTGCCGTAATGTATAAGGTTTTAGAGATGCCTGACAAGTCGATTGATTATTTCACAAGAATTGCCGACTCTGATGTTTCGGAATTTGACAAAATGGTTGCATACGGCAACATTATTGAAATACATTATGAAAAAGGCGATTATGCCGCGGCGCAGGATATTATTGTTAAAGCACTGGCTTTGAATGCAAATGATTGGGGGCTTCCTTACGAGGTTTTGGGCAAAATTTTCCAGTCAAAGGGCGATTATGATAATGCTATGGTAAATTACGTTAAAGCAAAATTAATTTACACGGAACAGCACGTACCGCAATATGCCAAAGAAGTTGAAGGGTTGATTGAAAAGCTTGAGGCCGAAAGATAGAACGGGCTAAATTTCCTCAATCACTTTTTTTAAAACAACCGCATGGTTCACTTTAGGGTCTTTTGCTCCATAGAGAAGCGTTACGGGTTTTTTATCGGCCATGCCAAAAATATAGGGTCATAGCCCGACCATGGTATAATAGTCCCTATGAAAAATTTGATTACTATTCTGGTGCTTTCGCTAATTACCGTTGCCGCAATTTTTACGATAGGCAGGTTCAGCGCAGTACCACAGGGGGAAATTATGACAAATACGGGCGAACTTGCATCCGAGGCTATGATTAAGCGTTTTTCGGGCGGGCTAAAATTTAAAACCATAAGCCGCAGCGATTATAAAAGCGCAGATTTTAGCGAATTTGAAGGATTTATCAGCTATCTTCAAAAATCATACCCCCTTGTTTTCAAAAAAACCGAATTTAAAAGGGTTAACAATTACGCACTTTTATTTAAGGTAAAAGGGAGTGAGAGTGGTGAGGACGCGCAAAAGCCCGTGATTTTAATTGCGCACTATGATGTCGTTCCCGTCGGCAAAGAAGAAAATTGGAAATACCCGCCGTTCTCGGGTCATTTTGACGGTGAATATTTCCGCGGGCGCGGTGCGCTTGATAATAAAGCTTCTTTGTTTGCAACCATGGAAGCGCTTAATTCTTTGCTGGAGAGCGGTTTTGTGCCTAAACGCGATATTTATATTGCTTTCTCCCAAGACGAAGAAGTCGGCGGCGCACAGGGCGCTGAGCATATCGTGAAATATTTAAGCGCTCAGGGAGTTCACCTTGACCACGTTCTGGATGAAGGCGGCCGTATAACACAGGTTAAGGGCAAAACAGTAGCGCTTGTCGGCACGGGCGAAAAAGGCAGGCTTGTAGCCAGAATCACCGTAAGCGCCAAGGGTGGCCATGCTTCCGTTCCAAATGAAAATTCCTCGGTGGAAAAGCTTGCAAAACTAATTACTGCATTTCAAAAAAACCATATGGGCTCGCCCTTTGCAAGCCGCAAAGACCCCGAAAAATATGCCAAAACCCATACCACGCTTGCAATAACCATGCTTGAAGGCTCAAATGCCTGGAATGTCGTTCCGAAAGAAGCTTCTTTCACGGTTGATTCAAGGATTTTACCCTCACAGAGCACAGATGATGTTAAAAAACACATAGAAAAAGTTATAGATAAAACCTTCAAGGGCTCGGGGCGAAGAAACGTCAAGGTTGAATATCTCACCGAAGTTGAGCCGAGCAGGACTTCAGATGTTAATTCGCAATCCTTCAAAAACCTCGCTGCAAAAATCGAAAAGTTTTACCCGGACGCCAGAGTGGAGCCGTTTTTATCTCTCGGCGCAACAGACGCGCGCACTTACGGACAAATTGCCGATAACGCCTATCGCTTTTTGCCCGCAATAATCAGTGATGAAGACCACGGCCTTATGCACGCCGACAATGAAAAAATTTCGCTCAAAAATTATTCGGCAATGATTAATTTCTACAAAGATTACCTCGAAAGCTTCTAAAGCGCCGCCACATTTGCGGAATTTTCCTTTAGCAAACCCTGCCTGCTTAAAATATCCATTACTGCAAGATTGTAAATGGCGGCGTTTTTGTCGGGCTTATAGCCTTTTTAAACCCTTTCCCATATCAACATTTTCTTGTGCAAAGCGCACAGCAATCGGATTGTCGCACAGTGACCTTTTCGTCTGCGCTTTTTTTGCGGCTTTGTAATCTGCAATTGTGAGCTTTCTTTCGTCAGGAATGACCGGCTTCGACCCGAAAAACACATCGCTTTGAAGTGGCGCAAGGGCTGATGCTATACTTGCTGCAAAAAAGTCCTGACGGGCGAAGTTTGAAATATTGCGATATTGACCTGTATTATCGAGCGGATTTATTTTCATAGATATACCCCTAAAGCGCCTCCCTGTTTGCCCTGTTTTCTCTCAGAAGCCCGCACTTTTTGAGCATGTGCATAACAATAAGGCCATAGAAGGAGGCTGTCTCGCCCGGTACATAGTTCGTAACAAGATATCCTAACTCTTCCAAATTGTCATAGCACCTGTCATACCTCTCGTCATAACTTATCATTTTAGCATGGGACACACCGCCGAATTTTTTATGCTCGTGTCCTCCCAATGTACCCAGAACCTTGATATATTTTTCTACGGCTTGATTTTGATTAAGCTCCGGCGGCCCGTTTTTCAATTCTTCGTTCAGGCTTATAAAATCAGTAAACTTTGATTTGTATCCCGCGCGGTGCATAACTTTTTCGGCTTTTCGCAGACTTATGCCTTCTTGTGTGTAATCGCAAACCACAACCTTCTTACCGCTCTTTTCAAAATTCTCTGCGGCTTTTTCCTTTGTCAGGCCCTGTTTTGAGAGCACAAAATTGAAATAATCCGCTATTTCCGAATTGCCATAACAATGAGGGTAATTCAAGTTTGAAGCCGGAATGTATTTTACTTCCACACCTGAAAACTCTAAGACTCTCGCAATCTGCGCTGGCGAGCGGCCAAGCGATACAAAAATATAATTATCTTTGCCGTATTTTCCATCCAGAATTTTTTTTAACCCAATCCCCATCGCAACATTTTTAGCTGCTGCCTCTGCGGCATCGGGCTGGCCTTCTAAAATTTTCCGAATTTGCGCTCCTCTCAGCCTGTTGTAATCTCTAATCGTAAACTTGCGTCTGCCGAAATCTTGCGGCATTTGCACTTCTTTTTCGGATTTCAAAAATGCATCACGCCTGGGTTGCGTCAAAGTCAACCGCGCAGCACTGCCCCTTGCAAAAGACGGGGAAGTATAAATATTGCCAGTACTTATCGGAGCTATTCTCACGGGGAATTCCTTTCTTTGCTTTAAAAAATCGTGAAAAGAATTTTTTGCCGATTTGATGTATACTTTTAAAATAGACTAAGAGGTTCGAGAATGAAAAAAATATTACTAACCATGCTGGCTTTTGTTTTTGCAATCGGGTGTGCAAAAGCTTGCATCGGTGCAGACGGGAGGCCTATGGTGGGAACAAACGGAGAAATAGCAAAATGCGGCGGGGCTGTTGAAGCGCCGAAGCAAGTGAGGGCAGCGCACATTTTAGTGGATAACAAGGCGCTCGCCGATGAATTGAAGAAAAAAGCCAATGACGGCGCGGAATTTGCAGCACTTGCAAAAAAACATTCAAGCTGCCCTTCGGGCGCCAAAGGGGGCGACCTTGGCTTCTTTTCAAAAGGCCAAATGGTACAGCCCTTTGAAGATGCCGCTTTTAGCTTGCCGGAAGGCCTAGTGTCAGAGCCGGTTAAAACGCAATTCGGCTGGCACTTAATCAAAGTTTATGAGCGAAAATACTAGAAACTTATTCGCAATTTTATTTATCGCAGTTTCCTTAGGCACTTTTGCGGTTTACAAAACTGCCTTTAAAAGCATACCAACACAGACTTTCAAGGTTTTAAGGGTTGTTGAGGGCGATAAATTTTACATTGACTTAAACGGCAACGACCGTGAAAATGAAGGTGAACTTTTTCGCCTTGATGGCGCAAGCGCTTTTCCGCTTAAATATTCACAGACCGCAAGCGAAAACGCCAAAAAGTTAGGTTTGAGCATCAGCGAAATTATTTCACTCGGCTATGGCGCAAGGGAATTTTCGCGCGACGGGCTTGAGGGAAGTTTTGTCACCGTTGAAAAGGCCAAAATTTTCCTGAATAACAAGGATTATTCACACATTTTGCTTGAAAACGGCTTCGGGTTTTCGGATGGTTATTATAACTCCGCGCGTGTGAAAGATAACCTGAAGAACCTTATGGCACAAGAGATTATGGTGGTTGATAACGAAAATAAAACTTACCACGAAATTGACTGTCCCGAAACCCTGAAAATCAAAAACCCCGCGCTTGTGCCTTTTAAAAAGATTACAAAAAGTTTTAAAAAGTGCCGCAAGTGTTACCTGAAGCGTGATTTTGAAAGAGATTTAGCACTGCACCCCGTTATCATCGAAAGCCCCGAACCCAACCTTCGTGCGGGCCAAATCGAACTCTTCCTAATCAGCCCGATGAAATATTTCACACCCTCAAACCGCTGTCGCACAAATGCCTGTCAGGCGCTTTTGAAAAATGTCAACGAAGCGAAAGAAGAAATCGGTTTTGCAATTTACGGTTTTGAAAAGCAGGATGAAATTTTTGACGCGCTTAAAAGAGCAAAGGCGCGCGGGGTCAGGGTTTACGGCGTCACCGATACCGATTCTAAAGGCAAATTTGCTTATGGTGACAGTGAAAAATACACAAAAGAATTTTCGCTTATCACCGACAACAACGGCGCCCTGAT
>Ga0209737_10002960_pt1 | contig 11847 bp, 7 predicted proteins | sample TergutCu122P3_FD_187284 | JGI IMG/M metagenome (GOLD analysis project Ga0209737, IMG submission 187284) | Cubitermes ugandensis P3 segment gut microbial communities from Kakamega Forest, Kenya - Cu122 P3 (SPAdes) (version 2) | ecosystem: Host-associated > Arthropoda: Insects > Digestive system >... | reverse complement strand
CCGTCTATTATGAAGAAGACGCCTGATTGCGGACAGACAAACATTCCAGAAGAGGCTCGTCCTTCGCAGCCGAAGGCGCACAATACGCGGATAAAACCTGATCGAGATAATGCAATGTTAGAAGTTTTGATGATGGAAGAAACAGCCAAATCTGATTACGATGCTTCCTCCATTACCGTGCTTGAAGGCCTTGCTGCGGTGCGCAAACGTCCGGCCATGTATATCGGATCCACAGATGCGCGGGGTCTGCACCATTTGGTATATGAAGTGGTTGACAATTCCATTGATGAAGCCATGGCCGGCTTTTGCACCCACATCGAGGTCGTGCTGCACCTTGATAACAGTGTAACGGTGCGTGACAACGGACGCGGAATTCCTGTGGATATTCATCCCAAGGAAGGAGTGCCCGCCGTGCAGATTGTCATGACCAAGCTGCATGCAGGCGGCAAATTCGACAATGAGGCTTACAAGGTTTCCGGCGGTTTGCATGGGGTGGGTGTATCCTGTGTGAACGCGCTTTCGGAAAAACTGACGGTCAGCGTGCGTCGCGACGGAAAACGCTATCGCCAGACATATGTTCGGGGCGTGCCGCAGGACGAAGTAACCGTAGTGGGCGAGGTTGATCCGGATAACCACGGCACTTCCGTCCGCTTTAAGCCTGACGAAGAAATATTTGAAACTACTGAATTTTCTTTTGAAACACTGAAAAAACGTTTTGAAGAGCTCGCATATCTCAATAAAGGCCTGGAAATTCTCTGCGTGGATGAGCGCCTTGATGAAAAGCATCTGTTTCGGGCCGATGGCGGTATCGCACAGTTCGTCGCAGACTTGAACTTCGGCGAAGGCGGCATCCATCCCGTTATTGCCGCCGAAGGCCGGATCGAAACCGTGATGGTGGACTTTGCCCTGCAGTATAACGCCGGGTACAAAGAAAACGTGCTCACCTTCGCAAACAACATTCGCACCAAGGAGGGCGGCACTCACTTGGTGGGCTTTCGCACCGCCCTTACCCGCGCTGTTAACAGCTATATTAAATCGCAGGCTGACTTGAGCAAAAAACTTAAAGGGACGACTCTTTCCGGTGATGATGTGCGGGAAGGCCTGACCTGCGTGATTAGCGTCAAGCTGCCCCAGCCGCAATTTGAAGGCCAAACGAAAACCAAGCTCGGCAACAGCGAGTTGGCCGGGATCGTCGCAGGTTTTGTCTATGAGCGCCTTAATACCCATTTTGAAGAAAACCCAAAAGATGCACGACAGATTATCGACAAGGCCGTGGATGCCGCCCGCGCCAGGGATGCCGCCCGCCGCGCCAAAGAACTCGTGCGCCGCAAGGGCGCGCTGTCCGACAATGCCCTGCCCGGCAAGCTGGCGGACTGCCAATCCAAGGATCCCGCTGAATCGGAGCTCTTTATCGTGGAAGGGGACAGCGCTGGCGGCTCGGCCAAGCAGGGCCGCAACCCGGCAAATCAAGCCATTTTGCCCTTGCGCGGCAAAATTTTGAACATCGAACGGACCCGCTTTGACAAAATGTTGGCCAACAAGGAGGTAAAAGCTCTGATTACGGCCATGGGCGCTGGTATTGGCGAGGAGGACACCGACTATGCCAAGCTGCGCTACCATAAAATCGTCATCATGACCGATGCCGACGTGGATGGCGCGCATATCCGCACCCTGCTTCTGACGTTCTTTTTCCGCCAGTACCAGCAGCTTATTGAGGACGGTTATCTTTACATCGCCCAGCCGCCCTTGTATCGGGTGCACAATGCCCGCATGGAGCGCTTCATCAAGGACGATGCGGGTCTCAACGTCTTCCTGCTGTCGCGGGCAAGCGAGGACTTCACCATTACCGCCGACAACGGCAACACCTTCCAGGGCCATACACTGGTGGATCTGCTGAACCGCATCGCAATCATCGAGGCGTGGGTGCATGACGCGGAACTTAAGGGCGTCGGACGTGAATTGTTCGTGGCGCTTTTGCATTATGATGCGTGCATCACACCGGAACGGTTTCAGCAAAACGACCCCAACGGCCTTATCCCCTGGTTGAGGGATCGGGGCATCCAGCTTTGCGTAGAACGTGAAAGCGATGCAGACGACGAGCGGCTTTTTGCTGTGTTTGAAACACACAACGGCCACCGCACCCGACTGGGCGTGGAGTTCTTCGCTGCTAAAATGTACCGCCAGGCGTGGCGCACTCTGGCCGATATCCGTAGCGCCTGTGCCGGTACAAGCTTTACCTTGTCACGTAAAGGCGCTGAACCCTTTTCCACCGGCGATATCTTCGTCTTGCACCGCGCTTGCTTTGAAGAAGCGCGCAAGGGTTTGCATATCCAGCGCTACAAGGGCCTTGGCGAAATGAACCCCGAACAGCTCTGGGTGACCACGATGAACCCGGAAAACCGCACATTGCTTCAGGTTTCCATCGAAGATGCCGGAGAAGCTTCCGAGGCCTTCGAGCAGCTCATGGGCGATCGCGTCGAGCCCCGTCGAGCATTTATAGAACGCAATGCGCTCAGTGTGCAGGAGCTTGATATTTGATGTTTGGCAACCCTATTAATGTATCGCGAGAGTCGTGTGCCTGAAACAACTGTGTCCACGCAGCCGCAGGTCAGTATAGAGAAAGAGCTGCGCAAATCATATCTTGAGTACGCTTTGAGCGTCATCATAGGCCGGGCCATTCCCGATGTACGGGATGGGCTCAAGCCTGTGCATCGGCGTATTCTGTTCGCGCAACACGAACTTGCCAACTCGTACAACCGTCCGCACAAAAAGTCGGCGCGCGTTGTCGGGGACGTCATCGGCAAATACCATCCTCACGGAGATTCTGCCGTCTATGACGCCCTGGTGCGCATGGCCCAGGACTTTTCTATGCGCGATCCCTTGGTTGACGGGCAGGGCAACTTCGGTTCGATAGACGGCGATGCCCCGGCGGCCATGCGGTATACGGAAGTGCGCATGTCGCGCCTTGCCGGGGAATTTCTTGCCGATATCGAAAAAGAGACCGTGGATTTCAGGCCGAACTACGATAACAGCCTGGAGGAACCGAGTGTTCTGCCGACCCGGGTGCCGAATCTGCTGTTGAATGGTTCGTCTGGCATAGCTGTGGGCATGGCCACCAACATTCCCCCGCACAATTTGGGCGAACTGTGTGACGCGCTGTTGTACCTTCTGGATGCGCCCGACTGCAGTATTCGCGATCTTATGGACTTTGTGCGGGGGCCGGATTTTCCGACCAAGGGTTTTATTTATGCTGGCCAAGGCTTGGTGGACGCGTACCACACGGGCCGTGGCACGGTAAAGGTTCGTGGCCGGGTAGAAGTGGAAGATCGCAAAAAGGGTGCGCAGGCCATAGTGATCAAGGAAATACCCTATGGCTTGAACAAATCGGGTTTGGTGGAAAAAATCGCGGCCATGGTCAATGACCGCAAGCTGGACGGCGTAACGGATCTGCGCGACGAATCCGATCGCAGGGGCATCCGTGTGGTGCTTGACTTAAGACGCGGCACCATTCCCGATATTATCATCAACTCGCTGTATAAATACACGCCGCTGGAAAGCTCCTTCGGCATCAACATGCTTGCCGTGGCGGACAACAGGCCGTTACTGCTCAATCTCAAAAGCGCATTGTCGCATTTTCTGGATCATCGGCGTACAGTGGTGGTGCGCCGGACACGCTTTGATTTGGCCAAGGCCGAGGCCCGAGCCCATATTCTTGAAGGCCTGCGCGTTGCGCTGGACAATATTGACGAGGTTGTACACCTCATCCGGGGGTCGAAAACGCCGCCCGAGGCCAAAGACCGCCTGATGCAGCGCTTCGGATTTTCCGAAGTCCAAGCTCAGGCCATTCTGGATATGCGTCTACAGCGACTGACCAGCCTTGAACACGAGAAATTGCTTCAAGAATACCTGGATCTGCTTAAAAAAATTGAATACCTCAACGCCATTCTGGCCAATCCGGAAGTACTGCGCGGGGTGCTACGGGACGAAGTGCGGGAGCTGAAGGAAGAGTATGCCACAAAACGGCGCAGTGAAGTGTTGATGGATGAGCTTGACGGGATCAATATAGAAGACCTCATTCCCGATGAAGATGTGGTCATCACCCTGTCTCGGCGTGGATATATCAAGCGCACCACGCTGGATAACTACCAGCAGCAGCGGCGCGGCGGTAAAGGCATTGCAGGCGTGCAGATGAGCGACGGCGACTTTGTGCAGGATTTTCTCAGTACCACCAGCCATCAACATCTGCTGCTGTTTACCAACAAGGGCCGCATGCACCACCTTAGGGTACATCAGGTGCCGGAAGGCAGCCGTACGGCCAAGGGCATGCATATCGCCAACCTGTTGCCGCTGGAGAGCGAAGAGTATGTTGCTGCCGCGCTTGCGGTGCGAGATTTTGCGGAAGACGCGTATTTTTTATTTATTACCAGGCGGGGCATGGTCAAGCGTGCTTCCGCTTCGTTGTATGCAAGGGCGCGCAAAAGCGGCTTGATCGCAGTCAGCCTGAAGGAGGACGACGAGCTGATTATGGTGCGGCCCATTGAAGACGATGCTCATGTGGTGCTTGCTACCGCCGGAGGTTATGCCATACGTTTCGCCTGCGCCGATGTGCGCCCTATGGGTCGCGGCGCGTCCGGGGTCAAGGGCATTGCCCTGCGCCGGGGCGACAGCGTGGTGGCAGGGCTGATTCTGCGGTCTGACGACCAGAGCACGGAAATCATGTCGATTTCCGCCTTGGGCTATGGCAAGCGCACCCAGGTTGATCTGTACCGTCTCCAGAGCAGGGGCGGCAAAGGCGTCATTAATTTCAGGGTGACGCCCAAGACCGGCCCCGTGGTGGGCGGTGTGCCCGTGCATGAGGATGACGCGCTTATCCTACTCACCTCCACGAACAAAATCATCCGCATGGGCCTTGAACAGGTGCGCAGCATAGGCCGGGTGACCTCCGGCGTGATGCTTGTGCGCCTGGATGAAGGCGCGCGCGTGGTAGGCTTTGATCGTCTTGAACCTGATGATTCGTCGCGCTTGGCGGAAGATGCGCCCGGTGACGCTGTGTAGGCGATAGATGCGTATGAAGATCACGTTGTTCGTCCGTTTTCATCTTGTTCGCGCCCTGTGCGCTGTGCTTGTGCTCGCGTTTAGCTCGGCCTGCGATCGCGTGCCGCTGAAGATCAATGATCTTGACGAAGCCAAAGCGGCCATAAGCCAGCGAGACTGGCCCCGAGCGGAGCGCCTGCTGGAACGCTATCTGCGCAGCGCGGAAAATCCGCAACAGCGGTGGGAAGCCTGGACGCGGCTTGTGGACATTTATAGCCGCATCAATCTGGATCAGAACGGCGCCTTGGGGCACCTGGAAAGCATGTTGCAGGAATTCGCCCGTGATGAGGCAAAACAGAAGCAAATTTTGGCCCGCCTGGGCGAACTGCATGAAAATCTCGGCCATATCAGCCAAGCTGTCGCCGCGTGGGAACGGTATGCGGACCTAGGCTATCTGACAGACCAGGAGGCGGCGAGCGTGCAGCGCGTGCTCGGCAACTTGCATTTCCGGCAACGCCGCTTTGATCTGGCGGAAGAAGCATTGCAGACCTGCTTGGCGCTTCCGGCAGAAGAATCTTTCAGGGCCTGGTGCCTCTATGATCTGGCATTAGCGAATATGGCGCGCGATGAGCTGGACGATGCCCGTGATCAAGCCATTCAAGTGCTCAGCATGAAGGGAGATGATCAGCTCAGGGGCCTCGCAGGTTTTTTGCTGGCTGACGTGCTTGAGCAACGGGGCCTGCGCGCTGAGGCTTTGAGCCACTTCGAGTCCGTACGGGGCCTGTACCCCAATGACATGGTCATTGACAACCGCATCGCCTATTTGAAGAAAAAGTCGAAGTCAAGCCCGGGAAACAGCAAACCATGATCCGACATTCTTGCGGTCTTTTTGGCATCAGCGGCCACCAGGACGCCGTACGGCACGCTTACTTCGGTCTGTATGCCCAGCAGCACCGAGGACAGGAAAGCACGGGCATTGTCACCTGGGACGGAAGTGCGTTGCATATACAGCGTGGCAAGGGCCTTGTGCCGGACGTGTTTAGCGAAGACGGCCTGCGCAAACTGCCCGGCGATCACGCCATTGGCCATGTGCGCTATGGAACAAGCTCCACGGCATCGCTCTGTAATGCCCAGCCTTTCACCGTACATCACCAGGGCATGGATATCGCCCTCGCGCACAACGGCAAGCTGGTGAACGCCGACGCGTTGCGCCGCAAGCTTGAAGACGATGGCGTTACCTTCCAAACATCCAGCGATTGCGAAATATTTCAATGGCTTATAGTTCGCGCCATGTGTCATGCAGACCTCGAAAATGCTCTTATTGAAGCCTGCTCTCAGGTGCGTGGTTCGTATTGCCTTGTGCTGCTGTGCGGGGACAAGCTGTTGGGCGTGCGCGATCCATGCGGCATGCATCCTTTGGTGCTTGGTTGTCTGGAAGGCTGCCATGTGCTGGTTTCGGAAACCTGCGCGCTTGATCTTCTGGAGGCCGAGTATGTGCGCGCTGTGGAACCGGGTGAACTGGTGGTCATTCAGAACGGCCATGTGCGCAGTATGCGCCTTGCGCCTAGACAGACTCCCAGGCAGTGCGTTTTCGAATTGGTGTACTTCGGGCGGCCTGATTCTCTTATTTTCGACGAACAGGTCTATCTGTGCCGCAAACGCATGGGCTGGCATCTGGCGTCCGAATCCACGCCGGATGTCGATTTCGTCATGCCCTTTCCTGATTCGGGGGTATATGCTGCTGTCGGCTTTGCCCAGTGCGCAAATTTGCCTTATGAGCACGCCATGATCCGTAACCATTACGTGGGCCGCACCTTCATCCAGCCCACGCAGGGCATGCGCAATTTCAGTGTGCGCGTGAAAATCAATCCTGTTAGGGCGATGATTGCAGACAAGCGTATCTGTATTATCGATGACAGTATCGTGCGAGGCACGACGATGCTGACCCGCGTAAACAAACTGCGGGAACTTGGCGCCAAAGAGGTGCATATCCGGATTGCCTGTCCGCCGGTACGTTTTCCCTGCTGGTACGGCATTGACTTCTCCGCGCGGGGGGAACTCATCGCTGCCAGCAAGTCTGTGGAGGAAATCAGGCGCATTCTCGATGCCGACAGTCTGAGCTATCTTTCCCTTGAAGGGCTTGCGCGTTCGGTGACGCGCCCCGATCATTACTGTTTGGCTTGCCTGACGGGTGACTATCCCGTGTCGTCGGCGGAGGGATGCCGACAGCAGGGGGGTTGCGCGCGATGAACACAGCGAAAGGCCCTGTCATCCCGCGTGTGGCCTATGTGCTGCTCTGGTTCCCGCGCGCCTCCGAAACTTTTGTATTTCGTGAAGTATGCGCACTACGGGCATTGGGGCTGCCCATCCACATTTATACCATGTACGGTGCGGGCATGCGGGGCTGTTCCGAAGCCATGCATGCCTACGATGGCCCGCTGATGCGTTTTGGGTTCAGCGCCTTGGGACGGATCGCGCGGGCCTTTTTCGCTGAACTGTTTCGCAGGCCGGGGCACACCGTTGCGCTGATGCGCCGGTGTCTGCTACGGCGCATGCGCGACTGGGAAACAGTGGGGGAGAACAGCTGGTGCTTTTTCGCGGGCTTTGCCCTGGCGGAACTGGCAAGGCGCGACAGCATTGAACTGCTGCACTCGCCCTGGGCCAACGGCCCCTGTACTGCGGTCTGGGTGGCATCCCAACTGACGGGCATTCCATTTGCTTTTACCGGGCGGGCTGGAGACATGTATCCTCCGGACGGACTGTTGCAGGAAAAGCTGGAAGCCTGTCTTTTCGTGCGCACCAACACCGCCGCGAATGTGCGCTACTTGGTCTCCCACGCTCCCGCCGGGCATGAAGGCAAGGTCGCGCTGGTGTATAACGCCTTGACCCTGCCCACGGAATTGCCTGCCAGAACACTGGCTGAACCTCCATACAGAATTCTGGCGGTAGGGCGGTTTGCCCGCACAAAAGGCTTTGCGTACCTTATGACGGCCATGGCGCGCTTGAGGCGCGAGTCTTTTCCCTGCCAGCTCACACTGGTGGGCGATGGCTGGTTGCGGGCCGCGCTGCGCAATCTGCGTGCCCGGCTGCGGCTTCAGGACTGTGTGTTTATGCCCGGCTTTGTGCCGCACGACAGGATGCTGGCGTTGCTGGAAAGCCACCATATGCTGGCCGCACCCTGCGTGGTGACGGAAACAGGCGACCGTGACGGCATTCCCAATGTAATCATCGAGGCGCTTTCGCAGGGGATGCCTGTTGTTGCCACACATGTCAGCGGCATAGGTGAAATCGTTTTGCACAACACAACAGGGCTGCTTGTTGAGCAGCGCGATCCTCGCGCGCTGGCCGACGCCATACGGACTTTGGCCACGCAGCGCGAACAGGCTTTGGCGATGGCGGAAGAAGGCAAGCTGCTTGTGCGGCGCTTGTTTGATCCGCAAACGAATATCCAGGCGCTTTATGCGCTGTATGTGGAGCGCTTCAACGCCCTGCGGCATCGGGAGCAGTGATGGCCGCATACGCCGCGTCCGTGGAGCTTGTGCTCAGCATCGATGTGGAAGAAGAGGGGCTTTTTCGGGGCGCATATGCCGGGACGAATCCCACCGTGCGCAATGTGGCCGGACTTGCGCGCCTGTCGCCGCTACTTGAGGAATTTGGGTTGCCGGTGAGCCTGTTGTGTACGCACAGCGTCTTTACCGACGCCGCGGCCCGTCGGAGCCTTGAGGATATGTGCGCGCGGCACCGGGTGGAAATAGGCGCGCATCTGCACCATTGGAACACCCCCCCCGCTGAGGGGGGCGGTGAGGGACAGCAGGGCTATGCATCGCCGGGCCGGGTGCCGGAAAAGCTGCTTGCGGCGCGCCTTGCCAGCCTGTTTGCGTCCGGCGGGGCCTTTTGGGGGAAGCCGCTGACGAGCTTTCGCATGGGCAAATGGGACCTGCACCGCTGGCATTGGCCTTTGCTGGCAGAGGCGGGTGTTCTGGTCGACGCGTCGGTGCGGCCCCTGCATTATGCGCCTCAGGGACCGGATCATTTTGATGCTCCTGCGGATCCCTATAGGGTCAACGTGCAGGGCCGCGTCATTCTGGAAGTCCCGTTGAGCTGCGTACCGCTTTGCGCTTGCGTACAGCGCCTGAGCCCGTCCGCTGGGGCATCAGGCGCGTTCCTGCGTCTTGCGGCTTCCGTACAGAAATGGGGCGCGCTCGCGCTGTTGCCGGTCTATCATCCCTTGTGGGCGATGAAAGCCGTCACCCGGCGGCACCTCGCTCGCGGAGGGAGGGTGTTGTCGCTGACCTGGCATTCTTCGGAAATGATGCCTGGCGCCACGCCTCATCTGGCGGATATGCCAGCGGTGGAACGTTTTTTAGGGAAGCTCCACGGTTATCTGCGTTGGCTGACCGGGTGGGTCAGTGTGCAGGGACGTACGCTTGATGAGCTGCGGCAAGCATGGAAGACTGGAAACTCCGGCCTGCGTTCAGGCAGAACCAGCGCGCCGCATAGCGGCGATTGGGGGTATTGATGCCTCGGGAACTTACGCGGCAGCACGCTGCGCCAATGCCGCATGTGGCTTATGTGCTGCTCTGGTATCCGGTGTTCACTCAGCCCTTCATCTTCCGGGAAGTGGAAGGGCTGAAGAAGGCGGGTGTGCCGTTGACGGTCTATAGCCTCTATGGCCGTTCATTGCGTAAATGTTCCGATGAAATGCGGGCGGTAGCCTATCAGACCCACAGTTTCGGCGTGCGTGCGGCGGGGCGTTTTTGTGTTGCCTTTTTCAGGCTGCTTTTTTCCCAGCCTCGCAACACCCTCGGCTTGGTGCGGGAAATGCTCTGTCGGCCTTGGCTGAACATGGAATCCGCCGCGGAAGTCCTGTGGGGTTTTGTGGCGGGCATATATTTTGCCCGTCTGTTTACGGAAGCCGGCATTGATCTGATTCACGCGCCTTGGCCCAGGGGGTCGGCTACGGCCGCCTGGGTGGCTTCGCGTCTGTCGGGGATTCCTTTCTCGCTGACGGCGCGCGGCGACAACCTGGAACCTGCCGAGCCTGATCTGTGCGACAAAATGGAACAGTGCCTCTTTATCCGCGCCAATAACAAGGCGGATAAAGCGCGCATGCAGCACATGCTTTCGCCCGCTTCACGGGAAAAGATCGACCTGATCTATAACAGCCTGACCTTGCGGCAGACGCAGTACCGACCGGTGCGCCTTATGTCCCCGGTGCGCCTTCTGGCTGTCGGGCGTTTTTCCACAACCAAGGGATTTGAGTATTTGCTTGAAGCCTGCAAGATTTTGAAAGACGCAAATTTTACCTTCATGCTAACGCTTATTGGCGGCGGCGGCCTGTCCACCGGCGGCTATCTTGGGCCGCAGCTGGCTAGACAGCGAACAACTTACGGCCTGGAGGAATATGTGCAAATGCCGGGACTTGTGTCGCACAATGAACTGCCGCAACTCCTGGAAGAGCACGATATCTTTGTCGCGCCCTGCGTCATCGCACCCAGCGGGGAGCGCGACGGCATTCCCAATGTCATCATCGAAGCCATGGCCTTCGGCCTGCCGGTGATCAGCACCCGGGTCAACGCCATTCCGGAAATCGTGCGCAACGGAGAAACAGGCATCACAGTGCCGCAGCGGGACGCTGCGGCATTGGCCGAGGCCATCCGGTACATGCACGCTCATCCGGAAGAAGCCCGTCAGATGGCCGCGAACGGCCGAAGGTTGGCGCTGGACATTTTTGACGAGGCCTCCAATATGTGCAAACTGCGCGATATGTTTGCCATGCGTTATGCGGCCTTCATGGAGCGGCGAGCATGAATACGGTTATCGGCATTAAAGGCTTTGCGGATCTCTTTCCGCCGGAGAGCAGCTGTTTTACGGCCATAGAAGCGGCCGCGTACCGGGTTTTCAGACGTTACGGTTATGTGGAGTTGCGTACGCCCGTTGTGGAGCATACCGAATTGTTTTGCCGTTCCATCGGCGCAGAGACGGATGTTGTACAAAAAGAGATGTACACCTTTGCAGATCGGAAGGCGCGTTCGCTTACTCTCCGGCCGGAAGCCACGGCCGGAGTCATGCGGGCCTATATCGCCTCCGGCCTGCACAGCAGAGAACCCTTTTCCAAACTTTTTTCCTTCGGCCCCATGTTCCGCTACGAACGTCCGCAAAAAGGGCGCATGCGGCAGTTCCACCAGATTAACTGCGAATGCCTGGGCGCGCACGCTCCGCAGACGGATGCCGAAGTTATCAGCATGCTGATGGCTTTTTTGCGGGAAATCGGCATCGAAGATGCATCGCTGCAACTTAATTCCCTGGGTTGTGCCGCTTGCCGCCCCGGCTATCGCATCGTGCTCGCGGACTATTTGCGTTCCCTGGAGGTCTCGGCGCTCTGCGGGGACTGCCGCCGTCGCATGGAAACGAATCCCTTGCGCGTTCTGGATTGCAAAGTCGATGGTTGCCGCGGACATACGGCAGGCGCACCGCGCATCATGGAACACGGTTGTCCGGAATGCCGTGGGCATTTTGACAGTGTGCTTGCCCTGCTCAAGGCCCTGCACATGCCGTTTGCATTGAACCACCGGCTGGTGCGCGGCCTGGACTACTATATGCGCACGACCTTTGAGGTGCTTTCCGGCCGTATCGGCGCCCAGTCCTCCATTGCCGGCGGAGGACGTTACGATGGCTTGGTCGCACGCCTGGGAGGGCCGGATCTGCCCGGCGTGGGCTTTGCCTGCGGCATGGAGCGCTTATCTTTGCTGATGCCCGCACCCAAGGCGCAGCGCCTGGATTTTTTTATTGTTTGCGTTGCCAAAGAGGCGC
>Ga0209737_10002959_pt1 | contig 11850 bp, 8 predicted proteins | sample TergutCu122P3_FD_187284 | JGI IMG/M metagenome (GOLD analysis project Ga0209737, IMG submission 187284) | Cubitermes ugandensis P3 segment gut microbial communities from Kakamega Forest, Kenya - Cu122 P3 (SPAdes) (version 2) | ecosystem: Host-associated > Arthropoda: Insects > Digestive system >... | reverse complement strand
TCTTTTTATCGTATATGGTCTTGCTGACCCATCCTTGCTTCTTCCCTATCTCTCTGATGCGCTTTGAAGGTGTCGGAATCTGGAACTTCCATCCGTTCGCTTCGATGCACTGTATGAGATTCCTGAAGGCTCCCTTGACCTTACTGATGACTACCGTTACGATGATAGTATTCTCACTTGGTATACCCCACATATAACTGCCTTCATCGAAGCCTGAAGATATGAAACCGATGCTCTGACCGAACTCACTGTCTATACGTATGATGCCGTCGGGTATGTTCATGTTATCTTCCCCATTATTTTATTGAGTCTGTTGTTTATGGCATCCAGTTCTGATTGACAATCTCTTCAACCTCATTGTGCTTTGAAGTTGTAAATGGGCGCAAACATCGGGTCACTCCTCAGACAATGTATAGCTTCACGTATCCCTCGACACGCACCTTTGAGATAACTCAGATAATTCCTATTCATCGTCATCATCCTCTTCATCTGCTAACTTTCTGAGTCCAGGGATGTCCATCTTCTCCACGATTTCGCGTATCTTTCTTCTGCGGTCGAGTGTGAGTTCATCCCTTTTCATGCCTATAACTGCATCGTAATGTCTCGCTATTGCATCGTTTATCATCTTCGATAATTGGTTCGGTTTGATTGCGTCTAACTCCACCTGCATACCTACGCCGTACTTGCGGATGAATCCTTGGGTACGTGAGTCCGTCTCTTTCGCTGGAGCAGGGGGTAGTCCCCATGCGTCCACCTGAGCCATTGTCAGTGCTTCCTTGGTGAAGGATTCAAAGTACAGGTCAAAGTCCTGTACGAGTCTCTCTTCCATCTTCTCAGGGATGTTCTCACCGCTTGGGTCGAAGTCCCCGAAGTATATGATATGAAGTTCCTGCTCTATCGTCTCACCGTATTCGCTGTCAAGGTCGGCGAATGTTTGTAGCTTATCTCTCATGCGCTCCGCTAATTCGTACTGCTGAGTGAGCGACGGGTATCCTTTGCATACCATGAGGTCTACCTGCCATGGCGAGCATATGTTCTCAAAGACACCCTGCAACGCTTGCTTCTCAACCATCACCACTACTTTCTTCGGCTGGTTGTACCACTTCGGGATGCCGTAGTATTTGTCCAGTTCCTCCATTTTCTTGTACTGAGCATCCATGAACTGCCCTACGGTCTGGTATTCCCACCAGTCGAACATACCTATCGGGCGCGTCCTGTCCTCTATCGCATCGAACGATATTATGCCGTTCAAACGCGCATCAGCCAAGACCTTGCCTATGCGCTTGTAGGAGTTCAAGGAGTTCTCATACCCGTAGTCCGCTACAAGGCGGTAGTATATCTGACGTATCGTGACCTTCTGCGTGTACTCCGCTATGACCTTCTGAATATGATACAAGGTCTCTTTCGTGCTGTCTCTCATACATATCCCTCCGCAAAGAACTTACCGCATTCAAAGCATTCGCAATTACCGTCTGAGGTAGCGCACATTACACCGCATGACGGACAAGGAAAGAAAAGAATGGAGGCGGACATTTACCCACCCCATACTGCCTGGCGTACCTCTTCAGGTATCTCATCGTACCTGTCGCCGTCGTCCCATTCGTAGTCCCAGTCATCGTGTCCGCATATCTTGAAGAGGTTCTTAAGTTCAGATGCCGAAGCCATCAGTATCCCACCTTGTCGAGCTTCTTCTGTGCCTGTGCCAGCCTGAGTTCCGCCATCTTCGGCGAGAGACCCAGCAACTTACCTGCCTCTTCAGTCGTCAGGTCACAGTATCTTGTGAGGAGCATCATATCGCCCTGGTCATAGGACATGTTGTAGAGTCTGCTCGTGTAGAACGTAAGCTTGAGCGAAAGGAAGCTTCTGTCTTTCCTGCCTTCCATGAAAGTCTTGTAATCCATCTTCATACCTTCTGGAGTGTTTCTCTCCATTTAGAGGTATACAGTTTAGGTATATATACTTATGTAGTACGTCAATCGGTGTCCCTATTATTATAATTAAAATAAGAGTAAAAGGTTTGGATGGTAATCTTATGATTTGTACGGGTCTTTCTTCGGCGGAACCGCGACTGGTTCTGGCTCAGGTTCGGGGACGTTCTCTTCAACTTCCTCTACTTCCTCTACCACTATCCTCTTCTTCGCCTTAGGCTTCGGTTTCGGTTCCTCGGTCTTCGGTTTCGCGTATATGATTTCTCCGCCTTCGTAGCCTATCGGTTCAATGCCGAGTTCCTTGAGACCTTTCGCGATTTGCATCTTCTCCAAGAGTGCTTGGTTCTTTGCGTTCTCGCTTTGTATCTTCCGTGTCTCTCGGTCGTCTACCTCAGATTCCTCTTCTTCATCGCTGTCGGTCACAAAGCCCATTATTCTCAGCGGACCGAAGAGTACGAATAGCGCAACTCCTACGAGCCAGAAGAACGCCCATGCGAAGTCCAGATTGAACGCGAATATGAACAGCAACCCCCATAGTATGTAGAGAACTGCCCAAACTCCGTTGTACGCTCTGAGCGCACCTTTCTTTGATACCTTGATGCCGTAGTACGGTTTCAGGTCGTCTATATCCTCATATTTCTTTCTACCCATCTTATACCTCCTTTATTTATTGTACGGGCTGTCGGGGTCGTCTTTCGCGTACTCCTTCTTGCCCTTCTCCTTGTTACCAGGAACGCTCACAGTCTCTTTTACGATGTTCTTGTTAAGCGTGTCCTTGATTACATCTTCATTTAACAGCGTGAATCCACGAGAACCCACGATGCCCTTGACCGCCGTGAGTATGCTCTGTGTCTCTTTCTCATCGGGTGCTTTGCGTCTCTTCTTTTGCTTCGCGAGATACAGCCAGTCACCGATTTGGTGGAACAGTACCTTGTCTATCGCATACGTGACCACCACAGTTATGCTTGCAATCCACATGATTGCCGTCAGCGGTTCCGTGACCACCACTCCTGAGAACTGCTCAAGCGAGCCGAGTACATGGAAGCAAATGTAATATGAAGCGTATGCTCCTACGCCTATGGTAAAGAGCATGGATAGGATATATATCGCGTCGAATTTGACCGCATCGTTATCCTTTGTCGCTTCAAAGTATTTCTTCACATAGAACAGGACTATGACCAGCATCCCTATTGCGATTGCAGAGATTTTGTATTGAATCGGTATCGCCTCAAATATGTCCATCTTATCTACCTCCACGAGATAAATTACCCATTGTACCGCATAGAATATCAGAATCCCGAATGTCAGGAACCCACCAGCAGGTGCCCATACTCGCATCACGGTTTTAATGAATAAGAGGAATGGATTGTTACCTGCTCTCCCTATCTCTGACAAAGTTGGTAATTTAGGCACAGCCGTATATCGGCGTTCGCTTATTTATAATTAGATATAAATTCGGCATTTACCGTACTGTATATATAGTACGTTGTATGAGATTATAAAGAAATGAAAATTAAAAGGTTTGGGGATATGGGCTATCCGCTTATGCGCCAGTGTTGACAATCTTGCCGTGACCAGTTGCCCTGTTGAATCTCATCTCGCCACGGGAGTGGACGACCGAGACCCTTCTGAGTTTTCTGGTAATCTCAAAGGCATCGGATGACCTGAGCACAATCGGGGTCAGCATCGAATAGAAGATGAAGTCACCATCTATCAGGAACTGCTCACCGAACTGTGACGGGTCGAAGCCTCCAAGCGGTACGTCGTCAGGCAGTGCTGGCGGAACATCTCTGTTGACAATCAGGTTGTTATCCATGATTGCAGGGATGTTGTATAACGCCCTCATTGTGACTCCACCTGCGTCCATACCAGGCATTGTGCTTACACCATCGAGCGACCACTTGACGTATACGTCAGGCGAACCCGTGATGACCCTGTTGTTGGCTTCCCTCTCTGCATCTACCATGTGGATAGCAGGACCGCTGACAATCCACATTTTGTTGTTCGGAGATGCTTGGTTGTTCCAGTACGGAGCGCATCCGTAGTACAGCTTCTTGTAGTTGTCCAGGATGAGCGTTCCGCCTCCGTCAACCACGAGCGAGTCGAACGTTGACGGTGCGACCGACCTGTAGCCATACACGTCACCAGACAAGCCTCCGTATGGAGACACGTGCGATGCAAGTATGTTTGTCGTTCCGTATGTCTTTCCTATCTCACTGTGCGCGCCTATGATTCTGGACAACGGCTGGAGAGTCGTTTCCTGACCGCTTGCGTTCGGGAACGGGTTCGCTCCGTTGAATCCTGTCTTTCTCAGGATGTCCTTGTCCAAGTTGTCACCGTAGTTGCCAGCCATAATGTCTGCGTAGTTCTCAAATGCGATAACATCGTCGAATCCTTGCAGGGTCATCAGACCCAGACCGTAGTCCCACGGGAACGGCAACTCTTTATAGGGTTGCCTCACGGTTGCAATGTCAGGCTTTACAGAGTCAGGGATGTCACCGTCACGGGCTGTGTCCGCGCCGATTCCGCCAAGCTGTGCAAGTCTTTCTACAATCCTAACACCTTCGTGGTCATACGGTCTCGCACCGATTGCCGAGAAAGCGTTCTGAGTGTTGAACATCTGAACGGTCATCTGCGCGCCGAATATCGGGTTGGTCGTACCGTTCGTTCCCCAGATTGTCGCACCTGCGGACTTGCCCATGGGCAGTACACCTGCGAAATCTTCGTTCTGTATCTTGTAGAAACCTTTCATCAACTTTTGTATGGACTTGAAGGTCGTACCTGGCTTCCCTCCGCCCGTGTCAATGTAGGCTCCCTCGTCTTCTTGTTTCTTTATTCCAAGATTCATGGTCTAACCTCCTAGACTCTGTTCCTGTTTGAAGCGATAGAATCTATCTCTTCCGTCATTATTTTGAGTATGTCTCTTGAGTTTGAACCCATTCCTATCTTGATTTCTCTGTCGCTGGTGTTACCTGCGAGAGCCTTACCAATCTGGTCTGGTGTCCCTCCGCCCACATACCCTGCTTTAGCGGTCGGCTTTGAACTGACCACTACCCTCTCCATCGGTCTGTCCCCACCAACCTTTTGCATGTTGGCTGGGGTCATCGCTGGATTCGGTGTCATCTTCGGTATCGCCTTTTCAGGAGATACAGCAGACTTACCTACAGGCGTGACCGCCTTCGGCGTGACCGCCATGCCGTTAGCCACTTGTTTCTTCAGAAGAACGTTGTCCTTCTTCAGAACCTGAACCTCGGCATGAAGTGACTTTATCATTTTGAAGATGAGGTCTATGTTCGATTTGGACACAACCTCTTTTTCTTCTTCTCCGACAACACCTTCCAACTGTTCGGTGCTGTCGTCTACATCCTCTCCTCCAGCCACGTCCTTTTTGGGCGCGGTCTCGGAGCCGATGTCCAATTTCTCATCGAACTCGGCAGTCTCCGAAGGAACGGTATCAACCCCTCCCTCAGAACTTGCCTCATTCGTTGCGTCCGTCTCCTGCATCCCTTCCATTGTGTCAGAATACACGAGACCCTCTACTTTTTCGGGCATACCTAATTCCTCCTTATTGCTTTGTTCCGTTTCAATCGCACTCATATCCCCTGCCAGCTCAGGAACGACTTCATCCAATCTTTCGATTGACCCCGCCATGTCTCCGAGTTTAGCATCTATCGAATCGAGTTTGTCGCTGACAGACACTTGGTTAGGATATTGCGCTTTCTCTGTTTTGCACTTCTTTACGAAGTCCTTCCACGCATCATCCTTTGACATTTGCTCAACACCTTCCATGACTCCCTCTGCCGTCGCTACCGCGCTCTTAGGGTTGTTCTTATCAAGCCATGCTTTCAATTGTCCTGAGTGTTCGTCCTCGTCGGTAACAATGTCATCAATGATGGCTCGGAGTTCGGGGTCCTTTGTAAGTTCCCTCGCTTGATTATATCCGATAACTGCCTGATGTTCATCAACGATGAGCGCACGAACTCTATCCTCATCGGTTGTTAACGAAGAAACATCGGCATCGGACATTGTACCTTAATGGTATATGTATAATTTAATAGTTTGTCGCTATTCAGACAGAAATGTCTAAAAGCGTACTATAAACGTAGTACGCTTATAAAGGTTTGAGGTTTTCGGGACTTAACGTATCTTAATCGGTGTAGCGATGAAGTATCTCCCTCTCATGGCATTCAGGACATTCGTAGAAGTCGCGGAAGTCCTCCATCTTGATGTCGGCATCCGTGAAGACATGACCGCATTTACACTTGGACGCTTTGGTGAATCCCCACGTATCGCTCAGGAGTTTCTCCGCCTCTTCTCTCGTGCCGAAGACTAGCGGTCCGTTATCATTTTCTATCGGAGTGTAAGTGAGGGTGCTGAAGATTTTATATCCACTGCTGGGACTGCCCATTACTCTCCAGTCGCGAGGGTCATACGCCTTGCTTACCTTTTTGTCAGACTTACCGACAACTCCAGATGGGTTTGTCTGTTTCCTGAACTTGGGTGTGTTGCCATCCCAATACACTACGATTTGTTCTGTGTTCCCCCACTCGTCTATTGTATAGGTTCCGCCAGATGATACCATCGCTCCGCCGTTACGGATTGATTGTTTCGCATCGTTTACGGTTGCGTATGGTCCTGCCTGGAAGTTTCCATCCCCGTCATGTATCATCCAATTCTTTGTCATTGGTTTGTTATCAGATTTGGTAACAGATGCGTGTTTCAATCCCCACAATCTGTCCCAAAGACCTTCAATCCCTTCTTCGACGGTTTCCTTGTTACTTGCTTCGCCGAACTCATTGAAGAATTTATCGTCACAGCGTACATTGTATTCATAGATGATTTCAGACATCTCATCGGTGTGTCTTATCGGTATGCCCTTAACTTTGATAAGTACATAGACTCCTCTGAACAATACCTCGCTTTCATATCTCTGGTACGGGGGTTCCGTTCTATGCCTTACCAATACTTCTCTGCCATGTCCCGAAAGTTTGGGTTCAAAGTGGTCTTCAAATACTTCCTTTTTCATCCGATTCGATGCCTTAGTGGATTTCGCTTTGTTTAATGTGATGTCCTGTGCATCCCACCAATTCTCAAACTCACGTATCGCATCGGACATCCCGCCAAATGTTTCTACCTTATAATTCAAATCGCTTGTGTTGAATCGTACACCGCCACTGAATGGGTCATAGATTGCTTCTACCTCGATGTCCTTTTGGTTGTATTCAAATTCGCCTGTGTACCTAAGCACAACGTATTCTTCTGCAACCTCATGGAAGTCCGCCCACAACTGATTGAGAACGACATCGCTTTCGTCTTGCATACCACTCTCTTTGATGTATTCTCTATACGCATCCTCTATATTACTTTCGGTCTTGCGGTCACTCCAATCCTCGTCCAAATATATTGTGAAGTCAATGGAGCCTTGATATACATCATCATCATCATCATATTTCTTGTAGACAAATAACGACACATCGTATGAGTTCTTCCAATTCACCGACCACGCTTTCTTTAATTTCTTTATCGCATCGCTCTTTTCTAATTGCATTACGTATTGACCGCTTTGGTTATCGAACACGCCAACGAATGTGCCAGGAACGTGTACCTGTCTTGCCATCTCTATGGCTTCTGCGGAGTCGTTCGTATGATATTGAGAGAACTGTTCCCCTTCTACTTCTTCGGTCACGGTGTACCTGTATTTGCGTGAGTATTCCGCGTCTTTTATTGGGTCGAGGGAACCGCTTACGCCTTTCTTTATGTTGGACTTATTGACAAAACCATCCGTCCGAGGGTCATTCAAGAAATTAACCCATAATTCCGCTTCAACCTCTTGTTTCGAATCCATGCCTGGCATAAAATCATTCTTTGTGTTATCCCATATTCCATATCCCGTGCCATGTTCTCTGACTTCGTATCTGACTTCCTTAGTCATGTCCGTAGGTTCACGGGTAACGACATCGAGTGCTTTCTCTTCGTCGGATTTATCCATAAAGTACGGATTCGTTTCAATCGTAAGGTTGGGGTCGTCAGCGTTGTTAATGTATTCAATCGCTTCATCGTATGTATCGAATGATTCAATCGGATTCATTATATTATCCGTATCGTTTGCGTAATATCCGACTACGTACATTTTATCGAATTTGACCTTTTTAACGGATGACTTATTCATCCGCACATCCCCGATTGTCAGTTTGCCAGAGGGGTCGTAGTTCTCGTTCTTGTCATAATATATGGATATGTGGTCTAACTGACCCGACGGTATGAGTCGTGAATATTCTTCATAGGCTTCGCTGTATTCTCTCCATTCATATTCATTACCCTTCTCGTCGCTTCTGTAATCGAAGTAGTCACGGGTCTTTTTAGGTCTGCCATAAAGGACATCGTACTTCGCTTCGATGTCTGAACCCTTATCTATTTTTTTCGGGTTGCTCTTCGCTAACCAATCCGATACGTCCATGCGTGAGCCGTTCGGGTTCATTATTCGGTATTCGATGAACTTACCGCTTGTATCTTCGCCTGGCAATTCATCCGTGCTTGAAACGTATGTTACATGAGGGACGGCTTTCCATCCTTTGTATTCTATTGCATACTTCATCGCTGGTCTGGACTCTTTCTTAACGGATGACTTCGCAATTTTCTTAAGGACTCCGCCTTTGACGACGTAGCCTACCATCGCTTCCATCGGTGTCGCTTCATCTGGACCGTATTGTCTATTGAAGCCTATGTGATGTTTGAAGTGTCCGTCCCGTGGGTCATACAATGCCAGCATGTATATGTCTGGCATACGCACTTCTGGTTCCAACCTCCAAACGGCTCCGCCTCCTGTCTCCCCTGGATTCGCCATCGCAATGTTCATAGCCTCTATGAGTGCCATGTCCCTTGAAGCTACTTCCCTGAGAGATTCTGTAGGCTCAGCGGACCATGTACTTGAACGTACCGCGCTGACATACCATTTGTCCATCTCCATTTTGTCGAAGTACCCTTTCTCAATCGCTGAAGGACTGACCGATGCCTTCTTTATTGCTCTGTAATTCCCCGACAGCGATGACGGGAATAAGTAATCAAAGTCAACCAATAAATTAATGGTTGCTTGTACCTTGTCATCATCGCCACCGACAATCTCTCTCACCAATTCACGCACGTGCGAAGGATGGTAGCCTTTGCCCGATTCCATTTTATCCATAAGTTCCCGACCGATAACATCAATGCCTTTCCCGTCAACCTCAACCCATTTCTTCATGTCGCTTTTCATTATCCACGTCGTTCCGTCGGCACGTACCCGTGTCTCTATGCCAGTGTGCGTCTCAAGGATTCCGTATACGGTACGGTTTTCTCCTGATGCTTTGCTGGTAATGAAATTGAGTGCCTCATCGAATGTGTTGAAGTCCGCGACCCATTTGTTGATGCCGATTATGTAGACCTCAAACGGTGCGACATCCGTACCGAATAGGAAACTCTCCAACTCCTCACGGCTCATCTCGGACATGTCCGCCTTCGTAACATCAGACTTGGCTAATCCTCTCGCTCCCTTCCATTCTCCTCTCACTGCCTGTCCTTCGTATCTCTTGCCGTCAAGGAAGACATTTATGCCATCTGGATATTGTCCAGACTGGCTGAGGCGTATCGCCTCTTCACGGGCTTGCGTGGGGTCTGCATGGCTTGACAGGAATATCATGTCCTCGCCGAGTTCGTATGTGAGGGAATATGACTTACCTATGCCGTTAGGCAGGTACGCTTCAGGGAAGACCAGCCATCTCACGCCTTGGTCATCCATGAACGGATAGACCTCTCCTCTCAAAGAGTAGTTCTCAAACATTACTCTCGCTTCGGGAGAGTCTCTCATCAGAAGGTCATTACCATTGTTGCTCCTATCCTCTTGGTCAAAGAATTTCACAGCCGTGCGGTACAGGTTATCCCTTATCTGGCTCGTGCTGGCTTTGTTCGTCTTCAGATAGTCAAAAGCACATTTGCGCGAACCATCCTCATTCCTGTCCCTACCCCACCTTCTCTCTTCGAGCATTATGTAGACATCTGGTATCTCATCCATTTTCATCCCTCGGTCTTCTTTTTCTTATTTGACATGAACTGTTGTATAGACTTATAATCTATCCGTCCGTAAATCGGATTTACGGCTCCAGCGGAGTCTCCTGTCATTGCTCCTTCGGTCTTTTTGGTCGGCTCCACTTCGGACGGACGCTTGAGTTCCCAATCTTCACCGACCTTCTTTATCATATCGTAATTGAACAAGTTGCTGAACATCTCCTCTGTCATATTCTTAGTCAGCTTCCAGTTAATGTCCACCATATCTTTGCAGAGACACTCAAACCTGTATCTATGATACGTGTCCGCCTTGTGCTTTACGATGAATGCGCTGTTATCTAAATCATAATAATAAACGAGACCAAGTTCATCCATCTCCTCAATTAGTTTTTCTTCGGATGCTTCGGCAGTCTTCACGATGACATGCTGTTCTTTGACCGTTGTCTCATGCGGTGTCTTAACATCCCTTAATATCTTGCATACTTTCTGGACGGTGCAATGCTCAGCGTCTAAGAATACTTCGCGCTCCAGCGTCTTCAGTACCAGCGGTTCCTTGGAGCATTTGTTCACCGATGAATCCCACGGTCCGTAGTGTTCCGTGCGTAACGCCTCAGCCAGTGCTTCGCGGTAACTGTACTTACGGGTCGTCGTTATCTTGCCAGCATCGTAGTATATTTCCTGCGGTATTATCTTCGGTCTGTTGTTCGCGTAATCATAGCACAGACCGTCACGCTCGCACCATGCGTGACCGAACTCTATCCCTGCTATTGCTCCTCGACCTGTGACGATACCATGCACAAGCGTCATGTCCTGGTTCTCAAGCAACAGATGGAATGACGCTTCGTAGCAGTTACCGCCTCTGTTCTCGGCTGGGATGTCCTCAAGATTGTACTTGTTAATTCCGCATCCGCATGAGTTCTGCTCTTTCGCCTTCATCTTCAGCAACGAACGGTTCCATGGTCCGTAGTGCCTTGTCTTTACGGCATGTTCCCGTGCTTCAGTCCAGTTATATCTTTCGTATTGCGTGATATTTTGCAACTCATAATACTCGTTCCTAGGCATACGCACATTGTTACCGTTGGAGATTTCATGTACGGTGTCTCCGTCCTCAACCCATGCATGGCTGAATGACATACCTTCCAGCGGACCGTATGGTACTGTGATTATTCCATGGACAAGGAACATGTTCGGATTGCGTTCGACATAATGGAACGATTCCTTGAAGCATGTGCCTTCACCGTTGGCTTTGTTGACCCTTCCTTCAAATGCTTCTATAACACTGGCGTGAGGATTCGCTGGAACTTCGCATAATGAGATTTCGTATAAGTCACGGACACCGCGCTTGGTGTAACAGCGCGTACCGTTACACTCCATGCCATCCACTGTCGCCGATGCACCTATGCTGAGGAAGTTCTTACCGTTCAGCCAATCCTGTCTTCCTTTGTCGGTCTCGTAGGTACCGCCTCTGAGATTATACCAGACCACGATACCATCCTTACCGCTTTCAGGATGCTTCCTGCGCTCGGCATGCCATACGTGACCTAATGGGAGATTGCTGTGAGTATCCTGCATCGCTCCGCCGTATTCGATGTACTTATCGAGATGCTCTTGGACTTTATCGAGCGTGACAACTTCGTTGTCCTTGTCTATGTCTTCGACCGTAGCCCACTCTACAACGCTGAAGGCGGAAGGTAAATCACGGGTACCCATCCATGCCTCTTTCTGTGCATAGTATACTTTGTCCTCTTCATCCATTTCAGAGGGTGCCTTCTCCCACGCTTCATTATATTTTTCAAGCCATATCTGCGCGTCAACTTCATCAAAACATGCTTTTACTTTGTCGGGAAGTTCATGTATGTTAAGATACGGCATACAGAGGATA
>Ga0209737_10002958_pt1 | contig 11850 bp, 7 predicted proteins | sample TergutCu122P3_FD_187284 | JGI IMG/M metagenome (GOLD analysis project Ga0209737, IMG submission 187284) | Cubitermes ugandensis P3 segment gut microbial communities from Kakamega Forest, Kenya - Cu122 P3 (SPAdes) (version 2) | ecosystem: Host-associated > Arthropoda: Insects > Digestive system >... | reverse complement strand
CCCCTACATGGTTAATACTTTGATGATTTTTCGCCGTCGTGGCGGGTTTCAACCCCGCCCTATTCGATGCCTGGCATCACCCTGGAATAAAAATGTTGCCCTTTGTGGGGATTTTTTGTCTGTAGGGGCGGCAAATCTGCTGCCCGTCGTTGTTTCTGGTTCCCCCACAAAAAAGAGGTCATATTGCTCGAAAAAACGCTCCTTCCCGAAGACATCGCGAAGCCCTGCGAAGCGCCGTGGCTCGAAGTGCGCCAGGTGACGGTAGCTTTTGGTCAGAACCGTGCTCTGGATGCCGTTTCGTGCGCTTTCCGGCCCGGGCGCTGGACGCGGATCATTGGCCCTAATGGCGCAGGAAAGTCGACGCTGATTCGCGCCATGGTTGGCCTCGTTCCCGTCAGGGAAGGGCAGATCGAGATCATGGGGCGTCCTGCGGCAGAGTACGATGTCATGGCGCGCGCACGCCTCATTGCCTATGTCCCCCAGCGCCTTGAGGCACTCCCCGAGGTAACGGCCCTGACTCTCGTTGCCCAGGGACTCTATGCCTGGAGTGACAGGCTGTCGCCGAACGAGGTTCAGGCGCGCGCCTGGCAGGCCATGCAGACGCTTGGCATTGATCATCTGGCACATTGCCGCCTGCCAACCCTTTCAGGCGGTCAGCAGCAACTTTGCCTCCTGGCCGGCGCCCTGGCGCAGAACGCCAAAATTATCCTCCTCGATGAACCCACTACCTCGCTCGATCTTCACTATGTCGAACGGCTCTATGCCGCTCTCCGCTCTTTGGCAGCACAAGGGCTTGCCATTGTCAGCATTACCCACGCCCTCGACGACGCCAACCGCGACGGTGCCAATGCAACACTCCTGCTCGCCAAAGGCCAAGTCCTGTGGGACGCAGAAGGCTTCCCCGATGCCACGACACTTGCCGGTGCCTATGACATGCCCGAGTCTCGCTTTCAGCGCTTTTTTCAGCATTGCGAGGCAGAGTTGGTACCAGCCGGGCCGGATGTCGACATACAAACTGATGAGGTTGATGGACATCGAGTTCTCAAATTCTCCCGCCATTGCAGGCGGAAAACCGTCACGGAAAACGACAATTTGGGCCAAGAACGATGCACGTCGCCACTTCACCCACAAGCGATGCCGAAAGGCATCGCAGGGGGTGTGGGGGAACTGGTTCCCCCACAAAAAATAAGCTGTGGCGATGAAATTGCGGCTGCCCGTCTCAGGCGCACGCGTTTTGGGCTTGCGCTCTTGTTGCTCATTGCCCTTATCCTGTGTCCATTCCTCGGGCATGGCGGTTTTCTGAATCCCCAGGCTGACGACACCGCGTCGTCGATTTTCTGGTCGTTGCGGCTGCCGCGCGTGGTTTGGGCAGCCGCCGCAGGTGCGATCCTCGCCAGCGTTGGCGCCTCGCTCCAGGCGCTTCTCCAAAACCCCCTTGCCACGCCTTTTACCCTTGGTCTGGCAAGTGGTGCCTCGCTGGGGGCCATGGCGGCAATTCAGTTCGGATTGACCGGGCTCGTCATGTTGTCCGGGATGGCTTTTACGGGGGCATTCGTGACGATGGCGGCTGTGATGGCGGTGGCCGCGCGCCTAGGTTTCCGAAATCCCCTCTACTGCCTTCTGGCAGGGGTCGCGGCTTCGATGTTCTGCGCTTCGCTCGGGCTCATTCTTCAGGCGCTGGCCACTCCGCTGACGGCCCAGCAAATGATGCGCTGGCAACTTGGCGGCCTCGAAGTTGTTGGTTATCGTACGTTTTGGATTTTTCCGTGCCTGGCCGTTGCCTGGGGCGTCTTGTTTTCAAAAGCCGAGGCCCTTAACCTCATCAGCGTCGATGCTTCACTGGCACAGGCCAGAGGCGTTCGTGTCGAGCAAACCCGAAGTATCACCCTCGTTGCCGCAAGCCTGGCAACGGCGCTCGTGGTCGCCATTTGCGGGCCCATCGGTTTTGTAGGGCTGCTCGTGCCCCATTGGCTGCGGCAGCGGCTTGGTGCCGATTTGCGGCACCTTCTGCCGCTTTGTGCCATGGGCGGTGCGCTCTTTTTAGTCCTTGGCGATACGATTTCGCGATTCCTCGAAGGCATCGCCTACCTGCCCGTTGGCGTCATCATTGCCCTCATCGGCGCCCCCGCCTTCGTTTGGTCCATGACGCGCCGCCGGTAGGCGAAGTTTTTTTCGTGGGGGAACCAGTTCCCCCACACCCCCTGCAATGCTGCGCATTGCTTGTGGGTAAGAGGGCGAAGCCTTATCCGGGAGGGGCGTAGCGTGCTACGCCCGTACAGGGCGTTGCATTGTTTCGTAGGGGCGGTTCGCGAACCGCCCGGCCATGTGGTGGGAACCCGTAGGGGCGACCGTTCCGGTCGCCCGGTCGATGACAGGTTACCCCCGAAGCGGGGCGTTGCGGGGCCGGCGATTGAGGCCCCGCAAAGGGGGTAGACGCGTATTGGCCGCACGCGGCCAATAGCGGCGCAGGGGGCGTTGCCCCCAACAAAATCTGTCGCAGGGGCAGACTTGTGTGTCTGCCTTCGGTTGCTCTCCCGAAAGTTCATTTTGTTCATGAACAAACTGTGATAAACGCAGGGTTATCTTCTGATTTGTCGTGTGGCGCGTGGGCTTGACCTCCGAAGGAGGGGGGGATGGGTTTCCATTTGTTGGAATTTGCGGTTATAGTGCCTGGTTGGAAAGAGGGTATTGTGGGGGAATGACGAGGAATTCATGATGAAAATATCGAAAGGCTTGTGTTGGATATGGCTGGTGTTGCTGGTTCTGGTGGCTGGATGTGAGCAGCGCCGGCAGGCAGAGGTTGGCACGTCGCAGGGATTGGCGGAGCAGGCAGAACCGGTTGTGGCCAGTGCAGCTTTGGCTGCCAATGGTGAGGTGGGTGTCGATGTTGTGATGCGCGATTTGCGTCTCATGCGATATGCCCTTGTTTTCGTCAATTCGCGTTATGTTGAGCCTGAGCGGATCGATTGGCGCAAGATGACGGTTCATGCCATTGATGCGCTTCAGAATCGCGTCCCGGAGGTCGTGGCGAGGTTTGATCGCCGTCTTGACGATTCGCCTATGGCGCTGGATTTGCGTGTCAATGTGGCGAGCCGTGCATTTTCACTCAAAGAGGTCACGTCGTTGGCCGAGGCGCATCGTGTCAGCACTGAGGCGCTCAATTTTGTGTTGTCCAATCTTCGCGAGCCGCAGGATGCCGACGAGCTTGAGTATGCCATGATCAACGGGATGTTTTCGACGCTCGACCCCCATACGAATCTTCTGCCGCCCTACATGTTTGAAGATATGATGACGAGTCATGGCGGTTTTGCCGGCTGTGGTTTTGTCGTGGGTGTTCGCGAGAATAAGCTGACGGTTATTTCGCCGATGGAGGGGGCGCCTGCCTGGCGCGCCGGTATTAAGGCGGGCGATGTGGTGGTGCGCATCGACGATGAGTCGACTGAGAATATGCCGCTTCAGGATGCTGTCGACAGGATGCGCGGCGAGGCCGGTACGCAGGTGACGCTCTACATTCTTCGCCATGGCTGGCCGGAGCCCAGGCCGTTTGTCATCACGCGCGAGGTGATTCAGGTTGTCAGCGTTACTTCTCATGCTCTGGTCAAAGAGGGCATAGGCTATATTAAGCTCAAGTCGTTTGATCCGACGACGGCCAAGGAGGTTCGCGAGCATCTTGCGGCATTGCATAAGGCCATGCCAAAGATGCGCGGTTTGATCCTCGATTTGCGCAACAACTCCGGTGGCCTTTTGAACCAGTCGATCGAGGTGGCCGAGCTGTTTTTGACGCTTGGCGATACCATCGTGACGGTGGAGGGCGAGGCCGGGACGGCGCGGGAGTCATCGCGCGCGCGCCGGATGGGGTTGGAGCGTGGTTACCCCATGGTCGTGCTGGTCAACGAGGGGAGCGCTTCGGCATCCGAAATTGTTGCCGGCGCACTTCAGTATCACAATCGCGCGGTGATTGTGGGTGAACGTACTTTTGGAAAAGGCACTGTTCAGGTCTTGAAGGAGAATCCTGATGGGAGTGCGATTAAGGTGACCTCGGCGCAGTATCTGACGCCTGGCGACATTTCCATTCAGGGGGTGGGCATTGTGCCCGATATTCAGCTTTCTGCTTCGTTTGTCGATGCAGAGCGAGGGATTAGCCTCGATACGGCGCGCCGGGTACGGCGCGAGGATAGCCTTGAGGCGCGGCTGTTGAGCGATAAGACGACGCAGCGAAGCGCCGTGCACACGCTTCGTTATCTCTATGCGCCGGCCAAGGAGGAGGAAGAGCGAGCCAAGGCTTTGGGGCTGACGACTTACGATTTGCGCTCGTCTGAGAATTATACGGAAGATGATGAGACGCGTTTTGCCGTGGGTTTTCTCAGGCAGGCCGAACAGGCAGCACGCGGTGCGCTTTTGCTGGCCTCGGGTGCATTCTTTGAGGACTACCAGAAACGTTACGAAGCTGCGGTTCATAAGGCCCTCAAAGCGCTTGGCGTTGATTGGACATCCCATTCGACAGCACCCCGGCAGGCTGCACTGGATGGCCTTGAGGTACGTCAGAATCTGAAATGGGGTCTTATCCTGGATGGTGTTCCGGTTGAGGCGGGCGCGCCTTTGGCGCTCACGAAGCGGGGCGAGGATTTGGTGTTGACCATGTGGGCCGAGAACTCGGGAGAGCGGGCGCTTGAGCGCGTTTCGGCGACTTTGGAGTCGAATAATCCCCTCTTCGATGAACGCGAGTTTGTTTTTGGAAAGCTGGATCCGGGGCAGCGGCGCACCTGGGATATCAAGCTCAAGGTGCCGAGGAGTTTCGAAGCGCGCGACGACGTGGTGACGGTCAACTTCAGGGTTCGTCAGGCCAGGGATGTGAAGCTTGGCTGGCTGCCGGTTCAGGATGCCTGCACGGGTGATGACAGATCGGACAACCTGGCCTGCTGGCAGCAGCAGGGCCGGTTCGCATCGCGCATTGCGGACGTTTCCAGGCCGGAGTTTGCCTATACCTATTGGCTGGATGATGTGGCCAGGGGCAACCGCGATGGCCTTTTGTCGAGGGGAGAGTCCGTCGACATGCATGTCTGGATAAGGAACATTTCCGAGACAAATTCCGAAAAAACGGTGGTGGCGATTGCCAATGAATCTGGAAGCGGCGTTTTGCTGCAGCAGGCGCGCGTCGTTGTCGAGGGACTGGCGGCAGGAGAAACAAGGCTTGTGACGCTCTCATTCGATGTCAGCAAAGAGCGGCCGCAGAAACCGCCTTCGAGGCGCCAAAAGCGCCATAAACCTTTCGATCCCGATGCGGTATCGCTCATTTTGTCGCTTACGGATTCGGCCTACAATGTCGAAGTTTCTCAGCCGCTGACGTTTCCTGTTTCAAGAGAACCTCTGGTGGTTTCCAATCCCGCATGGGTGCAGCATGAGGGAGTGTTGGCAGGGTCTTTGCCGATTCTCTCCCGTCCATCTGCCGATGGCGTGGCCCTTGGGGATCTTGGCGGCGGACGATCTGTGCGTCAAACGGCACTTGGCAATGGCTATTCGTCGCTTTGCTGGGAGGTAAGCGCGAACTGGGTTTGTGCTTTTGCGGCCGATGCCGGCATTCAGCTGGCCGCGCCATCTGCCCCGCCTTCTTCTATGGCCACCGATGCCCCTCGCTTTGCCATCATGGCACCGCGCGTCATCTTTGCACCGCGCGCCCGCACCGAGAACGCGCCGACGGCCACAATCCATGTTACCCTTTCGGATAACGAAGCGCTCAAGTCTTACGAAACCTATGTCTGGACACATAACGGCATGCAGGTTCAGGTCGAAAAGCTGGACTATGCGCAGCTCTCTGGCAAAACGAAGCAGCTGGCTGTCGAAGTGCCCCTCAGGGTTGGCGACAACAGCCTCGTGGTCGTCGTACGGAACAACCTCGATATTGAGACAGCGAGCATTTTCCACATCAATCGCCCGGCAGAGCCGCCCAAGCCAGCGGATTCCGCTAAATCAGCGGCTTTGCCAAAGTCGACGGATTCACTCCCGTCAAAAGACTGTACATGGTGCGTATATTGATGGGTGCACGAGGTGCGCAGATCGATTTTTGCGCACCTTGCCACATCCGTTGCCCAGCGAATTTATCGACAGGCGTCGAGCGCTAAGATTCTCTCGCATCGGCAGATGAAAATCCGTTACAAATTGCGATAGTTTTCGTCAAAAGTGATGCACTTCGCCCTCTGCCCACAAGCGATACGCAGACCCCTCCGTCGAAGCCTCCCTCTCCGAGGGAGGTGGCGCAAAGCGCCGGAGGGTGCCCGCCGCCACCTTCCCTAAAAGTGGAGGCACGCAGGGGGTGTGGGGGAGCTGGCTCCCTCACAAAAATATAGAACCTGACAGGTTTGCGTGCGGTTTCGCCCAGCAGACAAAAATCAAAATTATGTTTGCCGTTTGACACATGGTGATTAGCCTAGCGCGCCGCCCGGTTTTGGGCGGTTCCATTTTGTGTGAGTGTAGACAATGGCAAAGGATTATTACGAGATACTGGGTGTAAGCCGGGACGCAAACGAGAAGGACATTAAGAAGTCATATCGCAAGCTGGCGATGCACTGGCATCCCGACAGAAACCCTGACGACGAAGAGGCAACGCAGAAGTTTAAGGCCTGCACCGAAGCCTATGAGGTACTCAGCGACCCCGACAAGCGCCAGCTTTATGATCGGTACGGCGAAGACGGGCTGCGGTCGAGCGGTTACGCCGGCGCCGGTGACCTGGGGGACATCTTCAGCCGCTTTGGCGACATCTTCGGTTTTGGCGATCTTTTTGGAGGGGGAGGGCGCCGAGGCGGCCCGGAGCAGGGCGATCATCTTCGCTATAACCTCGAAATCACGCTCAAGGAAGCTGTCAAGGGTACCCAAAAGACCATCTCCGTCTCCCGGCTTGAGACCTGCGAGAGCTGTGGCGGCAGCGGTGCCGCCGAGGGCTCCCAGCGCGTCCAGTGTGCCACCTGCCATGGCCAGGGACGCGTTCAGATGCAGCAGGGATTTTTTGCCATTACGACGACTTGTCCGCATTGCAAAGGCGCAGGCACGAAAGTCGAAAAGCCCTGCTCAGCATGCAGCGGTCAGGGACGCGTCGAGAAACGCCGCGAGGTCATTGTCAAGATTCCCGCCGGCGTCGACGACGGATCCAGGCTGCGACTCCGCGGTGAGGGCGAAGCCGGGGCACGCGGCGGTACTGCCGGCGACCTGTATGTGTACATTTCGGTCGTATCGCACAAGACGATTCAGCGCGAAGGGCTCAACCTTTATGTCGAAGCCAGCCTGCACGTTGCTCAGGCGATGCTGGGTTGCGAGATCGAAGTCGAAACACTCGACGGTCCTCAGCGGGTCACCATCGAACCGGGCGCTCAACCCGGCGATCGCGTTGCCGTCAAAGGTGCCGGCGTTCCACGGATCGGTTCGGCCGACATGGGCGATCTCGTCGTCATCCTGCGCGTCGATATCCCCAAAAAACTCTCCAAATCTGAACGCGAACTCATCGAAGCCTTTGCCAAGTCGCAGGACGTGTCCTTTGTGCCGCACAAGTCCTTCTTCCAGAAGATCCAGGAAAAACTCTCGGATTAGTTTGGAGGGGGCAAGCCCCCTGCGCCGCTATTGGCCACAAACCCCCGTCGCCTGCGGCGCCACCCCCGTCGCCTGCGGCGCCACCCCCTTTGTGAAAGGGGGCGTGGCCAATACGCGTCTACCCCCTGTGCGGGGCCTCAATCGCCGGCCCCGCAACGCCCGGCTTGGTGGCGACTACCGAGGCGCGGGCGAACACAGTTCGCCCCTACAGTGGAAACCTGTTATCGACCGGGCGACCGGGGCGGTCGCCCCTACTTGTACGGGCGTAGCACGCTACGCCCCTCCTGGATAGGGCTTCGCCCTCTATCCACTGCCAACCCTGCGAATTTGTTTCAACAACGTACACAGGCCTCACTCAGCCACAGGCAATGCGCAGCATTGCAGGGGGTGTGGGGGAGCAATGCTCCCCCACGAAAAAGAGGGAAAAAAGGCCGTGAAATCGTTTCATGTCTCGTGTATGAACCGGCAGAGTGGGGGCGTGGTCTTTTGACTTCCACGTATTTGCCGAGTTTTTTTTGTGAGGCTTCATCATGGGCATTCAGGCTGGCAGCAGCGCCATGACCGACATCAACATTACCCCTTTGGTCGATGTGATGCTGGTGTTGCTCATTATCTTCATGGTGACGATTCCTGTGATGGAAAAAGAACGCTCCAAGCGCGAGCTCGAAGAAAATCGTGACAGGCAGCAGCGCCTGGTGGCACTGAACCTGCCTGCGCTCGACAATGCCAGTGTTTCGCCTGAAGCCCCGATGCGCACCGTCACCCTTCGTGTCAGTGCCAGCCTCGAAGTGTCTCTCGACGATGTTCTCATTGCAGACTGTTCGGCACATGCGGATGCTGTCGACAAGCGTGCCTGGCAGCCCTGCCTGGATGCTGTCGAGGGGGCAGTGCGCGATGTCAGAGAGGCGCGGGAGGGCGGTGTGGCAGTCGATGCCGACCCGGTGGCAAAATTCGGGTTTGTGGTGGGCGTCATGCACAGGCTGCATCGCGCAAATATCGAGAGAGTCTCGATGTTTCCACGAACGACGACAGGATAGACGGTGCAAACACGTCACGGAGTGAATATGAATTGGCAGCGTATCGCATGGGGGATCCTGGTGGCAACAGGATTGTCCTCGGGGCTGGCACAGGCACAGGCACAGGAAGCCATCTCTCTCGAAGAAGCCTACACACTGGCACTGAAAAATAGCCCACAGATTAAGGCTCAGCACTATGGCACAGAATTCGCCCAGGCTCAGGTCAGCGAAGCCAAGTATTACTGGGCCCCAAAATTCTCGCTGAAGTCACAGTTTGGCCCCATGCCAAAGGTTCTTGATGAAACACAGACTGAGAACGATATCTGGTCGAACTTTTTTGATGCCTGGGGGTTTACGACCAGGAACAGCCTTGAGATGTGGATGCCTCTTTTTACATCGATGAAGGTCTATCATACCCATGAATTGGCAAAGATCGGATTGGAAGTCGAGAACCTGCGCGAACAGAATGAAGTGCTGAACGTGCAGTTTGACGTGGCCCGCGCTTATTATGGTTTACAACTTGCCGTGGCAGCTCAGGATGTGATCAAGGAAGCCGGAGACTATATTGCGAGAATCGAGCGCGAGTATGAAAAGCTCATGGCCAACAATGATCCGAGCGTCAAAGTGACTGATCGCTACAGAATCGATATTGCCAAGTCGAACCTGTATCGCGTTATGGCTCAGATCGAATCATCGGGACAATATGCTGAGCAGGCTCTGGGTGTGCATACGCAGCTGCCTCTGCCGATTGTTGTTCAGGAGATGGACTTTTCAGCCGACAGTGTTGTTCTTCGTGACTTGCCTTCAGTGATGGAGATGGCGCGCCGATATCGAGGCGACCTGGCTTTGCTTGCCCGTGCCGAAGAGGCTGCCGATCTGCAGGCCAAAATTCAGTGGCTGCAGTGGTGGCCAGATTTGGTTCTGGCGGCAGAAGTTTATTATCGATTCAGCAATGCCGTGCCCAAACTGACCATTGATAACTTCTTTATCAAGGACAGCTACAACGGCTATGGTTTTGGCATCGGTCTGATGCTTCGCTGGAATCTCGACCCGGTACAGCAGGTCTTTCGAGTACGCCAGGCCGATGCAAAGGCCGAGCAGACGCGGCAAAGACGACTGCTCGCCACGGCGGGTATCGAACTCGAAGTCACTAAGCAGTACCACGAGACAGTGCAGGCACTTAAAAATGTCGAGATCACGAAGGTGTCTCGCCGGTCTGCCAAACGTTTTCTGACACATGAGCTGCTGCAGTATGAAGCCGGCGATGGCAATGTCAACGACCTGATCAGTGCTTTGACGACGTTTATCGAACAGCGTTCGATCTATCTGACTGTGCTGCATGATTTTCGCGTTTCCCTCGTCAGGCTGCAGAAAGCCGTTGGCGTGCCCGACGTGGATATGCTTATCGAAGGACAGTTTTCAGAAACGCAGGATGACTGATGCGTGGATTTGTATGAAGTTGTTGTTTGCCTGGCATGAAGTGTGCTTGTGCTAATGGCAGATGTCAACGTCGCGGATGCCGGAACGGGCGTCCGGCTTATGGTGGAGAAAACAATGCGAGCAAGTTTGTTGGCCCTGTCAATCGTGAGTGTGGTGAGTATGGTTGGGGCGGGGAATGCCTTTTCGCAGGAAAATACGGCGGTCGAAGCGCCGGCCTCTGTGGCCGCCCCGACTAAGCGGGATATTGCCGAGATGCCCGAGCCCATGGCCTTCGTTAAGGCAAAGTATGCCGAAGCTCTGGCCCTGAATAAGGCTAAACCTTCGCCGGCTCGGGACGAAAAAATTAAGACATTCGTAGATGCTCTCGTGGACTATGATGAGATGGCAGTTCGCAGCCTCGGCGATAAGTGGTCTGAGCTTGATCCGAAGAAGCAGGCAGACTTTAAGGCGCTCTTTCGTGAGTTGCTTGAGCTGACCTATACGAAGAGGATCGCAAATAAGTCTTTCGAACCCAAACGTCCCATTGATTGGGATCGCGTCACGAGGACAAAGACATCGGCCACAGTGTCCTGCTTTGTTCAGCAAAAGGACGTAGAGACCGAGTTCGAGATCGTTCTTCATCCCGGTGTTGTTTCATGGAAAGTCTACGATATCGTCATTGACGGCTCAAGTCTTGTGAAAACCTACCAGAAAAAGTACGCCAAACAGATTGCCGAAAAGGGCATTGATGCCATCATGGCCGACATGGCAAAAGAGATCGCTTCCCTTAAGAAGCGGCGCTAGGGCATTTTCAGTTTTCTTTTTTACGCGGGTGAAGTGGCACGTTGGGGCAGAAGGCATTCTGCCCTTGTTTGTGGCTATTTACCTTGCGTTGCGTGCAAGGAGAAAGCAATCTGCTCATGTTTTGCTGTTTTGAGGCAGGCAGCATGTCGTGACTTAAGCTGAAAAGGCTGTAAAGGCAGTGGGTTTACAGCGAGGACGTATGTGATGAAGGTTGAACTGTATGATGGGTGTCGCGATGTGCGCGTTAAGGTGGAGTTGTCGGGTGGACGCCGTGTTCTGGCGGGGTTTCTGGGATTGCTTCAGGCGGAAAGCATTTTCGAGATTCGTCTCAGCGATTATGAAGAGGTGCAGCTGCCGCGGGAGTTGTCCCGTTTTAGCGCGCTCAAGGCGATTCATTTTGAGCACTGTCATGGTTTGACTGAGTATCCGGCGATATTGGGTCGTTGTGCGGCACTTTGCGAGGTGGGGTTTTATCGTTGTGCCGATCTGCATCGTCTTGATGGCATTGGCGAGTGTGCGGGTTTGCGTTGCCTGCACCTGTGTGGGTGTGAATCGCTTTCGCTGGTTGGAGAGCCATTGGGTTCGGCGACGGGGCTATTGGCGTTGGATTTGTCCCATAGTCTGAGTTTGGTTTCAGTAGCCTGGGGCAGCCTTCCGGCGGGTTTGCGAATTTTGGATCTTGGGGGGTGCAGGAATCTCGCCATCCCGGAGGATATTGGGGAGCACCTGACGCATGTGGTCTCGGTCTCGATTCAGGATTGGGCCCATGGTGCGGAGACGTTGTTGACTTGGTCAAGATTGGACGCATTGCAGCGTCGGCTTTGTGCGAGTGCCATGGCCAGGGATGGTGCAGGTTTTGATGATTGAGCGATATTGCGTATCGCTTTGGGGGTGAAAATTCTTGCCCGGAAATTTTTGCCCCTTGCGGGGTTTATTGGGTTGGGCGCGCCGCAGGCGAGAGGGGGGCGGCGCGTATCAGCAGCAGGGCGACTAGAAAGGTCGTCCTGCTGCTGATAGCGGCGTGGGGGGGAAC
>Ga0209737_10002957_pt1 | contig 11851 bp, 8 predicted proteins | sample TergutCu122P3_FD_187284 | JGI IMG/M metagenome (GOLD analysis project Ga0209737, IMG submission 187284) | Cubitermes ugandensis P3 segment gut microbial communities from Kakamega Forest, Kenya - Cu122 P3 (SPAdes) (version 2) | ecosystem: Host-associated > Arthropoda: Insects > Digestive system >... | reverse complement strand
AGAATTGTTACTCTCTTTCCAACAACCAAAATGGCTTTACCGCATCAAGTGGTATCTTGATAAGCTGTTACTTTGATTCTGATTTGTTAAGTGGCACGACAACAAGACCCCAAGCTCGCACAACCGCTCAAATGAACGACATAACAACATACATCGGCTGGGACTTCGAAACTATATGGGTAATGGGCGAAAGCGGTTATCCATTACTACGGGCTTTTGGATATACTGATGTCGAAATTCAAGACGAGGTAGATGAAACTGATGAAGAGCATGTAGAGGAAGTCGATGATACAAATAACATTAACAATATCGACGAGGAAGATGAAAGCCAGCACGAAGAACATCCTGAAGAAGATGAAGAAAGTGAAGACGACGAGTTATTTGACGATGAAACAGAAGAAGAACCTGAAACCAATATCGTCCATGCGATAATACCGACCAAATGGAGTTTTCAACGAAAAAATTATTGTTAATTATATACTCCGAGCTCCCGGCTTTGCCGGGAGCTTTTTCCAAATATCCTATTGACACTCCCCTAACATTAATTTATAATTTAATACGACAACATAAACTTAAGCTTACAATTAAGGAGATTCATATGAAGCTAACGTTCCAAACTTTGGCGAAGTTTAATCTTCGTTACAAGGGATTCTTGACTTTTTATTTATTAGCCGCGTTTATTATCTCGGTCGTGAGCGTTTTTATGATGCGCTTGATTGGTGATATGGGGCAGGCGGCGGTTAACATGGACATGAATGTCCTCCTAAGATTTTTTGGTTTTGTTACCTTATTAATGATTATTCAGGCAATTGCATCGGCGCTATCAGCTTTAACCATCGGTCGTTTTGCCGGGAAAGCCGGATATCGTTTCCGGGAAGATTTTGTCCGCTTTTTCTTAAGGAAACCCTTTGCCGCTTATGAGGGTACGAAGAGTGGCGAAGCTCTTTCTGTTTACCAAAATGACTTACCTTCTGCCGTGCAGTTAGTATCGAATGCCGGAATAAGGATGATTGCCGATATCATTTTATTATTAGTGACATTTGCTTATATGATATACCTTAATTGGTGGCTGACTTTGATATACTTTGCTTCATTTCCGGTATTGATTATTGTCCAAGTGCTTCTTGCGACCCCCATCCAGAAAAAGCAGCAGGCTATTCTTGAAAAAACCGCCGACATGAATGCCATAGCCAATGATTCGTTTCAAAATACCTCGACTATCATTGCTTATTCACTTGAAAAAACAATGCTTACCCGTTTGCGTAACTCATTTGAAATTTTGATTGATGCCAACAAAAATGCCGCCCGGTCGTTCTTGTTTTTGATTCTGGCAGGGATTTTGGCTTCACTTAGCCCGATGCTGATTATTATTGCGGTTGCCGCTTCCCAGGTTATTGCCGGAAATATGAATATCGCCGAATGGATAGCTTTTACCGCTCTTGCAGGGGAGGCAGGAAGTTGGCTCACAATGTTGTCCCAACGGCAAAACCAAGTGCAGACGGCTTCTGCCGGGGTAAACCGCCTTGAGGGATTGATGTCAGGTGAGCCGGAAGATGTTGATAGTGGAATTACCTTAGCACCCCAAAGGGGCGGTTTGGGGTTAAATAGTGAAGGAAGTGTCATAAGTTGGGAAAATATTAAATTTACATATGCTCCCGTAGGGGTACCTGCTAGTGATGTTCCCCCACCCACTGATAGTTTAGAATCACCCGAAACAGAGCCAACCGCTCCCAAATTTGCCCTCGATGATGTGTCATTCGAAATTAAAAAAGGTTCACGTGTCGCTTTTGTAGGTGGTAGTGGAAGCGGCAAGAGTACAGTACTCAAATTATTGCTTGGGTTATACAAACCTACCGAAGGAAATATAAAAATAATGGGTGCGAATATAAATGATATTTCCTTAAGTTCACTGCGTGATTCATATGCTTATGTTCCGCAGGATAGTTATCTTTTCCCTGAGTCGATACTTAGTAACATTACCGGGGAAACGGAGATTTCTGATTTACCCCGGTTGGAAAAAGCCTGCCGGGATGCCGGAATCCTTGATTTCATCAAATCACTGCCGGATGGTTTTAATACCATCTTAAATGAAGCCGCCGAAAATGTTTCCGGCGGGCAGAAACAGCGGATAGCCCTTGCACGGGCATTCTACCGTGATGCCCCAGTTATTCTGTTTGACGAAGCAACCTCGGCACTTGACCCTACAACCGAAGCCGAAGTCCTTAACAGTTTTTGTTCACTTTCAAGGGACAAAACGGTTTTGATGGTGGCACATAGACCCAAAGCAATCGACTTCTGCGACCAGATTTTTGTCATGGAAAATGGGAAGATTGTGGAAAGGATTGGTGAATAACATGACCGACAGACAATATTTTTTCCGCGTATTTTCATACGTAAAACCTTATAAGTTTTCTTATATAATTGGAACATTAATTTATTGCAGCCAGCAATTTACTTTTCCCTTTTTGATGAGTTTGTTATTTGGTGGTGTCACGGCGGCTATTACCGCAGTGAATTTTAGTGCAGTTATTGATACAATTTGGTTGGTATTAATGTTGTTATTGGTCTTTGTCGTGTTGACTGGCGTAGGGACATACTTTTATATTGTGGGTATTGTTAAAGCGTGCCGTGACTTGACCATGGATTTGTTTCACGCATTTATTAAATCTAGTATCGAAAGCAATAAACACTCCGGCGAGGGGGTAGCGGCACTTAATACTGATATAAATACTGCTACCGGGATTATAGACTCCGCGCTTGCTCCTTTTCTGATGAACATCCTTGCTGCCGTTTTTTCCGCGATTACAGTATTTATTATCGACTGGCGGATGGGGTTGGGCGCATTGGTAGTCGGAACTTTAATTCTCTTTGCCCAGTCCCGTTTTGCCCGTCCATTGGCACGGCTCGGTACGGAACAATTAGAAACTAATGCTGATTCGGTCAAAGTCCTGTCCAATATCTTTGCCGGGGCGATGACAATCCGGGCTTATAATCGGCAAGACCGCGCTTTGGTTCAATTTGACCGTGAAAATGGCAAATTAAAGAAGCTTGCATTCAAACAGGCTTTTATCGGGATGTGGCAGGATTTATTTAATACCATCCAAGGTTGGTTGACTTTGGTTTACATCTTTGGTTTTGGCGGATGGCTCGTTGCTACCCAAGGAACAGAGTTTGCCATGATCATGATGGTTTTCCCCCTTGCTTCATCTATCACCACCGCGATGTCGCAAGTTGGCGCCAGCTTCGCCGGCCTTCAACCCCCTATCGTCGCCGCAAAACGCGTCTTCGACATAATAGACTCTGTCCCGGAGAGTTCGTCATTCCGCAAATCTTCTATGCGGAATCCCCATATGAGATTGCGGAGCGGGGTCCGCAATGACGAGTTAGAGCATTCCTACCCCCTAACCCTCACCAACCTAACCTTCACTTACAATAACACCACCTCCAAAGCCCTCGACACCATAAACCTCGCCATCGCCGAAAACAAAATGGTCGCCTTCGTCGGCCCATCCGGCAGCGGTAAATCAACCTTACTACGCACTGTAATCGGCATGTACGAACGCCCGGAACTTAACATGAAAATCGGCAACTTACCATTTTCAACCGAAAATATCACCAACTGGCGTAGTCACTTTGCTTACGTAGACCAAAGCTGTAAACTATTCGACATGACAATAGCTGAAAACATTTCCCTCGGACTAAACGGCACAGCATCAACCGAACAAATCGAAGAAGCCGCAAAACGTGCCTTTGCCCATGACTTCATCACCGCTTTACCCGATGGTTACAATACTGCCTGCGGGGAAAAAGGTGCTGGACTTTCCGGCGGGCAAAAACAACGCCTTGCAATCGCCCGTGCTTTGGTCAGAAAAGCACCGATATTGGTTTTTGACGAAGCGACCTCAGCCCTTGATGCCGAAAGTGAACGCAGTATTATGGAAACAATCGAGGATTTACGTAGTGACCATACCATTTTGATTACGACCCACAACTTAAACAATATAGTGAGTGCTGATTTGATTGTTGTGATGGACAATGGAAAGATAAGCGAATCCGGCACCCATGATGAGTTGATGGGTAAAAATGGCTTATATGTGAAGTTGATAAAAGGCAGTTAGGCGTATGAGCTTTTCAAGATAGTATATGATATCTATTTGGACGTAATAAAACTATCACTTGCGTTTTCGTTACCAATAGTGTATAGTATTGGTAACGAGGTGGGCATAATGAATTTAGTTAATCCTTTGGATAAAATACGTGATAGAATAAAGACATCCGACTTTGGCATGATGTTTATTCCTTCAGATTTCTCTGATATAGCAGATTATGGTACAGTAAAAATGGGTTTATCCCGTCTTGAAAAGTCAGGTTTAATTAGACGGGTTATTCGAGGTGTTTATGAATATCCGGAATATAGCGATTTATTAAAGGAATATATAGCACCATCTCCACATAAGGTTGCAATGGCTTTGGCAAGAAATTATAGCTGGACTATTGTACCGGATGGTGATACTGCATTAAATCAATTAGGTTTGTCAACTCAAGTACCGGCTGAATGGACTTATGTAAGCAATGGTCCATATAAAGAATATTTGATAAATAAAACTCTCATTCGATTTAAGCGAACTACAAATAAAGATGTTTCTAACCTTTCATATAAATCAGCACTTATTGTTCAAGCAATTAAAGCAATCGGAAAAGAAAGACTTGATAATGCTTATATGAAAAAGATAAATAAGTTGATGACTTCTGATGATAAAGCTACCATTCTCAAAGAGGGACAGTATATGACAGCTTGGATATATGATGCTATCAAAAAAATCTGTAATGGAGATTTTCAAAAATGAGAAATATCGCATTATTGCCACCAGCGGACAGACGAGCATTATTCATGAATACTGCCGGAAAAACCGGTCTTACAGTTGCAATAATCGAGAAAGATTTTTGGGTTTGTTGGACTTTAGATTACTTATTTAATCGTTGTAAATGGAGTAATAGTTTATCATTCAAAGGTGGAACCAGTTTGTCAAAAGCTTTTCAACTAATCGAGCGTTTTAGTGAGGATATTGATTTAATGTTAGATTGGCGAGTTTTAGGTTATGATATAGATGAACCTTGGGAGCAACGTTCTAAAACGAAGCAAGATCAATTTAATAAAAAAGCCATCATGCGTACATCAGACTTTTTGCGAAATGAGTTTGTTCCTGAAATTAAGAATGATATAAATAATGAATTAGGTGAATCTTTTCATATTGAATTAGACGACATGGATGTTCAAACCGTTTTGATTAAATATCTGCATGAGTTTACAAACCACTCTATTATACATGAAATACGTTTAGAAATCGGTATATTGGGTGTATGGTCTCCGTCGGCACATAAAGAAATAAAATCTTATGCGGCTGAACATTATGAGCATTTATTCTCTCAACCATCAACAAGTGTTTTAACAGTTATACCTGAACGAACTTTCTGGGAAAAAATCACTATACTTCATCATGAAGCAAATCGACCTGACAATTCTCTTATGCCACCAAGATACTCCCGGCATTATTATGATATTTATTGTTTATTAAATTCATGGGTTAAGAGTTCTGCATTTACGGACATTGATTTAATGATAAAAGTAGCAAACTTCAAAGATAAATTCTATCCTCGTTCTTGGGCTCGTTATGAAGATGTAAAACCGGGAAGTGTAAAACTCATGCCACCCTTGCACAGCATGAAAATATTAGAAGATGATTATAAGCACATGCAAGGAATGATTTTCGGTAATAAACCTGATTTGAAAGATATATTAGCAGGAGTACAATCTTTAGAAAATGAAATAAATAGTCTATATTAATCAATTTCAATTATGGGATAGGACAACTTCACGAAAGGTTGATTTATGCAATACAATTTAAACTACGAACCACTATATGATTTTGAATGTATATCTCTGGTTACCCATATTGTCAGCGGGACATCGATAAGAGATGACATGGATGAATGCATTGCCGAAAATAATGCTGAATCTGTGCGTCCGGAAATCGAAATGCTGTTTAAAAGGTCATTTATAATAGAAAACTATGTAAAAGATAATATTGATTTTTCTCCACCCGGTTATGAGGAAACTGGATCATCGCTGGCGGAATTTTTATTTAAAAAATGGGAAAATACTGAAGAAGCCCCAGTAGGTGCAATCTATATGTACGATGTACTGCTTGAAGCCGGATTCGACAATAAGGCTGTCAGTATTTTATGTATCCTGGGATTGATGGAAAATGTTTGGAGTATTGAGGATATAGAGAATAGTATTATTCCACCATTAGTAAGTGATGAAAAATTTTTTGGCTTAATAAACAATTCGCAACTAAAGCAGGAGGACAAGTTCAGGGCTTTGACATTGTATTATGATTTTACTTCATATCAAAACTATGCCAAAACTGTAATACAGCAAACCGAGGAATTATATAAATGTATAATCCATGAATATAGAGATGAAATTAAAAGCTTCATGGAGTATAGCGAAAAGGTTTTATTTGCCGAAAATGCCGCTTATTTTGTGAAAGAATTTGGCATAACTATAGACAGGGATATAACATATCATGTTTATCCAAGTGTTTATCATCCCAATATTTTAATAATGGATGCAAATACAAATTTTATCCCCAGCCATATTATTATCGGAACTGGCTTGTTTCCCAGCCTTGAACTTTACTTAAAAGCCGAATCGGATAATGACAAGGTCACCCAGTTCTTAAAACTTTTAAGCGACAATACCAAGCAGACTATTTTACAATTGCTAAAAAATGAACCCCTTTACGGCAGCCAGCTCGCGGAAAAATTGAATTGCACGGGGGCAAATATTTCACAGCAAATGGGTGCATTATTAAGGCTGGAGGTGGTTCGTGTCGTCAAAGAAAATAACCGCGTCTACTTTCATTTGAATAAAGAGGTAATCCACAAATATTTTGATATCGCCAAGGAATTATTTGGTGGGTGAGCCAGTTCCTTACTCCGTCATTGCGATGCCGGTACGACGAAATAATCCATTTTTTCGTTCTTGTTTTGTACAAAATAACCCACAAAACCCCCTAATACCGTATAAAATCAGCAACTTCTATATTGACTTGGGATAAATATCAGAATATAATTACTTTAATTTACTTTTATCAGACAAAATCGGTATCACCCAGGGGGGGAAGACTATTGTGGAAAAGCTCGAAGTTGTAATTGATGATGGGCGTATTAATGATATCGCCGAATTTCAAAGTCCCGATGAGCTTTATCAGGAACTTATTTCGCGCGTCCTCAAATATCATCCCTCATCCGACATCTCCCTCATCGAAAAAGCTTATCAATTTTCCATGGATGCCCACCGTGACCAAGTCCGCAAATCCGGCGAACCCTATATTGTCCATCCCCTGTATGTCGCAAATATCCTTGCTGATATGGAACTTGATAAAGAAACGATAGCCGCCGGGCTTTTACATGATGTGATTGAAGATACCGATTTGACCGGGGTTGACCTTGTTGCCGAATTTGGTGAGGAAGTTGCTTCAATCGTTGAAGGTTTGACTAAATTACATGAAATCGTCCTGCCTCCTGACCGTAAAGATGACAAAGTAACCAACCGTATGGAAGTCCAAGCTGAGAACCTACGTAAAATGTTTCTGGCGATGGCAAAAGATATCCGTGTTATATTGATTAAGTTGGTTGACCGCTTGCACAATATGCGCACTTTGCATCATCAAAAACCGGAGAACCAACAACGTACCGCCCGTGAAACTTTGGAAATTTTTGCCCCAATTGCCGAACGTCTCGGTATTTCTAAAATAAAAGTTGAACTCGATGACCTTTCACTCAAATATCTCGAACCGGAAAAGTATAAAGAATTAACCGAAAAAATCCATTTTTGCCGTATTACCAGCGAAAAATATATCCAAGATATTGTTGACCAGGTATCCCAGGGTGTAAAAAAAGCGGGTATAAAAGCAACGATTGACGGTCGTGTCAAACATTATTTTAGTATTTATAAAAAGATGGTTAACCAAGGTAAGGATATTAATGAGCTTTATGACTTGTTTGCAGTCCGTATTATAGTTGATACCATCGCCGATTGTTATGCGGTATTAGGTATAGTCCATGTGATTTTTAATCCGATGCCCAACCGGGTAAAGGATTTTATTGCCACCCCGAAACCCAATTCATATCGTTCACTACACACTACCCTGATTGGTATTGGCAACCAGCCATTCGAAATCCAGATTCGTACTCATGAAATGCACAAGGAAGCTGAGTACGGTATCACTGCCCATTGGAAATACAAGGTAGCTGCTGATGGGAAAAAGACCGACATTGCCGAAGAGGAAAAGCTTACCTGGCTCCGCCAAATCCTCGAATATCAGCAGGAGATGCCGGATAATAAGGAGTTTCTTGATTCAATTAAGGAAGACCTTGATATGTTTTCCGATACGGTTTATTGTTTTACCCCTGCCGGGGAGGTCAAAAACCTACCCATGGGTTCAACCCCGATTGATTTTGCTTATAATGTCCATAGTGCCATCGGCAACAAAATGATTGGCGCAAGGGTGAATGGTAAATTAGAGACTATAGATTACGAAATAAAGAATGGGGATAAGGTTGAAATCCTGACTTCGCAGAATTCCCGTGGACCGAGCCGTGATTGGTTGAATGTTGTTAAAAGTGCCTCGGCAAGAAGTAAAATCCAGCAATGGTTCAAAAGTGAACACAAAATCGAAAACATCGTCCGTGGCCGCGAACTTCTTAATCAGTATTGTAAGTTGCGTGGAATCAATATTAATGATATCAGTAAACCGGAATTTATCGAAAGTATTTTCAAAAAATATGGTTTCCGTGATTGGGATTCGGTGCTTGCCGCCGTTGGTCATGGTGGTATTAAGGAAGGGCAGATTATTAATCGTCTCGTCGAGGCATACGAAAAGACTCTTGATGTCAAGACGAATGTGGAAATTGCCGAGGAGTTAAAAGGTAGTCTTGTTGCTGCAAGACCGGATCGTGTCCGTATTCATAGTGGGATAGTCGTTAAGGGGGTTGATGATATTGCCGTGCGTTTTGCCAAGTGTTGTTCGCCTTTACCCGGTGACGAAATTGTTGGGTTTGTTACTCGTGGCAGGGGTGTTTCGGTGCACCGTAATGATTGTATTAATATTATCAGTATGTCGGAGCTTGAGCGGGCGCGGATGATTGAGGCGGAATGGCAGCAGGATGTTGAAAAGGTGGTTGCGGAGAAGTATTTGGCGGAGATAAAGATTTTTGCGGAGAATCGTAATGGGTTGTTGGCGGATATTACTCGGGTGATGGCGGAGAAGAAGATTTCGATTACGGCAGTGAATATTCGGTTGAATAAGAGGAATATGGCGATTATGGATATGTCGTTGGAGATAAAGAATCGGGAGGAGTTGGGGATGATTATTGAGAAGGTTAGGGGGATTAAGAGTGTGGTGGATATTGAAAGGACGATGAGCTAATGAATTTAAAAATCAACAAATTTATCTTAGGCATGGCTTCAACCAACTGTTACTTCATTCATGAAGAAGACGCGAGCGAAGCCATCGTAATCGACCCAGCTGACCGGGGTGAATATATTTACGAAAAAATAACTGGACAAGGCTTAAAGATTGCCGCAATCCTCTTAACCCACGGGCATTTTGACCATATTCTTGGGGCGAATAAATTGCGTGATTTGTCGGGAGCAAAAATTTATGCTAATGTCGCTGAAAAGGAAATCTGCGAAAGCCCAAGTAAAAATATCTCCATCGAGTTAGGTGAGCCATGTTCGGTCAAGGCGGACGAGTACTTAAATGATGGTGATGTATTAAATCTTGCTGGTCTTGAAATTCGTATGATTGCGACTCCGGGGCATACAAGTGGGGGAGCTTGTTATTATTTTATTGATGATGGAATTTTGATGAGTGGTGATACATTGTTTCAAGAATCAGTTGGGCGGACTGATTTTCCGACGGGGAATATGCAGACTCTTGTTAATTCTATTCGCGAAAAGCTTTTTGTTTTGCCGGATGAAACTAAGGTTTATCCTGGGCATGGTGAGCCGACTAGTATTAGGGACGAAAAGCAGTATAATCCTTTTGTGAGAAGTTAAAATGCTCGTCATCACTACTAATCAAAATGATTTTGAAGTTGACATTTATTCATTGGCAAAAGCTTTTTATCCTGCTGAAGAAGTAAAAGTTTATCTTGGTAATGAAGCAGGGCGGGAAGAATCGAGCTCAAGCTCCGGTTTACCCGATATTAATATCCATTTCCTTGATTCCCGCATTTTACTTACCATCCATGACCATGAGTCAGACAAAAACTTAAGCGCTACCGCAATAGACATCAACACATCGAAAAGCCGCCTCGAAGTAAAAAACGCTTTGAAGCAGCTTTTATATTGCGGTCTATCAAATCATACTGGGTTAACCCTGCCTTGGGGGGCTTTAACCGGGGTGCGTCCGGTCAAAATCCCGATGAAATTGTTGGAAGAAAAATATGGACGGGACGAAATCATCCAGCATATGCAGGATGTATATTTTTGCAGTGAAGAGAAATCCCATCTTGCGCTTGGTATTGCGGAAAAAGAGCGGGAAGTCCTTGCGGGGCATGATTTATGTGATAGTTACAGCTTGTATGTTGCTATCCCTTTTTGCCCGACTACCTGTTTATATTGTTCTTTTACTTCTTATCCTATCATTAAGTATAAAGATATGGTTGACATTTATCTGGAAGCCTTGTTCAAAGAAATAGATTTTATCGCTGATTTATATAAAGAAAAAAAAATATTGACGATTTACATTGGAGGTGGAACTCCAACAACTTTATCTGCTGTTACCCTTGAAAAACTTTTGGATAAAATAAATGATAGTTTTGATACGAGCCATATAAAGGAATACACCATCGAAGCCGGACGCCCTGACAGCTTGGATTTTGAAAAGCTGGCAGTGATGATGAAATATTATGTAAACCGAATCTCGATAAATCCCCAGTCGATGAATGATGGAACCCTAAAAATTATAGGAAGGAATCACACAGTAAAGCAAATATATGAGACCTTTGATTTAGCACGTGAAATCGGTTTTGATAATATCAACATGGATATCATTCTCGGTCTGCCGGGTGAAACTATCAAAGAAGTACAGAAAACCCTAAAAGCAATCAGCGAAATGAACCCCGACAGCCTGACCGTCCATTCCCTTTCGGTTAAACGCGCCGCCAAATTGACTGAGTGGGTCAATGAAAACGGTCTTGAAAGTCTTACGAATACCGAAGAAATGATGAAAGCTGCTTCCGCTTGTGCCAATGAAATGGGGATGTCCCCTTATTATCTTTACCGCCAGAAAAATATCGCCGGAAATTTCGAAAATGTCGGTTATGCAACTCCCGGAAAAGAGGGTTTATATAATATTTTAATGATGGAAGATATCCAAACCATTGTTGCCCTAGGTGCCGGAAGCATCAGCAAACAAATTTATCCCGATGGCAATGTCAAACGCTGCGACAACCTCAAAGAAGTAGACCAATACATAACCCGCATAAATGAAATGCTAAAACGAAAACGAAAACTACTCTTGTAGGGACGACCGCAAACCCAGCTTCGCTGGCTGGGTCGTCCGTAAATCATCCATAAATCATCCACAAATCCCCACTCCTTATTTCCACGTGACAAATCCCACATAAATATGTATAATAACATTATTACAAAGGGAACTCAAAATGAACAAACTAAGATACGACGCTTTTATCAGTTACCGCCATGGCCAGCTTGATGGTCTTGTTGCGGAAAAACTACATAAATTATTGGAAAATTACCGCCTTCCTAAAACCA
>Ga0209737_10002956_pt1 | contig 11852 bp, 8 predicted proteins | sample TergutCu122P3_FD_187284 | JGI IMG/M metagenome (GOLD analysis project Ga0209737, IMG submission 187284) | Cubitermes ugandensis P3 segment gut microbial communities from Kakamega Forest, Kenya - Cu122 P3 (SPAdes) (version 2) | ecosystem: Host-associated > Arthropoda: Insects > Digestive system >... | reverse complement strand
CCCCCCCAGCCTTTTTAACCAGCTTTTCAACAGCCCGTAATGATTCCCCAGTGCTGATAACATCATCAACAATCAAAACCCTTTTACCCTTCATCAATTCAGCTTCCGCAGTATCAATATAAAGATGCTGTTTCTTCTCCGTCGTAATCGACTGTAAAGAAACCGAAAAAACTTCCTTCATATATAATTTGACAACCTTACGAGCAATAATATAACGACTCTCATTATTTTGCCGTGCCATTTCATGCACCAGCGGTATCCCCTTTGCTTCAGCAGTAATCAAAATATCATGCTCCGGAGCAACTTTCAACAAATGCTCCGCCCCCGCCACCGTCATTTCCACATCCCCAAACAAAACAAAAGCCGCAATACACAAATCATCACTAATCTTACAAACCGGAAGCTCCCTCTCCAACCCCGCCACCTTAATCCTATAAAATTTCTCCATCCCTACCTCCTCATACGTAAACTCACGTGTGGCGAGAATATATTTCAAAAGCACAGCCCTTGAGAAACGTCGCTACTTAGCCAGCGTACTTTGCTGGCTTACGTAGCGCAACGTTTCTCACGGAGCGAAAGCGCGCTGAGCGTTGAAATATATTCTCGCCACACGTGCCCACACCCTAAATCATATCACATCTTTTTCAAAAAGTACATTGACAAAACCAATCCATTATGATACCCTAAGGGGGTATAGAGTATACACGAAAGGAGAGAGCTATGAATCAATGTACGGATGTTGCATCCCTAACCAAACGATTACGCAAAATAGAAGGCCAAATCCGCGGCATCATCAAAATGGTCGAGGACGACAAAAATTGCGAAGACATCCTTATCCAAATCAGCTCTGCAAAATCAGCACTACATAAAGCAGGGCAAGTTATTTTAGAAGGCCATCTACACCATTGCGTAATTGATGGAATACGCGAAGGAAAAGAAGAAGAAACAATGAAAAAACTATCATCAGCAATTGAACAATTTTCCCGCATCATTTAATTGTAGGATTCGACACACTTCACCCAAAATAAGGAGGACAAAAGATGGAACAAGGTTGTTGCGTTTGCATAGAAGAAAACGAAGAAAAACACATATTAAAAACAATTTTCATTATACTATCCGGCACTAAAGCCACAATAATAAGCGGTATATTCCTGACAACAAGCCTGGGACTACATCTTGCAAACATAGAAGTTTTACTAAATCCGGCATGGGTCGCGGTAATTATCAGCGGCTATCCACTGATTTACCTAGCAATCTGGCGGGTTATTTTTAACAAAGGTGTGATGAAAATATCGTCAGCATTACTAATCACCATCGCCATGATAGCCGCCATTTTCATTGACGAACTATTTGCCGCCGGGCAAGTGGCTTTCATCATGGCAATCGGCGCATTACTTGAAGAAAAAACGATAAACAAGGCAAAAAAAGGCATCAAGAATCTCATTAACCTTGCACCGTCCATGGGGCGTATTATTAAAGATTGTGGGGAAGAAATGATACCCGTCGAACAAATCATAACAGGCGATATTTTACGTATCCTACCCGGCGAAACCATCCCAGTTGACGGTGAAATAATCTCCGGCAATACATCAATCGACCAATCTATAATCACAGGCGAATCATTACCCATTGATAAATCAGTAGGTGACGAAATCTATTGCGGCACAATTAATTGTTACGGTTCGATAGATATCAAAGCAACAAAAGTTGGTGAGGAATCGTCACTCAAAAAATTAATCCGCTTGGTACAAGAAGCCGAAACCAACAAAGCACCACTCCAAAGAATCGTTGATAAATGGGCGGTATGGCTTGTACCACTGGCATTATTGATTGCCGTAGTTACATACCTAATCACATATGACATGAAAATCGCCGTTACAATAATGATAGTATTTTGCCCTTGTGCATTAGCTCTCGCTACCCCCACATCAATAATCGCCGCAATCGGACAGGCGACCAAACACGGCGTTATCATCAAATCAGGTGAAGCCTTGGAAAAAATGGGCAAAGTCAATGTCATCGCTTTTGACAAAACCGGTACACTCACCCACGGAAACCTGATAGTCAGTGATGTTATTTCGTTTGACGAAATTTTTCCCGATACAGAACTTATATCCCTCGCCGCTTCTGCTGAAAGCCATTCCGAACACCCACTGGGTAAAGCGATAGTCGCTTATGCCAAAGAGAAGGGGTCAAAAATCCAATCAATCGAAAACTTCCAAATGATACCGGGTAAAGGTATCAGCGCAGAAATAAATCAAGAGAAAATTTTGTGTGGCAATAGTACATATCTTAGCGAAAATGGAATTAATATAAGTAATGATGTTATAATCGGACTGGAACAGCTTCGTAAGCAGGGAAAAGCGGCGATTCTTGTTTCTGTGGACGGTTTATGCCGTGGTATCATTGCATTGTCGGATACATTGCGCTCTTCCGCCATGGATATGGTAAAGGAGTTAAAAGAAAAACACGCGGACGCAGTTTTACTGACGGGTGATAATAAACAAACGGCTTATTATTTTGCCGAATTGGCAGGAATAAAAACAGTCCATGCCGAGCTTTTACCCGTCCATAAAGTAGAAAAAATACAAACCTTGCAAAATGAAGGTTCTTATGTCTGTATGATTGGTGATGGCGTCAATGATGCCCCCGCCCTCAAAACTGCGGATGTTGGCATTGCGATGGGAACGATGGGTAGTGATATAGCAATTGAGGCCGCCGATATCGCCCTTATGGGTGATGATATCGCCAAAATCCCATATTTGAAGCGCTTATCAAATGCAACCGTTAAATTGATATATTTTAACATCACAATATCAATAATTTTTAACATTACTGCGATTGTGTTATCCATTCTTGGCCTATTAAATCCTGTTACCGGGGCACTTGCCCATAACGTCGGGTCGGTGGCAGTGGTTCTAAATGCCGCATTGTTATATGACAGGAAATACATTTGAGACTAGGTTTGAATTATGCTGATTTTACGAAAGAATTGTTTGACTTTTTACCCAAAAATTAATAAGATTATATTATGAGAAAAGTCCCCCTCAATATGCTGACCCCGGAGATGAAACTAGGGAAATCCATATATCATGAAAATTTCCTGTTACTGCGGCAAGGTACAGCAAATCTGCAAAGATATGTCAATAAGCTGATGGAACTTGACATCGGCAGTCTTTATATTGATGATGATTTGGGGGAAGGCATCGAAATCCATGATGCCATTTCCGAGGAAACCAGAAAACAGTGCAAGGAAGCTTTATCCGGTACTTTTGATCAGATTTTGGAAACCAATCGGATTGAAATGACTAAGGTTAATGTCATCGTCAACAAGATGATAGATGAAATCATGAGCCAGCCAAATATTATCGTCAGTCTTCAGGATATTGGCAGTTCCAAGGATGAAACCCTGCTTCATTCCTTGAATACAACGGTATATGGCTTGGTGCTTGCAAACCGGATGGGTATCAGCTTAGTATCACAGCGTAATCTTGCTCAAGGGTTATTGTTACATGATATTGGCAAAATTTTATTAGACCAATCAATTTTATATAAAAATTCTGCCCTGACCCGCGAAGAATTTGAACATATCAAGCAGCATACTGTCAAAGGGTATGAAATCCTGAAAAAAGACCCGATACTTACCGAAGTATCACGTCGTGTGGCTCTTGAACACCACGAACGTCTCGACAGTTCTGGTTATATAGGTTTACCTGGGGACGAAATCAGCACCTTGATTAGAATCGCCGCCATTGTTGATGTATATGAAGCACTGACTGTCAACCGTTGTTATCGTAAGGGATTTACACCTAGCAAAGCTGCTGATATTCTGATAAAAGATGCGGTGAGCAAATTGGATGCGGAGTTATGTGCGAACTTTTTCCAGTGCATCGCTATTTATCCTAATGGGGCGATGTTGAAGTTGTCAAATAATCAACTGGCAATCGTTAAAGAGCAGAATCCCGGTGTCCCATTCCGCCCAATTATCCGCATAATTGAGCGCAAAAATGGCAAGAACATCCCCGGTGATGAAATCAACTTAGCGAAAGCCTTAAATATAACCGTAATAGAAGACGACCCTGATATTCTAGCCGAGTTGATGAAATAATGTAACGGCGTGAGACCGAAAGTGTGCTTCAAAAGACCGACCCTTGAGAGACGTCGTTACTTAATTCGCGTGTTTTGCGAATTTATGTAACGCAACGTCTCTCACGGAGCGAAAGCGCGTCGGACGTTGAAGCACAGCTTTCGGTCACGCGGGTTTATAGTAAACTACTATGTGTAAATAAAAGGGAGAACTCCATGAATCCAAACACCTTCAGACACCTAACCTACGGCGTCTACATCATCACCACCTGGGACGGTGACCGCCCAACCGGATGCACCGCCAACAGCGCAATGCAAATCACCTCCGAGCCAGCGACAATCGCCATCAGCATCAACCACAACAACTATACCAACAGCTTAATTGACACCACTGGAAAATTTGCCATCTCAATTCTTTCTGAAAAATCCGACTCCGCTTTGATAGGTCGCTTCGGATTTAATTCTGGCAAAGATACGGTCAAGTTTGCCGACATCGACTACAAAATCGCCGATGGAATGCCGGTACTTACGGGAATCTGCGGTTACATAGTTTGCAAAGTGATTAACAAGATGGAAACAGCAACCCACACCGTTTTTCTTGGTGAAGTGACGGATGCCGAGATTAGTGACGGCGGTGATGCGATGACATATGCTTATTACCATAAGGTGATAAGAGGTCAAAGCCCGAAAAATGCCCCGACATATATCCCGCCGACTGTTATAGCAGACGAAACGCAGCCGGGAAGCGCTATTTACATTTGCAAAGTTTGCAACTACGAACGTGAAGGCGAACCAGAAGCCGACTACAAATGCCCGATTTGCGGGGTCGGTAAAGATAAATTTTATTGTAAGGTACAATAGAATATTGGGAAACACTTGCCGAATCGACTTATCCATGTTATACTAGGCATATGTCGCATACTTATCATCATTATAACAAGCATTAATCGCACGCTTGAGGTATTATATTATGGCAATTGTTACCGATGCAAAATTGATTAAGGTATTACAAACGTATAATCCCTGGTGGGTAAGGGGAGATGAGATAAAAATTTTCTCGCGTCCGAATAAACGAGTTGCATATCACCAAGCCGTCAAAATAATTGAGCACCGGACTATCCGGCGTTTTGCGGTTTTATCCGGAGCCAGACGCGTTGGCAAAACAACTGTTTTATACCAAATGATTGAACGGTTGATTGATAAAGGTATTCCGGCGAAAAACATCCTTTATGTTTCCTTTGATAATCCAATAATTAAAATGGTAGGTGTGGATGATGTGCTGGCTTCGTATGAAACCATATTTCCCATAGAAGGGGAAAAATACCTGTTTTTTGATGAAATCCAGTATACTGACAATTGGGAATTATGGATGAAGGTATTATATGATTCCCGTCCTGATATCAAATTGACGGCAACCGGCTCAGCAAGCCCTGTTTTGGAAAAAGGAGCTTCTGATAGTGGAACCGGACGTTGGAATATCTTAAAAGTTCCGACACTTTCATTTTATGAATATTGTGAACTGCTTAACCTTTCAAGCAGACCGGAAATCGAAACAGGATTAAGGATTAGCAAATTAAGCAGTATGTCAAAAGGTGATTTAGCTAACTTGATAAACCGTTTTTTTCCGCTCCAACAGCATTTTAACCGTTACCTTACTATCGGTGGTTTTCCAGAATTGGTACTTGCTGACGATGATTCTTATGCCCAAAGGATACTCCGTGAGGATGTAGTTGATAAAGTGATAAAAAGGGATGTACTGACACTTTTCAAAGTGCGGAATCCTTTATCAATGGAAAAATTGTTCCTATATCTTTGCATGACTTCATCTGAAATATTTAATAAACAGACTGCCGCAAGTGAGCTGGAAAATATCGGAGTAACCACAATCGAAGATTATCTAAGTTTCCTCGAAAAATCTAATTTGATATACATTTCTAATCCCATGATGGTCGGGAAAAAGGCTGCCCTCAAGGGAAAACCTAAGATATATATCGCTGATGCGGCTATCCGAAATGCTGTGTTAATGCTTAATGATGTCATTTCTGATGATGTCGAAATGGGTATTATGGTTGAAACGACAGTTTACAAACATATATATTCTTTTTACCAAAGTACACCATCAGTGCATATTGGTTATTACCGGAAAGCAAAAGAAAACCAGAAAGAAGTTGATGTAGTTATCGGACTGCCGAAAGGAAAGATTCTCTGCGAGGTAAAATACAGGAATAATACATCTGTTGCGGCTTCCGATGCAATTGTTTCTTTATCAAAAGAAGAAGGTACAAAAATCTCCCATTCATTCCTAATAACAAAAGATTTGCTGGATTATGGTATAGCAAATCATGATACCTTAATTCCGGTATTCCGGATACCAGCTCTTATCTTCACATATATGCTTGGCAGGGCTGAGGCTGTCGGTGATAATTTTTAACGATTCTATACTTACTCCTGTTAGTTGAGAAGCGAATCTGGCAATTCTGCAAGGTTCGTACTTTTGTTTGCTTCTTTCCATGAAATTACTGTAGAAAAAACCACTTGACACAAATAGACTACTAACGTAAAATAAACTACATAAGTAGTCCGAATACAAACACCACCTTATTATGACAGAAATCGAACCCAAACGAAAGGGATATTATGAATATCAAAATAGCTGATGCTGAACTGGAAGTAATGCGAATTTTATGGCGTGAAAAACGTCCGCTCAAGGTTTCTGAGTTTCGTGATGAGCTTAAGGATTTAAAAGGCTGGACGAAATCAACGGTTCATACCTTGGTAATCCGTCTACGTGACAAGGGGTTAATCGAAACAACGGAAAGTTACGGGGTCGCCCGTTACATACCAACGATTAGTGAAGATGAATTTGTGCTGGCGGAAGCACAAGCGACTTTAGAAAAGCTTGGCGGCGCGAAATCACTTGCTTTGGCAATGGTAAAAAGCGGACACCTGACCGACGCTGACATTGATGAATTACGTGAATATTTGGAGGGAAAAAGATGAATTCATATAGTTTCATCAACACTGTTCTCGTGATGTCGCTTACCGGCAGTGTCCTGATTATTTTGCTTTTAGCTATCAAACCTTTAATCAGAAACCGCCTGCCAAAAGCAATACAATATTATTTATGGTTAGTTGTCTTATTCGCAATGCTCGTGCCGGCATCACAATTTATCAATATACCCGCTTCAAAAGTAGAAGTACCGAATATTTCTACGGCGGTAGATTATTATGTTGCACCATTTATATACACTCCGGAATATATGGATGCTGGGTGGGAAGCTAATCTACCACCGGTTATTTATGATGTATCGGAAGTAAATCACAGGGTTGTTGTCCCTGTGCCGGAAATAAATCAAGAGTACGAACAAAATTACGATACCGGCCAAAAAACACAGATGTTTAATTTACCTGACATGACAACAATTATCTTTTGCATTTATGGCTTGGGAGTTTTTGTTTATTTCGCCTACATTTTTTACACCTATGTAATATACATCAAAAAGCTAAAAGCATTTAATAGAAAAACGGACCCCAATGTCCAAGCTGTCCTTAGCCGGCTTTGTGCCAAAAGTAAAACCAAATTACCGCTTATTTATCTTAACCCGCTGGCAGAAACACCGATGCTGATAGGTTTTTTCGCACCGAAAATCATCTTACCTTTACGTGAATATAACGAGATACAGCTTGTTAATATTTTACACCATGAGTTAGTCCATCTTAAACGTAAAGATATGCTTATTAAATGGCTTTCGTTATTTGTCGGAGCACTGCATTGGTTTAACCCGCTTGTCTTAATCATGCGCCGGGAAATTGACCGGGTTTGTGAACTGGCTTGCGACGAAACCGTGATTAAAGACCTTAACGACGAAAACAGGCGAAACTACGGCAATACCTTGATTTATGTTGCCGCTTCCCATAAAAGACCATCGGCTAATATCGCCGCGACGATGTGTGAGGAAAAGAAAGACTTGAAGGCGCGGTTATCAGCAATTATGAAAAGCAAAAAATATCCGCTGATAACCTTATTGGCATCGGCAGTTTTGGTGCTTGTTGTGATATTGGTTGCCATTTTCCTAGGTTCCGGCCGGACGGATAATGAAAAAGAAAATGAATCCAATCCCCAAACCGCAAAGAAGCTTTACCTTAATAAAACCATCGAAATTCCGGAAACCATCTATGCAGTCGATGTGGTAATGACTGAAAATGCTGCTTATTATTTGGAAGCTGCCGGGGCGATAATCCGTATTGATTACGATGGAAATATCAAAGAGCTGTTTTCTTTACCGGAAAGGGAGACCTTTTACTGCCTTTTTATTGATGAAGATGGAATTTTCAATATCCTTACGGCAAGTGAAAATGAAGATGATAATTCCGGCATTCTTACTGTCCATCGTTATGATAGTAATGGCTCCAAGCGGGGTAGCACCATCCTGGAGGGAGCTTTTGCCAAAAGTGACAGCTATCATTTTCCGGTCGATTTCTTGATTGCGGAGGGTTATTATTATGTCCATTCGGTATCAGGTTTGTATGTATACGACAGGGAAGGTCAACTTATATATGATGTGCCCGGAGATAAAAACATATCGATGAAATCATTGCTGGTGATGGAGGACGGACGGGTTGCCTCTACTTTCGTGCGTAATACATCTAGGGATACCTCGTTTATCCTCCGTATTTATGATATAAAACCGTCGCTCGGGAACGCGACGACTGCCGAAAACGATTTTGAAGAACACCGGCTCAGCATTGTCGGCTCTGTCCAAGAGGGCATCCTCACCGGCGGTGGGGTTTCACCACTGATGCTCGGAGACGTTACCGGATTATTTATCTATGAATGGGAAAAAGATGACCGGCTACCATTATTAAACCTGATGGAACAAGGGTTAACCATTAATGATATCAGGGATTTTTATCTTACACCTGACGGGGAACTAATCCTGGTCTTGAAGCGTTTTTTTACCATCGCCGGTGACATCCTCGTCTTTTCTGATAAGTCGGAAGCGGGAACTGATACAGCGGATGTAAACGGAGGGATTACGAAGACAGAAGCAGAGGTTCCGGAAACAGGAGAAACGAATATCCAACAAACTCCTCTTAAAGAAAAAGAAATAATCACCCTTGCCATCGTAGAACTGGATTTTTGGTCTTATTGGCTTTCAGATGCTATCGCTGCTTTTAACATGAGTAATCCTGACTACATAGTCCAGACTAATATATACAAAACCGGTGCTGATACTGACACTGATGATGCATTAAGACGTTTTAATATCGATATCGGCACGGGAAACGTGAGCGACATAACAGTTTTCCCGGAACGGAGTATACCGCTTCAAAGCTATTTCAACAAAGGGATTTTCGCTGATTTATATGAATTTATGGATAATGACCCCTATTTCAACAAAAATGATTACTTGGTTAATGCTTTCGAAGTTTTAGAAACCGACGGAAAGTTATACAACATCTTTCCATCGTTTCAGATGAGTATTGTTGTCGCCAAAACCGCTGATGTGGGAAGGGTACCGGGTTGGACGATAGATGAGTTTATCACTTTCCTTGATTCGAAACCGGATGCCAACAGTATAATTGAGGGTGGGAAATATAGTTTTATCCAGCAGGTTATCATTAATTATTTTGCTGACATGGGAACGGGTAGGTTTAATTTTGACCGCGAGCTCTTAATAAAAATCTTGGAAACGGCGGAGCGTATCCAAGATCCACCAGCTTTTAAGACTGCGCAGGATTATTATGATTATCGCTTAGGTGTAAGGTCTGGAGACCCTTTATTACTGAGTGCAGAGTTGCAAGACGGTTTCGGTTTTATTCAACAATTACAAGTTGTTTTTGGCGAAGAAGTGACACTTATGGGTTATCCTGCTCCTGGGGGGAGCGGTTCCCGTTTCCGGCCAGGTGCCAGGTTTGCGATTGCGGAAAAGTCGGATATGAAAGAGGGAGCATGGCAGTTCATCAAGTTCATGCTGGAAAACTTTCAAGATGAATTTGATATTCGGATGCCGATTAAAATAAGTGAACTGGAAAAGATGGCGGATAAGGCGCTAGCGGAATCTGTAAATTGGTGGGATAGGAGATTTGTTATCGGTTTTGATGATAAGGACCAGACTATAATGCAAACGTATGAAAAAAATACTCCGGAAGATAACCAAAAAGTCATGGAATTATTAATGACGACCAGAATTATAGAACCTGCGGACTGGACAACTATGCGCATCATCATGGAGGAACTCCATGCTTATCTAGCCGGGCAGAAGTCGATAGATATGGTTATTGATATCATCGAGAACAGGATTAATCTTTATTTGAGTGAGATGGAGTAGAAATATGCAAACGAATTTATGAGTAAAAAGAAATGAGGTTTCCATGAAGCAATATTTTTTGATTTCATCTATAATAATCTGTATTATGCTAAGTGCATGCGGAGGGGAACCGTATACTAATGAAGATTATACAGCATTTTTAGCTTTGCTTAACGAAAACGGTTTTCAATATACGGAGGGAGAACTTGATTTTGAGCATGGGTTTTTATCTGTTGCCCGCAAACCTTTATTATTAGAGGACGGGCAACTCATCAGTGTATATGTTTATAAGACAAATGAAGCTATGGAAAACGATTCTACGAATATATGCAAGTATGGTTTTGCGATATCCCGAAAAGAAGGTGATCAACTCCTTCAAACACAAATTTCATGGGTTTCCATACCACATTTTTTCAAAGGGGGAACCCTAATAATAAATTATGTGGGTGAAGATGAACGGATACTCAATTTTTTGACTGAAAATTATGGAGTTGCGTTTGCCGGAGGTCCATTTCTCCAAGCGGAAGAGGAAAGCCCGGTAGTTTCGAATATAGACTGGGATAACATCTACAGTTACCCGGAATGGCAGAATATCCCCGGTTTTTTCACATCTAAAGATGAAGTTCAAAATGTTTCATTCTACTCAACTATTAGTGATGATTTTACCGGTTATATTATGAAAATTGAAACAAGCACAGAAACATTGATTGCTAATTTTGCCGAAGGTAACATCCAGAGAATAGAAAAAATCTACATATCCGATTTGACTGGCGATGGGTTGGATGAGATTGTAGTAATATTATCACATTCTAGAGCAGCGCCACTTTATATTTTGACTGCATGCCAAGATGAACCACGTCTCCTTTTTTCAATTTCTTATAATAATTTATCCCCACACCAGTATCCGCTTGATTTTGGTTTCAGCGGTGTGATGAATCCGGATTTGGAAGCGGTTTTTACCAACCGGTATATAAGCTCTGAAGCGAAGATGGACTTAAATAGATTTATCAATGAAATATGCCTTTATGATGAAAACACAATTTTTGAAACCGATTTGTTTGAGTTTGAATTTGCATTTATTGCCGTCCCTGATGAATATAGGGACATTTCGCTTGGTTTTCGAATTAATGATGGTAGTAATGGGAAAGCGGAGATTGTTTGCAGCGGAACGGTGGCATTGCGTTATTCGCATGATGATGTATATATTAATGAGTATTTCGCTGAGATTCATGTTTATTTGGAATATGACGGCGATATTGAATTTGTAATAATGGGGTATGAGATTAAACCGTTATAATCGGTTACAAAGCTGAACTATTGAAAAGTGCAATAAAATAATAATAGGATATAAATAGAAAATTAAGGTTTGCGGTATTTCGCAAACACCGGAATAGATTTAATAAATGAGGTATCCATGAAAAAATATTTTTTAGTTTTATCTATATTTACCTGCAT
>Ga0209737_10002955_pt1 | contig 11856 bp, 5 predicted proteins | sample TergutCu122P3_FD_187284 | JGI IMG/M metagenome (GOLD analysis project Ga0209737, IMG submission 187284) | Cubitermes ugandensis P3 segment gut microbial communities from Kakamega Forest, Kenya - Cu122 P3 (SPAdes) (version 2) | ecosystem: Host-associated > Arthropoda: Insects > Digestive system >... | reverse complement strand
GGTAATTCAATTGCTAACGATAAGGTGTTCTTTTCTACGACTTCGGGAAGAATCATTACTCCTCAACCGGTAATCACAACTGTTGAAGGAACGGCAAAAATAAATTTGGTTAGTGTTCAAAGAAATGATACGGCAAAGGTAACTGCACGGCTTGAGTCATCTTCTTCGGTTTTTGCGAGTATTCCGATTGAGTTTACAGGAATGAATTTAACTTCTACAACGAACGGAAAATCAAGTTTGATTCCGAACGAAAAAGATACGATTAAAGTTACTTCAACTTTGAGAGATGCTGCGGGAAAAACGGTTTTTGGTGAGCAGATAAATTTTGTTTCTCTTGATCCCACGTATTTAGAAGTTGTTTCAAAGGATAATTTGACTGATATTAGAGGTGAAGCATCTGCTTTTTTGGTGGGTAAAAAAACAGGGAAATTAAATGATACGCTTGTGATTTCTTCAGCTAGGGTTAAAGATACGGTCGTGATAAATTATTCGTCGAAAATTATTAAGGTGGATACAATTTCCGGTAATTTTACGGTTAATAGTGAAAAAACGGCATCTAATCCTTATCTCACTACATTAAAAATAACATATTTTGATAACGATGGGATAACTCCGATTAAAGGAGCTGCGCTTAGAATTTCCGTTGATGGCGGAAGTATAGTTTCGGGTACGGCTCCTAATTTCATATTAACAAATACCGATGATAACGGTTCGTTTTTATTAACAATTGTAAATCCGACGTCTTCCGGTGATTTAAATATTTCTATTGTTGCTTCTACAAGTAACAGAGAAGTTTCTGATTATGTTCATACGATTTACATATCAGCAGGTGCTTTGTTTAGATTGACAATTGGAACAGATAAACCTGTTATTACTATAAATGGTGATGTCGCAAATATTACAGCTACTGCTTATGACGCTTCGGGGAATTTATGCGCGGGGGAAGAGATATTCTTTGTAAAGCTTGCTGGTCCTGGTGATGCCAATTTCGTAATGTCTTCTGCGAAAACAGACAAAAGTGGTGAAGCAAAAGTAAGTTTTAGAAGCGGTAAAACAACAAGTGATCAAGGTGGGGTTCGGATAATGGCTAATTCATTAAGCGGTGTTGAGGCGGATACGGCTGTTAAAATTACAATAGTTGATGCTATTGCTAATGTTTATCTTTCTCGTGCTAATGAAGTAACAAAATCTTCTGCTGTTTATGAGCTTCCTTTGAGTGCAATAGTATCAACCTCGAACCAGGATACCACTGCTGACGGAATTCCAATAACTTTTAGTGCCAGAATAACCGGTATTGTATTTTGGCAAAGAACTCCGGTAATAAGTTTAGACAAGAAAACTTATTCTGTTGGTCGTAGTTATGCTATTAGAAGGGTAAATGATTACAACTACAATTATATTTGGGATATGGGAGAAGGTGGAAACGGCTATCCTTTATATAGAGGCGAACAAATTGCCGAATTCCCTCTTGATATGAGTTTTGAACCGGCTTCACCGTTTTGGGATATAAACGGAAATGGGATTCGAGATACGCTTATATTAGACACTGATGGTTATAGATACCCTGATTATGATGCCGGTATGGACTTTCCTGAACCATGGTGGACAGCTGCTGAAGTTGTACTTGCTGCACCCGAATATAGAGGGCTTTCTGTAACATTATGGACTGGTGGTAAGATAAAAAAATGGGAAGGTAACACTTGGGTGACATTAGATAATGGGCAAACCGTATATTACTTAGATTACAATCAAAACAAGTCTCTTGATTTGATTGAACCTTGGCAAGACCCGTCTGCTGCGAATAAATCAGCAAGAAGAAAAGGACCAGGGATTTTGGATTTCGATATTGACTGGAATGGTGATGGTATTCCTGACCCGTTACCTACGGTGTCGGTAAACGTGCAAAGAACAGTTTATACTAAAGCAGGGAAAGCTGACAATCGTTTGCTTTATGGTTTAAATCAAGCATGGCGTTATTGTGTGGAAGTTTGGGCAGAAGTGAATGGTATAAAATCAAATGTGATAAAATTAGACCCTTTGCCGATTGTTACCAGTGATGTGCAATACTTTTATGAGTTTGAAGGAAAGGGGAATTTATGGTAATGCGTAAAATATTATTATTGGCAATTTTGTTTGCCGTATCTTCGTGGGCAACATCTGTTTCATACCCGGCAGCTCCTGTTCCGACGGCAAGATTTGCGACAGGTGCGACTTATGATTATTTTGGCGGGTATTTTTATAGAGCGCCTGTTAGTGATTTACCATTCAATATGCACGGGATAAATGCGTTTTTTACATACGCTCCCGTAACTTATGTGAATTTCGGAGTTGATTTGGGTATGCGTGATGTTAATATACCCCAAGGTAATCATAATTATGATTTTAACGGAAAGCTCGGTATTGCGGCAGGGCAACATTTGAAACTTGCTACTCCATATTTTGGTGATGTAATGGGAATTGTAGCAATGTGTCGTGGACTTTGGTTTTATTCAAAAGACAGCCATAGCTCTTTTTATAGTGGTTCACAACTTGTTGGTTCCGGCGGATTATCATTCCATGTTCAAAGATTCGGTTATATATCCTGTGGTATAAAATATCTTGAAATTTTTGGTGAAAATGGTTTTGGAGACGGAACTTGGAGTAATGATGCAACGCTTGGCGGTTGGGCGTCATTTGATTATTTCCCCAAAACAAATGTAAAAAGATATATTCCGTTTATATCGTTTGAATTTGGATTTTTTCCATCAGACAAACCTTTTTACGGAAGCGGTACAATTGTTAGAAATGCTTCATTTGGTGTAACAATCGGAGCAATTACAAATCGTCTTTATGGCGATGAAGACAATTGGAGACCTTGATTTTAGGAAAAGAGAATCGGACAGCCGCGTTTGTGAAAACAGATGAGGAAAGTCCGAGCAACACAGAACAGGACACCGAATGAAAGTTCGGACACGAGTAATCGTGATGGAGTAGTGTCGCAGAGAAAAATCCGCTCTGAATAAAATCGGAGTGAGTAGTGAAAAGGCGGTGTAAGAGACCGCCGTTTTATTTGGTAACAAATAAGATTGACAAACCCTGTCCGTTGCAAGACCAAATACGGAATTTTAAGTTGTTCGCTTTTATAATTTCGGGTAGGTCGCTTAGATAAATGGCTGTCGAAGGGAATATTCCCGGAACAGAACTCGGCTTATAGATTCTCTTTTCTTTTTTATAAACTATCCCGTCAGCTATCGCTGACACCCCTTCACTAATAAAGGGGAATTATTTGACTCCAGTCAAACATTTTTCCCGGGTCCCATTTAACATCTTTTCTTAAGCCTAAATCTACCAATTCTTGTGTTGCTATTTGTGAATGTCCAACTATGAATTTGATTTGTCGGCGTTTTTTTATGTCTGTCAATAGGAGATTTAATGATTCGTATTGTTTTTCTTCAAACGGCAGTTCTTCATTACCGATTAGTTCGATTCCTATTGAAAAATCATTTATGCCGTTTCGGTTATCAGGTGCAGGCATCTTTGAGACGCCTGCATGCCACGCTTTTTTTTCTTCGGGAACAAGTTGATAAATTTTACCGGTTCTATCAATTAAATAATGCGAACTAACATCATATTTTTCAAAAATTTTAATACATTTTTTTACAGAGAAAGGAAATTTTGGAAACACATTACTTGCACTCATAGCGTGAATAACGATTGTATCAATTTCGATATTTGCAGTTCGTTCTTCCCAAAGATTTCGTTCGCCTACTTGTAAAAAATGAGTTATTATCTTCATTTTATAAATCAATTTTTAATGAAATGTCCCAAATATGGCGCAATTCCAAGTCGGTAATGAATTCATAAGAAGCATCAATATCAATGTTTCTTCGCTTAACAGGAAATCTTATTCCTCCGCCGGCAGTTAAGTGCCAAGGTGTATCATAGACTTCAAAAATTTGTTTTTCCGCTCCAAAACGAATACGGACAGCATTTGCGATTTGTTGTTCTATTCCACCTGCAAAACGCCACGCTTGGTCTTTATAAAGCGGAATTTTACCTTCACAAACGAGCATTGTTGCATAACTTACATTAAATGAACCACCTAAATTGAGTGATGCCGGCGAATTTTCTTTGTAGCGGTATTGCGTATAAATTTCATTGCCGATTTCCTTTTCGGATGAGCTTCCATTATTATAGAAGTTGAAAGTCGGAATATTATTAAACACTAATCCGAAATCAATGTTGTCTGACGATTCAATCAAAAATCCTATGTCCAAACCTACACCGGTGGCAGTTCCTTTTTGGTCGTATTCACTACCGCTGCCGCCCATAGTTCTTGCAGATGAAATATTTATATTTGCTCCGAGTGAGAACGGTGGGAGTTTGCCTACATTTGAAAATCTGTAAGAAGCAAGCGTTGAAAAATACAATTCTTGATAGAAACTTTCGGGATGTCCGCTGTAAATAAGTGTATGTCCCCAACCGATTTCTCTGGTTGCTTTATTTACAAATGAAGCTGAAATTGTATTTAAAAGCCCGAATCTACTTTGATAGTTAGCCGACATTTCGGGACCATTTATCCAAGACGCACCTGCCGGATTATAAAATGCTCCGTAAGCATCTTTTGATAGTGCTACATAGCAATTTCCCATTGCTTTTGCTCTTGCAGATTTTGCAATTGTTCGCATTGAAGGGTCGATTCCTGAGAGTTTTTCGTCGATTTTAACCCATTCTCCGTTTCTATAATCATTTCCAATAATTGCCATTAAAACAGCAAGTCCCATATATGCACCTGTTGAGATTATCATTGGCTTTACATTATTTACTTCTGCGCCGAAGTAACGGTGTAAATCTGCGGGATTTGACAGCGTATCAATTTCATGCATATTAAAAATAGCCGTTCTTATTACATCATTTAATGCAACACCTTCATTTCCTTCAACACTGCTTTTGCTTACAATTTTCTTACTTACGACATCTACCATTTGCAATTCAACCGCATATTTGTTGCTGTTAAATGCTACATCACCAAAAATCATTCTTTCAAGTTCAAGAGTCGCCCCTACAATCGCAACACAGCGCGGTTCATGGCAATAATCAGGGAAATGCTTTTTTGTTAAGCTGTAAGCATCTTCCATTCTGTTTTGAGTAAAGACATCATATCTTCCGATTTCGTGAAGAGCGTCACGAATACTTCTAACTGCTTCGACGACCATAAGTGAATCGTCATTGTTTGAATACAGGTTAAAAATTCCGATTCGAGTATTGTATTCAGGCGCTCTGTATTCGACATTTTGTTCAATATTTTGTTTTTGTTCAACAACATTGTTCGGTTCTGCAGTTGGCTCATTTCTTTGTTCTACAATATTTTGTTCTTCTGCATTTTGTTCAACATAGTATTCATCTTGGGCAAAAATTGAAATTGCCGCAACACACACAAAAAATAACGCTGATTTTATATTTCTCACTTTATTCCTCTTTCTACTTAAACAAAATTATTTCTTTAGTGTATCGCTTTTTTTCTTTGCCGTTGTCGGTTGTGACATTAACAAAATACCTTCCGTTTCTGCACATTTCATTACCTTTAACAAAAAGTGCTTTGTTTGGTGCAATCACAATTTTATTAATTTCGGTTTGTGAAAGTTGAACTCTCCCATCCCAAAATAAGTAGTATGATTGTCCTGCATCAAGTCCGTTAAGTGTTGCACGATAAACTGCTGTTCCATCTGCCGTAAAAATTGACACTTGTGCCGATGGCTTAAATTTTGTTGAATTGCTTTTCGGTGTAATTTTTATGCAAGTTCCTTTTACATCACCGTTCATATCTGCTATGTTAAAATAATCGTTCATAGGCGAAACAAAAGGCGAGAACGGGTTGGGACTTATTGATATTTCCGTTTCTTCTTTAAGTCCTCTCGCTATAATTGCCACACGCATATCATTGAAATTGTTTATATGTTCGCCGATTGAAAATGAAAGTGATTTTTCTTTTTCATCATAAGTAATTCCGCTAATTTCAAAACTTGGTTTGTCGGTAAGATAACCGCGCCGTGATTGATATTCCCAACGCAAACTATCCTTATCCCAAATAGCGATGTCTAACCTGTTTTTATCACTTTGTCCGCCAGTGAAATTTTTATGATATATTTGCGGAATAAACAATTTCATCGAAACAGAATCAGGATTTACAAAATTTTCTCCGACTTGTCGTCTGACATCAAAGATGTCGGAAATTATTAAAGTTCCTACTTCTTCTACATCTCGTTCAATTGAATTGTTAATTTCCGGCTTGTCTAAAGAAATTATTATCGGATTTTGCGTAGCTTTTGCGCCGAATGTCAGCTCTGCTATTTTATTGCTTTTTACGTCATAATCACTGACAATTCCGCCATTTTGAGTAACCGTATATGCTATAAGCAAACCTTTTTTGCCGTTTAAAATAAATTCATCTCTGATTCTCGAATTTATTTGTGCAATAATAGAAACCCGTCCTATAAAGTTTGTGTCAGGTGTGAAAAGTCCTGTTTGAGAGTTAATAGTTCCTGCCGTTTTGGGTGTTACTATCCATTGAGGCATTGCCGAAATAGGATTTCCTTTTTTATCTTTTGCTTCGACACCGAAAATAGCGCGTTCTTTATTTGTCATAAATTCGGGATGTGCTAATCCTGAAAGAAGAATTGCTTTAATGCTACCGATTTCGCTATCTGTAATTTTAATAGGAAGTGCAATTGATTTATTTCCTGTTTTAAATTCGGAATCGTCTTTTATTGTAACAATAATAGTATCTTCGCCGTATTTGCTTCCTGTTATTACATTAGAAAGTCCGGATTTACCTGTCGAAATCTTTCCGGTTGTAGTCGCCCATACGAAACTGCTGTCGTTTAAATTTTTAATTTCCGTGAAGTTTGCTCCGTAATATGCCTTAACAACAAATTCCATTCGTCCGTTTAATGGAAGTGTAACGTTGTCTATTGCAGGAAGTACTTCCCAACGGGTAATGATTTTTGGGTCTGCCGCAACAAATTTTGTGTATGGATGTGTTTTGTTGCTGTATTTTGTTGAATCGGATTTTGACGATAAGTTAAAGTAAAAATCAATATTGTTTCCTAATTTATGAGGAATGTCAAACGAAATTAGCGTATCGGAGGTTTTATTGAAATTTGTTATTAAACTATCGAAATTTGTTTCTCCGTGTTGTCTGTAATTAAGTAAAACCGAATAATCATCAATATTTATTTTTGCCCATTTGTACAATTTAATTGTATTATCGGTTGTAGGTACATATCTAAACGGCATTAAAATCTCGTCATTTAAAGTTTTTTCTTCAGAGTCCGCAAATATCGTTTCTTTTTCAATGCAATCTATAATGTTTGTATTTATGGAACTTGTTGCCCTGACAAAATAGTTAGCTGAAGGATGTATATTGCTTAGTGTACCGTTTTCAATTTTTTGTACAAACGGAGAATAAAGCGTAATTGCAATACTTGGGTCGTTTGCCATAGTATTGCCGTTTGTTACGGTTTTCCAAATGATACTTGAATTCGCTTCTTTTGTAGTAATATTGATTGTAGCAACATCCAAGTCATTTTTTGTGAATTTTCCGCTTTTTATTGTTACTAAATCATCCGTATTTGTGATTATGTTGTTACCGTTAGTTCCGCTTTCTATAAGTGCTACGGAATCTTTTGCTCGCCCGGCTCCGTTAGCGGAAATTAAATAATCGCCTTTTGAAACTCTGAAAAAGGTGAAATCTCCATTTGAGTTTGTAGCGCTTGTCGAAACAGCTTGTCTATCTTTTATCAGAGAAACCGAAACACCTGAAACGGTATTTTCGCCGGTTTCATCAAAAACTTTTCCGCTTATTGTTGCAAATGCATCAATTGAAAAATCTTGAGAGTAAGTATTGCCGCTTTCAATTGCCGCATCAGTAAGAGCCAAAGCCGTATCGAAACCATCTGCTGTAAAACGAAGCATATATTTTATTGGTGGGTTTTGTGTTGGAATACTTATGCTGTAAGTTCCGTAAACCTTATCAGTTGCAGAAGTTGCAATGACCGCATTCGTCGATGAATTAAGCACTTCGACTTTTGCATTCGTTACAGCTGCAGCTAACGATTTCAGAGTTTCGTTTTGAGAAATCCAGCTTGTACCGCGAAGAGTTCCTTTGAGTAGTGCCGCACCGCCGGCAAGAAGAATTTGTCTGTCCTGACTTGCAGAAAACTTCATTGTATCCGAAACCGAAACTAATCCTGTTTTAGATGAATTAACAATGTAAGTTCCTTGTAAAAGATGGAATGAAAAACGTCCGTTACTTGGTGTCGAAAGTAATGATGCTACTTCCGTTTTCCCGTCTGCCAAAAGTATTTTTATCGTTGCTCCTGCGATTGGAACTATAGTATCTTGCCCTTTTTGATTTTTTATGGTTGTTCTGATACTTCCTGAAAACACAAGCGAACTTTTTTCGATACTGATATTTTGTTCGGAGACTGCATCTTTTGTTAAAACTACGCGTCGGCTCAAAGAATTTGAATATCCTTGTTTGCCGGCAGTTAAAGTCCAGGATTCCGGTTTGCAGTTAATAATAAAGTTTCCATCGGGAAGGGATTGAACTTTAACCGTATCGCCATGGTCGGAAACTGCTGTAACATTTGCCAAATCAACAGGATTCCCATTTGTATCCGTGATTCTTCCATAAATTGAAGAAATCGGCTTGTGAAGTGTTATCCATGCAGTAGATGTACCACCTTCTTCAAGAGTAACTATTTGACTTCCGCTTTCGTATCCCGGTTTATTGGCAGTAACTTTACTTGTTCCGGCAGCGCGGTATCTATCTGCGTATCCGTTGTTATCGGTATAAAACAATATTGATTCTTCGGTTGAGCCGTCAAGTACTTCCATTTTTACTTCGGCTGCCGATACCCATTGTGTAAATGTAGTATCTTTTCCATCTGCTGTTTTTGCTTTGATTTCTTCTTGTGTTCTAACAATTATTTTTCCTGCCGGAGCCGAATAATTAAAATAATCTAATGTGCCGGATTGTCCGCTTCCGTCATTATATACCGCTATAACTCGCCAGGAATAAAGGTTTTTACTTAAAATATCTTTTGCACTCATGATAAATGATGCAGTATCCATCATTGTTCCGTCGGATTTTTTAAATTGTCCGGCAGTAGTTTCTCCGCTCCAAACGACAAGCTGTACATCTGCTCCGCCCATTTTTGCACTTGTATAAACAAATACACGATAAACACTTGCATTAGGGTCTAAATTTGTCCATTTAAAAGTGATATTATCGGGACTATTGATTAATAAATTATTTTTTGTAAGCGGAAAGGCATTTTTGGGTTCGGGTCTTTGTGGTCCGCTTATTCCAAAAAATGCAGGAAGCACAAAATCCGTAAGAGGTGTGTAAGCAGGATTATTTCCATAATTATTAAATACCATCCAAGTATATTTTTTTCCGGGCGAAAGTGGTGGCGGAGTGGTTTTGAAAATTCCCGATGGGTCAGGCTCGCCGTATGTAATTCTGTTGTTTGGAGTGATTGCCTGCCAAATCATTGAAATCCCTTTTATTGATTCGAGAGAAATTGTTCCGTCTAAATTTAATTGGATTTCTTCGTCTGAGAGAATTATGTGTGAATATGGAACTCCGGCAGGTTTTGTCCAAGAAAACTGCGGTGTAGAATTATCAACAAGTCCGCCGCTTGGTTTAAGGTTCGTATTTTGCTCGTTGTGCTTAAGAATCAGTTTTATTTCGTTTGAAGAAATAGTGCCTTTTGCGGCTTTTTTATCGCCAACAACCACATAATTTATTCCGGGTTTGAAATTTGGGTTATCCGAAAGTTTAAACATTGTTCCGGTTTTACCTTTATCGTTACCATCTAAAATTCTATTGTTTGTTACTACATTTTTGATGGAATCCGTATAATTTGCAGTGTTTGCTCCGCCCGGATTTCGTGAAAAGTAGATTGTGTTGTTATTCAAATTTCCTTGTAAGTCTGCCCATTTAATCCAAATATTTTCTTGAGAACTTACAACCCAAGTCGGAAATTCTACAATAGGAAAATCGTTTGTCGCAAAAATTGTGCTTGCAAGAAATGCAAATATAGCAAAAAGTTTAGCTGTTTTTCTCATATTTCATTTTACTCCGTTATCAAAAGTTATATACTATGCCGGTTTTAAGCGCCGTCAAAGGAAGCACATTTAATTCAAGCAAAAGTTGTAGTTTTGTTCCTATAATCGCACCACCCGTAAGAGTTGGTAACATTACACCTTTTCCATATTTGACAAGGTAAGGCGAATTAATGTTACTCAGAAGATTTTTGTTGTTGGCAAAATCCGCATTAAGCGACATAATTCCCAAACCGCCATAGAACCAACCAAGCTTTGCATTCGCCAAAATCAAATGGTCAATACTTACTCCCATACGAAAATCAAGTCCGTTTGGCAAGTAATCCAAAGTTGTTCCGTCGGGACGGCGACCAAGCGTGCTGTCAATAAGTTCAATTCGGGTAGAACCGAAGAATTTTGAATACGAAAGTGAAAGGTGTTCGGGAACAATATTGAATTTTAATGTTAAAACGCTCGGCATTTCCCATTTCATATTTTTATTTGTTTCCAAATTAACTGTTTCGGTTCTGTTTTCCGTAAAATTTCCATTTTTTATATTTTCCAACAGATATTCGGTATCTCCTAAGTTTGCAAGTGTAAAATTAGACGGATTTACAAAAAACGGCAATTCATATTTCCCCGACAATGCACCTTTTGCTTCATCTTTGAACATGATTCTTGCAAAAAGGTCAAATCTCCAAGCACGGGCGGCAAAAGTAGGTGTCCATCGTTCTAACGCGTATTCTCCGCTGATAGGGTTTTTTAGCGAATATTCTATAGGAATATCCATATTAGCTTCCGCCATACTTGCTTTTACTCTTCCGTAAATATCAATGTCAATATTCGCATTTGCATTGAAATAAAAACGATGTCTGTGCATATTTAATCCGAGCGTAAAAAGTTCATTTATTCTATATACATATCCAAACATCATAGATTCCCAACCAAGCGAAAAACTCATTGGTGTATTTATATTTCCCAAAAGCAGCAAATCCGTATTTAATCCGTCGGAATTATTAAACTCGGGTTTGTATCTGAAACTTGGAATTCCTGTAGTATTTTCATATTTTAACGACATAACATTTATGTGAGAAAAAGAGCAAACTCCTCCGAGCATCGGAACATCAACTTTAATTGTGGTATTTGCAAATTGTTTTGCGGCAATACTCGGTGTAAAATATTCGTCATCGGTGAAGTTGTTGGACATCGAAGAAAATATTTGGTCTACCATCTCTGTACTCAAAGCGAATTTCATTGGAATGTTTATTGAGTAATATCCTTTTGCATTTTCAAAATCAACATCAAGCGGAGATTTTAAATAATCGTAGTTAAAACCGATTCCGAGTGAAACATTGGCATCGGGTGTAGGAAGCGTAAGCCCATCGGTTTTTGCAAATACAAAACCGGCAATTAAAAAGACAATAAGATATATTTTAAAACATTTCATTTAAGTTTCCTTAAGTTTTTTAATATAAAACTACAATACTTCAAGTTGAAAATACAAAGAAAAATAAGAAAAAACATATTTTTTTCAAAAAAACATTAAAAATGATTGCAAATTGACTTAAAATAATGTATTTTGTTTATGAGTAGGTAGAATATAATATAAAAAATACAAGGGGGTATCTATGAAACATCTTATTTGGGTTTCGTGTTTGGCGGCAATTTTGTTTTTAGTCGGCTGTAAATCGTTTGATGAACGAGTGGTTGAAGTTAATGAGCGTTTGAGTGTATTAGAAAACAAAGGACTCCCTGATTCGGTTGTAT
>Ga0209737_10002954_pt1 | contig 11857 bp, 12 predicted proteins | sample TergutCu122P3_FD_187284 | JGI IMG/M metagenome (GOLD analysis project Ga0209737, IMG submission 187284) | Cubitermes ugandensis P3 segment gut microbial communities from Kakamega Forest, Kenya - Cu122 P3 (SPAdes) (version 2) | ecosystem: Host-associated > Arthropoda: Insects > Digestive system... | reverse complement strand
GATGCTCCCCGCCATTTTTTATGTTAAGGAGATGAAAAGCATGAAAAAATCAAGCGTCTTCATTGATGAATCCGGCGATTACGGGGCGTATGAATCCCATTCGCCTTATTATAACCTTTATAAAAAATTCGAGTAGCTTCCGTGACTACATCAAATTCCCATTAACCTATTTTTATTCTGTTCATGGCTCACCTCGAAATTTGCGTGGGAAATCTTTTTTCAACAACGCCGTTTCCATCCTGCCATGTATAAAAGAAGTGATGTTCTGCATTATAATTCCATCCGATTGTAGCGTTACTGTTAAAAACGCCATCATTTGCTACGGTGACATCAGTAAGGTTTTCCAATATACAGCCGTCGAGCGATACGGCGAACGCGCCTTTGTCATGCGTAAGCGCCACCAGATAATCCGTAGATTTATCATAGAATAACAATCCTGTTACATCGCCTTCACTGTGCGGCGTAAAGACGGGACATTTGACTTTTCGATAAGGCTCAATCCAACGATGACTATACTTGTTTGTATGTATTTTAGCGTCCGTTTTGAAAAATGCCAATTGAAAGTATACGTAATCTGCCAAGTCCTCTTTGTCCAAATAGCCAGATTTTTCGTCGTTATCTAAAGAGATAACGAATGTCTCGTCGTCTATAAACGTACAAGGGCGGTTCCAGTTATAGGGAGTTTGGCAATAGGTACTTATGCTTCCGGTTTCAAAAGTCCGCAAAAATTCCGCTGTTTCAAACAAATATATCTGGCCCATAGGGTGCCAATGCCATTGTCTTGCTGGCGTACTGATAGGAATGCCACCCCAGAAAGTGTGTGACACTCCGGTAAATCTCTCCAATACCGATTTCTCCAACACCATCGCTATTTTCATGTACTTTCTCGAAACGAATGCGACCATCGCGCCATTCGCAGAGGTAGCAGCTATGCCGCTGGAATGAGCCGCACCACCAGTTCTCGCTGACATTGAACTCCCCTGAGCGACCTTTCCGGTTGCCGATGCCATCTATCACGACAACCAATGCCCTTTGGAAACCGCTGCCGGCAAATGCAATTGCGGCATGACTGTTGTGATGATCGACCGTGAAGACCCGGTTTTTCAAGGTTTCGACTTCTCGCCTGGAACAAATACCTTCAAGCGTTTCGGCAATATCGTCAAGAATGTCCTGCTGATCCGACCACGCGATGTCGCAACAGGTGGAATGCCCGATGGCATCCACCTTGTCGAGACCAATGCCGCCTTGTCTCAGGCAAGCCATCAAACTCTCGCGAAAACCGTTGGCATAACGCACCCGCGTAAAACGCTCCTCAATGGCCGCACAGGATATTCTGCCATCCTGCAACAAGGCCGCGCAGCCATCCGCGAGTTGACGGATTTTTCCCGGATCGAAACGTACCGGTGCGGCGCGGCTACTGTTTATTCCAATAATGTTCATGTCTCTGCAAAAACTGCTCGAAATCGCTGGCATTTCCAACTGTAGTATAAAGTTCCGGCGACGATGTGTCGGCGGAAAGCCCGAGTGCCTTGTTGCTACTTTCAAGCCAGGAGAAAAACCCGGTCCAGAAATCACCCACAAGCACAAGCGGTACAACCTTTTCTCCTTTGGCCCGTAATTCGGTTGCCAAGGCAAGTTCGGCGGCGGTTCCTGTTCGCCCGGGAAAAAATACACAGACGTCGGCATTGCCTACCAGATGCGCCATTCTCTGTTCAGCGGATGGGCAAACAATGACTTGATCGAGAAATTCGTTAGGAGCGAGTTCGTCATCGAGCTTGTCCCACGAATATCCGAGCGTTCTTCCATCGGCTTTCCGTGCCCCTCGAACGGCGGCCTCCATGATACCGCTGTACGAACCTGTCATCACTACGAAACCACGCTTCGCAGCAAGCTCCCCAAATTCCATTGCCGCAAGATAGATAGAAGAGTCCGGTGGCGCCCGCCAAGTGCCAAAAACACCAACAACACGCTCTTTCATCTTATTGTCATACTCCAACTCTTGGGAACAATGAATCTCAACAGGGATGGCATCTGAAAAAATACCATCCCCAGTACAGCGGAAAGTAACATGGCTACGAACATGATTTCTGTTTCCAAACGATATGATGCGTTGAGGAGAATATAACCGAGACCACGGCTTGCCCCGGTCAGTTCGGCAACGATTGCGCCAACAACTGAAAGCCCAGCCGAGATTTTCAGTGCGGAGACGATGCCATGAAAGCTGGCAGGCATCAAAAGCATTTTCAGCTTTACCATAAAGCTGGCTTGGTAAAACTCGAAAAGTTCGACGTAATCGCGGTCTACGTCGGAAAACGCCTGTAATGCGTTTATAACCATCGGAAAAAAGCACAAGATCGCGGCCATTATGATCTTCGATCCCATACCGGTTCCGAACCAGACAACGAGTAAAGGCGCAATCGCCACAATGGGAATGGCCTGGAAACTGATCAGCACGGGCAGCGTGAATTTCTTCAGACCGACATAGCGATGAAGTGAAACGGCAATAAAAATACCAATAGCATTTCCAATCATGAAGCCTAGGATAGCCTCGTAAGCGGTTACGCCCAAGTGAAACAGGAATTTGCCTGCTTGCGAATAAAAAGCGCCGATCACGCTTACTGGAGAAGGCAGCAGATAAGGCGCTGGCTGGAACAACAGTACCGCCAGCCACCACAGGCCAAGCAGTACGATGGTGGTCAGCAGGCCGTTGCCCAGCTTCTTCCATACAGACAGTTTCCAGTTCGACGAGCGACTGGATTCGTCGCTGGACACTGCCTGTGCCAATTTGTCAATGTCTGTTGAGAGTTCGTACAAACCGTCGACGTGATTCCGGTAAAAGTTCAAACTGGCACGGTCCAGAGAGGTATCTGCAAGGGCGATGATCGGGAGATACGGCATGGATGCGCGCAATACCGGCAAAACTGTTTTCAACGGCTGGCAATTCCCTCCAACGATCAGAAGCGCGATTTTCTTCTGTGCCGTCAACCGCGCAACTGACAGATCGTCGATACCGAATTCAACGATGTCATAGCCCTGAAGAGCAGAGACGGTCTGCTGCGTCATCGGAGCAACCACGCCAATGACAGGGCGCGCGACCTTGGTCAATCTAGCCATGAGCCATGATCTCACGCAGATGGTCACACATATCCAGAAACTCTCTATCACGCCGAAGCTCATCGTTGCGTTCAGGATGGCTGTAGCGAACATGAATATCTTCGACAATATGCGAAGGTCTTGGACTTAGAATGATGATGCGATCCGAGAGAAAGGCCGCCTCCTGGATGCTATGCGTCACAAACACCGTGGAGGCTTTGGAAGCACGCATGATTGAAAGGAACTCCCGCCCCAAGTCCTGTCGGGTCAGTTCATCGATAGAGGCGAATGGTTCATCCATGAATATCAGGTCCGGGTTTGTTATGAGCGTTCTCACCAGGGCTGCTCGCATTTGCATGCCACCAGACAGCTCGTACGGCAAGGAATGGCGAAAATTCGTCAGACCAGTAAGGCTTAACAGATCGTCCAGCCGCTGTACCGCCGCGTCAACGACCTGATCGCCATGACCATCCGCACGCAGTTGGAACGGAAGCAAGGCATTTTGTTCTATCGACAGCCAGGGCAGGAGAACGGGTTTCTGAAAATTCATTGCCATTCTCGACGAACGATTCGTCAGCAAACCATCTTGCCAAGTCACTGTACCCTGATCCGGCGGCAGAAGCCCCGCCAAGACTCTGAGCAATGTGCTCTTTCCGCAGCCGGAGGGGCCTAGTATTGCCAAGAACTGACCCTCTGGAACGGCAAGCTGGATACCTTCCAAAACGCGAAGCCGACACCCTGTTGCATTTCCGGTGAAGGAAACATGGATGTTTTCCAGGGTGATGAGAGAAGTGACCATTTCAGTTTCTTGCTATCAGACAAACAAGCTCAGCAATATTTGTGCCAGGCACATCAAGGCAAAATTCAGCGCTTTAAGCGCGTTCCGCAAGGCCTATAGATAACATTTACGTCAGTATCGATATCATAACTGATACTTCATGACCCTATATTGACATCGACACAGACGTTTCTCGTGCTCTCCGTCAAGGCATATTGTAAAACTCTATTGACATAGAACATCCCCCAATCTTTCGTGCCGCTCACGAGATCCTGGCAGGCTCTTCTCCCCGATTGCAAGCCGGGATTGCGGTCACACATCACATCTTCAAAATTTCAGGCATGAAAAATGCTTAGTGCTGCTTACCGTTAAGTATTTCACACTTCCGTGCATTGACGGTGAAGCAGGTAGAGCACCCTTGTTTTGAATGATTTCAGCATATATCAGAAGGGGAAAGACCGTGATCCAGCTCAAACTAGTCCTAGCGTGGTGGCAGCAGATGATATGCTGTTTAGCGGCTTTCCCCTATGAAGCCTTCAAAAATATTTCGTCGCCTGTGGCACGCGTGCGAGTCACGGCACACGGCATAACCATAGTCATTAGCACAGTTACCTTGACTTTCGCTCTGCATCGTACTGGCACATCCCTCGTCGGCCCAATCCTTGCACTGTATGCCATCCCTGTAGTGACCTCCTGTTATGATCGTGTTCTTTACACCCTCTGTTACCAACGCCAACGTAGATCTGGCTGGCTCATAGCAGGAAGGATGCTCATTTTGCTGATCAGCATGTTTCTGGCTTTTTTCGCCTCTATTTCGTCTGAATCCGAGAACCTTTTAAAAAACCTGCACAAAGCCGAGGACGCTCAAACCATGGCAACAAATGAGGAAGCCAAAGAATTGAATCAACGCTTGAATGCACTAGAGAAAAAGATTACTGAGTATACTAATAAGACCATCAGCATCAATGAGGTGAAAGAAAAAATTAACAAATCCTACCGTTTAGAAAAAAAGGAGATTGACGGTGAAAGAGGATACGACATGGAAAGTGAAACAAATATCATAGGCGGAGGGAATGGACCCAAAGCGCGTGGGCACAAAATCGACGCCGAGTCAGGTGAGAAAGAGTTGAAATTAATTGAAGAGATCAAGGACAAAACTCTGCCGGATCTCGAAAAGCAAGTCAAAACCCTCAAGGAAGACATCGAAAATCACCTCCAAAAGTATCGTTCTCCTCCAGGAATTGGAACGTTGGTACGCGCCCTCAAGGAAGCTGACGCGGGCATTCTGGTGAAGATCATCGGTATCTTCATTTTCATCTTGGTAGCAGAAGGTGCTCCACTATTCTTATCGTCGATTCCAGTCTCCGACAGGCTTCACCAAGCCGTCACCAATATGGAAGATGAGGACCGCCGGCGGTTAGCCGCTTCTCACGAGAAAGAAATAGCCAATATCGAAAGGATGCGCTTTCTTGCTCGCGCTGAAATTGCCGATACCATCGCTCCCATAGAGGTAACACTGACAACGGCAAGCAACTCTGAACCCTGGGGTCTCGGAAAGGATGCCGCGCAATGAATACTGTCGAGCGCCTTTTGAGCAAAGCTCATCGGATTCTGCCTGTCCTGCACGACAGACGGAACGTCTTGCAACGCAGTGGCATTGACAGAAACCATCTACCTTCCGATGAAGCCCTCATGGCGTACACGTTGTTGGGTGACCACGAACGGGAGGAAAAACTGGCACTGATTCGAGATCCTTGGCCTGATCTTCAGGCCAAGGCCCTTGTCTATGGAGCCCTAGCTGATGCATCCACGCCTGAGCTACGCCTGATCGAGCATGCTCTTCCACATACCGACATCATTACTACCGTCTGGGATCAATTTCAACTAATAAATGACGCAGCAGAACCACCCCGTAGCGTATGGCATAGCGCCGCATCCGTACGTGGTCTGTGGGGACAATCTTGTCGCTTGCGCTTCACTGTATATGACGTGACACATCTGATGATCGACCCAGATCCGATCTTCGGTTTACAACGCGCTTTACTTGCGCTGGGCCTGAGTCACTCCCATTCTGGATCGTTTATGTTTCCAATAGATAACGGTGCCATATCGATCAAGATGCGTCATCACAGCGGACAAATCTATCGCCATATCGTCAATGTGCGTACCAAGGAGACGCCACTGTGATACTCCAAGTAAGCCAGATCGTTTTCGGCCTGACGCCCGGGGTGCTCGGAGCAACCCCGAATCGTATGGGAATCTGGACGCAAGGCTGTTCGCTGAAAAAGTGCCAAGGTTGCTCGTCCAAAAATACGTGGTCGCCAAAGGGCGGGAAAGCCGTTCGCGTCGAGACGATTCTTCGCCTCGCGAGCACACAATCCCCCCCGCCCTCTGGCTTAACCATCAGCGGCGGTGAACCAACTGATCAGGCCGTATGCCTGGCACCACTCATTGAGGGGTTCCGCCACCGATTCCCTGGAGCAGAAGTCGTCTTATATACGGGCTTATGCTTCTCGGATTTTTCCAAGCGGTTCCCTCTTTTGCTTGAATCGATTGACGTAGCAATCACCGGGCCATATCTCAGCAATCTCGAAGCAACCCCCCTGGCCGGATCCTCGAACCAGGAAGTCAAACTTCTTACGCCACTGGCCGAGCGACTTTACCGCGGCTGGGAGAATTGGTCACGCCACCCCCTTCAGGTCGGCAAAACCAGGCGGGGTGAAATCGTCGCCGTGGGAATCCCACACATGCCACGCATGACTCATGCAGCGCAAAAAGTGGGGATGACATTAACCGGAACAACTGGAGAAGCACGCTCATGAACACGCCTGTCTGCCCGCGATGCGGAAAATCTGCTCCTGATCAGGACTACTGCCCCGTTCATGGCGCACGTTTGGTGCGTCAGGTTGCTACGAGTACGCCCACGGTTACAGATCCCCCCTCAGCAGCAAACTCATCCTCAATGACAAGTCCTCTCTCAGCCACGGATCCGCCCCCTGTCACGGATACGCCCCCTCCGCGCAAGGAAAGCACGATAGAGCAGGTTCTGAGCAGGTTGGGGTTTCGTCGTCCCGCAAGCAAAGTATTGCCAACCGCCGAGATTTTGCCCGATCTGCCATCACCATTGCCCGAAGCTGTGCGCGAGAAAGGCTGGCAGGTCGACGGCCCGGTTCGCAGTAGCGCTGGCATCGATCAGTACCCTGTCCAGCGCACAACTGATGACGGCGATTCGGTAGCAGGACATTTCAATATCTTCCGCAACCAAGCACTGACCCGGCACGCCATCTACAAACGACTGGAGAACAGCGTGACTCCACGGCTGGCCAGGGTGTGGGATCACGGCACCGTAGCATTCTGGGGCAATTCACGGGCCGATTTCGAGTTGGTATCGCTACCTAAAGTGGGCATTCCTCTCAATAAATGGCTCGCTGACAGTTCTCCATCTGAAAACCGCGCGTTACATCTTTTCCCCTTGCTGGCTGAACTCCTCCAGGAGCTTTCAAAATCCGACGTTTTGCCGCTTGCCTTCGAACCTGCTCAACTCATGCTGGACAATGACAATGATCTGTGGCTAATGACGGCTGCAATGCTTGCCGAGAGAAGTGCCACGCCCGAATTTCGTCCCGAACTCGGGCGTAATGCGTTGCTGCCTTACGGATGGTCCGCTTTTGAGATGACAAACGAGAATATGCATCATTCTAATTCGGTAGTTTTTTCGGTTGGTCAAGTGTTGGCCCAAGCCCTTTGGGGACAGCCCTGTTCGATGAGCGAACTTCAGACCGGCACGATTCCGTTCCAGGCCATCTCCGACGCACGCCTGGCAAATGTACTGATGGGCTGTTTGTGGCCGATCCCAACTGGACGGTGGAGCATCGAACATTTGCTCCAGGCCACCCTCTGCTCCAGCGCCGAAGCGATGCCCGCCACGCCGCCGTGGGATTCGCTGGTTCCAGGAGCGTCTTTCAAGGCTTTCAGCTTCAACGGAAGAGCGTTCTGGCGGCTTGAAACGCTCCTGGCTGCTGCTGTCAAGCCGCCGCACTGGGACGAGGCCATCACTCGCATCGACGACATCCTGGCATGGACAGAGACTACCTGCTGGGCCGGACATGCGAAGGTAATACACAACGCATTGCATGATCAGGGGCGCAGTGCCGACTGGGCGTTGGTAGCGTTGACCCGAAAAGTATGCCCTGACCTGCCGCTTACCTTCCGTGAACTCGATCTGTCGGACGAAGAGGCCGCCCAAAGCCTGATCGGGCTCGCTCAAAGAGCGCTTCGAAACGGCAAAACAGATCTCGAAACCATGCGCGCCTTATTCAAGGCTGATCTACGCGGCGCATTTACGCACCCCCAATAGGAAAAGGAGAATCACATGTCTTCAGTTACTGCCACTTCCCGCTCACCCACCCGTGACATCAGTATCCAAGAGTTACGCCGTTTGGAGGCTCAAACGCGGGAAATTCACCGACGCCGCCTCTCAGTTGCGAATCAGCGTATCGCTGACCTGGAGGCACGTTACCAAAGTACTACTGCGCGACTCGACGAGGCGGCGCGGCGTCTGCCTGATCTGCTTTTTGATGCGCCACCACTTGCTGCTGTAAGCAGCGAAATTGCTCAGGATCCGGTCAAGCTTGAGGCTTACGCCGACCACCTCGCCAACCAGGTTCAAAAGTTCTCGCGGGAACTCGATCATGCTATTTCCGAAGCTGAACGTTTGCTTCAGCTTCGGATCGCCAAGGCTGCGGCGTGGCGGCGCATCGGTGATCTGGAGCAATGCCTTGATCTGTTCGTACAGCGCAACCGGGAGATTACAACACGCACCTTCGACGAGTATGCACCTATTGCGCTACCAGTAAAACCTCATTTCGATGCCGAACTGCACGTGGTTGAAGCCTATGAATCGGCACTGAAACAGTTCCAAAGGGAGTTGGAAAGCCAATATGAGAGCCTTTGCGCGCGCGCGGCGTCTCGAGAGAACGCCATAGCTCTTAGTGGCAGCCAGGTGCAGACCCGTAGCGCAAACGAGGCACAGGCCCGCCACGAGGCAGAGGAAGTTGCTCGTGCGAGAGCCAAGTTGCGCAAGCATCGAGATGCGGAGTTGCTCAAAGCCAGATTGCGTCTTGACGATTTATCCGGTGCGCTGAAAATACAGATCGACATCGCCATTCAACAGGCATCCAACCGGGACTTCCATGCAAGCATTACGCGCTGGATCGCACGTGAGAGGCAACAACTCGATGGTATTGCCCGCGCACTTGCACTGTTGCAAGCATCACCTGATTTCGTTCATGCCGATCCTCAACTATCGCAACGTTGGGCTAGTCTTTCCGCACAGTTGCAACGTATCGCGAGTGGCTGGGAAGACATTAACCCTAGCGTGGAACGCGAATATGAACAGATCTGCGCTGACGCACGCCGCCTGCTCAATATTGCATTTTCCAGGATCGCCTGGGTCAATGCCATGACAAATCAGGGGTTCGAGATTTTCGAGCGAGAAGACGGTCAAGGTCTCGTTGTCGTTGATCTAGATCACCCAGAGATCTGGCTTGAAGCAACCGAATATGAAACCGAGCAGGGAGGTTTCGCTACAACGCTGGAACTGAAAACGGACGATTCGGCCTCGCACACCAGCGAGGAAAAAATGATAGATGACATTTGCACCAAGCTTGCCCAAGCGACCGATTCTACGATGTCAAATGTCGCCACTAAGGCTGAAGTCATTGAGCACCGACGCCGCATTACACGTGGTCGCCGCCCAACCATGGCTCTCAAGAAGCGCTTGTGACCTCTTTCGGGCAATCACGCATATAGCAGGAGATCACCATGTCGAATACCTCCATCCGGTTTGACGAAGAACTCGCTGAGAACATTGAACTCGCAGCCCAAGTATCGAGTTGTATAGTGCTGGCGGGATCGCGCCAGCATGACCGCTTTTTGATTGGCGACACTAATGGCGCTCCGCCGCGCACTTTGTGTCTCGAACGGATCTGTCACGAAAGGGTAAATGCAGTGATGACATGGGCATTCAATCCCGCGCGTCAAAGCTTGGTTTTAGCCTATTCAGCAGAGAAAACGAATCTCCAAACGCTCTTGCCGACCCAGAAGGACGTGGAGAAGGAGATCACGCTAATCGAAGCGTTGGATGCATTTTCAAGTTTACGCAGCACAGACAATGCCGCGGCACGTTTTGCCTTACTTGTGGATGCGGGACTTTTACTTGAAGATGCCACGGCACCACATGAAAAAGACTTTCGACTAGTCCAGTTGATCGAGCATTTCGCACGCAGCACAGACCGGTCCCGAACGCTGTTCTTGCGTGTCGCCCGTACTACCTCTTTGCCGAGTGCCATCTTGTCCTCACCGCAAGCAAGAACGGTTCATATTCCCATGGCCTCGCGTGATGTTCGCTATGCTTATGCCCATCAGTACAGTTCAGCGCTTGCCAAGAACTGTGCAGTTGCTCCCGCTGTGGTAGCTCAAACGCTCAGCGACGTAACAGAGGACTGGACACTCGATCAACTGGGAGCGCTGCTTGAGACGGCCGAACGCCAGTCAATTACAACCCTCCACGATCTCGAAGAACTAGCGCGTGCAGTGCGCATCGGGACTACGCACAGCCCCTGGGCTGGTGAGCAAATCCGTACTGCCGTCGCGAATGCTCACACGGAATTGACAAAACGGGTACTCGATCAGTCAAAAGCCGTTGACGCAGTTGCTTTGGCTCTGCGAAAAGCCGTGATCGGCCTTTCGGCGGCAGGCTCTCAGACCCCACGGGCAGTCCTTTTTTTCTCTGGACCTACGGGTACTGGTAAGACGGAACTTGCCAAGTCACTCAGTCAGCTCGTCTACGGACAAGAGCAACTGCTTCGCTTCGACTGCGGCGAACTGCGCCAAGAGCATGCTGTAGCTCGCCTTATCGGAGCCCCCCCCGGCTATGTTGGCTATGACCGTGGCGGTGAACTTACCGAAGGGGTAAGGGCCAAGCCCAATAGCGTCGTACTGTTTGACGAAATTGAGAAGGCACACCCTCGCTTGTTAGACGTACTGCTCGGCGTTCTTGACGACGGCCGCCTCACGTCAGGGCAAGGGGAAACAGTATTCTTCGGGCAGACGATTCTGATTTTCACATCAAACCTCGGTATGTACGAAGAGGTTCATGATGGGAGCGTAGTAACTCGACGGCCAAGTTTCAGTTACGACACTCCTTACGAAGAGATCGAGAACAAAGTACGTCAGGCAATCCGAGACGAGTTTATAACCGTTCTCGGTCGCCCTGAACTGCTCGGACGTCTCGGTGGCGCCGAGTCTATTATCGTATTTGATTATCTACGTGATCTTGGCCGAGTCTGCCGCAAGTTTGTTGCCAGCATTTCGGCCAGTTGTAAACGCCTGCATAGCATCGAGTTGAACGTGGATGATCAAGTGATCGAACAAGTAGTAGATATGACCCGTTCTAGCCCGAATGCTCTGATCCTCGGAGGACGAGGTCTGCGCTCCGTACTTGACCGTGTGTTGACAAACCCGTTGTCCGACTACCTCTTCTATAACCCTCATGCCTCAGGCAAGTTGCAGGCTTCCCTAGAAGGTGAACGAACAGTATTTTCGACGGGATAAACGCGTCCATGCTGGTACATGTTTGAGCACTTTAGGGGCACACCAAAACTGGTCAATCCTGAACGAACAGAAACAAGATCACGCTTGAAGTCATCCGAACTCAAATACGGAGGTCATAATGCCTACCATTTTCAAAGTACGCGCAAGAAGGGCCAAAAATGGTACTCCTGTACAAGTCTTCGTCTCGATAGGAGGTACTTCCTGGCAAGGCTATACACTAACGAACGGCAACTATGTCGTTGTGGAATTATCCCAAACCGGCATGTATAGATGGACCGCAAAATATGATGGAAGAATAATTCAGGAAGGCAGACAACAAGGAGGGACGATAGAAATTATCGTGTGAGTGAACAAGGCTGTAGAAAACCAGCC
>Ga0209737_10002953_pt1 | contig 11858 bp, 6 predicted proteins | sample TergutCu122P3_FD_187284 | JGI IMG/M metagenome (GOLD analysis project Ga0209737, IMG submission 187284) | Cubitermes ugandensis P3 segment gut microbial communities from Kakamega Forest, Kenya - Cu122 P3 (SPAdes) (version 2) | ecosystem: Host-associated > Arthropoda: Insects > Digestive system >... | reverse complement strand
ATTTCTTCTGAATTATGATACAATTATATTCATACTCAAATACGAATTTTTCTCTCGTTTTCAAATATGGATTTTGTTTAGTTTTCGGGAAGGGGTCATACATCCAGTAACCACCCTCTTGACTTTATATCCATGTCATTCAAAAAGCAAGTCTGCTTTAATTGATTAACTACGGTTTGACTGTTAATTGTTTCAGCCGATTTAATTATATTAATTCGACCGTCATAAGGGATTTGTGAAATAATGATGTCACAGCCTGTCCAACCAGCACGCTTTGCAGTAGATTTTAGCGGTTTTCGAGGCTTTATAACTTGTGGTGTGAAAAAATGCTTTGGGGATTATAAATAAATTCGTAACTATTCAGTTGTTTTAATGATTTTCGTTGTTTTGCACAAAAATCGGGAATGGGTTTCGGGGACAGAGTCCCCGAGAAGCGGGGCTACCGCCCCGCAACCCCGTATTTTCGGTGTCGATTGCAGTTGATAAAAAATATTTTTTGTGCATTATGCAATATACTGAATAGTTACATAAATTCTTAACACTATAATTTTCCCTGTTATACTCCATGAAAAAGAAATCAGGATTTATTTTGTTGTAAATTTGTGTAATCATTTTTTCATAAGAACCGTCACTAACAGTATTTGTGATTTTGCCTGACTTGCTTTTGAATTCAAAAGAATTATTACAATTCAAACAGGAAAAATCTTTTATGGAGTATTGTTTTGTTCTTTTGTAAGAGTTATATTTCCGCAACAGGGACAAAACATATTATTCAACATCCAGTCTTCGGTTAAAACACGTGCTTTCTGTGAGTTGCTTTTATACTCCTTAACGGTTAAATTCCACACCGTCTTTGTAGCTTTTTGCCATTATGCCGCGTCTTCCTCCTTGACTTACGCCAGTAAGCCTACGTCGTCATCCTTGCCTAATGACAAAAAGCTTAGCAAAACCAGTGTAAAATTTAACCGTTAAGGAGTATATAATTCAAAGCTAGGGCGGTATCGAATTGTAAGTTCATATTTTCACCCTACTCCAAATAACTCTTCAAATAATGCCCCGTATACGAACCCTCGCACTGTGCAACCTCTTCGGGCGTACCAATTGCGACGATTTCTCCGCCCTTGTCTCCTCCGTCAGGACCTAAGTCGATAATATGGTCGGCAACTTTGACCACATTTAAATTATGCTCAATAACGAGAACCGTATTCCCCATATCAGTTAAATTGTGCAGAACTTCAATAAGCTTGTGAACGTCCGCAGAATGAAGCCCTGTTGTCGGCTCGTCAAGGATATAAATTGTCTTGCCTCTGGCTCTTTTCGAGAGTTCCGCTGCAAGCTTAACACGCTGAGCCTCACCGCCTGAAAGCGTCGTAGCCGACTGACCGAGTTTAATATATCCCAGCCCGACCATCTGCAAAGTGTTGATTCTTCGGGAAATTTTCGGAATATGCTCAAAGAAGTCGACAGCCTCGTCAACAGTCATGTCAAGAATATCATGAATAGACTTCCCTTTATATTTCACGTCAAGCGTCTCACGGTTATAGCGTTTTCCTTTGCAGAATTCGCACGGGACGTAGATGTCTGGCAAAAAGTGCATTTCAATCTTTATGATTCCATCGCCCTCGCACCCCTCGCAACGTCCGCCTTTAACGTTGAACGAGAACCGTCCCGCCGCATAACCCTTTGCTTTCGAGTCGGCGGTCTTTGCGAAAAGCTCGCGTATATCGCCGAAAACCCCCGAATAAGTCGCGGGATTGGAACGGGGTGTGCGCCCGATAGGAGACTGGTCAATGTTTATAACCTTGTCGAGATATTCAATGCCCTGCATATCCTTGAAATCGCCTGCGCGTAGTTTTGCGCGGTTAAGCGTTGAGGCGAGCTTTTTATACACAATTTCATTTACAAGCGACGACTTTCCTGAACCCGAAACGCCCGTAACGCAGACAAGCTTCCCGAGCGGAATATCAACGGTTATATCTTTTAGGTTATGTTCCTTCGCTCCGAAAATACGTAAAATTTTTCCGTTGCCCTCGCGTCTTTTATTCGGCACGGGAATGCTCTTGCGTCCGCTGAGATACTGCCCCGTGATGGAATCCCTGCACTTGAGAAGTCCGCTGTAATCGCCCGAATACACAATCTGTCCGCCGTTAACGCCCGCACCGGGACCGACGTCAATAATATGGTCGGCCTGTGCCATTGTGTCGTCGTCATGTTCGACAACAATAAGCGTGTTGCCTAAATCACGCAGACGCTTCATTGTCGCAATAAGCTTATCGTTATCCTTTTGATGAAGGCCGATACTCGGCTCGTCAAGTATATAAAGCACGCCCATGAGCGATGACCCAATCTGTGTTGCAAGTCGGATTCTTTGGCTCTCGCCGCCCGAAAGCGTTCCTGCACTCCTCGACAGGCTGAGATAATCAAGCCCGACGCTGCAAAGAAAACCAAGACGCTCACGGATTTCTTTGATAATCTGTTTTGAAATGAACTTCTCACTCTCCGTCAGGCTGAGACCGTCAAAAAAAACCAGACAGTCACGGATAGAAAGATTCGTCAGGGATGTTATGTCAATCCCTCCGACGGTAACTCCGAGGGACTCCTTTTTGAGTCTCATACCTCGGCAGTCTTCACATTCAACCTCACTCATATATGACATGAGGTCGTCTCTCATCCAATCGCTGTTCGTGTCCTTATAGCGGCGTTCAAGGTTATTGATTACGCCCTCAAACGGTGCGTTGTAAGTTCCTCCGCCGAAAGAAGTAAGCCGTTCCAGTTTCAACGACTTACCGCCTGTTCCGTATAGGAATATGTCAAGCTGTTTTTTCGTCAAAGATTTAACGGGCATGTCAAGAGATACTTTATATTCATTAGCAATTGCGTTGAAATACATCATTGCGATAGAGCCGTCGTCATTCGTATTCCACCCCGACGCCTTGATAGCTCCCTCACGGATTGAAAGTTCTTTATTCGGCACAACAAGTTCGGGGTCGATTTTGCGAAAGATACCCAACCCCGTACAGTTCGGACAGGCGCCGAACGGATTGTTGAATGAAAACATTCTCGGCGTAAGCTCTTCGATGCTGATATTATGTTCGGGACAGGCATAATTCTGCGAGAACATAAGCTCCTCGCCGCCGATTATATCAACAGTCACAAGTCCGCCGGTCAAGGCGAAAACTGTCTCTAAGCTGTCGGAAAGACGTGATTCGATACCGCCTTTTACAACAAGACGGTCGACGATAATTTCAATCGTGTGCTTCTTATTCTTATCCATTTGAACTGTCTCTGAAAGGTCGTAATTAATCCCATCAACACGCACACGAACAAACCCGCTTTTTTTAGCGTGTTCCAGTTCCTTTGTATACTGTCCTTTCCGTCCACGCACAATGGGTGCGAGCAGTTGGATTTTAGTTCCTTCGGGCATTTCCAATATTTTATCAACAATCTTGTCAAGAGTCTGCTGAGTAATCTCACGCCCGCATTCGGGACAGTGAGGTATTCCTATCCTTGCATAAAGAAGACGGAAATAATCATAAATTTCCGTAACCGTTCCGACGGTGGAACGGGGATTTTTCGAAGTAGTCTTCTGGTCGATAGAAATTGCGGGAGACAGCCCCTCAATCGTGTCAACGTCGGGCTTTTCCATTTGACCTAGGAACTGGCGTGCGTATGAAGAGAGGCTTTCCATATAACGGCGTTGACCGTCGGCATAAATCGTATCAAACGCCAGCGAGGACTTTCCTGAACCGGAAAGCCCTGTAATGACGACTAATTTGTCTCGGGGTATATCAACGTCGATGTTTTTGAGGTTATGTTCTCTTGCACCTCGGACTTTTATTTTATCAATCATCACTTACTGTAGTCTCCTTAAAAGGTTTCCTTTGTAACCTGAATCCGTGAGGTTTAAAGTTTTTTGCGAAGAATAGGACGAGGAGAAGCGGAGCGGTAGCCCCGCTTCTCGGGACTCCGTCCCCGAAACCCCTTCCCGATTTTTGTGCAAAACAACGAAAATCATTAAAACAACTGAATAATTACGATATTTGAGAAAAAGCCCGCATCCCATAAATTTTTGTACTGCTACAAAAACCGTCTTGAGTTCCAAAAAACGCTCCGTGAAAAGCCACCAAAAGAATGAACAGGTACGGTAACAAGCTTATCCAAAGCAGAAATTTAAAAATCTTGCGTACCATAGGTCCCATAGCAAGCTCACCCTTTCAGTTCCTTAATCTTATCCCTAAGGAATGCAGCATGTTCAAACTCCAGCATTTTTGCAGCTTCTTTCATCTCTTCCGTCAGCTTTTTTATCATAGCTTCACGTTCGGATTTAGACATCTTTTTAACCTTAGCCTGTTCCTCGACAGTCTCTTTGGACGAAATTTCAAGAATACCGCGGACTTCTTTGATAATCGTTTTCGGCGTTATACCGTGCTTTTCGTTATAAGCTTGCTGTATCTGACGGCGACGGTCGGTTTCACGGATAGCACGTTCCATAGAACCTGTCAATGTATCGGCATACATGATAACCTTGCCGTTACTGTTGCGGGCGGCGCGTCCTACCGTCTGGATGAGCGAAGTCTCGCTTCTGAGAAAGCCCTCCTTGTCGGCGTCAAGAATAGCCACAAGAGTTACCTCGGGCAAGTCAAGCCCCTCACGCAGGAGGTTAATTCCGACAAGCACGTCAAACTCTCCGTGACGCAAATCACGGATAATTTCCATACGCTCAATCGTATCTATATCATAGTGCAGATACTTTATCTTTACGCCGACATTGTGATAATAAGCCGTAAGGTCTTCCGCCATCTTTTTAGTCAGCGTCGTAATAAGCACACGTTCGTTTCGCTCCGCACGTTCATTAATCTCCGAAAGCAAGTCATCAATCTGCCCCTCTGTCGGCTTCACGACAATTTCAGGGTCGACAAGACCTGTCGGCCGGATTACCTGTTCGACAATTTTTTCTGTTTTAGACTTTTCAAGCTGTCCCGGGGTAGCGCTGACATAAATTGCTGTGTTGATTTTCTGTTCAAACTCTTCAAAATTCAGCGGACGGTTATCATATGCGCTCGGCAAACGAAAACCGTAATCAATAAGCGTTGTTTTCCTCGCTCTGTCGCCCGCATACATAGCCCTGACCTGCGGAAGCGTCACATGGCTCTCGTCAACGATAAGCAGAAAATCGTCGGGGAAATGGTCAAGAAGCGTAAGCGGAATGCTCCCCGCAGGCCGTCTCGAGAGGACTCGGGAATAATTCTCGATACCCGAACAAAAGCCGACTTCACGAAGCATTTCCATATCATAATGAGTACGCTGCGAGATACGCTGTGCCTCGACAAGCTTGTTCTCGCGTGTGAAAAAGTCAATCCGTTCCGCCAGTTCTTCGTCAATATCTCTAAGCGACTCGTTGATTTTTTCCTCGTCGACAACATAGTGGGACGCAGGAAAAATCATAGCATGGGTCATTGTCGAAATTATTTCACCTGTCAGTACATTTATTTCACATATTCTCTCGACCTCATCGCCGAAAAACTCGATGCGGACGGCGTTCTCGTTAGACGACGCAGGAAAAATCTCTAACGTATCGCCTCTCACCCGAAATTTTCCCCGCACAAAGCTTATATCGTTCCGCTCATAACGTATAGCTACAAGCTCGGCGATAAGCCCGTCACGGGGACGTTCGCTGCCGACCCTTATCGAAACGGTCTGTTTTCGGTATTCTTCGGGGCTTCCCAATGAGAAAATACACGAAACGCTTGCAACAATAATAACATCACGCCGTTCTGCGAGAGCCGCAGTGGCTGAGTGACGCAGCTTGTCAATTTCCTGATTTATATCGGAATCTTTTTCGATATAGCTGTCCGTATGCGGAATATACGCCTCAGGCTGATAATAGTCGTAATAAGATACGAAATATTCCACGGCATTCTCTGGAAAAAACTCCTTGAACTCCGAACAGAGCTGTGCGGCAAGAATTTTATTGTGTGCAAGAATAAGCGTAGGGCGATTTATCTGAGCAATAACATTAGCCATAGTGAACGTCTTACCCGAACCTGTAACGCCGAGGAGAATCTGTTCTTTTTCACCGCTCCGTATCCCTTCAACAAGCGTCTCAATCGCCTTTGGCTGGTCACCGGCAGGGGAATATGCGGACGAGAGTTTGAAATTTTGCATTATTACTTAATCGTAAGCGTAGCAAGCATTGTGCCAAAATCTGCCGAAGAATCTAAGTAATTCGTTTCGGAAGCGCTGCAAGTTATAATATAAACCCAGTTTTCCTTATAAATGTAAATCATCCGCGCAGTTCTTCCTAAAGACGTATATGTAAATTCCGTAGCAGAAAAACCGTTAATTTCAGAATTTTTAGTGTTCGTGAAAGTTCCGGTGTTGTGGAGGGATTCAAGCTCTGCACGTTTTTCTTTAACATAAGTTCCAAAACTGCTCCCGTCACCGATTTTCTCCGCATTAATCTCTATAGCGGAAAACAGCGTGCCCGGCTTTATTTCACGGACATATGTGATGTTTTCATTCTTATTGCGTTCCCATCCCGCCGCAGGAGTGACGTCGGCAACAAGAAGTCCGACCGCATCTTTAGCCTGTGTAGACATAATGACTTCCGGAGCGGATGAAATGTTTTTGTCGGTACATGACGCAAGCGGTAAGACCGCAGTGAGCACAAGTAGTGCAGCAAATATTTTTTTCATAATTAAATTTCCCCTCATTTATAAATATATTTCCGACTGTATAAGCGGATAAGACCGAAATCTATAAAAACTCAAATTCTGCTTTTGGGAAGCCTCTGTCTTTTGCCGTGATGCGTTGTCAACAGCGTACGGCGATTTTATTTTAAAGTTTTTTTCAAGGAATCCGTAATAACTGTCAACGTTAAAGGCTTTCCAAATATCGTCATATTCCTCGGTGGTATATTTTTTAAGACTGTCTGGAAGTTCGCCTGTTTCCTGATAATATTCCACAGCCTTAGTATCCATGGAAAAATATATGGAATCCATAAATATGTCACCGTAGATTCTCCAGAAAAATACGCACAATACTGAAGTAACAACGGAAATAACGATTGCGGTAACGGCGAGACCCTTTGCTCCACGACGGTTTGCAACAGAAATTATGGCAAAAATAAGCGACGGCACCGTAAACAGCGGCGATATAACAAAGAACGGTACGCTTATCAGAGAGAGAATAAAGGCGGTTATTGCAAAACCCACTTTATTTTTTTGCTGATTTGGAGTCGGCGGTACATAATATCCGCCGAAATTTCTGAAACCGCCGCCGTTAGCGTCTCCCGCAGGATTTCCCCATTGATGGTTAGGCGGATTAAGATTCCTGCATACTCCGCTGTTGTCAGGCGGGGCTTGGGATGCGTTAAATCCGTCTTGAGGACAATGTTCGTCCTGCGGAGACTGGATGTCCTCGGTCTGAACCTTTTCGAGCTGTATGGGCTGTTGATTTTGTTCTGTCGGTTCAGGGTCAAATGGGTTGTAGTCATATGGATTTTTACCGTTCATCATAATCTGCTCCCTTATGAAAGATATTTAACAGGCTCTTATACTATTATATCCCAAAATCCGTCAAATGTCAAGGGGTCTGTCAAATCCAATTAAATGCAAGGGATAGAGGCGGCGGATTTTAATCCGTCCGCCTATAGACCGCCCGCCGACATAGTCGGCGAGCGTAATCTTATACTATTCTCTGATAAAAATATAGACAAAATTTGCTGAGGATATTTTTCGTCTGCCTAGGATGACGACGCAGTCATCCTGGCGTATGTCGAGGAGGAAGACAACGGCAGGCGTAAAATAAATCGCAAATTGTCTATGTTTTTATTGGAGAATAGTATTAGGCTTTGCCTAAGATTACAAGATTTAAGATGAAAAAGTCGGGGATTTCACATCCCCAACTTTATCTGCCGTTCAACTTTTCCGCCAAAACCGTAACAAGGCGGCAATCGGGAATTTCTTTACTCTTCACAGCATACTCAATAACATGATGTTCGGGTATGAAGTCAATGTCCTCCAGTACATAACATGACGGAGGAAGGCGTTTTTCGTTAAGCATATATGTCAATACTTCTTTTGTATCACAGCCGTTCAAAATAATCATCTCGGTATGTCCCGTGACAATGACCTTGCCTGTTTTAAACGTTGCAACCCTGAAAATTTCATCAAGACTGCTGCCTGAAACAGTAATATCGTCTTCTTCATCTTCGCTATAGAAACTTAATGTTGCCGTGAATTCGGATTGCTGTGCAACTGTTATAATACGCAGATAATTTTTTTCATGAACCTCGGGAGCACAGCCTGTCATTGTTGTTGCGATAAGCAGCATCAGGCAAATTGAAACCGTACTCTTAAATTTCGGGAACTTAGGAAAAATCTTGCTGAGCAGATATGCCGAAAGCACCGCCGCAACAGCTATTGACATAACGGCAAGCACCGTGAAAATGATGATAAAAAACGAATCCATCCGCTGGCTGTTCAACGGCTGGGAGAGCTGAGAAGCTGTTATAACAGGGAATTCCGTGACGCCCATAATTCCGCTTGTTACGGCGAGACATATGAACAGAAGAACTGCTGTCAGGACGGCTTTGCACGAAAAATATACAGTTCCCAATACCGCCGCTGAGGGCTTCTCCGCTGTGTTTTCAGAAAGAATGCAGTATCCGATAAGGCTTCCGCTCATAGGCAAGGTTTGAAACAGAATTTTGGGTATTTCCGCAGTATCGCCGAACCTGACATAATCAAAATTCATTTTGCCGAGTGTGCCGAACACCGTTACGAGGATACACAGAACGCCGAACCCCGCAACAATGACTGCCGCACGTCCTAGAGCTTTAATTCCCTGAGACGAAACATAAAAAACAGAGAGGGCTATTAAAGCAGATATGGCGAGTTTTTCAGAGATGAAAGACGGGAAAATAACGGGCATATAGAGATAACTTGACACTTTCCAGACCTTTATAAAGAGCAGACCGCCCCAAGTACAATTTATAATGAACAGTAAGCTGTGAACGATTTTTGCGACTATCGGCTTTTTTATTTTTTTCAAAATCATGACGGAAGGAATGATAACCGCAGCTTGAAGGATAAACACGCCTAACAGCGTTAGAACCGTCATAACGCTCATACTCCCGCCCGTGCAGATAAGCATAAACGCATCGCTTATGAGGAGAAGAGAAGCGAACTGTCCGTATGTGATTTTCGCGGGTTTATCGTAGTTATTCGTCTTTGTCATCTTAACTCCTCCACTGTAAAATTGCCTTTTTGCATTTTTCTGAATCCGACGCGGCCGACCGTATCTCTCATTGCCTTGCGTTTAAACGGCGATAGCGGTGATGTGAACGGAAATCCGTATGTTTCTGTCGCACAGATATTCAGAAGTACTGCACTGCCGAAGACTCCTATTCCGAAAAGTCCTAACAAACCGCCTGCGATAAGAAAACTGAAACGCAGAACTGTTATGCTCTGTGCAAGTTCAGGTATAACAAAACCGCTTGTAACGGACAGTGCGGCAACCGTCAGCATGGGAGTGCTGATTAGCCCCGAACTTACGGCGGCCTCACCGATAATAAGTCCCGCAACAATACTGACCGCTCCGCCGACAGCTTTCGGAAGCCGAAGCCCCGCCTCGCGTATTATCTCATACATGACCAGTACGCCGAAAGCCTCAATTATTAACGCGACAGGCGAATTTCTCTCGCCCTCCACAAGGAGCATAAGCAGACGGCTGTTGAGCATTTCAGGGTGGTGCAACGATATTGCGACATAAAAACCTGGAAGAAGTATTGTTATAAAAAAAGCAAAGTATTTAAGCCAACGCATGAATACGGCGTAAACGGGCTTAAAAGAGTAATCGTCAAGTGTCTGAAAACTCTCGCAGAAAAGCCGCGGAATAATAATCGCAAACGGAATTCCGTCAATGAGTACGGCAACACGTCCCTCAATCAGTTTTGAGCATAGAACGTCGGGACGTTCTGTCGTTCCTGTCGAGGGAAATATCTCAAGGCGCTGCGCTTCAAGGAACGGAGAAATATACCCTGTTGTCAGAACGGCTTCCGTATCAACCTTATCAAGCGAGTCTTTTATCTGCTGCAACAAATCTTTCGGTACTCTGTCCTGCATATAACAAAGGCAGATATCCGTACCCGACTTGCTACCCTTCTTCATGAGTTCCATGACGAATTCGGGGCTTTTAAGCCGCCGTCTCAGCATACTCATGTTAACTCTTACAACCTCGACAAAGCCCTCTTGCGAACCTGTTATATTAATTTCACCCGACGGCGAGGAGACGCTTCTGCTTGAATAACCCTGAGCACCGAACGCCATAGCTTTATCCGCGCCTTCCGCCGCCAGAACTATAAACCCCGCATGAATAAACGAAAACAGTTCGCCGTAATTTTTTATTTCCTTTGTATCCATTGCAAGAAGCATATTGTCATTCATATAAGAAAGAAGTGCATTTCCGTCACCTTTTAAACTTTCCGCCGACAGATTTCCCCCTTCGGCAGCAAATCGCCAGTCCGCTATGAAATCGTTTGAATACATACCCTCGCACCCTAAAAGAACGCACCTAATACCTCCCAAACAGAATTCGCTGTGCATGACGTCCGACGAGTTCCCTGAAATTGTTTTGATGTCATTAAGTAATCCGATGATATTTTGACCTATCGGTCTGTTTTTGCAGTCCATGTCCATCACTCCCTGTCAATATCTTTTACAGTTATCAGGGAATTATGCATTAGGAACTGCCCATAAATAAAGTTGACGTTTTGTTTTGCCTTTTTGCGTTGTCGAAAATCCTTGTTTTGCGTCAGCAAAACTGTTTTTTCTCCTAGCCTAACAACAAAAATCCTACACAAAACTTGTCAACTTTATTCACCAGCACTTCCTTAGTTTAATATATTGTGTATTTATAATTTGTAACTATTCAGTTGTTTTGCACAAAAAATCCAATGCTGTCAACTTATACTATTCTTTGATAAAAATATAGACTAAAATTGCTAAGGATATTTTTCGTCTGCCTAGGATGACGACGCAGACAGGCTGTCGCCTGTCAAGGAGAAAGACAACGGCAGGCGGAAAATAGACCGCAATTTGTCTATGTTTTTATTGGAGAATAGTATTAAGCCTATATGGGGTTTCAAGGGGCTTCGCCCCTTGACCGCCGGAGGCTCTCTTCTACGTTGTTCCTTCCACCGCCGAAGGCGGCGGAAGGAACAAGAAAAACCTTAAGTTGACGGCATTGCCCAAAAATCGGGGAGGGGTTCGGGGACGGAGTTTCCGAATAGCGGGACTGCCGCCCCGCAACCCCGTATTCTCGGCGTCGGTTGCGGCTGACAAAAATTGTTTTTGCACAGTATTACTGAATAGCTACTGTAATTTACATTCGGAGTTTTATTTGTTCCTACTGCTACATAACTTCCGCTTGACATTCTCATATAAGCACTGCCCTGTGCATAACCTCCAAGGCTAGCAGTCGTCTGGGTTGTTAAAGCAGAAAAGCCTACCGAGTTATTTTCGTTATACTTAGATAGCACTTTCTGCTCTTAAAGTTCCGTTAACTGTGTACACTTTCGCTTTAAGACCAGATTCTCCTTGTGGTGCAGGCTTATCCCAATTCAGTCTATGTATAAATAGCATATTACTTATATTCATATATGTCAACTGTTTTCAAAAATGTTTTTTATTTTTGTGGAACCCCCCATATTTCCCAATATATTTTCGACATGAATTGTTTATATTGACTGGCGCGTCTTATATTAATCCGCAAGTAAACTCTTGCGCCTCACGGCAAAGCCGTTCGGGAGTTTACTTGCTCAAATGTGCCTTTTTCTCGTCTGCCTGCGGCAGACA
>Ga0209737_10002952_pt1 | contig 11862 bp, 6 predicted proteins | sample TergutCu122P3_FD_187284 | JGI IMG/M metagenome (GOLD analysis project Ga0209737, IMG submission 187284) | Cubitermes ugandensis P3 segment gut microbial communities from Kakamega Forest, Kenya - Cu122 P3 (SPAdes) (version 2) | ecosystem: Host-associated > Arthropoda: Insects > Digestive system >... | reverse complement strand
AGGACAGACAACCATAGGCAGGTGCCCGCAGTCGGTTCTCCTGACGATGGGCATAAGAATGCCCGAAACATGTTGAGATAATATTGATTAACAATAAATCACCATTTGTTGCATCTTATTTAAGTTTAATATTGTTCAGAACGTCACTAGTAGCCGACTAAACTTGCGCCCTCACCACTTGTCACTGGACGCATTACCTCCATTCCCACTCTCGTGTTAGAAAACAATGAAGAATTTTGAGCTAAGTAAGGAGATTCCTTTCCTTTAGCGATCTCATTCTCTTGATTCTACAGTAGACGTAATCTCTAAGTAGAGTACGGTTACTCTCGCTTAATATTTACAATGCACCATCTTTAAGGAACAGGAAAACATGAGGTATTACCACTTGTTACTTGCACAATTATCATCATTCATTAAATATTAGTTTAGGCAGTCGTTCAGAGCACTGGATTGCAGGTGCATTTCAACCTCTGCTGATCGTTTATTTACATATCTCTGGCCATCGTATAAAAATAACACGAAAATCCATATTGAGGAATTTTATTAGAATATGTCGAGCCATCTTAAGATTTCATTCAACCCTGCTAATTTTAATGGTTACTTCAGGTAAAGACATGCACTTCTGTCTGCCCTGGAGCGGAAATTGCTGAAGAGTTCACGAAAGCAAATATCTTTCGAATAAAATTTCCAAACAAGAACGAAACTCAAACTTTACGTTTATCACATTTATTTGAAAGTATTTTCTAGATAACTGAGCAATCGGGACGCTATGAATACTGGTCTGAATTGGTAAGTTTAACAACGAACGTTGGTCTTCCGAACATGAACGAATAGTACCGAAATCTCGAATTGGTGGTTGTAATTAAACGGTGTTCCTTTCCACCACCATGTATAGGCATAAATGTACATGTAACCATATAAGACTATATTTAATATGTTTAACGCGCTGCTACAAAGATAGCATTATAATATATAAAGGTATATTTTTGAAGACATAAGAAAGCGAATGCTCTAGTATTGCTGCGTTATGTGCACGCGTCCCTATTGCTAAAGTTAACTGTAGGCTACAGCATTATTTTAGTACAGACACTTAACACCCAGAAGGTCTTTTCGGATATAAAAATAGATTTACAAATATTACGTAGTTACTGGAAAACTTAAAATTTCCTTCAGACTGAGTTTAAAAGTTTCTGAGGAACGTGTGTCCCAATTAACATATAGGTTACATCGTGTGACCCAGTAAACATATGGACTACATCGTGTCTCCCAATAAACATACGAGCTACATCGTGTCTCCCAATAAACCTACGGGATACATTGTTTCTTCCAATAAACATATGAGCTACATTGTGTCTTCCAATAAACATATGAGCTACACCGTGTCTCCTAATAAACATATGGGCTACATCGTGTCTCCCAATAAACATATGGGCTACATCGTGTGTCTCAATAAACATAAGGGCTACGTCGTGTGTCCCAATAAACATATGGGCTACATCGTGTCTCCCATTAAACATATTGGCTACATCGGGTCTCCCAATAAACATATGGGCTACATCGTGTGTTCCAATAAACATATGGGCTACGTCGTGTGTCCCAATAAACATATGAGCTACGTCGTGTCTCCCAATAAACATATGGGCTACATGGTGTGTCCCAATAAACATATGGGCTACATGGTGTGTCCCAATAAACATATGAGCTACGTCGTGTGTCCCAATAAACATATGGGCTACATCGTGTCTCCCAATAAACATATTGGCTACATCGTGTCTCCCAATAAACCTATGAGCTACATCGTGTCTCCCAATAAACATATGGGCCACATCGTGTGTCCCAATAAACATATGAGCTACATCGTGTCTCCCAATAAACATATGGGCTACATCGTGTGTCCCAATAAACATATGGGCTACATCGTGTATCCCAATAAACATATGAGCTACATCGTGTCTCCCAATAAACATATGGGCTACATCGTGTGTCCCAATAAACATATGGGCTACATCGTGTGTCCCAATAAACATATGGGCTACATCGTGTGTCCCAATAAACATATGGGCTACATCGTGTCTCCCAATAAACATAACGGCTACCTTATTTTGGCCACTGCTGATGGTCTTCTAGCTTTTCCAGGCATTGATTCGGAAACTAGATTCGTTTCTGTCAGCACTTGTAAAAAAGGAGACATTATTGAAATTTCTGTTCGTGGTCTTGATTGATCTAAGCACCAACCCATTCCTTCTCTTGGTATCGAAGGTACTTAAGTGCGCTCTACCAGCTGTCTTCCTTCTGATGTTACGTTATTCTGCATTTTTTGAAGAAGATCACATTCTACTAAGCAGCACAGTGTGTCTTTCTTGAGAATAAAATCGTCTCAAGCTAGCTAAGAAACGTCACAATTTACATAAATTCATTACCATATTTAGAAGAGAGCGCCAGTTAACAGTATTATAAACTAAACCTAACTAATCCACAGGTTTACATATTATTTCCTTACAGTACATTTTAATATTACCCTCTAGTACACAGGTATTTCTCCTAAGTAGACTCTTCTTTTCGGTTTTCCAACAGAAATATTCTATGAATTTCACAGTTATCCTGTACGTTCTACATGATCTGCCCTACAAAATCGTAATTGGTGTTGGATGCAGACTGGATCTGTCCGCCCGTACAATTTTGTGCGTTCCACTGCGCCTTTCCATACTGTTATATCATCTTCACGTGGTTAATCTTGTTCTGAATAATGCTGTCTTCGTCGTGCTCTGATTATGCCTGGGTCTGCACACACACAATGTACACAGAGACACAACACTTTAATGTTATACAAAAACGTGCTACATGTTTCGATTCATTAGAACCACAATCGGACACGTTTATTACAAAAGTTTAAAACATAAGTACTTTTGCAACATGCAGTTTTTTCCGTTAGTGAGAGCTCACTAATTTATGATTATTTATTAAAATAATAAATACGTGTCATGTTTGTAGCCTAATATAAAGTCGCATTTATTATTGTTATAACTAATCATAAATAGGTGAGATCTCACTAACGATATAATTCATTTGTTGAATTAAAAAATAAAGTAAAAAGACAGTTTAATCACCTGGAGATGTTGCGCTAGAATGGAAATGCTTATTCGATGACATTTGTATGTGATTGTAGACTTGATTTATTGTTATGCGTTCATCACGGCATAATTTTGATAACAATAATTTCGGAGTTTCGGAACACAAAATTTTGAGACAAAATGTATGCATATACACCTATATCTGTCCACTTCTTTTACGTGTAACTGTAACCAGATGATAATCTAGAATGGCCAAAATTTTCTTACTTTTATGGAAACCAGGATCCCATCGTGACCCAATTTATATTTATAATTATATTCTTGTCTCTTCGTCCGGCCAGTGATACCCCGCCTCTGTTTTCAAACTACTTCATTAAATTCAAATAGAATATCATTAAGCCTCCAAAATTGTTTTTTCCTTTAAAGTTTCTTAAAATATTTTATGAGCCTTTCCCTTAATCTGCATGCTTGTTATATACCCGATCAATCACGCCCACCTTGATATATGGCCAGATAAATAAGAGGAGTGAAATATAAAATATGTTTCATACTATGTAATTTTGTCGATTCTTGTTTTATTTCTACTTTCTTAAATCCATATATTCTCAATAGAACTTTACGTTTAGGCTGTATTTTTGCCCTTCCATCTGAGTGAGATGCCAGTAATTACACCTGTATAAAATAAATAGGTTAGTGTAATAACTAACAATTTTTGTGTCCTGCCGCCTGCGTCCCAATACGTGTATGTGATGAGAAAATGCATGTCATTTATAGGCCGGATTCCTCTCTTACTGTCCCGTTTTTAAAACTAACGTCCTCGTTACAGTTATGTCGCGCAAAATTTTCTTCAAAAAAGAAATAATAATAATAATAAATTAGTAATAGCAAAACAAGTTGGTTTCCTCAAGGAAAATTTGCTTTGAATAAACTGAGAAATAGATAATCACAGCTTGACGTTTGCAAATACATATTCAAAAGGATGACCCAGAAAGCCACAAGAAAACATTATTTTACTGGTCCTGAGCAGAAAGGAACCAGGTAAAATACTAAATTTTTCCATAAAATCCGAACTTTTCATGAGGTTTTGGAGACGACAGTCCAATGACGACGATGATGATGATGATGATGGTGGTGGTGGTAGTGGTGGTGGTGGTGGTGGTGGTGACGACAATAAGGTGTATCCTGCCCAGTATCTAACAATCATACGTCAGTGTATCTGAAGGTCATTGGGAACCAACTGAAATTTTTAGGCTTGACTGTGAAAACGTTTAAATTGGAACTGTAGTTAAAGAACAAAGAACAAACTGTCACGTAATTACCAACCTCACTGAAGGGTGCGTAGAGTGGTTAGTTCCTCTGCTTTCTACCAAAAAATCTTCAGTTTATAACGTCAGCCCGGGAAGCAGCTATCCTCACAGAGGTTTTTCGTGTTCTTCTCAGTCCCTCCAGGCGAATTTCCGGAGCATGTCTCAATATATGGCTGCAATCACTTCCACATTCTTTCAAATTAATTTTCGTTAATCGTTCTCGTCTACGACATTGTAGTCTGAAATTCTGAGAGTTAACTTTAAGTAAGCCACAAACAAATGAATTACGAACCTTCACCTGTGGCTTAGAACAATGCTGTTATATGAATGTGAAAACCAAGAGTTCGGCAAAAGAGGCCTGTTGTACGATGTTCCACCCGCACACCTATTTCTGTATTACACACTTCATGAAATATAGATTTTTTATATAACAATTGTATTATTGCAAGGAATACCACAGCTGGCAACGTTACAATATGGCCGTTTCTTCCGGACTATCAGAGAGCTCTCTAGTGGCGATTCGATGTAACTACAGCACCCTTCCGTCTCCCACCCTCTTGGCTACCATAGAAAACTTTAGGGGGTATTGATTTCCCTTCGCTAGTAGACAAACCCGCCTTGCACGTTGAGATTTTAAGTATAGGCCTAAGTCTGTCTTATAAAATAGAACAATATTAACCGAAAAAAGGATTAAAACAACTCCTTCTGCGCAATTAAATTCATGGCAAACTTTTACACACTGGAACACCTCCACACTCTATGTGAAGGGGTCATGTAACACTCGCCGGTGAAATATGAAATGCTTACAAAGTTTCAGGTAGAAAATCGGAAGGGATGGCAACACGCTATAGACGTTGGCATAATGGGAGGATAATATGAAAAGGGTATTAACAACAGAATAATGTATGAATACGTGTAATGGATCTTTCGGGCTCAGTACGAAGAGTGGAGTTGGGTTCTGCTGACCGCGATAATGAAATTTCAGTTCAATAAAAGGCGGAGAATATCGTAACAAGCTGAGAGACTCTTTGTTACTTACGAAAGGCTCTTGGTGTATGGTGAACTTTTGTGCTAATTGAGTATGCCTGTAATCTGGAGGTAGTAGATTATTTAAAAAAAAGTTGTTTAGTTTGTGGCTGTTATGCCGACACCGCGCTCGGGCATGCACACACACACACACACACACACACACACACACACACACATGCACACATACACACGCGCATACACACACACACACACACACTGACACGGGCGCGCGATCTCACACACACAAACACAAACAAACACACACATACACACACACATACACGCGCGCGCGCTGAAACACACACATACACAAACACACACACACACACACACATTTTCTGTCTGTTTCCTGCAGTATAAGGCGAACCATTCTCCGGATTGTTAGGATGGGGATGTAAGACTTGGAAGAATGTATTTCGTACATTGGAGTGTTAGGTTACGTTACGATGCATGTGTGTGTATCTGTAACACATCTATATGAAGGCTGGTGTCCATACCACGTGTGGACATATTTTTACGTCCACTATTTTCAAGTATGGATGTTCATGTTCATGCTTTATTTGCTCAACCGACAGTAACAAAAGACATACGAGGTCCAACAATAAAGTAATGAGCCTAATTTTCTCCTGGCTGTACTGGCAATACCGCAGTCCGCTAACACGGAGAGCCTTTGACCTTCGTCCTTCCTCTATCCTCATTTGCAGTGACATGGCTTTGCAATGCCTCAGTGTGGAGTAGGTGCTTGACATGTCAGGAGGTGTTTGTGAACCTCGTCATGAAAAAGAAGCACGGAACAACACGCAGCGATATGCCTTCTTTTCTTTTTGTGTTAAACTCGGTGACAATGCCACCACAACACATGGAAAACTTCAGCAGACCTTTGGAGATGATGCAATATCAAAAGCACAAGCCTTTCGCTGACAAAAAATGTTTTCTGAAGGCAGAATTCTTCTTGAAGATGAGCAGCGCAGCGGATGACCATCAGCAACGCGGACAGGTGACAACACAGCACGGGTAAGAGAACTTCTTCAATCTGATCAAAGATTAACAGTCAGAATGATTGCTGATGAAGTGAACATGAACCGGGAAACCGTTCGTTTGATACCGAGTGAAGAATTGGGGATGAGAAAAAAATTGTGCCAAGTTGGTGCCCAGGAATCTCACCGAGCAACAGCGGGTTGAGCGCAGTTTTTAACATCCAAATGCATTACAGTGAGGCTGCAGCCTCCTTACTCACCTGATCTCGCACCTTGCGACTTCTTTTTATTTCAAAAAGTAAAATGAGCAGTGAAAGGACACCATTTTGAGTCAACAGAAGACATCCAGAGAGCTGTAACGCTGGTCTTAAACGACGTCCCACAAAATGCGTTCCAGGAATGCTACAAAGAATGGCACCACCGCTGGAAAAGGTGTGTGCAGGCACAAGGGATGCACTTGGAAGGTGACCACATTGTAGTTGATGAATAAATAAAATAAAACTCTTTTTTGGAACCACTCTCATTACTTTACTGTCGCACCTCATATAGCAAGGCTCTTCATCAATTTGTTTCCTATAATGCACTTGCGGGAAAAATGAATTTGGATTAAGTATGGTATTTTGGGGGGTTGCACTGAACATTTCGGAGAAATGGGTGTAGGTTTCTTCTACGAGCCCATTGTACGTCGCTTTACACCAAGCTCAATTCAGGCCTCATGGATTATCTCGAAATTACAAAAAGATTTGTGTTTGCACTAAACGTATGTGACATTTGAGTTTACAACAAACGAACATCAAGGCCGGTTGTGTAAGGAAAGTAACAAATATCGCACCGCACGTAAAATAACTTACGAGGAGTGAGAGAAATAATGGTTGAAAGAAGTCTTGAAAGATGATTAACGGACCAAGCCATATGGCATTTAGCAGCAAGCAGTCGACGTCGGAAACAATTACTTGACGGAATACATATAAGTTTGTAATTTACACAATGTGTATTGTGTAGTGTCAGTGTGTACACATGACACATGGACAACACGTTGGACGAGGAAGATATGAGAAGCGATGTGTGACGCATATCATAAATCCTACTAATTTTTGGGGTGAACCTTGGCCCACTCTAGAGAGAGGAGGGTGTGAGCTAAGGGAAGTGAATGCAAGAAGGAGGATGACCTCGAAATGTATTTATCATATAATATAGAATGTGGAGGTGACGTACTTGATATTGGGTCACTTGTCTTGTGACTGATCACTGCGTTTCAGCTTGCTATAGATGGGATTATCACAACAGATTTTTCTAAACTTTCTTGCCAATACTGTCGTAGCCACATTAAGACCTCTCCCTCGCAAAAATATCAGCGAACGAAATTACATCACTCACAGGCGACACTGAATCATACATGAGTACATGTAGACCTACATTATCATAATGGAGTACCCTAGATACATTTCATGTAACCGCAGGTCTCGTTTTACGCCAGGGTTATGTTCCTGAAAATCGAACACAAAATTCCCATTTAAAACAGTGCATTTTCTGGGGTTAGGGATTTTACAAGCTCATCGTAAATAGTGAATGACAATGCCACTAGTGGACATACGGATCTGTAGAGTATATATGTACTCTATATACAGTATTTCTATACGGTATTCATACACTTCTGTACAATTTCTTTCTTTCTTTCTAATACAGAAAAGACATAAGAGAATCACATCCTTAGTTTTTGGTACGGTTCCTTTCCGATCGGACTGGCAGTCTTCCTACACAAACACTTCAGTTCCCTTCTTAGCACTTTGTTTAATTCTATCAGCAATATCATGAATTGTGCGTGCGCTACTATGAGCGAATCTAACAACACAACATATGTCAAACAATTCTGTCACCTTTTCCAAGTCGGCTTGTTACGTCTAGTTTGTCTTCAGTACTGATTGTCTTTCGCCGAATTTTCACTTTAACTGCACAAGATGTTGTAGTTTTACGTTTCTCACTCATTTTGTTAACAAAAGCCAATGTTGTTGAAGGGGGAACTACATCAGCCGCGTGATTATATCACCAACGTAATCAATCCACACACGTCACTGATGGCGTGACAGCGACGTCACTTTCTGCTAGCCTCCAACACAAATTGTATGCCAATCCCGTTAAGCGAAAAATATCGCCTAAATTCTTAAAGTGGTGTAAATAGGCAAGTCGCGTTAAAGCGAAATCGCCCAAAAAGAAATTGCCTAAAGCAAGACCTGTCTGTATTAGGAAACAGGGGTTAGAAAGAGTCCAGAAAATTCTCACGTCTTAGTTACTTTAATTTTTACACCTCTTTCTGTGAATGGAATAAATAAAGTTTGTATTGAGAAAAGTCTCTGCAACTTGCGCTTGTAAAGCACAATGACTCTTTGTCTGGGGTGAAGGTAATTTCACCACTAAAGGGGCTAAATTGTAGGTTAAATTTACTTAGATCCAGAGGTACGACGGAGATTGCCATCAATGCCAAATCATAAGCTACGTCACTTGCAAGAGTTCCGTTTGATAGTTCAGCAGATCATGATGTCACAAACGAAATTTACCTCATTTATATATATATATATATATATATAACATGAGGTTTTAAATATTGCACTTATACAAGGAACGTTTTACACCAATTCTGAGTGCAAGTGCCTTTGTTTTCATTATTATGCACATTCCTTTGGTACTGACGTTCCTTTGCAACTAACAAGGCCATGTAGCAGTGTAATATTAGGGCCTATTTGTTACTGCCATATTTAAAAGGTTTAGACCTATCTGACTGATTCAAGCCGTATATGGTATGTCTTCCTGAACTGTGTTGAAAAGTCTCACTTCAACACTCTTTTTTTTTTAATTCACATACTATACGAAATAACAGTCACTTCACGAATGTAGAACACGTACATTGAACCACAGTACCTTTAATTTTCTCTTCAGTAAGACAAAGGTAAAGGTAAAGCTCACCCTAGAACAGGACATGAAGGTCCAGAGGGGAGTGCAGGTATATCCCTACTCTTTCTTTAACCTCGGCTCTAGAAAGGGGTAGTGGTCAACGCCACTTCCCGGCCGCTTTACTTCGGGTAAGATACTCGGTACCCATTGTACGGGAGGCTTGGTGGACGGCAGGGCCGGTCTGGACGGATGCGGAAAATCTCGCCCCACCGGGATTCGATCCCCAGACGTTCCAGACCATAGCGGCTCGTGCCTTGTCAGTAAAACTTTCTTGATTATTGACATTACTTAGTTGTTTAACACACGCGGTTATGTATTTTCTTCGCCAGAAATTGCATACTAAAAAAGAATGTGGATCGTTCCACCACTTTGCAAATTTAATTGTACTAATGGAAAATACTTCGAAAACGCAACGAAAAATGGGATCTTCGCTCTTCTGGGGTGTTATGCAGCTCGGATTGGTCGTTAGTTACCGACGTTTAGGAACAACGTACCTTTTCCATCTTCCAGGGTCAAGCAGTCCAAGACGACTCTTGGACTGCTTGACCCCTGAGGTTGGGACCAATAGGTTGTCACGAAACGTCGGTAACTGACCACTTATACACTGCGTAACATCCTAGAAGGGCAAACATCCCATGTACACCGCGGCGGAAGCTTGAAACAAACAAAAATCTAGACAAATGCCATCACTAGGATTTCCACAGATAACCCTTCCCTTGATCCACATTATGCGGTGCAAGCCCTGGGCACCAGACGTAATGGCATCGAGTAGGCACACTGTGACCTTGGGAAGTTCTGTAACATAGCTCGATAACACCAGCACGATAATAATGATCTGTAGGCACCTCCTGTTAGTAAACAAGCAAAGCCTATCTGTAATCTTAAGGTGTGTCATCTCCGTTATGTTAGGTCAATAATACAATGTATTATGTATATACTTACGTATACATGCAGTCAAAAACACAACAATGTCAGATAGTATCACTATGTAATATGCAACACTCTGTAATATACAACTACATGTTTCGGCCTGATGATGGCACACTTACAAGGCCGAAACATGTAGTTGTATATTACAGAGTGTTGCATATTACACAGTGATACCATCTGACATTGTTGTGTTTTTGACTGCATGTATACGTAAGTATAGACATAATACATTGCCTATCTGTAAATTGCTGTCTGAAGACAATTATGTCCATTTCTCTTCTAAGCCCACACTTCTGAAAATTTTGAAACATCCGGGCATAACGTTGTTCAAACAGGACACAGAATCTCGACAGAAAAATAATGCTTGCATGTCTCCTAAAGGTTAGTGCTGTCTGGCAACAATATGTGCTAAACTAGGCATTAAAATTCTATTTGTTGCTGTCATATGGCAATTCTGATATTTCCAGTTGATTTCCACGGAAAAAAAGGAAAAGCCGACAGACATCGCAAGAAAAACAAGACAGGCAATGTACATATCACGGAACATTGAGGCGCGTTCGTGCAACCAATGTTGCAGTGGAAAAGCAATAAGTATTACATATTATGAATGTCTGTTTGTAGCCTTAAGTACCTAGCGTGAAATGCGCATGCGCCATAGTGTCATCTGTGGGTCTCCGGCTCTACAATATTTTTCCACATTATCTCAAAACGGCACGATTTTCGGAAAAAAAAAAGTAACTGAACATAAAATGCGTGCTTTGAATTTCTCTACGATTTTTCCTGCAACGTTTCCATTTTAAGAAGAGTTGAGCGAGATACAAAAAAATGTAATTTGGTCATCACGTAAAGTACCACTTGTTCTTGTCAGGTTTTAATGAAACCTGAATTTTTTCGACAGATTTTCGAAAAGTATTAAAGTATAAATTTTCATGAAAATCCGTCCAGTGGGAGCCGAGTTGTTCCATGCGGACGGAAGGACAGACAGACAAGACGGAGCTCATAGCCGATTTTCAGAATTCTGCGAAGGAGCCTAAAACAGTGCCTTAAGCACTCTAATCTTCAACAGTGCGCCCGTTAGACTATTTTCATTACTGTGACAATGATATTCGCATTGCCAGGGCCATGCAATATTGTTGCTAGTACTTCGCTAATGCCACTCAAAAAGAAATGGTTGTCTCAAATAAATTTACACATCTTAAAGAAGCACACTCTATATCTTATGTTTTTTGCATTTTCTGTCGTCGGAAGAGCTTTTGTGTATATCGATATAGTAGAATTTTATTTGACGCATAATACATTTAAATTCGTTCGATAGATTTCAATGGAGGACCGAATTGCTCTATTACAGCTTTAAATATTATAGATTAGGTGCAGAGGCACACCAGCATATTGCGTTAACTGTTTTCTCTCTTTTATAAACTTCCATTATTATCTTTTCACTCTCATAGAATAAATAAAATTCTAATTAACAAATATTATTCTCCTCTACATGTTTCGAGCATCAAGTGCTTATCTTCAGGAGGACATCGTTGTATACAAGCAGCATATGGTACCATCACACTCTATAAGAGTCCTGGCGGCATGTCGATACGCAGCTAG
>Ga0209737_10002951_pt1 | contig 11862 bp, 8 predicted proteins | sample TergutCu122P3_FD_187284 | JGI IMG/M metagenome (GOLD analysis project Ga0209737, IMG submission 187284) | Cubitermes ugandensis P3 segment gut microbial communities from Kakamega Forest, Kenya - Cu122 P3 (SPAdes) (version 2) | ecosystem: Host-associated > Arthropoda: Insects > Digestive system >... | reverse complement strand
CATTTACATCCATCAGAGTCCTCAGTTAAGGAGCCCTCCCACTTTCTTTTAGTGGGCCAAATTTTTTTCTCATTATTTTCCTATTGCAAATTGCTAAGGTGTTTTCATTGCTTTTGCTCAGTGTCGAGACTTCTGAACCATACGTTACTGCTTATCAGTAACTATTATTTTTAAAAATCAGTTCTTCCAACAGTTTCACCAAACACAGTACCCACTACAAGCACAAAACAAACTGAATTCCTGTTGCTTTCCTGTAACTGCAGAATCAGTCTTATGTTTCTTTGTGTCAGTATTGATGTTTGCTTCACAGAAACATCAGTCTAGTTATATGACTGTGAAACCTGGTATTATGCTCTCGTTGAGGAATTAATAAGGTATTGGTATTTCTTGTAGGCAATATATGAGATGTGGAGTGGTGAAGACGGAATAGTGGAAGACCTTGCTTTTGTTCAGGATAAGTATGAGATTTCCCTGGTACAACTCAATCTTCTTTCTGAAGAGGAAGCAAGATGTGTCTTTGGGGAAATAAATGACCTTCTCAAGGTTCATCGTTCTTTGCGTGATGCTCTCTCTGGCCTGCGAGATGCAGCTGGCATCACAAGAAGTGTTGGTGAAACATTAGTGAATTGGGTAGGAGTTGGAAATTATGCATATTATGGACTGTGGGAAAATGATTGTACCTTAACTCACACAGTTGAAGCATACTTTCTTGATTCATTATCTGGTTAAAGATAACATTGTTTACTCCCTCATGGCATGAAAAAATTATGGATACTACTGACATAGAGGCCAGCCATTGGGCTGTGTTTTAATCCTGTGCCAGTTCCTTAAAATTACTTTTGATGCAGCCTAACAACGCCACTCTCCTAGGGACAAATTTCCCATCTAGTCTCATCTCCAGTATTCAGTATTTGTCATGCCTTTTTAATCTGTTGAGAAGCCTGTTACTTGTAGAGTTCATGCCTCTATTCATTTCTGAACATTATTTCCATTGGATTACAGTAATACCCTTGACTCTTTTTAAACAGTGTAGGGTATCATGATTTAGAGCCACAAAAAATACTGTATTGTTTATACAGCACTTGCTGTACTGATAAAACACACACACACACACACACAGATATTCTTTTATTTGCTTGCTGCCTTACTGCTGTGTGTTCATAGAGTGAGGTAGTAATGGTGGGTTCCAGAAAAGAAAAGTACGTTTTGCCACATGGCTTAATTGTAGGTTTTCTCTGTAATCGGAAGAGGGTTTCGGTAAAGTTACTCAATGTGAACGATTTTTGAATAGCAGTTTGCAATCCAAGCATTTTTTGTGCCAATGTAATCGATTTTGTGTCACACTGTGAAGTTTACCTCCCATGATTTGTAGAGGAATTTCCCATATTTCAACCTCTGAAGCCTGCAAGGTGCGTGGATTAGTTATGTAGAATTTCTGTTTGAAGTTTCCCCATCAGTAAAAGTCACACACAGTGCACTCCTGAAAAATGACAGCCATAATGTTTTCCTGATTAATCATTCATCAGAAACAGCTCTTAAAACTTGAGCTGAATTTTTCAGATGTAAGGTATGATCAAGAAGTACCAAGACTGGTTCTGTAACTCCGCTGATGGGAGGAATTGGGACATGCTTCTTTGCTGGAATGTGGCCTTATGTCTCCTATCTGCATGGCAGAAAGGATGGCCCAAAACTGTTAGGCAGTGCTCCTTCAACTTTGGTCAAACAAGCACTTGAAATGATGTCTCATCACATTTCAGGCTGCACTCAAAATGTTGGAAGAGAAGGAACAGTGTTTTGCATCAGGTTTTGAGTTAAACTTGGGGGGAAAAATGGTACATGGACTTATTAAATATTACAAACTGCTTTTGGTGGTGAGTGCTTGAGTTGTGCTCACTCATTTGAATGGTTTAAGAGGCTTAAAGAAGGCCGAACCCCAGCTAATGATGATCCCTGATTGGAGCGACTGCAACAAGTAGACATAGTGAGGCCAGATTTATGTTAGAACGTGCCATGTGTGAAACAGCTATCGTATGGGACATGCTGATGTTTTGTGTAATTATTTTCTAATAGATGCATTTATGTTACAATGGGATGGGCCTGCGCCGGGGGGGTGTGCGCTCAACGGGGCCCATAGCATAATCATCGCTGACGATTTTTTTCCCATGCTTGCCACGTTGTCGCCCCGTCCCATCAAGCATAAACTGAGACCACATGCAGTTCATGGCAAGGGCTTGTGGTGTTTGTTTTGTTTTGCAGTGCTGAGGTGTTAGTGAGTGCTCATAGCTGTTCTATTGTACTGTTATAACGAAATTGAGATTCTCACAATGGACGATGAGAAATTAATAGAATGTGTAAGGAAATATCCTGCTGTTTATGACGTGAGTCATCCCAAGTGCTTGGACAACAATTACAAATCATTGTTGTGGAAGAATATATCACAGGAGATGAAAGAAGGTACGTAGAGTTTCATAATTTTATTTATTTTGTATCCTAGTACACAAATCATAAATTGTAAAACAATGACGTGAGATTTTTGTTTTCATTTATTTTCAAATAAGTTTACACGTTATGTGAAGGTACGATCCTACCAGGGGCCTGGGATGGTGTAGTGGTTAAGGTGCTGCGCTACTAGTCAGATGTTCCTGGGATCGATTCCCAGTGGTCACTGGATTTTTTAGTGACATATTCCTTCTGACCATAGCATGACCCTGGGGTTGATTCAGCCCCTACTGAAAATGAGTACCAGGAACATTCCTGGGGGTAAAGACGGCCGGTGCGTGAAGCTGACAACCTCACCACCTTCATGTGCCAAATGTCATGAGATCTGGGAGCCTAAACTTCCTGGAACCCTCTGGGCCACACCGGGCCTGTTACAGGACTCCTTTGCCTTTACCTTACGATCCTACCAACTGGTGAAAAAACGTAATCTTTAAAAATTTCTCTGACTTCGAAGGCGTTATCTGTTGCTCTTCCTCCTTGAAGCGGTAAAGAATTTAAAATCTGTGCTGTATCCATAGGCTCATCGGTAATTGTATTTGTTTGGTTTGCAGATTTTTCATTTCGTTGTCTTATGAAATTGTGCAATAAACATGTTGCTGAAATAATGTAGTCAGCATTTTCAGGAGATGACTTAATAATCCTTAAAAAAATTCTAAATTTTTGGGCTAAAATACCAAAAGCATTTTCAGACACTCGTCAAGCACGCAATAGTCGGTTATTGAAGTATGTCATAAAATCATTCCCACTCTATTGATACATGGTCTCAATAAGTATGTTTTTAATGGAAAAGCTTCATCTCCAATTATAACAAAGGGCGCTTTTATATTGGTCCCAGGTAGACAACTGTCTGGCGGTATGTTAGACTACTGTTTTCCGAGTGCCTAATGTGAAAATTTGCCACCATCACTGCTTCTTCCAAAAGAACCAACATCAGTCATAATGAAGTTGTAATTAGCATCCACCAATGCAAGTAAGATAATGGAGAAAGTTTTCTTGTAATTAAAATAAACTGAGCTGCTGTTGGCAGGTGCCTCGATGTTAACATGCTTTCCATCCACGGCCCCTATACAATTCGGGAAATTCCAGATATTCCAAAATTCTTCAGCGATAGCCTTTCATTGTTCTTCAGATGGTTCCAGTATCACTTCTTTCGTGAGCGTGTTAAATATCACCTGGAATGTCTCACGTACGATCTGACATACATTTGCATGGCCCGGTCTATAACTGTAGGATACAGTTTTAAAAGAATCTCCTCTCACCAAATACCTGAAAGAAGAAATATGTTTAGCCCATTCAATGTTTATAAATTAATGTGAAATTATGAGGATGAGTCAAATGAAAACCTTAAATATTTTTTATCTCATAATTTATTGAACACATAAGGTACACAATGACATCATTTTTCTACATACTGTCCATTGCATTCCATACAAGTGTTCCAGTGCTTTGGAAGTGCATGGATACCTCTAGAAAAAAATTCTTTTGGCTGAGAGTGCAGCCACTCGTGCACTGCCTGCTGCACCTCTTTGTCGGACCTGAAACACTTGCCTCCCATCGCCTCTTTGAGTGGTCCAAAGATATGAAAATCACTTGGGGTGAGGTCTGGCGAGTACGGCGGAGGTGGAAGACACTCGAAGGACAGATCTTGGATTGTTACAACAGTTGAACGGGCAGTATGGGGCCGAGCATTGTCATGTTGCAACAAAACACCTGTACTCAGAAGCCCACGTCGTTTGGACTTGACGGCAGGAGACAGGTGATTCTTGAGGAGCTCTACATACATTGCACTGGTCACAGTTTTCCCCTGGGCATGTAGTGCCTCAAAATTACCCCTCGTTCATCCCAAAAGAGAGTCAGCATAACCTTTCCCGCAGATGGTTGTGTGCGGAATTTTTTTGGTTTTGGTGAGGAGGTATGGCGCCATTCCTTGCTCGCTTTCTTGGTTTCTGGCTGGTGGTAGTGGACCCAGGTTTCATCTCCAGTAACGTTTCTTCCTAGAAAGCCATCACCGTCTGCTTCAAAGCGTTTCAAAAGTTCTTGGCAGGCATCAACATGTCATTCTTTCAATTCTGCAGTCAGCTGGCATGGCACCCACCTTGCAGACACTTATGGAACTGCAGAACTTGATGGATGATATGGTGTGCTGATCCATGACTCATATCCAGATGTGTGGCTATTTCATGCACTGTTACGCATCGATTTTCCTTCACGATGGCTTCAACTGCTGCAATGGCCTCTGGTGTCACTACTTGGTGTGCCTGACCTGGTCGACGAGAGTCTGTTACAGAACTAACGCCATTTAGGAACTTCCTACTCCATTCATACACTTGCTGTAGTGACAGACATGCATCACCTTACTGAACCTCCATTCGTTGATGAATTTCAATGGGTTTCACCCCTTCACTTCGTAAAAAACGAATGACAGAACTCTGTGTCTCTTTGGTGCATGTTGCAAGTGGGGCCGCCATCTTTACACTATTGCTGCGCTGTCGTGTTGTGTTCCTCCATCGTACTGCCATCTGTTGGCCACTCTTCAAACCATGAGTACCACTGTTGCCTGCTTACAGGACAATCAAGCGGTGTTTCAAATTTTTATCACACTTTTAAGTTTTTCATTTGGCTTACCTTTGTAGTTTGTTTTATTTTGTTTGTTTATTGTTATGCTTATTGTTACAGATGTCTCATGCAAAAGACGCTGGGTAAATATTTGAGATCAATTCAAGAAATCTTTAAACAGATGGAAGACCAAAAGTGGACAAGCAGCTGACTCGAATGTAAAGAAATATAAATACGAGGAGATTTTGCAAATTTTGATGCCTCATATTCATGAACGATCCACAATTTCTAGTATAGAGCAACCTTCTGAGAATGATTCGGATATGGTGAATTCTCAGGATATGGCATCTGCTGATGATGAGATGCATGAAGAAATCAGTGCAAGTAACAGGAATGCTGATGTCCACCAACCCAGAAACCCATGTAAGAAGAGGAAGATCCTACATGAGACCGCCTCAAGTGCTTTGATGAAATATGTAATTGAAAATAATAAAAAACAAAATGATTGTAAACATCCCATTAATGCATTCCTGGAAAGTTTAGCCCATACTCTGAAAAACCTTCCACTTCACTATCAACACTTGGCAAAAGGAAAAATATTTTCAGTTGTGCAAGAATTAGAAGATCAAGCACTTTTCGGCTCACCTGCTACACCATACTCTAGTCGTGACTCTTGGGATGACCCGCCACTAACTTTACACACTCTGCAGCTGATGGACAATTCGTCCCCAGCTATGGAAATTGCTCATTAATATTACTGGTTTAACACCCCAGCAACCTTCTACACTCGCTTCATACTATGAGAACTCTCATACACATTCCAGTTAAATGACTTGGGTTTTGTTATAATGTTGTGTGTAATGATTCAGTTTGCCATGTAACTTCTTTAATATTAACATGAATGTTTTCTTAAAATTACATTTTTATTAAATTTTTTCTTCATTATTATAATACATTATTTTTCAACTTACCTTATGCATACTGCCAATCTTTCCTTAGGTGATATAGGCTTTTAAAATCTCGTTTGTTGTTTTGTAAGTAATGGGCTCACTTTCTCGAGTAAAGCAGAAAAACATTCTCTGTTCATCCGAAAACACCTGTAAAATTTCACTTCATCGTCAATCAGTTCTTTGTAAAGAATGACAAATTCTCCTTCAGGTTCTCTCTTATACCATGCTGGGTGTACAGCCCACCTTCTCCTTTTCCTTTCTGCACCTTCTTCATATAGAGCTACACCGATTGCTGTTAATTCAAGTAATGTTAAATTCGTCATCACATCATTAAATAACATAACAACTTGGCCTATAATGTTTTCACAACGAACACTACTGCATGACTGAGTAGTACACGTCGTGCCCGCCTGCAGTTGTCCCGTTATAGCATAAATACAAAAGCCATGATGGGCTCGGTGTCATTTCGCTCCGTATCGCACATGTCACATTCTAACAAAAATGTAGCCTGATTCTGTGATACATGTGCAAGAAATAATCCTTGAAAATAGGTGATTAACAGGGCATAAAATTCCTGCAGAGGTTGGCATATAATGTGCTATTTGCCAAGACATTTTGATAAAGGATTTGAACATGCAGTGCATTTCTGCAAAATTTGTTTTTTGTATCCTCACCTTCGAGCAAAAGGAACACTTCTTGTCTGTCATCGCTAATCTCCTTCAAGAGACAGAAATGGATCAGACTTCATGGAAGGCATCATCATGGGTGATGAGAAATAGGTTTATGGATATGATCCAGAAACGAAACATCAGTCTTAACACTGGAAGTCGCCTGAGTCTCCAAGACTGAAGAAAGCACATCAGTTGTGTTATAAAATAAAACTCATGCTAATTTTTTTTAACATAGAAGGGATGGTCCATTATGAATATATCCCTGAAGGTCAAACGGTGAATCAACATTATTGTGTTGAAGTTCTGAAGTGATTGAGACTCGCTGTTTGTTGGAAGAGGCCAAAGAAATGGGAATCTCGTGTGGGCTGTGCATTATGACAATGCACCCATATGCACAGCTTATTCGGTTCACGTTTCTTTTCAAATTGGAATTTCTGTGGTTCAGCAACTGCCCTGCTCCCATAATATGGCTCCCTATGACTTCTGACTGTTCTCCCAACTTAAAATGGCTCTAAACGGAAAGATATTCTATGACATTGACACCATAAAAGAGAATATGATGAAGCACCTGAGGTGTGTTCTGAAAGACTAAATTAAAAAATATTTCCAGCAATGGCAGAACTGCTGACAAAAGTGTATAGCCTCAGAAGGAGAAAATTTTATAGTGGATTAAGTATTTGTATCTGTAAGCAATACAGATTATTTTTTACTGAACTAGACTTGGAACTTCTTGATCAATACTTCTGCTGCTGCTTCTCCTTCCCCCCCTCTTCCTCTTCTTTAAAGTAAACTGCTACTATGTAGTTTTTTTGTTTTGTTTTTTACCATTACTGTCATTATGTATGTGAGTATATATCATTGATGGTAGATGAATTAATGAATGATGAATATGGAGCATTAGTTGAAGGATAATTGTTGTTTATTATTTAATGTTATAGATTCCAGGTCTTAACTGCTACATTAGGTATTGCTCTAATCAAGTGCGGGCCAGAGCATTACTAGAAGAGAAGAACTGTAACAAACGTTTTCAGGAATTCTTGAAGCAATGTGTTGAATCTTCATGCAGTAGGAAGTTGGACCTGTGGACCTATCTCGGTAATTCACAGTAAATCCTTAGTTTACAGTTAAACTGACTTCCGTTGTACCCAGTGAAATCACTTTATTACTTACATTAGTGTTGTAAGTTTTGTCAATTGATTGTAAATACAAGTACAAATTGGACTGCAAACAGTTTTCAGTATTTCCCCATAGTTGTAATTGTAAAAATAATTTCAGACAAAGTGTGTGCACTGTACTGAGAATTGTGACAAATTGTGAAGTTGATATATGTAAGAAACAGTTTTTGATGTCTCTGTCAAGAGGCTGTTATTCTGTTCCTTCTTTTTGCCATACACAGAATATTGAACTGTTACATATGCACAGAATTGTCAGTGTGGACAGTGGTGAGCATGTTGACAAATTCAACATGTGTGTAAGCCTGCAAAATCTGGTTGTTGTATTTTAGTGCCGTTGGAGCATTGGTCCTAAATGGGAAATGAATTTGCTTATGATATGATGTGGACTGTTATATCACATGATGGACCTTCCGGATCTGATGGTCCTACAGTAGGTCAATATCTTGCATTGGCTCGACAGGTCTATGGTTAAGCACCATGCAGGATGACGCACAGTTCTGAACAAATACATGAAGTTAATTCAGTCACTGTACATGCACTAATGTGGATGGTACAGCAATTGGAAACTTGTAGCTGATGTGGGTAGGTCACAAAATGACATTGCACATTCTGAGAGATGCCCTCAGGATGTGCAAGCCTATCACATTGGGTCTCCAACCATCTCTCTGAAGAGTGGTACACATTTGCTAACCCCCACAAATGAGATGCTTCCCACACTATGCAGCCGTATCTAAAATTGCAGACAGATGAATGATTCCATCTAGGCTAGGCCTGCTCAACATTTTACATGGTATGGGGAGTTTTGGCAAACTTTGGTCTGCATGGGGGCAGCATGAAATTTGATATGCAAGATGGAGAATGAGTAAGTATGTATAATTTTACCTGTGTGTTTTTCTGTATATTATGTGCAATAAGTAATCTACTGATGGTCGTAGGAAAAATTTATTAAGAAGCACAATTCAAAAACTAGGCTAGTGTGTCACTAATTTTAACACATTTTTACAAAATTAATTAGTGTGTAATATAATGTCTGCATAAAGTCTTAAAACTGCAGTAGTGTTCTGTCTGGGCTGTGTCAAGGAAACAGTTAAAAGATGTTTTCTGATTTCTGATTTGATCTGGGCTATTCTCATTTGAAGAATTCTAAGACAATTGAGCCCTGGTCTATTATGAGTAATAAAAATCACAGTAATTGCAGGGTCAAAAACAACAGTTTTTATTCCAGTGTTAATTCAACAACATGTTTTGCCCTGATAGGCCATCATCACATTCAACAAGAATATAAGAGTATGTACACAGTTATATGGAAATTGAGATCTCAGCTTCTTACAGTTTATGTTGTTATTTTGAGTATATATAACATAAAGGAACAACCTTGAGGATGGAAATTGGATCATTTATAGTTCTAGGAGTGAATATGGAAAATGTAGAGTAAGAAAAGTGTAAAAGATTCTACAACATTATTAGTTTGCGTAAGAAGATTGAGATCTCAACTTGAATGACCAGTAATTACAGCTGTAATTTTTACCTTTTAGTTCTTAAATACAGCCTGATGGTGGCTTGATCATAAGCCAACATGTGTACATGTAACTGATTTCCAGACTCTTAAATGTGTAATAGTGGTGTTTGATGGATATATGATTATTTTGTTGGAGATGTTCCAATCGGACTTCCACAAAATCCCTCCTACAGTCTGCCCATTTCTGCCAGAGTTGTATGAGCTTGAACATGTTGCTAGGGTAGATGCCCATTTGTGCATTCTACAACCATGTGTACACAGCTTCCTGGATTGACACTGTTCTTGTATTGCTGGCTGCTAATTATCTTCCAAGGTCTGGAAGGAGCAAGTCGAGAATGGAGAAAACTTCACAGCCATGTCTTGATTTGCCCCTGACCTGATATTCCATGTGAGGTTGTGCACTGTTGTGTTGAATTATGGTGTGTCTCGTCATTGGGTGCTTGTCTTGAAGTGTACATCACTCTTTTTGGATTGTCTGAGCCTAATGAGCAGCATTAATGGGCAGAAAATCAACCAGTATGGATCCCTTGGTATCCAAGAAGACATTAATGTAACTGATGGAGAGGATTGTTCTGGCCTTCTTTGGAGATGTGATGTAATGCCATTGTTTCCTGTAGAGCTCCATACTGCTGGCACCTGTGCATACATCTTGATAACCGTGTGATGAAGTCACTTGACAACAATGCCTGCAGCTGAATTATTTCCCGTGACAAAAATTTAATTGCAGCATGCTGACTGTGAAGCTGCCACTGTGACTCTGGGGGCTTGTCATTGCTTAATGCCCACGTACCTTTCCATCACTTCCTCCCTCTTCCCACACCTCACCTCACTTTATAATAGACCTGGCCATTTTCAGTGCTCCTGTGAAGAGTGGTTTTGTTACCACATTGCTCCTTGTAGGGTGGGCAACATTGATCCTATATAGTGAATGATGTGGATGACTGACTGGCTTGACCCTGTCCAATGATGGGAGGTACTCCCTGTCACCTCCTGTCAATTCCCTCCTCTCCCAACTGCCTGCTACCTCGTATGCACTGTGATTGGCTCCCTTGATGTTTCCATGTAGCCAGCATAGTTTATACCACTCCTGTGTATTTAGGCATCCACCTGTTCCCCAGCATTCTTTGTGTGCATTTCGACTGTTTTGTTGTCTCAAAATGTCAAGAACCAAATACCCAGTGACACAGTGTTACGTCTCAGAAGAATGGATACTTCATCCACTCTGCTACAAAAACCTAAAACCTCCTAGGTCTACTTCAATATGAAGCTGAAAAAAAAGAATTTTTAATTCATTCAAAACTTTTTTTCACTTCATACTTCAATGTTGTGCTGTGTAATCAATGTGAACACCATAATCAGACCATTGTCACAACACTAATCTTTGTTTTATGAATTTCTCCATGTTCCTGCTACATATTTTGGCCACTTTGTATGATCATGATTAGAGAGTTGTTCAATATAAAAGCAGAAAATATGTGAACTTACAGTGCTATATATTTTCTTGGTTATGAAACTGTGGGATTCCAAGTTTATGCATATGATAAATACAGTTAAAATTTTGTCTCTTGTCAAATAATGCATTAAGAAGTATGTGGGTAGTCCACATGTATTTCATATGCAATATGTAAATATGTATTGGATGTCATTAACCTTTCTTATATTCCCATTAATGCCTGAACTTTGTGGTATACTAGAGTAGTCAGCTGTAAAGTGAAGGGTCCATATTTTAATATGTATTAATAATTAGAAAGTCATACATATCTGGGTAATGCACCCATTAACTTCAGGTACATACCATTATATTACTGACATTTTTGTATGAGGTCTGCACTACGTGTTCTGTAGGTGGGATCTGTTGTCTGCTATATGTTTGCATAATTATGTGTTCTATGTGAATCTGTCTGAAATTTCAGTGCCTTTTTAAGTGTGTTTGAATGAACTTACCATATTTCCTGGCCCATAAGACACACCGTGATTTTTTGGTTAGAAATTTTAGAAAAAAATGATGAATGTATTTTAATTTTAGTAATTTATTGGAAGAAAACAGGATTGTTACATACCAAAATTAGCAACCATAATATAATTTATTCATCATAGAATCCCAGAAAATTGTCGTCACTGCCACAAAAATCATCTTCATGGTTGTTTTCACTTGATGCATCACTTTCTTCATATAAAATGTCATCTTCACTTCCATCTAGTGCATTGCTAATGCCACATTTTTTTTAAAGACTTTACAATAGTCTCACTTTTAACTCGCTGCCAGGAATTTTTCACCCACTCGCAAACATTAGAAATCGAAGGCCGGTGTAACGTGATGAGTTGGTTCCTCAATCCACTTTGCCCATTCCTCATGCATAAATCCCTTGAACAGTTTATTAATTGAAACGTCCAGAGGCTGTAATTGACTAGTTAATCCACCAGGAATTACTGCGAGATGCATCTTCAGTTTAGTGGCAAGCCTTTTTGTTGATTCTGTTACATGTGTCTTG
>Ga0209737_10002950_pt1 | contig 11862 bp, 13 predicted proteins | sample TergutCu122P3_FD_187284 | JGI IMG/M metagenome (GOLD analysis project Ga0209737, IMG submission 187284) | Cubitermes ugandensis P3 segment gut microbial communities from Kakamega Forest, Kenya - Cu122 P3 (SPAdes) (version 2) | ecosystem: Host-associated > Arthropoda: Insects > Digestive system... | reverse complement strand
ACTATCTAATTCTGAAGGATGGAGGGTGTAGGCATCTTATTTGTAGCTACGGTTGTTTTGTAGTATGCCCGTTTTTGTATAGGCGCCAAGAGATGGTGCCAGTGGCTAGAGATAGGCAAACTGGAGTATTTTTGTTTAGTATTATTTTTCTTTTTGTAGGTCTATAATTCATTTCCATTAGATAAACGTTTTAGGAGGGTTTATGCATATTGCAAAATGGAACACAAGTACTAAAAGGTTACTATCGGCACTTCTAGCATGCGTATTGATTGTTGCTATGCTACTGACAGCTATACCTTTGATGGCGCCGTCAAAAGTAAGTGCGACAGATACTATAGTTCCAATGGTTTCTGCCGGTGCTTGGCACTCGCTTTATTTAGATGAAGCTGGTTATGTGTGGGCTTGGGGCCGGAATGAACGTGGAGAGCTGGGTAATGGGTCAACAGGGGGGTATAGTACTGTTCCAGCGCGAGTAGTAGGTGCAGGTGGTTTAGGAACGCTATTGAGTGACATTGTCTATATTGCAGCAGGAAATGAGAGATCTGTAGCAATAGATAAGGATGGAAATCTATGGATTTGGGGGGCCAACTATAGTGGGTCGCTTGGTATCGGTGATCTATATGCAGCACATAGCGGTATTCCTGTACGAGTTAAAGGAGGGCAAAGCGGAAATGAGTATTTGAGTAATATCGTTGCAATTGCTTCTGGGCAATCGCATATTCTTGCTCTAGATAAGGATGGCTACGTATGGGCTTGGGGGAGTAACAACCTTGGGGAGCTTGGCGTCGGTAGTAGTCCTACTTATAGCACCACTCCGGTGCAAGTAAAAGGCAAAGATGGTAATGGGGTTTTGAATAATATCAAAGCTATAAGTGCATTTGGTGGGGGAGGGTTTGCACTAGATAATAATGGCAATGTCTGGGCTTGGGGCAATAACGGTAGTGGGACACTAGGTCTTGGAACTAATAACAATTGCAATACACCTGAAAGAGTTGTGGGCGAAGGTGGCCCTGGGACGCTTTTGAGTAATATTGTTAAAATCCAGGGCGGCTGGGATCATGTTCTAGCTTTGGACAGTGACGGCAATGTCTGGGCTTGGGGAACGAATCATCGCGGACAATTAGGCAATGGAAGCACGTCTTCTACTGGAAACAGTGTACCTTGTAAAGTTACAGGTAGCCCTTGGTCGCAGAGTAAGATCATAACTCTCGCTGCGGGTGATACCACTTCGTATGCCTTGGGCGAGAATGGCATGGTTTGGTCTTGGGGATGGAGTCGGTATGGACAACTTGGCATTGGGGTCAGTGGTGTCGTAAACAATAATAGAACTACACCTCAGCAGGTTACTGTCAACACCCAAAGTACTCCTCTAACAAATATCATCGCTATTGACTCGTTCAACTATCACGCTCTTGCCTTAGACAAAGATGGCAACGTTTGGGCATGGGGACAGAATAGCGAGAAGGGGCAATTGGGCGATGGCACGTTAGACGACAAAAGCAGACCTATGAAGGTACATATACCGCCGATTATAATATCTGGGACTCTGCCAAATGGGACAGTCGAAGTATTCTACAGCCAAACCATAATAGCAACTGGTAGTAAGCCCATTACGTGGACACTTGATAGTGGAGTATTGCCTGATGGTTTATCTCTTTCAACAGAAGGTGTCATTTCTGGGACTCCGATAACAAGCGGAATATTTAAGTTTACTGTGAAAGCTACTACCATTGCTACAAACAGCGATACCAAGGAATTCTCTATTACTATCTTGCCACCGCCAGTCACTGTTACAGTAACAGCAACTAGAACTACTACGGTAGTCAGTTTTTATACAGTTACTCCTACTGTGCCTACTGTGACCAGTACGGTAACAGTAACGGCTCCTCCTGTAACGAGTACAGTTACATCTCCTCCGGTGACAAGTACTGTAACGGCACCTGCGGTAACAAACACTATAACGGCAACTGCTATGTCAACAGTAACTACCACTTCAACTGTTACCACAACAGTAGCCGGTGAGCTAAGAGAAGTTGAAAAGACAATAACAACTACAAAAACAGAAACAGAGAGTAAACTTATTTGGTGGCCATTTATTCCTGCGGCAGTATTCGGTCTTTTGTTTATTGTAATGGTTGTTATGAGAACAAAGAAGGCATAGCCAAACGGTTAAGAATCTACGAAGAACCCCTGTCTAAATTGGCAGGGGTTTTTCCATAATGGAGAATAAATCTGTGAATGCTCAGTGTTTAGAAAAGGTTCTGTTTTCTGCGAGGTCTTCTTTATCGAAAACATGCTCAAAGGAGCAACCATGTGGGTGTTCTTAGGTGTGATTGTGTCTTAAAATCGGGGTGGCCGGATTCGAACCGGCGACCACCTGAACCCCATTCAGGTGCGCTACCAAGCTGCGCTACACCCCGTAAACAGACTCTTAATACTATCACAACTTGTGGCTGAAAGAAAACACCGCGAGAGGATGGGCGGAGTAAGTTACTTGAGCGAAGAAACGGATATCAACTATCTTGGGGGAAATGGGATAGCGTATTTTCTTAATGGACGCGGAATACTCTTTGTGGTAAATTTCTCATACTGATTGAAGTTACTCTTGCTGAGGAAATATGGCAGTTAAACCTGTTTTACACATTGATAACCAGATTCTACGTAAAAAGACTCTTCCTGTGTCTAAAATAGATAGGTCGGTATTGATGTTGGTCGATGATCTGTTGGATACGCTTGAAAAACTTGACGGCGTAGGATTGGCGGCACCACAGATTGGAGTGTCATTGCGAGTGGCGGCATTGTGGATGCCGGAAAATGATCCAATTATTCTCATTAACCCGGTCATTATCAAGCGTATAGGCACACGCTGTATTGATGAAGGGTGTTTGAGTTTGCCTGGATATCAGGGGAACGTTAAGCGCTCTGTGTCTGTAACTGCCAAGTGGATAGATCTTGATGGGCGTTCTGTAAAAATACGGGCGGAGGATCTGATGGCTCAAGCGTTGGAGCACGAGATTGACCATTTGGATGGGGTCCTGTTTACAGACCATATGGAGTCACCAAGTAAGTTGCATAAAGTTGAGCCGAAGGCACCTTCTGAGTCAGATTCTGAACCCCATGACAATGAAGGCATCGCTGAGGCTGGTTTAAGTACGAAATAGCACTTGTGAGTGAGGGAGAGTCATGAGCAATACTCTGAAATCTTTGTTGATACAAAGTGATTTTGATGGAACACTAACTGACTATGATGTCAGTTTTCAAATTTTGGATGAATATGTTGGTCCTTCATGGAGAGATCAATTAACTGATTATTTGGAAGGAAAGATTTCGGTTAATCAGTTTAATGCTTCTGTTTTTGGAAGGGTTAGCGAAAGTAGAGAGGCACTTGACGCTTTTGTTCGTAAGACTGCATTAATTCGCCCGGGGTTGACTGAATTAATAATGACATGCCGTGAACTGGGATATCGTTTTGTTATAGTTAGCAATGGTATGTTGTTTTATATTGAAACAATCCTCAGAATGCTAGGGCTGTCTGGAATTGAGTTTTATGCGGCTAAGGCAAATTTTCTCCATAATAGAATTGAGGCATGGTATGAGGACCCAAATGGGAATAAGTTAGAGCAAGGGTTCAAGGAGTCTTATACGCGCCTTTTCTTAGCTCAAGGCTACGAGGTTGTATATTTGGGTAATGGAATATCTGATTTTGCCCCGGCGCGCTTATGCCACCATATTTTCTCAACTGATAGCCTTACAAAAAAATGCAAGGAAGAAAAAGTAAGACATACTCATTTTGAGTCTCTGCAAGAAATCATTGATGGCATAAAAACGTTACGCTAGAGCCGTTCCCCAAAGAGAATACTGCCGACTCGTATGATGTTGGCCCCTTCCTCAATGGCAATTCTATAGGAATTGCTCATGCCCATTGAAAGGTAATCCATAGCAATCCCTGGAATAGCTTGTCGCCTGATCTCGCTGAAGAGTTGATGAGTTTCCTTGAAGTATGGTCTGAGTGTGGCGGCGCATCCTTCATTTGGCCCCATTGTCATCAGCCCGCAAATTTTTATGTTCTTCAGAGGTGCGATAGATGCTATTAGTTCGCCGGCTTTTTCAGGATGCACTCCATTTTTTTGTTGCTCTCTTCCAGAGTTTATTTCAACAAGAACCGGCATGGTTTTGTCGATTTTGGAACACTCACTAGAGATTTCTGCGGCAATTTCCGGAGAGTCAACCGTTTGAATCATGTCAAACAGCCTTACAGCTTTGCGCACCTTATTTTTTTGTAGATGACCGATAAGGTGCCATTCTGTTTTGTGCACGACATTCGGTTTCTTGGATTCTGCTTCTTGAATATAGTTTTCTCCGATTCTGCTAATCCCCGCGCTAATGGCAATATCGATTTCTTCAGCGGTCCTCATCTTGGTTGCTGCCACCAGTTTTACATCTGAAGGGATGTCACGCAAGATTTGTTCAACATTTAATTCAATGCGGTTTATCATAGTATCCTAGGTTCATTTCTCTTTGGTACTTTTGGCAAGATAAAGCCGGTTTTTTAAAAGTATTCTTTAGGAAGGGTGGTCCTATAGGAACTGGAAGAATCTAGCATTGACAATGGCGTTCCCTTCATACTCCACGACGGACTTCCTTTACCATATTGACAACGTCTTCTTCGTTTTTAAGCCCTAGGCGTTCTGCCTCATCGGTAAAGTCTCTTTGCGCATTTTTTAAGGCAATCATCGCAGCGTTTTCCATAACGATACGTCCATTTTCCTCAATAAAAACAACCTTATCACCATCTCTTATACCTAGAGACTTGCGAATCTCCACAGGAATTGTAATTTGACCACGCATAGTTACTTTTGCAAGCTCCACAAGATACTCTTCTTTCCGAACTTCATTGAAATCAATGCAATGCTGATTGTATTACATCTGAGCATAAATTTGAAGAGTAGCTTTCAAATAGTCATAAGTTTCCGTGTCGAACACGAAATGACGAGGATTTCAGTAAAAATCAAACCACCCCATAAAGAACTTGAGTCTTACACGACGGTTCGTAATGGTGGGGAAGCGGGGATTTGAACCCCGACGCCTTTCGGCACAAGATCCTAAGTCTTGCTCGTCTGCCAATTCCGACACTCCCCCATTGCTTTCTTTGGAGCAGAACTTGGACATTCTATCACATGAAAATCAGCAAAGCATTGGCTGAATTACAAAATTTGTCTTGGTTGAAGGAAAGTGCACTGACTTAGCGGGACATCAGTGCGTTCTTTTTCGGCTTTGCGAACAGACATTGTGAAGTAGTTTCCATCAACAATAGAGCTCACCAGTTCATGACCGCGAAAACGCACAAAACGTTCCATGCTGCGCTTATTCTCCACGTCGCCAACAACTTCAAGAATCTCACCGGGTTTTATTTCAGGTAGTTTATCCTTGATCATGATGTTGGGTTCAGGACAGATTTTGCCGCGCGTATCCAAGGAGGCGGCAACAGTGCTACTGCTCATTGCTTTCCTCGCTTACAATGGTATGCCACTAATCTAAACAAATACGCATTTGATGTCAAGTACTTGTTCTTAAGCGTTGTGTAATTAACTTGGAATTCCTTTTAGAGTGACACACGTCCTGAATTGTAAGTGGCTCTTGACTTAGAAAAAAGGAATTATATAAAATGTTTATGGCATCAAGAAAATTGTTTTATAAGCTTCGTCGAAAAGGAGTATGGGAATGGCAGGAGTGCTTCGCTTTTTTAGTGTTAACAAGAAACCGATAATTGGTGGGCTGATCTTCGGTATACTAAGTGCTATCGCTGTTAATGCTGGAAACCCTGACAATATGGGTCTGTGCGTAGCTTGTTTTTTGCGTGATATTGCCGGCGCTCTTAGACTCCATGCTACCGCGACTGTTCAATACATGAGGCCGGAAATATTTGGGTTTATTCTTGGCGCCTTTGGAACATCGATTCTCTACCGCGAATGGAAGCCGCGTGGCGGTTCCTCCCCTATACTGCGCTTTGTTTTAGCCATGTGTGTCATGACCGGTGCCATGGTTTATCTGGGTTGCCCAAGCAGGGCGTTGTTGCGGCTCAGCGGTGGTGATTTAAGTGCGCTGGTGGCAATCCCTGGGATGATTGTAGGTATCATGATTGGCATATTCTTCATGAAGCGTGGTTTTTCTCTTGGACGAGCAAGTAAAATGCCTGCTGTCGCTGGATTAATAATTCCTCTTTTTGCCATAGTACTATTTGTCTTATTGATTATCAAATTCGACCTATTGGCTTTTTCTTCAGGCGCAGCAGATGGCTCTTTCCCTCCAGGGGCGAGGTATGTTAATCCGTGGGTTGGATTAGGGTTGGGAGTGATTGTTGGCTTCATTGCTCAGCGTACCCGCTTTTGCTCAATTGGCGCGTGGAGAGATGTAATTCTTGTCAGGAATTTTCATTTGTTCAGTGGTGTTGTGGCCTTTTTTGTCGGTGCCTTGCTTGTTAATTACGCTGTTGGTAACTTCGGCGACGCCGGTTTGTTTGGTTTAAATCTCAGTCCCGAAGGTCGTGTTATTTCATACCACTGGGGAATAACCAATCAACCGGCTGCTTTGCCGTATGCCAGTGAGTCATTCTGGACAACTATGTCTCAATATGCATGGTCTTTTCTCAGCTTTACCCTTGTTGGTCTAGCGGCAACCTTTATGGGTGGTTGTCCATTGCGTAATACTATTTTGGCCGGAGAAGGAGATACTGACGCTGGGATAAGCCTTATTGGATATGTTGTCGGTGGTGCGGTTGCCATGAACTTTTTGATTGTTTCAACTAAGGGTGGAATGGGGCAGTACGGAGGCTTGGCGGTTGCTATCGGATTGGTGTTTTGTATTGCTCTTGGGTTTATTATGCAGGAAAGGCAGAAGGCTTAGTATAATCTGTAGGAGGGAAAATGCATGGACGCAAACAAGTCTGAAAAAGTGAAATTTGTGGGTGATGGCATAATCATCATGCATGATGTTGCCGGAGCAATGAAAGGTGATCGCGTGGCACGCGCGGCGGGTTATGAGGTAAAGCTGGTAGCTCCTCCGCCTGAGATGCGTATGGGTTGTGATCTGGCGTTAGAGGTTAATCTGTTTGAACAGGCTGGCATAGAGCGAGTCTTTAGGGAAAAGGATGTTCCTTTTAAGTCCTTTTTGCCGTTGGCGAAAGGCTCTTCTCGTATGTGCGATGTTGTCAAAGTAACCGATTACGGCAATTGGATTATGGTTAAAGCAGGGAATATGAAGATATCATACGAGAAGTCCAGCGGGCTGGTCGTTAACGTCTCCGGAGGTGGTTGCCCCGATATCCCCTATCTTAACGCTGAGATGGTAGGCAAGACTCTGGCGGATGCACCTCAGCCCAGTGTAATTGGGTTTACATTATGCGCCACAATGTTGCAACGCGCCTATGAAGAAGCAGTAAGTATATTTAACGGAGGAAACCGGAAATGATGTTGTTATTTGGTACCATTCCAGACAAGAACCTACCTTTGGTTTATGGGCAGGTAAGGCAGGATGGTGACTATTTGTATGCCGGAGAGCATAGGTTCTCGCGAACTCAGGGGACCGGAGCGATGATTAGTGCCGCCTTGGCAATAACAAAGTATTTTAGCGTGGAGTCTCCATATGCTTTGGTCGCCGGAGATATCGGAGACGGGAATGGATCTCGTGAGTTGTATAAGTATCTTATTGATCACATAGCGGAATTGTCCCCGGATGTTTTGACTATGCACTACTCGCTTCCCATTATGACACTGCTGCGAAAGGTGTGCCAGAATGTGAAACTCTGTGCCAAGCGACCAATAATGATTGCTGATGCCGGCGCGATGTACGCCGCGAAGGGTGCGGGATTGGCATCGGAGTTTGATATTTTCACTCCTGACTCGTCGGAAATCGCTTTTTTGGCTGATCCGCAGGCAACGCATCCGGCATATATTGCAAACCATTTATTTACCGCTGATGCCGAGAAAATACCGGAGCAGATTGTTGATGCTTACAGCCATAACAGTGCTTCGAAATTGTTGCTTGTAAAGGGCAAAACCGATTATGTTGCCTCAGACGGTAAGATTCTTGCCACTATTGACCAACCGAATATACCAATGCTTGAGCCAATCGGAGGAACGGGGGATACAATTACTGGTTTAGTTTCAGCTTTGGTTTACGCAGGGCTTGAGCCAAGGGATGCGGCAATATACGCCTGCAGAACGAATAGAATGGCAGGGCTAAAGGCTCAGCCAACACCGGCAACTTCCGTGAAGGAAATAGTTGATCAGTTTTCTGCCGTGGCAAAGGAAAACTATTGCTCATGGGCAGGGGTTTGCTATGTTGAAGAAGGAAAAGGAGGTTAACATGCGAGAGGTTGACGTGATCGGGCTTGCTTGTCCCATTCCTGTTGTACGCGTGCAGAAGGCAATGGCCAGTTACAAGGGGGAAGTGTTATTGGTGAAAGTGGACAATAACACCGCTAAGGAACACGTAACAAGGCTTGCGGAAGGAAAAGGATATGGAGTGGTAACCAAAGAGAAAGACGGGGAGTTCCATATGACCTTAACTCCAGTTTCTTAGGAGAAACCTATGATTAAAGAGATCGATTGTCGAAAGCAGACTTGCCCAATGCCGGTGGTGAATACCAAGAAAGCGATGGAACAGTTTGACGCCGAAAAGTTTATTGTCATTGTCGACAGTATTGTTAGTCGCGACAATGTTCGTCGTTTTGTTAACAGCCAAGGGCACACCGTCGAAATCGAGGATAAAGGTGACAAAATTTTCCACATGCATATTACGCCCAATCCTGATGCCATAAGAAAGGGTTTAGCACAGAGCTCGACTGGTGCGGTTAAAAGCGGAGTAGTGGTGCTTATAACCACAGATAAGCTTGGGAGTGGCGATGAGCGTTTGGGCTCAATTCTGATGAAGGCTTTTTTGAATACCATGCATGATTCGGAGCCAAAACCTGAAAAAGTAATTTTGATTAATGATGGAGTAAGGCTAAGTATAGAGGGCTCTGATGTGTTGGATAGCTTGGCTGCCCTAACTGAGGACGGCGTTGAAATTGTCTCATGCGGCACTTGCTTGACGTATTATGATATTCTGGATAAGTTGAAGCGCGGAATCGTGGGAAATATGTATGACATTGTTAACTCATTGCTTGAAGCAAGCAAAATAATCAAGATTTAGTGGACTGTGGCGTAGTCTATAGACACAAGCGGAAAATGGGATTGATCCCTTGCAAGCAAGACTATACAGGAGCATCGGGGGGACTTCCGAGAGGTGTAATTCATGAAAAAGCAAGCTATTGCACTAGTTTTCTGTACAATTTTGGTCATTCCAGGATTAATGGTTTCTTCTTGTTCAGAAAGAAAACTTGATTCTGACACTGAACTTCAGATACGTGAAGCCTATTTGCAGTATTGCCAAGAAAACAACATGGGTACTGGGCGTGGGTTGACTCTAACCGATATTCGAATTACATCTTATTTAGGGAAATTCAGTGGCTGCGATGCGGTTGGCATATACTATGTCGGGCAAATGATTCCACACAACGACTATGTAGAAGTAGCTGGGTACACAATAGTGTATGCCCAACATTCAGTATTATTGTACAAAAACCTAAAGCTGTACACCATAAAAGAAGCTTACGCCGCAAGGCTTATTACCTACAATGATGTCTATAAACTTGGGAACAAAGTCTCCATTCGCCCATTGTAAAGTATTTCCCAGATAGTGGTTCTGGATGACATTGTTAACTCGTTGCTTGAAGCAAGCGAAATAATCAAGATCTAGAGAGTCTATTACAAGCACTACAGAAACAGTGACTTTCCCCAACTAATGCGGGACGCTTGATAGTTTTCGTGAGAGACTAGGCACGTAAAAACTGCCTGCTCAATATAATTTGCCAAGAACCAGCCCTATGGGTTCTCGAATTACAAGATTTGCCTGTTGGTCAATACTGGTGGTGTCACGATTTATCAGAACAAGGTATTTCCCCGAAAAATACTGCGTGAGTCCCGCCGCAGGGTAAACGTTTAGGGAGGTTCCCCCAACAATTAGTGTGTCGGCATTTTTGATGGCAAGTATGGATGCGCTCATTACTTGATGACTTAGCGGTTCTTCGTACAGAACAACATCAGGTTTGATGACTCCTCCGCAATCGCACCTTGGGATTCCTGTTGAAGAAAGTATTTTTTCAAGCATGTGTTTTTGATTGCATAACAAGCAAGTATTGCGTCGAACCGAACCATGAAGCTCGAAGACGGTTTGGCTTCCGGCGGTTTGGTGCAAACCATCGACATTTTGTGTGATAACGGCTGACAACAATCCATCTTTTTCCATGCGGGCTAACGCGTAGTGGGCGGCGTTAGGTTTTGCATCAGGGTACAAGAAAGACGAACGATAATAGGAGTAAAACTCCTCTGTGTTTTGCATGAAAAAGGAGTGGCTTAAGATAACCTCGGGAGGGTATTGATGCCGCTGTTTATACAGCCCGCCCGAACCTCTGAAATCGGGAATGCCGCTTTCCGTAGAGACTCCCGCTCCACCAAAGAAGACAATCTGTTTACTGTCAGCAATAATTGCCCTAAGAGTGTTTTCTGTGTTGTCAGTCATTCCATTCCCATATTCATTGTTGAAAGAAAAATATACCCATTGTTTATTGGAAGTGGCTTAGCCCAGATATGGATGCTTCTTGAAGGGCTTCTGAAAGAGATGGGTGTGGATGAAGTGTCTTGGCAATGTCTTGTATTGTGGATTTCATTTTGATAGCAAGGGTGCACTCAGAAATCAATTGCGTTACGCCTTGTCCTATCATTTGGGCTCCCAGTAGGCGTCCGTCTGTGGGATTAACGACAAATTTAATAAAACCTTTTCTTTGTAAGGTAATAGTTGCCAAGGCGTTTCCGGCTAGGAAATAACGGATTATACGCACGGTTTTCCCTGTTGCCATGGCTTCACTCTCTGATAAACCTACGCTTGCCACTTCCGGTGAGGTAAAGACGCAGTTTGGGACGGCGGAATAATCCATGGTCTCATTTTTCCCGCAGGCGTTTGAGGCAGCGATGCGTCCTTCCTCAGAAGCAACATATGCCAGCATGTGTCGCCCGTTTATATCACCGGCGGCATAAATACTGGGATTACTGGTGCGCATGAAAGCATCTGTTTTAATACCCATAGAGCTATAAGCGACATTTACTTTATCCATCTCTGATGAAACAAAAGAGGCTTTTTGTCCGATGCATATGCAGACGCTTTCTGCCTCTAAGCATTTCTGTAAACCGGATTGAAGGAAGAGTACTTTTCCGGTAGGTGGTGTTACATCTAACTGTTGTATTGTGGCGTTGGTGAATATGCTAATGCCTTTTTGCTTAATTGAGCGTTCCAGTTGCGAGGCAATCTCTTCATCTTCGCTTGGTAGAATTCTTGGCATGTTTTCGATAACAGTGACTCTGGAGCCGATCATACTCATGATGCAGGCAAGCTCAAGCCCGACAGCTCCGGCGCCAATGATAATTATGCTTTTGGGAATGGTATTGAGTTGGAGAAGGTCATTGGAGTACATAAGTCTAGGACTTGACCCACCGGGGACGCCAAGTGTTTTGGGTATGGAACCGCTGGCAATAATTGTCTTGTTAGTATGAATGGTATGATGATAATCGTTTGGAGCAGAAATATGGATTGTGTTTTCGGAGATAAAAGAAGCCTTGCCTGTTATGAAAGTTATTTTGTTTTGGGAAATAATCTGCTCCATTCCTGCACGAACGGTAAAGACTGCTTTATCACGAGCGTTTTTTAGATTCTCGATATTGATTGCGGCGGGGTTGTTCTCGTTTGAAACATAATGGCGCTGAAGGT
>Ga0209737_10002949_pt1 | contig 11863 bp, 6 predicted proteins | sample TergutCu122P3_FD_187284 | JGI IMG/M metagenome (GOLD analysis project Ga0209737, IMG submission 187284) | Cubitermes ugandensis P3 segment gut microbial communities from Kakamega Forest, Kenya - Cu122 P3 (SPAdes) (version 2) | ecosystem: Host-associated > Arthropoda: Insects > Digestive system >... | reverse complement strand
CTGGAGAAGGATGGAAAAGATCAGCTGGACCGATCATGTGAGAAATGAAGAAGTGTTACTTAGAGTCAATGAGCAGAGGAATATCCTACACGAAATAAGAAAAAGGAAGGCTAACTGGATTGGTCACATCTTAAGTAGAAACTGCCTTCTAAAACAAGTTATCGAAGGAAAGATAAAGGGGGAGATTGAAGTGGCAAGAAGACGAGGAAGAAGACATAAGAAGCTACTGGATGACCTTAAGGACAGGAGAGGATGTTTTCATTTGAAGGAGGAGGCTCTGCATCGCACTATATGGAGGCATCGTTTTGGAGGAGGCTTTGGACCTGTCGTCAGACAAAATACTGAATGAATGAATGAATGTATGAATGCAGTAGAGGTGCCTTTTACATCCAGCATCCATAATTCTTTTGGACAATGCTTCATGTTATCCATCTGTGGTGTAAAACTGCAAATGACTGCATGATTACAGAGAAGAGGCATGGCCTTGTCCATCTCACTGAGAAAGGATGCTCTTTGTTAATTTGAAATTAAACAACAATGAGTACAGGGTTGACAAACGTTTTCAAAGTCATAAATGTGTAGTGTAGTTGATACCACCTCACACATCTGATTGACAACCACTTTGCTTCAGCTGAGCCAAACTGATACAATACTGGTAAATTAAGGACATTCATCCAGGAATCTATCTTTGAATACTCTACAAAATCTGACAATGAATGTTTGTTACTAGTAACAGCTGCATTTTGGGCTGTTTGTTGTAAACATGTCGTCATCAAATAGACCTACTGAGAACAGGAGGAACTGATGAAAGATGACGGTGAAGCCATCATCTGGTTAGAGGTTTAGAATACAGAAGAAACAGAAAATCAGTGCTTTACTTACTGTATTGCATGAAAAGTAAAGTTGTTTTATTTTTATTATTTGTAAGGAGGAGGCTTTTCAGGAGAACCTGGCTATGCTTCGACCACAAAATGATGAGAGTAATATTACCGTATTTCCTGGCCCATAAGACACACTTTTTTTCCTGAAAAATGTGACCTAAATTCGACCTGCGTCTTATGTGCCGAGGGTAAGTATTATTTCCAAACTTATAAATACCTGTACGTCTATTATACAACATCTTTATCGTGAGATAGTGAAATTTGCTTCCAAATCATGAGATCTGGCATCACTGCTTGTGAATGGCTTACTTTCTTATGTGGGGATTTACCCTAACGTATACATTGCATCACATGTGATTCCAGGTATTTACGCTGCTGCAGTAGCAAAGTGTAGTCAAGTGTAATTCAAGTGTGTTACACGTTCCTTAAAGTGTATCTGTTTTGTGTGTATTTACGTTTTTACAAATAATGATTAAAGAGTTAAATTTAAAGTTTAAAATCAAAGAAAACCGTTATGGGATCAAAAGAGAGATGGATATCTTACAGTATTGCATTTAAAATTTAAGTCGTGAATTACGCTGAAAAACATGGAAACCGGGCAGCTGAAAGGCGTTTTGGTTCTCCTCCAACAGAAGATGGTACGAGAATGGAGGAAGAAAAGGAAAGATTTAATCAAAGCAGATAAGTGTATAAAAGCTTTATGTTCATGTTCTTCTAAATGGCCAAAACTTGAAGAATATGTTAAGAACTGGATAATAGGTCACAGGAAGAATGGAATTGCTGTTTCAGTGAAAATGATTTTAATTGAAGCAAGAAGACTAGCCATTGAAATGTCTATTACTGATTTTGCTGGAACAATTTTGTGGTGTGAAAGATTTATGAGAAGAAATGGCCTGTTTATGCGTACGGAAACTATAATAGCACAAAAACTGCCCTGTGAGTATGAAAGAAGGATTTTAGAATTCCATAAATATGTCATAAACATGAATAAGGAGCTGTGTTTTGAGATAGGACAATTAGGGAACATGGATGAGGTACCTTTGACGTTTGATGTTCCATTGAATGAAACAGTGGACGTTAAAGGTGCTACAACAATTATGATAAAGACTTCTGGTAATGAGAAGACGCGTTACACTGTTGTTCTTGCGTGCTGTGCTGATGGCACAAAGCTTCCACCTTTATTAATCTTTAAAAGAAAAACGTTGCCTAAAGATGTAATTCCACATGGGATTTATGTTCATGTTTATTCTAAAGGATGGATGGATTGGAGAAGGAATGAAGCTGTGGTTAGAGAAAGTGTGGTCCAAGCGTCCAGGTGGTCTTCTTAGAAAACCATCTTTATTAGTGTGCAATCTGTTCAAGGCACATGTAACAGAATCAACAAAAAAGCTTGCCACTAAACTGAAGATGCATCTCGCAGTAATTCCTGGTGGATTAACTGATCAATTGCAGCCTCTGGATGTTTCAGTTAATAAACTGTTCAAGGGATTTATGCATGAGGATTGGACAAAGTGGATTGAGGCAACAACTCATCACGTTACACCGGCAGGAAGAGTGAAACGGCCTTCGATTTCTAATGTTTGCGAGTGGGTGAAAAATTCCTGGCAGTGAGTTAAAAGTGAGACTATTGTAAAGTGTTTAAAAAAATGTGGCATTAGCAGTGCACTAGATGGAAGTGAAGATGAGATTTTATATGAAGAAAGTGACCCATCGAGTGAAAACAACCATGAAGATGATTTTAGTGGCAGTGACAACGATTTTCTGGGTTTGTATGATGAATAAATTATATTACAGTTGCTAATTTTGGTATGTAACAATCTTGTTTTCTTCCAATACGGTACTAAAATTACAATACATTCATCATAATTTTTTTTAAAATCTCTAATGAAAAATCACGGTGCGTCTTATGGGTCGGGAAATACGGTTATCTTTATCACTAGATTTTCTTTGGAGGGGAGGGGCGGGGGAGTGATATGGATGTGTGTGAACCTATAAGTTGATGTCTGTACAGAATAAATATTTTTATGAGATTATTAAGTAAAAGAAGCTCTCCCATTACCACGTGTATGACATATCACTCATTTTGAAAGATTAAGTGGAAGAAAAATTGTTTCATTTTACTCATCACCGATGGTTTATGCATACTAAACAGCTCCTGCTACTCACATTTTATGTGTCATTTTCTCAACATTTTATTTTTATATGGTGCAGCAGTCTCACCTTTCTTGAGGGTTCGTACATTGTAGTTTTGCGTATTCATGGAAAGGTTCTTGTGGTAAAATTTGTGCACTATAGTGTACATCTGTCACTTATTTGCATTTGCTCATTCATGTGTGTGTGTGCCTTTTGCATTCTGTAGTTCCCTAGATATCAAGTGGTGTGGAATATCGGGAAAGTGTATGTATGTGCTGATGATGGTCTTGAGGATAAAGGGAAAAGAAAATGTCACAGCTCAAGGAAATGGGCAGGGAAGTGATGATTGTTGTAGTCAGACACTACTGCAGTGTAGATGATGTACAGTTTGTTTAATCATGATGAAAAATAAAGACAAGGTAAGGGGAACCGTTAAATGGCTGCTGGAAAAAGCTTTGGCCTGAAGCATTTAATGACTTCTGGGAGTTTGCTCATGAGTAAGGTGACATAAGGAACATTCTTGTATGGCCCTATCAAGTACTAGGAGAAGGTTTCCCAGATTTGGAGAAGGCAAATATCCAGGAAGTTTTTCATGCTAATGCTGCTGTTTTCACTGAGAAGGACGTAGTAGAGTTTGATGAAAATTCTGATGCCAATGTGGATATTACTCACCTGACCAACACTGCTCTGAAAAGAGGCTCCAGATGGTGGATGGCTTAGTCAATTATTGTCTTGAATTTGACTACTTCCTAGAGAGGTGCCTGCAATTTAACCTTGAGATGGGGGTTGTGGCACCATATGGACCCTCTCAACCCATAGCTTGTGGGCAACATTTTACCTAGGACACAGTGTTTGTTGCCTACAGAGACATTGCAAGTGATAAAATATTTAATCACTACCCAGGCAAAGTCAAGACAGAATGCTGCAGGAATTTTTAAAACATACAAGCTGGAGACATACATTACATTACTAATTAATTTTGAAAACGTATGCTACAACAGTGACCCCATAGTCCAGGTTGTAAATTGCTCTTTTTATAGATTTTTCCTAGTATTAGGGTTGTCGAAAAAGTATATTATGGCTGCATTTCCAAGTGCGCGTTTTAGCAGCTCTGCCTGGAGTTTTGTAAGTGTAAGTGGACGTATTTTCATTAGCGTGCCCTACCAAAATAGCAGCGCTGCTGTTAAGGTCACAGAGCTGCTACCGCTGCCAGCAGCAGAGTCCCACGTTGTCTCCGCTGATGACAGTGGCTAGTTATGCGGTGGTGCTAGTTAGAGGTGTTGGAAACAATCATGCCCTTAGCATGGGGGACTGTACCGCGCACTGCTCTTAGTGGGAAGTTGATGATGAGGAGAAGGGGAGCAGTGACTGGCAGTGGTGGGTGTGGAAACGAAGCCTGTCCATATGGAAAATCTGGCATGCAGCGTAAAAAAGTAGCAATTTTTTTCTCTTCACTCATATTGAGCTGCGTTTGATTTTCACTGTTGCAAGAAGACACCAAAATTATGCATTTCATATGCTACTATTGGCCTGTGGTATGAATTGCGTGTACTTTGCAGTGTGAGTGTGTTTGTGTGTGTGTTTCTTTTAAGTTGTAGAGAAGATACTATGTTGATGACAGTTTAATTAAATGGCTTTTTCACTTGCAAGAAACAGATTGTTGCTGTCTTGAAGAGTAGCTTCTTATGATACAATAAAGTTCATCTAGAACTGGATCCTATGTTGTACATGTACAAAGTATGTTCAACAAGTAAGGTTTCCTGGGTCATAAAAATCAAATAAAAAGTAATTATTAATTTTCATAGTTGTACCATGCATCTTGATATTATTGAAGTCTTTTTTATTTTCACCAATGGATGTACTATATATATTTGCTTAGGAGTACATTAAAATTTACATTAAAATTCACATTAAAATTGGTCCTACATGTTTTGGTTTACAATATATCAACAACTAACTGAAAAACCAATCAACACATACCCTAGTGGAATATAAAAACTCAAGTGCAATGCTTGTAATAATGCATACATAGGACAATCTAGTAGATCAATAACAGTAAGACATAAAGAACATACACGTTACATAAAAACTAATAACCCAACCTCGGCATATATTAAACAATAGACACGAATACGGCACTGCAGAAGAAACACTGGAACTGTTAAAACCGTGTAATAAGGGAACAAGAATGAATGGTTGGGAAGCCTTCTATATGCAAGCCTTTCACCAACATAAAATATTGATTAAAGAACAGCAGGTCAATGACATAAACCCTCTGTATGAGCTTGCTTACACGTCACACGACCTACTACGCATTCCCTAATTCAGTCTCACTCTGCATAGTGCACTGTACACATACTACCAAGTGTAAGTCTAACTAAATTTGATATTCAATTCGATATATTTAAAAAGAATATTGACAAAAGTTTCCTATTACAGACTTGACATAATATGCAGCCACATCTCCGAACAGTCCACGACGACGTATTTTAACCGTTTGTTTTAATAATTATAACCTTAGCTAAGATCAATAATATGTAGGAGCAATTTCAATGTGAATTTTAATGTAAATTTTAATGTACTCCTAAGCAAATATATATAGTGCATCCATTGGTGAAAATAAAAAAGACTTTGATAGTAATTAATAAGTTGAATGTTGCTTACTTTTTCCATGGACGTGTCGTTATTTTTCAACATAATCCCTGAGCACAATGATGCATTTGTCCCTTCTTGACATGAGTTTAAAGAGTTCTGTTGTAGTTGAAATTGGTTTTTGCGTTCGCATCCATCCACGGAGAGCTATTTCCACTTCCTCGTTGCTGTGAAATAGGCGATCTCTCAAGTGTTACGTCATCAGCCTAAACAACAGTGTTGTTAATTCCGAAATTTTCAGTTCAACAACTGCACCACCTTAAGTGTCCAGCATGCACTGTGTGGACTTGAATTGTCATGCTGAAGGATCACAAGCATATCATTTACTTGGGGGTGCTGAAGCAACTCTTAGGTGGTCACCGGTTCCGCTGTAGTGAGGAAGTCGAAATGCTTGTGAATGCAAGAGCTTTGTTTCTGCCATGAAGTTATGTTAAACTCGTGCTTAGACAGGACAAATGCATTATTGTGGTCTGTGAGTATGCTGAAAAATATTTCACTTGAATAATTTAACTTCTTTTAATGTAAAAACCCCTCATTTAATTTTTATGTCCTAGGGAATATTCTTTATCAGTATATAAGAAATTAACCCCTTTCTTGTGTCACTGAGTCTCCATTTTTCATGGTAACGGTAGGTGTACCAACCCTATATGGTCTGAGTTGCTGATTGTGAAGTTGTTCCTGTGCATGCCATGAAGTCACATGGGAAAATGGAGGCATAGTTCCATTAATTCTTAATCTCGGTATTACTTGGGGCTGAGTGGTCAGCCTTATGTCCCAGCCGCTCTCTCTTCTCCGGTGGGCAGGCCCAGGATACTCGGTCATAAGGAAGCTGGCTGGGCCAAGAGCCGGTCTGGACGTTTTGTTGAAGAAAATCTCTTGCCCCTGCCGACAGTCCAATCACGTAACCTAGTCTTTGTCAGAGTCGCTAATAAACCACAAACAAACAACTCGTGATCGATGTCGTCGGGAGATGTAATTATATAGTGACATTTTAGTAATTAGTTTGATCAACAAGTGGCGGGAATGTTCATGCGTGGCGTCTTGTGTACAACAGACAACTCCTGCATACTTTGTATTGTGGCCCTGCAGTATACTAGTACTAATAATCGATTATTAGTTTATCGGCGGTGTCCACGTTGGCTGCGGAATTTGTAATCGTGATTTCTTTCGGTCGGCTTTGTTGTAGTGAAAAATTTGGTCAACGGAGGGCGGAAAAGTCGCTAATGCTATAGAGCAGCACGAACATTGCTAATAGATGGCATGTCTTGTACCAACTGCAGTTATTTTTTACATGATTGTATTTACATATTACTAATGACCCACAGGTTGAACTGCATCGCTAACGAATTTCCACATACACCCCTTTAATGGTAGTTGTTGCAGTGTTGCTTTCACATGAAGTGGTGTAATTCAAATACAAATCTTTTAGAGATTAATTCCAAAATTTATATTTCTAGGAAATGGGAAGTAGTTTCCTCCCAAATGATAGTCTTCTGGGGTTACACCGGGTAGGATGACAAGTTTGTTCCCACCATTCGGACGAACATGCTGCTTCAATCTTCACACTCGTTTTTAGGCCTGAAGAGAATACCGCACTCTCCATACCCATTTGCGTCGGAACAAGATCTGTCCGCTCGTCCCTTTCCGTAATTATGATTGGCCACAGTCATCACAGAACTCCTATATAAACGACACATTTTCTTTCCCAATTTAATATCCACCTGAACTTAAATCAGTCACCATGAAGATGTAGGTGTCATGTTCCTCCAGAACGCAGAAAAAATTTATTAACTTACACGGTGTAATAGCTGAGAAGGCTTATCATTTGAACAATTCCCACCCTAAGGGCTTGAAAATATGTGTATATTTTCGTAATTATGTTTTTTTCTCGAAGAGTATTTCAGATTTGCTCACGCCTGGACATGACTTCTCCTAGGATCCATAACCAGTACGTTAAAATGAAAGTTTCAGAAGGTTGAAGTGTTTTGAAATGCTTCATTTTTATGCAGGACTGGGCCACATTTGGGGGCTGTTGTTATGAGAAGGCTGACTGGCATTGATAAAAACACAAACCTTTTTTTACCTTGGAATGTGTTCGAATTTGTGAATATGCCTTACGTATTTAGGCATCTTAAACCGGGAGGGTATTAGGACCAACATGCGACGGTGATGTGACATTGCTGCCAAATGTGTAGTTGATTCTGCTGACTGTTACTTGCATGTTCATAGCTGTAGCTAACATCAAGGAATATACAATGTAGATGAAATCGCAGTTCATACTCGTAAATATTACAAGACTGTAAGTGGTGATCTCCATGACGTGGTACAATTACTTTGCCGAGGCATTCTATACTTTCAAAATAAGGAACGATGTGCAGTACAGGAGTAAACGTAATTCTATTGACGCCTGTACGAAGTTTATGGCCTTCCCTGCGCCGACTTAGCGAAATTCGCAATGATCAGCAACGTTATGTGCACATCTCTAGTACCGAATTTCACTCAAATAAAAAAAAAAAGTGAAAAATGCTGATACAAATTCGTTCACGTCCCTTAATGAAGTATGGTTTTAACTTCGCCGATTTTCACGAAACTGACCGTCACTTCGCAAATTTTTATGAAGATGTCCTGTCGAATTTTAATATTATCCATTTTTCGTTCGTTAAACAGTTACATATATCAGTCCAACGAAATGCACTTGACACCAATTTGTATACTTTTTGTTACATATTATTTTTTCCTAAGTGTTTGGGCCCATCTGAGCCATCATCAGAAAGGACCAAGTACAAGAGGAAACATACTAGTGTATATCCTCACTAGATGCATAGCTAATGTATTTGTAAGACATAGAACATTTTATGCATGCAATTTTAATGATCGTTCATTAAAACTTGAATATTAGAATATTGGCAAGCGTGAGCTCCGTTGTCATAATTGATGTATATATAAGGATGTAGTATATATATTTTTGCTCTCAAACATCAAGAGTATTTCTCGATTCGTTATTTGTGAACCCACTCCCACTAAGTTAGAATTGTGATGTATCCATGTGGGAACACAGTGATAAAATTGCAGGGTCCATGAAAACGGAATTTATTTAAGAACTTTTTAACTGCCGCTTGTTCAACAAGTCCTTTGCCATTTTTGTTCGCCTGTGCACTACTTGCGGCTGTAATCTGTGATTATAAGTATAAAGTGATGATTATACGTTCTACGATTTATGAATTTGAGTTATTTAAACTAAGCACTCTATAAGACACATGTTAGTTATTGTGTAGCAGTATAAATAATATCATTAACACATACATTTTTTTTTTTAAAAACTGGCATACCGTTTGGCCCAAAAGGAAGCAGTGAAGCTGTATGTTAGAGCATCCCACGAAGTCAGATTCTGCAAAAAAAGTCGCATTGTAGCCAGCTACAGGGAATGTCATCTGAAAATCGGCACCAATTTGTAGGACTTAGGACCACACTTCCCTGTACATTGGTGCCGGTGAACAGAGATATATGAACGTAGGTTGGAGAATTTTGCTAAAGTTTTTGGACGATTTAAATTTAAATTTAGACTGGACTATTTGAACGACCATTTTACGCGAAGGCCTATGAGCTTTTCTACACGATACCTGCCGAAATTATATAGGTATTTAAAAATATTGCGGCGAAAAATGATTTCGAAACAGAATTTGCAGAGTAGAACACAGAGTAGTTTGAAGGTGTTCGAGATAAATGAACTACAGTACTTCATATGCGCATTTCCTTGCAATAATCTGTAGTGGCATTGTGGACATATGCGCAGCTGAAAATAGTTAAACGAAACTTATTTCCTCAATTTATTGGTCTACATGTAGTTATGCATCTGTCTAGACCTATTTAATTTAAGCTTTGAACATACTGCTGCAACCATAACTATTTCGCTACGCTGACATACCTATCTTACTTCTTAGGATCATTACATTTTTTTCTTTCTTGTATTTCTTCCTTTATTTTCTATGTTTTTGTCTTTTCTTGACGTGTTTAGGCACAGAGGAAACTTTATGTTAAGTTGTTTTTTGTACAAAAACAGATTTGCGCTTATAAAAAAAAAGTAGTAAGTAGGCCTGTCTGGTTCACCGGACGCCCAGCATGGCGTGGGAAAATCAAAGTGAATTTACGAAGTATTTCCGCTGCAGTAACGGTATTGCATGCGGCGCCAATAATCGATTCGCGCCACTTGAAAGAGATTTGTTATCGTATTGTGACTGTAAGCGACATCTCTGTGTAAACATGGGGAAAGTCTGGGCCGCCTGTTACTGCATGAGTTATGGGAATAGGCACCAGAGAGCAAACTGTTAGTTTTGCGCACTGCTACCCCACATTCAGTAAGGCTGTAACATAATTGTTTATGTAGCTGCACGGTACGCAGTTTTCTTGCTTTTTTTATTCGTTTTCTGCGCTACGGACTCGACGATCCAGAGTTTGATTCACGGTAGGGGCAAGGGACTTTTCTTCCAACTGTCCAGATCTGATTTGGGGCCCACCCATGCTTCTATTAAGTGGGTACCGGGGTAAAGCGGCCGGGGCGTGAGGACGGCTTTTATATTGTGGGTTTGTGTACTAAATTTTTATCCTTAAATCACTCATTTGAATAAAAATTTAACTCAGAGCAGAGAACTTAAGGTGTTCCATCCCGAAGTGTTTGTACAATGAAAGGAGGTGAAGGTCAGTCAAACACAACAGTAGTAATGTTAAACATATAATGTGATATTAGGGCTACATGTTTCTATTCTACTGAATCATCTTCAGGCCCTCGTGTTCTAGATCCATACAAAGAATGCACTACGCATTGCGGGATCCCCAACGCTTACAATAACAGAGGCAAATTTCAAAAACAGTAAACAATACAGAATATGTGTGTATGGGACTATTTTTAACATTACTTCTTTTGTGTTTGACTGACCTTCACCTCCTTTCAGAGCGGATAGTTTTTCTATTGCAAATCTGGTTGAAGAAAAACAAAAAGTCTCAACAGGAAATTGCAGCATTTAGTGACAATTTTCTAGGGGTCAAACCACCAACCAGGCAAGCAGTCCATAACATCAGTGCAAAATTTGAAAACTGTAAGTGTTGCTTTCTTACCACCAAATGGTAGGCCTAGATGGGCTAGGTCATTTACAAAATCTAGCTCGAGGTTTTGTTCATAGCTGTGAGAAGTCATTGCGAAGAGTTTCAATAGAACTGAAATGTTACGAAGTAGCCTACACCTCTTTTTAATGTTACGTACTCTAGAAATCGAGTCATGCAGACCTAACACGCTGCTTTCCTGGAAATACATGAGTTGTGCCTCTTTATTCCCGACGCTGATCGCGAGTTTACGAAGAAGATTCTATGGGCGGAGGAAGCTACGTTTAAAACAACTGGAAGAGTAAGTCGACACAGCTGTGTTCATTGGAGTGATGTAGATGTTTCGAGAATGATAGGAGTCATATGAGCAGGCATTTAGGCAAAAGATGTGATTGTCTTTCTCCCACCTATTGAGGCATTGTAACTACAAACACTGGATATGGAACGTCTGCGAACAAGGCGATGCCGTAAGCTGAACAGCAACGTGACCTAAGAAGTGTGGTCTGGCAGCGGTGTGGACGTCCACCACTTTTTGGGCGCAGTGTTCGCGCCTTTACCCATGAGAATTTTTCTATGTAGATTGGTCACCGCGGCTAATACGAGTAGTCCTCAAGGTCTCCTGATCGTATACAGTGTAATTTTTCCGTGTCGATTATAATCAAGGACAAGGTGTACGGCAAGAAAACTGCTCGTGCAAATGAAGTGACAAAATCATGTGGAACTGGACGGCTCAAATTCAGGCAAAAGAATTCGTGCAGCAATTTGCGAATAAGTGCTTAGGAGATGTGAAAATTGCGTTGGATATGGTGCCAATTTTCAGTTTGCTAGTGGTTGATTGTAAATAAAGTACTGATCCCTTGAAACATGACTGTAATCTCTTGAAAGCGACTCTAAGGAACCTCTGTATTTGTATTGTTCTATAAGTTTATTTTCAGTAAGTTTTTGTTGATTACGATGATTATTACACTCATAATAAATATAATATTGATGGTTTGAAGCATGCAGTAGTTTATTCGGCTGATAACTCATTTACAAGTTCATACGCGGTTCACGGTAGGAAGTTAAATTAATAGGTCATAAGCACTATTTTTCTGTGAGAT
>Ga0209737_10002948_pt1 | contig 11864 bp, 12 predicted proteins | sample TergutCu122P3_FD_187284 | JGI IMG/M metagenome (GOLD analysis project Ga0209737, IMG submission 187284) | Cubitermes ugandensis P3 segment gut microbial communities from Kakamega Forest, Kenya - Cu122 P3 (SPAdes) (version 2) | ecosystem: Host-associated > Arthropoda: Insects > Digestive system... | reverse complement strand
GTGGTCTCTGTGTTAAACCCTGTCCCTTTGATGTGCCCCAGCTGCGCATTATCGAAGGACGTGAAGCCGCTGTGATGGACAAGTGCGATACCTGCTTGAGCATTGGTCGACAGTCGGGCGAAGAGCCGCATTGTGTGGCAACCTGTCCGCTTGGTGTTCTTCACTTTGGGCCCTTGGCAGAGATGGAAGCCAAAGCCAGGAAAAAAGACGGCAAGCGAATGGAAGGGATGACCGGACCTTCGGTATTTGTTGTGTAGGTGGGAAGTGCCGATTTATTGCTTGTGCGGCAGATTGTGAGTCAATTTGCCACAGGTCTGTTCATGCGAATAGCGGCACTACTAGTAGTAATGCCGCTGTTTGCATGGGCAGAGATGTGGCAGATTGGCCACAAGATGGCGTGCAATGAATATATCGGTGCTTCCAAAACTGCAGGCGATGTTGATTATGGGGTTGACCTCTCTATCGGATATCGCCTGCACTCGTCAGGGAATGCTTATGGATAATTCACAGTTAGAAGACAGGCTCAGAGACAGAATGCTGGCTTATCAGTTTCTGGCTCATGTATATCGAGCTGCACCAGACTCTGCGTTCATCGATTCACTGCTCGCCATGGATGTCGATGCAATAACGCCGCTGAGCAATTGCGTTGAAGTCATGAAAAGCCGTGATCCTGAAGACATGCGCATTGAACTTGAGGCAGAATACAACCGTGTGTTTCTGGGGATGAGCCCTGATCCCATTGCGCCGTATGAGTCTGTGTACACAAGCCCTGAGCACCTGTTAATGCAGGATGCGCGGGATGAGGTTGCAGCCCTCTATCTGGCAGAGTCTCTCACCTTGCCTGGTGAAACAAGGATTCCGGAAGACCACATCGCGTTCGAGTTTGACTATATGGCCTTTCTCTGTGGAGTTGCCGCCCAGGCCTGTGCGGAAAATGACCAGGACAAGGTCGCAGAGTATAGAGACAAGCAGAGGGACTTCCTGGAGAAGCACCTGCTCAGGTGGATCCCGGCAATGTGTCAGGATATGAAAAAACGCGTGAGAACAGACTTCTACCGTAGCATCTGTGATATTACTATGCAGCAGCTTGAACTGGTGCTCTAATCGATTTCGAACTGCTTGCTGACCACGCTGCCTCCGCTGTATTTCAGGCGGAGTTTGGGTTTTTCGATCTTGCCGGTGGCATTACGGGGAACAGCTTCAAAGATTATCCGATGTGGTCTCTTGTACCGGGGGAGCTGTTCGCAGAACTGCTGTATCTCCGACTCAGTACACTCCATCCCGGGTTTGATCTCGATAATTGCTCCCGATATCTCACCAAGCCGATGGTCGGGCATTCCGATAACGGCCACGTCCTTGATTTTGTCGTGAGCCCGCAGGAAGTCTTCTATCTGTACGGGGTAGATGTTCTCGCCGCCGGTGATGATGACATCCTTCTTGCGGTCAACCAGGTAGATAAACCCGTCCTCGTCCTCCATTGCCATATCACCTGTGTAGAGCCATCCGTCTTTGAGTGTCGCAGCAGTTGCTTCTGGATCCTTGTAATAACATCTCATCACGCTGGTGCCTTGTAGTATAAGCTCGCCAACATCGCCTTGTTTAACGGGTTCTCCGTTTTCGTTTACTATCTGAGTTTTCCAGCTGTAACCTGCTTTGCCGATGGCTCCCACCTTGTGGATATTCTCTATCCCCAAATGTACAGCGCCGGGGCCGCTTGATTCCGACAGGCCGTAGTTGGTGTCATAGTCATGATGGGGGAAGTACTTCTTCCAACGGCGAACAAGACTTGGCGGCACGGGTTGTGCGCCGATGTGCATGAGTCGCCATTTGCTGAGCTCAAAATCCTCCAGGTTAATATCCCCACACTCTATGGCATCAAGGATGTCCTGTGCCCAGGGCACGAGCAGCCACACAATGGTCGCCTGCTCCTGTGCTGCAGTTTCTATAATCCACCGGGGTTTTGTACCGCGCAGGATTACGGCAGGGCTTCCAGCCAGCAGGCTGCCAAACCAGTGCATCTTTGCTCCCGTGTGATAAAGAGGTGGTATGCAGAGGAATTTATCTTCCCGAGTCTGCCCATGATGGTTTTGCTCAACCCTGCAAGCCATGACCAGGGTATGATGCCAATGCAGTATTGCCTTAGGCTTTCCGGTGGTTCCTGAGGAAAAGTATATTGCCGCGTCATCCGTGTCTGTCAGCAGGACAGCAGGAGCTGACTTAGAGCAGGGCGCAATTGCAGATTCATATCTCTCAGCATAGTCCGGACAGTCTTCTCCCACAAAATACTGAGTGTGTACACCGGGAATAACATCATTAATGGCGCGTATGCGATCAATAAATTCTGGTCCACTTATCAATACTGAGATATCTGCCAGCTCAACTGCATACTTTATCTCGTCTGATGTGTACCTGAAATTCAGGGGTACAACAAGAGCACCGCTCTTCAGTACTCCAAAGTAAACAGGCAGCCATTCCAGGCAGTTCATAAGTAGAATGCCAACCTTGTCGTTGCGCTTGATACCACGCTCAAGCAGCAGATTTGCCAATTGATTTGCTTTATCATCAAACTGTCGCCAGGTTATCTCTTTACGGTATCGGTTCACCGGTGCAGGTTCTACCAGCGCCATCTCTTTCCAGGATAGCTTCCTCTGGTCTTCAAATTCTGGGTTAATCTCAGTGAGACATATCTCGTCTCCATAGAGGTCAGCATTTCGGGCAAGCAACTCGGTGATTGGCATTTGTTGTCTCCTTTTTTGAACCGCTGTTTCTCAAGGCATTGCTTATGTTGTATTGTACAGTATGAGTAATATTGTAACCTTATTCGCTTCACTATATGCGCTGCATTCTCAACATGAGATAATATGATCGCACAAGACAACGAAACACAAGAGTGAGGATATATGACAAAGACAGAAATCAGGTGTTCGAAGTGTGGCTCAGTGGACTATCAGTTACTCGATGCAAAAACCGGAGAGGCCACTTGTCACTTCTGCCGCAACAAATGGATTGAGCCGGCTTTAAAGCGTATGTCGGAGACCGAGAAGTTTCTTGAGGAGCAGGCAAAACAACCGCGTGTTACCTACGACAACACAACCGAGACCGATGAGAAACTCATGAATATGATAAGTGGACTTGCCGGCGGAAAAGGTGTCGGTGGGTTCTTTAAGAATCCACTCCGAAATGCTCTGATGATCACAGGCCTTATCGTGTTGCTGATAATAATCTGCCTGATAATCAGCATCATTGGTGGGCTACGCACTATTTTTGGATAATAAAGTGGGAAGGGATATCTACGAGTTTGATGCGGTTATCCAGCCGGTGGAAAAGGGTGGTGCCTATGTTGCGTTTCCCTTCGATATTCGCCAGGAATTTGGCAAGGGCAGAGTCAAGGTTCATGTGACCTTCGACGGAGAGCCCTATAACGGAAGCATTGTTAATATGGGAGTGAAAAACGCTGATGGTTCGATTTGTTACATCATTGGAATACTCAAGGATATCCGAGCAAGGATAGAAAAACAACCGGGAGACAGTGTACATGTTACGGTGAAGGAGAGGCTTTCAAGCTGATTATGACGCATGTGTGGCAGGGATAATGACGCGTGTGCAAGAGGGAAAGTGACGTTTGTGGGACAGGAGATAAGCAACAGGATTCTTACCATTCCTAACCTTCTTTCGTTGGTTCGGCTGCTTCTGCTTCCTGTTTTTTTTGTACTTCTGGTTCGTTACGAGAATAACGTTCTGTCATTCATCACTTTAGTGGTTGCATCGTTAACCGATCTCGTAGACGGGTTTATAGCGCGCGCAACAAACACCGTTACCAAGCTGGGAAAAATGCTAGACCCTATGATTGACAGGGTATTTATCCTGGTAGGTGTCATTGCCATCTATATGGTTGATCGAATTCCCCTCTGGATACTGGTTGTTTTAATAGGTCGAGATGCCAGCATGTTTGTTCTTGCCATCCATCAGAGAAGAAAATACAAACGAGACCTAAGTGTTGTCTTTTTAGGTAAGCTTACCACAACGCTTATCATGATCGGTTTCTGTTCATTGGTTTTACACTGGCCAGTATTACCTGGAGCAAACATGGTGAATCTCAGCTTCTTGCCTGGATGGGGCACAAGCTCAACACTGCTCGGAACATGGCTGCTGTATCTGGGTGTGATATGCTCCTTGATAACAGCCGGTATCTACTTCTATAAGGGAACAAAGCCAAGCTCTGATGATGGCCTGGCTAAGGCACTCATGGCACAAAAGGGATCTCATGTCTTACAGCCCTCTGCTTCACCCTCTCAGAAAGAACGCCTCAGATACGCAAGTGACTCCAAGAAATCCGGAAGGAACAAGGGGTCATGAGATCTCAGAGAATAACTCCGAGACGGGCTCCAAAATCTTCGGCATCCCATCGAGCATCATCAAGTAGGAATTTCAACTTAAGAAAACAGGCTGCACCTACTTCTCACTCAAGAGCGAAAGCCAGAGACACAAGTGCCAGATACACAAGTGCCAGAGACACAAGTGCCAGATACAGGCAGGTCAGGAGCGCTTCTTCCAGAAGGCTTTCAGTAAAGCGCATCATACTGACGGCATCCATTGCGGTTGCTTCAATTCTTCTGCTCGGACTGTTCATTGACATAGCCTTGAACTTCGGCAAAATCCACAGAGGAGTAACCCTTCAAGGCATTCCGCTCGGTGGGTTGACCCGCGAAGAAGCTGAGCTTGTTATTGCGGAGCAGATCACGGCAATGATCACCGATGAGCCAATCGACCTGTTTCCCAGCGCTGAACGAGCGCTCAAAGGGATAGACGAGCAGACCTTCGAGCTCTTTCATGCAAGTACAAACTACGATCTCGAGCTGGCTATAGAAAACGCCACGTCGTGGCGAATCAACACCACTACGATCAGTACTGGAGTTGATGCCGCAAAACTCGCCGAGAAAGCATACCGGGTTGGGCGAGGTGCAGACTTTTTTACCGGGCGCCTGAAGGCTGGTTTCATGGGTGTTGATCTCACTGCTGAATTGAGCCACGAAATCCTGCAGCTTGAGTCACTGGTGATGATTTTTAACAGCGCCTTGGGCACAAAGATGCGCAATGCCGATATCAGATATGAGGATGGAGTGTTTGTTGCCGTTCCAGGAGCAGAAGGCTACGAGGTAGATCATGAGGTCTTTGTCAGGTTGCTGGATCAGGCATTTCTGGGAGGTAACCGGTCGATAGTGATCCCGATGCGGATTGTTTCGGTGGAGATCAAAGACGAAGAAGCACAGGAGCTTGCGAAAAAAGTACAACAGGCTATGCAGCAGGCAGCAGAGCAGCCAATCATCCTCATCCATAACAACACAGATTTCTGGGAATTCGACTCGAGTTATATTATCCCCTGGATTGTGACGACCATTGAGAGAGATGGCAAGAAGGCAAAACTCACCGCAAAGATATCCGAGACCCTCATGGAGCCAGTTGTTCACAGTCTTATTGGCGACAGGGATCCGGGAATACGCCCCATTGATGCGAGCTTCAAGGTTGTCGATGGCAAGCTTATGATAGTGCCCGGTATCAATGGCACCTGTGTTGACTATGTGCGGCTCGCAGAAGATATGAGCAGGGTATTGTTCTCGGATGGCGCTCAAACCAAGGATCGCAGCGTGCAGTTAAAGGTTACAAGTCTGGAGCCTTCCTTTTCCACAAAACATGCTGAGGATCTGCAAATAAACGACATGATCGCTTCGTTTACCACAACGTACTACAACGACATCGATGCCAGGATCAATAACATCCACCTGGTATCCGACCTGCTGAACAACTCACTGATAGCACCCGGAGGCATTTGGTCTTACCACGATACGGCAGGGTACTGCTCTGCCGAAAGAGGCTTTCTCCCTGCGGGCGCCATTATAAACGGACAGTATGTCGACCAGATAGGCGGAGGCCTTTGTCAGGTGGCAACCACGGTGTATAACACGGTTTTGGAGTCTGGTCTGCCCGTTGTTGAGAGGGTATTCCACAGTCTGTATCCGGATTCGTATCCGGCAGGGCGTGATGCTACCGTCTCATATAGGTGGCCAGACCTCAAGTTTCAAAACGATACCGAGAATTGGATTCTGTTAACCATGAGCTACACCAACGATACGGTCACCTGCACGTTATGGGGTACCAACCCCGGGTACGTGGTGAAGTTCGAAGACACGGGCTTCTATAACTGGGTTCCCTTTACAACCAAACGAATCGAAAACCCAGATCTTCCCAGGGGCACGGAGCGTGTCATTAAGGAAGGTCTCATGGGAAGAACCATAGTTGTAACCAGGTATGTGTACAATAAGGATGGAGAACTCATCCGTAAGGCGGATTTCAAGTCTGTTTATGACCCAGAATTTGAGATAATCGAAGTTGGTACAAAGTAGCGCGATATATGTTTCGGTTCACTGGATACCCCAGCCTTGTCATCCTGAAGACTTTAGTCTGAAGGATCCTGTCACAAAGTGACATTTTTGGAAGATCCTTCGCCTGCGGCACAGGATGACAGAGTGTGAGAGGTATGCAATGATTTGTCTGATAGGGTTTAGATCGAATGAATGAAAGGAAGGTAGGCAAGCGGTGACAAATTCAACGGGTAAGGTAAATGGGCCGGAGAAGTACTTCCAGCCTGAAATCGAGAGGATGAATCGTGGTGACCTTGAAGCGCTGCAACTGGAGCGGCTCAAGATCACGGCAGCCCGTTGTTATGAGAATATCCGATTTTATCAGCAGGCCTTTGACGAGAAAGGAGTCAAGCCTGCGGATATTGTTAGCCTCGATGATCTACAAAAGCTCCCGTTTACCACCAAGCAGGACATGAGAGACAACTATCCCTTTGGCTTGTTTGCCATACCGGTAAACGATGCACGCGTGCAGCGGCTTCATGCCTCGTCCGGTACCACCGGCACCGCCACCGTGGTTGGATACACGCAAAAGGACATCGACCTCTGGGGAGACACCTTTGCCAGAACCATCGCAATGGTTGGCGGTAACGAACACTCCATTTTGCAGGTATCATACGGATACGGGCTGTTCACCGGAGGGCTCGGCGCGCATGAGGGTGGCATACGCATGCGCTCGACAATTCTTCCGATGAGCAGCGGAAACACCAGACGTCAGGTGCAGATGATGCATGACTTTGGCGTTGACATACTTGCCTGCACCCCATCGTATGCCCTGCTTATCGCCGATACCGCCATCGAGATGGGCTACAACCCTGCTGACGACTTCAAAATCAGCGGTGCCATATGTGGAGCAGAGCCATGCTCAGAGGGTATGAGAAAAGAAATCGAGCAGAAACTGGGTATCAAGGTTGTTGACATCTATGGTCTCTCCGAGGTCATGGGCCCCGGGGTATCCTGCGAATGCAGATACCAGACAGGTCTTCACGTGGCTGAGGATCATTTCATCATCGAGATTCTTGATCCCGAGACTCTCTCACCGGTTGCCGACGGAGAGTATGGCGAGGTGGTGTTTACCACGCTTTCCAAGGAATGCTCGCCGCTGATCCGCTATCGCACCCGCGATATCTCGCGCATTCTGCCGGGAGAGTGTGCCTGCGGGCGTACCCTGCGACGCATGGATCGCATCCAGGGTCGCACCGACGATATGCTCATCATCCGCGGGGTCAATGTGTTTCCGAGTCAGTTCCAGGAGGTGCTGGCAAGCTTTGGTGAAGTTACCTCGTATTACCAGATCGTGTTGTCGAACAGAGGCCCACTCGACCATGTGGTACTCAAGGTCGAAACCGTGCCGGAGTTCGACTTCGATGAGATTCGCAAGATCGAAAGCCTGAAGAAGCGCATTAACGCAGAGCTCAGAAGTAACCTGCAGGTGAGTGTGGAAGTAAAGATCGTCGAGCCAAAGTCCATCGAGCGCAGCGAAGGAAAAGCCCGTCGCGTCATCGATGAGCGTCAAAAAGCATGAGTGAGACTGAAAGGAAGAGCGCCATGATCGATCAGATTACTGTTTTTCTGGAAAACGAAAAAGGTCGTTTGGCGGCGCTTTGTCGCAGTCTCGGTGATGCCGGGATCTCCATGAGGGCATTGACGATAGCCGACACTTCAAGCTTTGGAATCGTCAGAATACTTGCAGATGCACCAAAGGTTGCGCTCGAGGTCTTAACATCGAAGGGCTTTCGCGCGTCTTTAACCAGGGTTTTTGCAGTCGAGGTGCCCGACAGGGCAGGAGGGCTTGCAGAGCTGCTTGAGGCGCTTGATGCGGCAGACATAAATGTAGAGTACGCGTATTGTTTTGTCATAGAGGGAGGATGCGCCATCGACATCCTGAAAACCGACAAACCCGATGTGGCCGAATCAGTCATCAGAGCAACAGGCTACAGGATAGTTGAGTCCAGCGAGCTGTATGCGTAAGTCGTTTCAGACATACTTGCTTCGCGTATTCCTGGCGTTTGTAATTACCTGGGGAGGCGCGCTGTCGCTTCCGGCGCTTGCACTTGCCGACACACTTGCATCTGAGATAGGCGCTACAGGTCTTCGCTCGGCGATCATCCAGGTTGGAGATGTTCGTCCTACCGACATCGTTGCCGATGAGCCTCTGGGCGAAGGGCACCCGAAGGTTCCGGATGCTCCCAACATCGTTGCCGATTATGCCGCACTCTGCACAAAAGACGGACTCGTTTTGTGGGAGCGTAATTCGAGAGCCCAGGTTCCCATGGCTTCCGCTACCAAGATCATGACTGCGCTTGTCGCACTTGAGCACAGAAGCCTGGACTCTACGATGATTGTTACCTATGGGGCTGCATACACGGATGGTTCATCAGCGAATCTGAGGGTTGGTGACACGCTCACGCTGCGGCAACTCATTTATTGCATGATGGTGCCCTCTGGCAACGACGCTTCTGTGGCAATCGCTGAAAACGTATCGGGAACCGAATACAACTTCACAAAACTGATGAACGAAAAAGCAGCTCAGCTTGGCATGGTGGACACACACTTTTCAAATGCTTCCGGTCTTATCGATGACGGCAACTATACAACTGCCCGAGATTACCTCATTTTGGTGCGCGTGGCCATGGCCAACGATTTTTTCCGGGAAACCGTTGCGATGCAGTATGTAGAGCTTGAGGTGTCAGGGCGTAAGATAAGTTACTATTCCACCAACTACCTGCTGGGGAATTTTTATGGGGCAAACGGCGTAAAGACAGGCTTTACCGATGCAGCAGGTTATTGCCTGGTAGCGAGTGCAAAGCGCAATAACTTTGAGTTTTACGCAGTCGTTTTTCATTCAAGCAGCGAAAGCCAGCGCTTCAGTGATGCCAGGGTTTTGCTGGAGTGGGGCTTTGCGCATTATCGAACAGTCGATCTGATCAATGCCGCCATCCCCGTGGCAGAGCTGGCCTGTTTAAGCTGGATAGATAAAACGGTCAGTGTGGTTGCAGAATCTCCGGTATCCGTTGAACTCTTCGACTACAACGGGCCTGTTACACAGGATGTGACCCTCGTAGAGAGAGAGGGGACAATCCGCAAGGGTGAAGTGGTGGGGTATGTCATCTGGATGCAAAACGGAGAAGTACTCGCAAAAGTTGATCTGGTTGCAGCAGAAACTGTCTATGAGCCCGGATTTTGGGAAAGAATCGGAATCTGGTGGGATCGATTCTGGGGATCCTTCTCCGGCAAACCCAAACACGCAACATCAACCACAAACCTGCCAAAGTATTTCGACCTCAAAATTGTCCACGTCAACAGCTGATGATGTCAGAGGCCCGTCCCCATTGTCTTGGCCCTGTCCCCATTGTCTTCGGCCCGTCCCCATTGTCTTGGCCCTGTCCCCATTGTCTTCCCAATCAGGCCGTGCCTCTGACACACGTCTCCCTATCATCTTTAGGTTGTAATCTTTCTAAACCATGACAAGTCTCAACCATAACGTTATCATTAAGGCGGTATGCTGATTAAGGCAAGACTTTCGACATAGGCGAGGGTGAAATGAACGAAGCAAGGACATGTCCAGTCTGCAAGTCAGAAGTGGTGGATGGCGAAAACGAATGCCAGCGCTGTGGTTTTAAGCTCGTCGGAACAACCGAAGAGCTCGACGTGCCGGGAGTGGCAGACAGCGGTTCATTCAGCGCTCGCGGTGAACATGGTAAACCACGACTGACACTGACCAAAGGACCTCTCAAAGGAGAGGTATTCTATCTCGATACCTTTCCTATCAGTATCGGACGTGATCCAAGTTGCGACCTCTTCCTTAATCACATGACCGTCTCAAGAGTGCACGCCATAGTCGAGCGTGTGAATTCTAAAATCATCGTCCGCGATCAGGCATCGCTAAATGGCACCTGGGTGGATGGAAAAATAGTTGACGAGGCTGAGATCTACGAGAATACTTTACTGCAGATAGGCACCTTCTCCATGAGGTTCTCAAGCCTGTAAGTACATTATGGTAATTATCGAACACGTATGTGGCTATTGTTCTGTGTTATTGGCAGCTTCTTCTTTTTGCTTCAGATAATTGTTCAGTAAAGTCTGGTTAACACCGTAAAAGTCATAGGTAGCAATCTGACACTTTACAAAGACTGCAGTGTCGGGAAGTTTTCGCCTGTCCTGTCCACGATAGTAGTCATAGAATTCAATTCCAATGACCTTCCAGTAGATTATCTTGTCATTGAGATCAATGAATCCCTGCATGAAGCAATTTCCATAACCGTCGATCCCCTCGGCGTCAATTACCGAGTTTTCGCCTAAAAGCTGCTGGGCTTCCCCAAGGTGAACGAGTTCGTCACCTAAAGACACTGAAGCAAAATTCACGTATTTGATCTGGATATAGGAACCACGGTTACCATGAGATATGCTTAACACCCATGCTCCGTTGAAGCTATCCTGCAACTCGTCATAGTCATATATGTTAAATTCACTTTGATAGTAACCCTCAAGTATTTCGATGGGAATACCTGGAGCAAGGCGAATGATCTCTCCTCCAACTGCACTTTGATCCTGACTTTCAACTGCTCGTCGCTCATTGTAGGCTACGTTCCATCCCAGTTCGGTGAAGGCGGCACACACTTCACTGGCGCTACGGTACATATGATCAAGCATTGTCGGCATTTCCGCATCGATTGCTGCCCTGGTTTGAGCCTGGGTCAACCTGACCACAGTTTCAGGTGCTTTCTTGCCCGTCAACCTCAGATAAAAGTCATTTAAGAAATAACCTGCGATCAGCATTCCGACAATGATTACAACGGAAATCACGATTACCATCACAGGAGAGCGCTTGTTATGACGTTTTCCGCCACCTCGAATCCTGTAGCTGTTGTCCTGCATGCGGGCCTGCTGATAGTCTCTGGGATTAGCAAGTGTTGACAGGCTTGCGGTCTTTTCTGTTGAGGGATGTACAGCTGTTCCCCTGTCTTGCTTTTGGGAGCCCTGCTTTCTACTTATTGCGGATGAATGCGTAGATGCCGCTGCTGTTCCTGGTCTTCCTCCTGATGCCGTTCCGGCTGTCCCTGTTCCTGCTGCTCCTCCTGATGCTGCTGCAGTAGCCGATCTTGTTGCCGCTCCTGTTGCTGACCCTGTTGTGGCTGGTCGGCGGAGGCCTGCTGATTGGCATGTCCATTCGTCGCCAGACGGGGGCCCGGCGGTTTCATCCGGCCCAGGGCATCATCGTCACGCTGCTGGCCACGCTGGCGGGCGGTTTTGGGTTTGCCGTGATCCTGTATTTGTGCAGGACGATCGGGAGGCTTGGCGGCGAGGACGGGGGCAGCATGATAACGACGTCGCTTATCGTCGGCGTTGCGATTGGCGTTCCGGTTGCGCTGGTGGTGGCGTTTACGGTGTTCTATGCCATGTTCAAGGCCTCGGCCCGACAGGTGCTCAAGGCCATGCTGCCGCCCG
>Ga0209737_10002946_pt1 | contig 11865 bp, 1 predicted proteins | sample TergutCu122P3_FD_187284 | JGI IMG/M metagenome (GOLD analysis project Ga0209737, IMG submission 187284) | Cubitermes ugandensis P3 segment gut microbial communities from Kakamega Forest, Kenya - Cu122 P3 (SPAdes) (version 2) | ecosystem: Host-associated > Arthropoda: Insects > Digestive system >... | reverse complement strand
TGTACGATTTCCGGTAACATCGCTACTTCTAATTCTTATTTCGGTGGTGGAATTTACAACGATGGCGAATTGACAATATCAGACGGCAAAATTATAGGAAACACGGCACTCTACGGTGGTGGAATTTTCAACTACAGCGGTACACTAACGGTAACGGACAAGAGCACAATTTCAGGTAACACCGCAGACGCCCAAGGCGGCGGGATTCTCACGACCGGAACCAATAGCCTATTAGTAGTGTCAAATAGTACAATCTCAGGCAACACCGCTACTTCTCATGGCGGTGGAATTTGTAGTACAGACACCAACAGCACTTTGACGGTAACTGATAGCACCATATCGGGCAACACGGCTGTTGACGGAGGCGGAATTTACAGCATCGGCTCCAATAATACGCTGACCGTTACGGGTGGCAAAATCACCGGGAATACGGCAACAAGTCAAGGCGGCGGGATTTATAACACCGCCACGCTGACGGTCACAAACGTCGAAATCTCAGGAAGCAACAAGGCGACTGACGGGGGTGGAATATTCAATAGTGGTACGCTGGTAGTGACGAATAATAGTACGATTTCTAGCAACACGGCGTCCTCTTCCGGTGGTGGAGTTTACAATAGCGGGACGGCGACCGTCACCTTTAGCGAAATTGCGGAAAACGAGGCGGACCGTGGCGGCGGGATTTACAATCTGAACGGCACGGTGACGGTGACAAGCAGTATGATCGCTGGAAACAAGGGAATCGGCTCCAACCGTCAAGGTGGTGGTTTTTACAACTCCTCCGGTACATTGACCGTAATAAGGAGCTGTAAATAAATAACCTTTACAAACGTTACAATAACCTTGGCTTGATGGTATAGTTCCACTTGCCGAGGACATTGTTTTTGCAGATGTTCAATGATTCCATTTCGGCGTCTGAGATTTTGCGTTTTGTCGGGTAAATGTTTCGATCTTCCATAGCGTACACTTTTAATCCTGTTTGACTTGTCGTATGACCAATCAAGTTAATGATGACATCCAGACTTACCAACGGCTGTCCCTTCCAGTTCATCGAAATATGATTGAACAACCGATGCTCAATTTTGTTCCACTTGCTTGTGCCTGGCGGAAAATGACTCACATGGATTGTCAAACGGCTTTCGTCCGAAAATTCCTGCAAACAGTATTTCCAAAGACGATTACGACTCCCATTGCTGCCACCACCGTCCGCCGTCACATACAAATGCTTTGCGTTCGGATAAAGTTCCTTGCCCAAATGCTTGTACCAGCGACGGATGGATTCCACTGCGAACTCCGCCGTGTCGTGATCAATGCCAACGTTCACCCAACCGAGGTTCTTCTTCAAATCGTAAACACCATACGGTGTTGCCTTGCCGAGTTTTTTGTCGATAAAATCATAAACCTTGACCAATTCCGGATCGCCTTTCGGTCGCCAAACACGTCCGTTTTGCTTATAATTCCCGATCAATTCCTTCTTCTTGGCATCGACCGAAACCACCGGACAATTCAGTTTCAAAAACTTTTTCGATTGTTCGTTGATGAATTCAAATTGTGCATTACGGTCGGGATTGATTCCGCCTTCAATCGACTTTCGGTTGGCCGCAAGTTGGTATTCCAATTCATGCAACAATTGACACACTTGTGTATGGGAAATCTCGAATCCTTGATCTTGCAGCAATATCGTCAGCCGTCTTGTGCTATGCGTTGTCCAACGAAGCGGCGACATCGGATCGCCTTTGGCAGTCGGTTCGACGAGAGCGTCAAGCGTTGGAAGCAACTTCGGCTGCTTTTCTGTTACCTTTTTTCGTCCACCTCCTTCACGTCGGACACGGTTTTCCGGGAGCCGCTCGTTGTTACTCAATTCACGAATTCCCAAGTTGATGGTCGGACGCGAAAGTCCGGTTGCACGAGCAACGATACTCACGCCGCCATGACCGAGGCAGATGGCTTCGCCTGCCGACCAAAGTCGTTTCTGTCTTTCGTTCCATTCGTGTTTCAGCATCTGAAACTTCCTTGCAATGATTTCTTCCATGATAAGACCTCCTACGTGGGATCATACCATATTTTTGAACGTTTGTAAAGGTTATTTATTTACAGCTCCTAAGCAGCGCAATAGCGGGAAACTCGGCTCTCACAGGCGGTGGGTTTTATATTGATTCTGGCACATTGTCGGTGACAAACAGTACGATTGCAGGAAATTTGGTTGATACTGGTTCCGGTAGCGGGATTTATAACAACGCTACATTGACAATCAATAACTCGATTATTGCGAGCAATTTCCGAGGCTCTAATCCTGGTGACGACATCGTGATTGGTGCCGGAGGAACAATTTCAGCGAATTACAACCTCATTGGGGACGGGTCGATGATGTTGAATTGGTTAAATAATCCCCAAAATGTCGGCAATATCGCCGGAACACAGAATAATCCAATTGATCCTCGGTTTGTCACCCCCATAATACGGGATAACAGTTGGAGAACCTGGAATTTACGGCTCCAGTCCGGCTCGCCTGCAATCGATAAAGGTAGTGATATCCTCGCTGTTGATGCTCAAGGGAATCCGCTCACGCGGGACTTGGACCAGAATTTGAGATTCAAGGGGGAACGTGTCGATATTGGGGCTTATGAGTATGCCGAGTTCATTTGGGTTACAACGCCCGGAGTCGATTCGCTCATCAAAGCCATTGCCGATGCCAAACCGGACGGGACCATTAAGTTTGCCGAAAATTTGTACGGTCAAACCATCACCCTGGATGGTGAAGAGATTTTCATCAACAAAAAGGTCACAATCGACGGCTACAGAGCCAATATTACCATCGACGGCCTCAATGAAGAAACCGGAACACAGTCACGAGTGTTCAACATCGGCCCCAAGGCGGATGCCCTGCTTGTGGAATTAACAATCACCGGAGGCGGTAATGTCAGTGCCGGAGGCGGAATCAGTAATAGCGGTACCCTCACCGTCATGGACTGCCTCATCACCGACAACTGGGCGGAAGAAAGAGGCGGCGGAATAGACAACCTGGGGGGCACTCTGACCGTCAAGAATAGCTCCATCCTTGGCAACAGTGCAAACACCGGCGGCGGGATCGGCAATTTCTATGGCACGACGACCGTGAGCAACAGCACCATTACGAGGAACACAGCCTTTTCCGGCGGTGGGATGTATAACATGGGGGGGACACTGAACGTCGCCAGCAATAGCTCCGTCTTTGACAACACCGCGACCAGTAGCGGCGGCGGGATGTATAACAATGGGGACGGTACAATAAACGTAACAAACAGCGTGGTCGCCGACAATTGGGCAAACATCAGCGGTGGCGGCATATACAATATGGCCGGAACCCTGAACATAACAAATAGCACGGTATCGAAAAACCGGGCCGGATATGGTGGCGGCGGGATGGTCAATGCCCTTGGTGGCACCGTGACTATAACGAGCAGCATGATCTCCGAAAATGAAGCAAACTGTACACCGATGACCTCTGCCGAGGAAGACCCACACGGCGGCGGAATACACAATAGCGGCAAATTGGACATCATCAACAGTGTTCTTGCCAGAAACAAGGCCGTCTGGGGCGGCGCGATTGACAACAAAAATAGTGGCAACCTGACGATAATAAACAGCACCATCACCGATAACAGATTACAAGCCGTTATTGATGAAGACGGAAAAGAAGGGTATGGCGACTACGGTGGAATTTTCAACTATGGCGGCACTCTGACGATTGCCAACTCGATTATTGCAAAGAATCAGTCGGGCGATCTCGGCGTTTATAACCCTGTCAATTATTCCGTCTCCAACAGTTTCATCGGCGACTCACGCGGAGCGGTTTTGGGAGCCACCGGGACAGAGACCACAGATAGAAATGGTAATTTTGTCGGCGGTCATAGCGGATTGGGGGAACCAACGATAGACCCGTTGTTTGCTGATTTTGAGAACGGAAATTACCGTCTCATCGTACACTCACCCGCAAAGAACAGCGGTAACAACAGAATCGCCGCTGAAATATCGCTGGACCTGGACGGCTACACTCGCCGTTTTGACGGGATCGTTGACATGGGCGCATATGAGCATGGAGAGCGAAAGGAAGTACCTTCCATTATCGTTACGACTCTGGAAGACAGTGACGATCATTATGATGGCTTGATTTCGCTCCGTGAAGCGATTGCTTATGCCGGGATAAACGGTTTGGGGACGACCATTACCTTTGCGTCGTCCTTGTGGGATCCGCAGTTTAAATCTTTCGTGGCATCCTTGTATGATGATGACGGCAACCTCGTGGCAGGCGGCGGCACCATCACGCTCAACGGTAGAAAACTTGAAATTGACAAGAATGTTACCATTGACGTCTCCAATTATTTTTATGTTGGTGACAACGATGAAAAAATTCCTGGTATCATTATCGATGCCGATAAAAAATCACGGGTATTCGAAATCGGTACAGAGGCGGAAGTCGAGTTGGTGGGGTTGACCATCACCGGCGGATACGCTATCGACTCTGGCGGCGGGATTAAAAATTTCGGTACGCTCATTGTGAAGGACTGCATCATTACAGATAACGAGACTTATGAAAACAATGGTGGTGGAATTGACAATAGCGGCGATTTGACCGTCATCGGTAGCGAAATCTCAAAAAACAGGGCTGCCGTTAATGGAGGCGGGATTGGGAATGGAGGAGGTATAGTGACGATAACGGATAAAAGCACGATCTCCGGCAACACTGCGGTCAGTGGTAGCGGCGGCGGAATTTACAACCTAAGCGGCCAAGTGGCGGTAATAAACAGTGTGATCTCAGAAAAAAACACGGCTGCAATTAACGGCGGTGGAATTTTCAACACCAACGGTAGCATACTGACCGTAACTGACAGTATAATCTCGAAAAACGAGGCAGGGCAATACGGTGGTGGAATTGACAATAACGGTAAGGTGACGATAACAGGTGGTGAAATTTCAGGAAACATCGCCGCTGGCTCTGGTGGCGGGATTGGCACCAACGGCGATGTGACGATAACTGGCACAAGAATCGCCGGAAACAGAGCGTCGGGTTTGGGTCACCCACAAGAGGGGGGCGGCGGAATTTACAACATTGGTAAATTGGACGTAATGTACGCTGACATCGTAGGAAACTGGACTACAGGTTGGGGTGTGCATGGCGGTGGAATTTTCAACAGCACCGGCGGCACATTGACGGTATTAAACAGCACTATCGCCGGAAATGAGTCAGGGGAAAACGGTGGCGGGATTAACAACACAGGAACAGCAACGATCACGAACACTTTAATCACTGGGAATCTTGCTACTTCGGACCCCGGAGGAGGCGGTGGAATTTACAACAACGGCAACCTGTCTGTTATAAATTGTACGATAGCAGGAAATTACGCCCCTTCTGACGATGGTGGAATCCATTTTGCCGGTGGAACACTGACGCTTAATAACACAATCGTCGCCAAAAACTCAAGTGATATTTGGGCTGGCGGAAGGACAATCCAAGGCAGTAACAACCTCATCGGCGATGGCTTGCATTCGGAACTTGTCTCTAACTGGAATGGGGTTAACAAGACCGGTAATCTTGTTGGTGTGAATCTAGCGCAATCCTACATATTTGTCGAGAATCCGACCCCCAATGCGAACAACACTGGTCGGGGTTACAACCTCGAGACCAATAATGGCTGGAACCTGCGCCTTAATGAAGGTAACCAATCAAACGTGGCACTCAATGGGGGAAACAATGGCTATGTTGTCACTTCCTCCAACGACAAGGGGTTTAGCTCACCTGACATGCCGGATTTGGATGGTAACTTTAGAATCAACGGCACCGTCGATATGGGAGCCTACGAGTCAAGCGTTATAGAGCTTGCAGCACCAACTGGCTTCACCGTGGAAACAATCATTCGCCCCAATCTTGGGGAGGTGATTCGGCCAAAATGGAATGCTGGTAATGAGGATACCCTTGGCTACATTCTGCGATACAAAGAGTCGAATAGTAACATCGGTTGGACGGAAATACCGGTTGGTGCCACTGGTTATCCCGAAATCCCAGCGGCTCCCGGAGCGGCATACGAGTTTCAACTTATCCTTGTAGACAAGGACTATAACTGGTCCGCCCCGGCAACTCCGGCTTCTGGTCCTATCACCACCACAAAACATGTCGATCTCAACAACGAATGGCTTGCAAAGAATTGGGTTTCCAGCGACAGTAGCTCCGGCTCTGAGTTATGGACGTTAGACGGATGGACCGGGTACATCGTTGACATGGTGTTCGAAGGAACCGGAATCAACGGCCTTTATGCAGAGGGGCTTGTCAAGTATGTGGAAGGTGTCGCCTCGGACGCAATCCTTGTCTTCCGTGGAACGGACAACGCGGTAGACATGCTTACGAACCTGGATAAACGCGGTGTCGGATATAGTCAATATGAAGCCTTTAGAGACGATGCTGACACCAAAGGTTGGATCGATAAATTGGTCATGCAGGGTGTCAGCCTGACTCTGGTGGGTTACTCGTTGGGCGGTGCGCTCGCTCAATGGTACGCCACCTATTTAGTAAGCGAACGGGGCATCTCACTGAATAAGGTGGAAACCTTCAATTCAACCGGCATCAGCAAGGACTACGCCAACAGGTTCAACCGGTCCGTGAATCCGGGATGTGAGGTCATTCACCACATCGTCAACGGCGATTATATCAGTTTATTTGGCGACGCTTTTATTGCCGGAAGACCCGAAAAGACAACGAATTATTTCTATACTGTCAGTAACGCCAATCCCTGGTCCAGACATACGTGGACCATTGAAGCCCTTGGCATAAGAAAAACTGAAACCATACCAACGGAAAAATTGAACAAGGGTAGCTTCCACTTTACCGATGGAACAACTATCGCAATCGTGAGTTCGGTTTCAGCAGTTGCCTTTGGAAAATTTTTGGTCCAAAATTACGAGAGTAAGGTGTTATGGGCACTTAACGCGATTCCTTTTGTTGGGCCCGTTGTCTATCACACGGCGGTTATCGCGAAAACTACCCTGGAGACGGCTAATGTCACCTATTCCATTTCAACACGCGATGGGATGGAATCTTTACGCTCAGGGCGTAACACCACACTGAGTACATTGGTCAATATCGTCAATCTGGGCGGTGCGTTAGATATTTTTGATACGTTTTTGGGGGCGAAAACAGTGGAAGCAGGCTTGAAAGCTGCTTTTAAGGATAGCTTGGTAGGACTTGGTAAAGACGCGATTAAGCGTGTGTTTCTGTATATGCTTTACGCCGCAAACGAAGTCATTAGCAGAGCAGACATCAAAGCGTCATCCCCCAGCATCTATTACAATATCCCGGAAGGATACGTCGAAATTACCACAACTGTCACTGCCCTACAGAACGGGAAGTCGGTACAAATGGTACAACGTTACCTCGTCGAAAAGGGTACGGAAGAAACCTTCCTTAAAGGACTCAAAAGCGTTGAAAGTTTTATGCACGGCGGTTCTCAAGCGGCTCAAGCGGTACAAATCGCTCAAATGGCGTTTGCTCTTGCTCCGCTCACTTACAGTGCCTCCGCAATCAACACGCAACACGCCTATCGTTTGTACCTTGAGTTTGAAGGTGATCCCGACAAAGACCACGACGATATTACAATCACATTACCCAACGGCAGAATTCTTACGCTTGGGAACGGCCTCATGCGGAGAAATGATGAAGGACATGAATCAGGGCAGGGAGGTAACTACTTCTGGCGGCATTATTACATCATGCTGACCGAGGAAGAATTTTCGCAGTGGGAACAATGGAAAGACAATATTGAAGTCGGCGACAAAGTGTTCACTGAATTCGCCCGCCTTGATTTACCGGTCAACTTTGATTATCTCGTGATACTTGATTTCGACGAGATTCCAGGTGATGACTACACGGTCACAATCACCCTGCCTAACGGAATAATGATTACGGAAGAGAATGGTAACGTCAACATGCTGTTTAACGGGTCAGCACAAAGTAATGCCAGTTTCAGCCTGCCGCCAGAATTACAGAGCGATAAAAAGCGGGTCTATTATCTCAGCGCACCACAGGGCGACCCAATCTTCGATTGGCACTTCGGTTTGTGGAATTTTGAAGTCAAAAGTAACACGGGAACACCTATTGCTGGTGTTACCCCATCACTGCACGAATTTGACTTGGAATTACATGTGGTGTCAGGAAGTATACGCCAAAACCCTGACGGGACGATTATCGGCAACATTTCCGGCATATCGGAAGATGTGAACCCGGAAGATGTCTATGTGAGTATTTTCTTCAGTGACAATAAGGCCAGTTTCGAAAGCCCTATCTATCATAGTACGGTAACTCTTGCCGAACTTCAAAAGGGTTGGATGCCGGTGTACGCTCCTTTGGGAAAATCTGACGTTTTCTTTTACATCCAGTATGGCAATGCCGAAGATGGCCGTATCATGTCGAACATGGCTTGGTTTGATAACCCCGTTGAGATTACATTCGCCTGCCAGGTCAACCTGCGTGCTGAAACGAAAGGACAAACGACATTACTCCAGTGGAACCCTGTGAGCGGAATGTCGGGCGCACAATACGAATTGCAACGAAAAGTCGCCGGTAGTTATGCCAATTTTGAAACAATTGCTACCGTAAACGCGACCGACCAAGAGTATCGTGACCAAAGCGCGACGACGGATACGGCATACGAATACCGAGTCCAAGCCTTCGGCGAGGTTTCGGGAACCATTACCGTAACACCGACAGATGCGATCACCGTCTCTAACCTTGTGGTGTCCAATGGCGGCATGGTATCACCCAATCTGATTGTCAAGGGAAGTGCCTTTAGCATGACGACGGGAACGATCCAAAACACCGGTAATGTTGCATCTGGCAGTTACACGGTAACTTTTTATGCGCTAACGAGCGTCCCGACTTCTCAATCGCAAGTCACTTCAGGAATCAATCTCGGCTCTTTGAACATGAATGAACTTGCCGCTGGTGGATCGACGACCGCCGCGCATAACGCCCTGAGCACCGCGTTGCTTAACGCCGGAACCTCCTATTACATTGCCTGGAATATCACCGGTGGCAGCGGAGAAACCGTAACAGATAATAGCTGGGCCTATAACACAACTGCGGTGTCAGTGGTCCCGGACCAAGCTAATGTTTTTGACCTCAACGGTGACGGAATTGTGAACCGATTTGACGGAACTTTGTTTTTGCGTTACACTATGGGTTTTACAGGCGCAGACTTGACAAGAGGAATCTCCACGACTAAAAGTCCACAAGACATTATCGACCACATTCAAATGTTTTATCCTCAAAGTACCAGTAGTGCAATGATCGACGGTTACGTCAGTGCCGCCTTCGCCAGTGTTGCCTTTGCGGAGGAAGATATTATTGCTTCTGCGGAACTTGCAACTCACAGAATTTTTGCCACCTTCAATAGTATCGAAACGGAAAGTATCAATGCTTCTTCTGGGGGAACATTTCATTTTGATGTCTGGCATGAGTTACAGAACGCAGAATTGGCAAACTTGGAAGGGGGCCATTGTATCGGAATTGGAATCGAAATCACCTATGATCCAGCGTATCTGGAGTATGTCAAATATGAAGACATTCTAAGAACAGGTCTGTACGGTGGTCTACGTACTCCCAGGGAAGGAGTCATTCAAGTGGATTGGGATGAGTCTGATCCACACTTGAACTGGTTGGGTAACGTCCTAGTATCCCAGGGCACTTTTTCCGAATTTAATCTCATCAAAGCATTGGAATTCAAGGTGAAAGAGGGCATTACTGCCGACGATATTTTTATTGTAATGAAATTCACGTTTTCTCACGAGCCATACTTCGTCACTGCACCTCCACAATCAATCAAGGTCAACATCGTAGAAACACCGTTACCTTCCTTAGCCGCCCCGGTACTTAACGACCCGACCGTGAGCGAGAAAACCATTGCCGTAACATGGAATTCCGTAGACAATAACAGCGGCTACACAGTCCAATGGGCGACCGACGCGAATTTTGAAAACATCGTCCATACTCAAGAAAATGTTACAGCAACTTCTGCGGAGTATACCGGCCAGTGGAACACAACCTACTACGTCCAGGTCATGGCCAAGGGAGACGGCGAGACCTACCTGGATTCTGGATGGTCCGCCTCCGAGAGCAATCTCACTTATCCGGGAATGCCGGAGAAGTTTTCTTCGACGCAGACGGTAGACAGTATCACCCTTACTTGGGAAGCCCCGGTCGGTGGTGCGGATTCATACAAATTGGAGTTTTCGCTTAATAATGACACTTGGACAACGCTTGAAGAGGCGTGGACAGGGACAACGTATGAACACGAAAACCGCGATCCGGGAACGTATTATTACCAACTTTACGCCGTTAATGCAACCGGTGCCGGAGTACCAACATCGATTGAGGTCACAATAGGCGGACCGGTTATCGATCCATCGATTCTCACGCCTGAAGAATTTGAAGAACTTCTCGAAATGTATCCCGGTTTGAAACTTTCGGCAATGGACGATTACAACATCATTGTCATTGTCGCAACGGACCTTACCGAGCAAAAGTTAAGGGCCGAGATTTTAGAAGTGGGAAAGGTTGTAGGAAACGATTTGATTGTGGTACGTACCACCAAAGAAAATAACACCATTACGCTCGGCGGTACTGAACTGGTTCTGAATGTCAACGCCTCCCTGTATGGCAGTATCACGATTGTTTCATTTGGTGAGGAAAAGCTGACCATTGACGCCACAGATAAATCACGGGTGTTTAACATCGCCTCTGGTACAACAGTTGCTCTGGCAGGGCTGGCGATTACCAATGGTTACGCTGACGGCAACGGTGGTGGAATTCTCAACGCTGGAACGCTGACCATGATCGACTGTACAATGACGCACAGCAAAGCCCGACGCGGTGGTGGTATTGCCAGCACGGGCACCACGACACTGGTAAACACCGAGATTTCCGGCAATGAATCCTCTTCCTACGGTGGTGGTATTTACATCCAGCGAGGCACCACGACAATAATAGGTTGTGTCATTTCAAACAACGAAATGATAGCCACTCCGCTACAAGGCGGAGCGGTTTCAGGTGGAACCGGGGGCGGGATTTACAATGGGGCAACGCTGTTTTTGACGGACACCAAAATCCTAAACAACACCGCCCTCCTGTTTGCCGGAGGCGGCCTTTCCAATGAAGGAAAGGCAACTCTCGAAGGTTGCACCATCGCAGGAAACGAGGCGGAGTGGGGCGGTGGCATCAGCAACTCCAACTACGGCACCATGACAATCACCGATAGTTTCATCGAGAATAACACTGCCAATAAAGGCTATGGTGGAATCGGCAACGCCGGTAGCTTGACGTTGTACGATACCGAAGTTACGGGTAACACTGCCCAAAAACTCGGCGGAGGCATTGGGAATAACACCGGTAAAGTATCGCTTACTGGAAATACGAGTTTCTCAGGCAATACCTCCCATGACGATCCCAGCAACAATGATTATTGGACCAACCGTCCATTTGCAGATACTCGGTTTAATACCCTTGTTGCCCCTGTCGGTTTAAGTTTTACTCCGATAGCTCCGACCTACGAAATCTCCACCCCGGACACTGGAGAGTTGTTTGCCAAGACACTGACATACTGGGAATTCCTGGCGACGGCAATCTCCTCCAGTCCGATCAAAGATTGGGAAATCGACTGGGGCGATGGCTCTGAACCAACACAAGTCCTCGGCGGCCCCAGAAGCCGGGTTTCGGTGACGCATTACTTCCGTGAAGCGGGAACATACTCGGTGACGATCAAGACCACCGATTTTGACGGAGTGGTTAATACCATCACAATCGGCACTTACACCGTCAAGGAAAATGTTGTGGAACCACTCGCT
>Ga0209737_10002945_pt1 | contig 11870 bp, 10 predicted proteins | sample TergutCu122P3_FD_187284 | JGI IMG/M metagenome (GOLD analysis project Ga0209737, IMG submission 187284) | Cubitermes ugandensis P3 segment gut microbial communities from Kakamega Forest, Kenya - Cu122 P3 (SPAdes) (version 2) | ecosystem: Host-associated > Arthropoda: Insects > Digestive system... | reverse complement strand
GGGAATACTGCGGACGGCTTTCCGCGGGATTACATTGCACGAAACCGATAATACATCAAAAAGCAGCAACGCAATGGCTCACGCCAATCTGCTTTTTAATGGATGGAAGGATGCGAACGGGGTTATACGCTCTACCTCATGGCATTATTGCGTGGACAGCGGCGGGGCGACCCGTTCTGTCCCTGAAGCTGAGGTTGCATGGTGTCAGGGCGACGGCAGGGGTGACGGCAACATGAAAACGATTTCAATAGAAATTTGCGTAAACAGTGACGGCGATTTTAATATAGCACGCAAAAACGCATGTATCCTCGGTGCCGATATTTTATTTAGAAACGGAATAAAAAACATAAACGGTTATGTATGGCAGCATAACAGCTGGTCAGGAAAAAACTGCCCCCGCAACATCAGGGCAAAAGGGCTATGGAACGAAATGCTCCTGATAATACAGGCAGAGCTCAACGCAAAATGGACAGCGAAATCCACATCCCCCGCACCTGCTCCGTCTCCCCCCGTTCAACCGAAGCCTTTTCCTGTAACAACTCCGTCATCCGTTGCAAATACAACGGAAATAAAAATAAACGATAAAATCACAATCAAACCGGGAGCAATATACGGCGGTCTTTCAAACGCGAGAGGCAAAAAAGTCCCGTCACAATATACAGGAAAACGATATACCGTGATAAAATCAGCAATACACAAAAACACACCGGAAGCACTGATAAAAGAATTAAATTCCTGGATAGCACTTGCGTATTTAATAAAACAATAGAAAGGAAAACAAAAAATGCAAAAGACATTACAATTAAAATTAGCCCTCACCGCTTCGCTGTCAGGCATAATGGTATATCTGAACGCATTGATCGTTCCGATCGCAGTATTATTCTGCGTTATGATAGCGGACTACATCACAGGAATGGCCGCTGCGTGGCACAAAGGAAATATAAATTCACGGAAAGGCATGTCGGGAATTATCAGAAAACTCGGCTATTTCATGCTTATCTGCGTCGGAATCGGCTGCGATTACATCCTGCTGTCAAGTATGGAAAAATTGGGATATAACACACATGACATCTTCACAATCTCGATATTAATAACCGTCTGGCTTATAATAAACGAATTAATAAGCATATTGGAAAACTTGGCAAAAATAGACGTCCCGATTCCCGAATTTTTAACGAAATTAATAAATAAATTGAAAATCTCGGTTGATAAACGGAATTAAAACAATATTCTTAACTAAAAAACATATAAAACACTTGTCTTGATTGATTTTTAGTGGTATAATGTATTAATTATTATTAATCAAAATAAGGGAGAATTAGCGTGAAAAATAATAAAGAAAAGAAAGGACTTAACGCGTACACCATGCACACATTGTTTAATGGCTATTTGTGCGTGTTAGGGCATGGTGTTTTATATGTCAAGCGTTAAATTTATGTCGGGGGAAAATATTCCTCTTGAAATGCACAAGGTCAGAATGGTGCAGAAGGTGAATCTTTTGCCTGTTGAAAGTAGGCTTCAATGTATAAACGAAGCGGGGTATAACACGTTTCTTTTGAAAAACCGCGACGTTTTTTTGGACATGCTTACGGACAGCGGCGTCAATGCGATGAGCCAGAACCAGTATGCTGCGATGATGCAGGCAGACGACAGCTATGCAGGGTCGGAAACCTTCTATCGTCTGGAGGAGGTCTTGCAAGACATCTTCGGAATGGAGCATTTCCTCCCCGCCCATCAGGGACGCGCGTGTGAGAATATAATCGCACAGACCCTTGTCACGCCGGGTACGGTTGCTGTTATGAACTATCATTTCACAACAACCAAGGCGCATATAACGCTGAACGGCGGCTCTATTGAGGAAATTATAGGCGACGAAGGCTTTAAAATCACAAGCGACGCACCCTTTAAGGGCGATATTGATATAAACAAGCTGAACGATTGTATAAGCCGTTTCGGCAGCGAAAAAATCGCGTTTGTTCGGATAGAAGCGGGAACGAATTTGGTCGGCGGACAGCCTGTTTCCATGCAGAATATGCGCGATGTCTCAAAAATCTGCCGTGAAAATAAAATAACACTTGTCTATGATGCGAGTTTACTTTCCGATAACCTGTATTTCATAAAAATCCGCGACGAAAAATATAAAGACATTCCGATTATCGACATAACGCGTGAAATTGCGTCCTATATGGACATCGTCTATTTTTCCGCCAGAAAATTAGGCTCTGCCCGCGGCGGCGGCATTCTTGTGTCCGACCGTGATCTGTTTTTGAAAATGCGTGAGCTTGTGCCGCTTTATGAAGGCTTTCTTACATACGGCGGTATGTCTGTGCGGGAAATGGAAGCCCTTGCCGTCGGTCTGCGTGAGGCAATGGATATAGATGTTATAAGCCAGACCCCGATTATAGTCGAAGCGATGTGCAACGAAATGCTGTCGAAAAACATTCCCGTCGTAACCCCGCCCGGCGGTCTCGGCTGCCACGTTGACGCAATGGAATTCTGCTCCCACATCCCGCAAACGGAGTACAGAGCAGGCGCATTGGCGGCAGCAATATTCATAGCAAGCGGAATCAGGTGCATGGAACGCGGAACCATTTCCGAGCAACGAAACGAGGACGGATCAGAACGCCTGGCAGAAATGGAATTGGCAAGACTCGCCGTCCCCCGCCGCGTATTCACCCTCTCCCACGTCAAATACACCGCCGACAGAATAAACTGGCTGTACCAGAACCGCGAATTAATAGGCGGCTTGGAATTCGAAGAAGAACCAAAAATGCTCCGCTTCTTCTTCGGCAGACTGAAACCAATCGGCAACTGGCCGGAAAAATTGGCGAAGAAGTTCAGGGAGGATTTTGGGGATAGTTTGTAATATTTTTGTTAATACATTTTAAAGAGGTTACCGCACATTTATATGTTGTGGTAATCCTTTTTTATTTTCTCACAGAGGCACAGAGTTCACAGAGGAATAACAAAAATTCTTCTCTGTGCGCTCTGTGCCTCTGTGAGGGATATAATATACTGTAATTTTTAACAAAGCATGATTTTTATTTTTTTGCTTCTGCTTCAGCGTTATATAATATATCACTTGCACTAATTTCCATTGCATCGGCCAGTTTATATAATAAATTTAACGTAGGACTTCGCAGTCCCAGTTCGATTTTGCTTAAATGACTTCTGTCAATATTCGCAAGCCCAGACAATACTTCCTGCGACATTTTTTTATCTTCACGGATTTGTTTTATAATCTTTCCTATAATTTTATTATCAATCATCACATTTCCCTCTTGACATACATTATAAAGGGATATATAATATTAATTGAGGTGTATTGTCCTCAATAAATAAAAAGAACAAAAAAGTTTTAGAGGGAGCATAACAATTAAATCACTACATATTACAAAGGCTATGAAAAAAATTCTTTCTGACGATGATCTTTCGAATAGATATAAAAACTTAAAAAAATATTACCTTAGTCTTCCATATAATATAAAGAAAGTTAAAATATCAGAAAAAATATATAAACTTTACGCTGTATTTTTTTATTTCATTTCATTTTTAAAAAGAGTACGAGTTATAGGAAAAGATAAAGTACCAAATGAGAACGGAATAATATTTGTTTGCAATCATATAGGTTCGCTTGACCAATTTTATATACCAAGATTACTTGGATTAAGACCGCTCCATTATCTTGTTAAAGAAAAAGTGAAATCATGGTTTATACGATGGAATTTAATATATAAATCATCAGGTGTTATTATTGTCAACCAAGAAAGCATAGAAAGCTGGTTAAATGCAAAATATGAAATAATAAAACTATTACTACACAAAAAAGATGTATTTATTTTTCCTGAGGGAACACGCAGAGGAGAAAATAATATCGGTGAATTTAGCACAGGCGTTGCTCAAATAGCACAAGAAGCAGAAGCAAAAATTTTTACATTAGCAATAAAAAACAGCCATAAATTTTTTTCTAAAAAACCCATTGTGTGTGCAGGAAGTTTAATTGAAATTTCCCAAAGAGAGGACTTAAAAGAAGCAACCGAAAAGATAAAATCAGAAGTATTGAAAGCATATAAAAATATAGCAGAAAGTGAATTGAAATGAACATAGGCATTGATGTAGATGGCGTTTTAACAGATATTCAAGAATTTAATAATAAACATGCTCCGCCATTTTTCAAACGCAAATTCAAGCATGATGTTGTTGACAAATCACAATATGATGTTCGTGATATGTTCGCTTGTTCTGATAATGAATATAGAGCATATTGGAAGCGATATTTATTTTGGTATGTTATTTTTGAACCAGCACGAAAAGAAATAAAATATTTTATTCGCAATTTGCGTTCCGATGGTCATAAAATATATATTATTTCTAAACGTGTTTTTACTTCTCAAAATAATAATATGGGAAGATTAATGCGTTTTTTAATGAAAAATTGGTTATGGCGAAATAAAATTAAATATGACAAAGTTGTTTTCTGTGATAACGATATATCAGACAGTAAAAAATCCGCTTGTTTTGAAAATGAAATTGATGTAATGATTGATGATGAATCTGTCAATATCAATGCTATCGCAACAATAACAAAAGCAATTTGTTTTGATGCATCTTATAACCAAAATTGTGAGGGTGAAAATATTTTTCGCTCAAAGAATTTTGATGAAATATATAAGACAATTATTGACTTTCAATAATAAAAACGAAAAAATTCCCCGCCCAATATGGACGGGGAACTTCTTTTAACAACTACTTCGCATAATCAATAAACCGATTTTCCCGTATAACATTAACCTTAATCTGACCGGGATATTCTAAATCTGCTTCTATTCGTTTTACTATATCGCGGGCGACTAATACCATCTTGTCGTCTGACACTACGTCTGGTCTTACTATAATTCTTATCTCACGACCTGCCTGTACTGCGAAGGAACGTTCTACGCCGTTGAAGGAGTTTGCTATTTCTTCGAGTTTTTCGAGGCGTTTTATGTAGTTTTCCAAGTTTTCGCGTCTTGCTCCCGGTCTTGCTGCTGATATGGCGTCTGCCGCCTGGACTAAGCAGGCTATAACCGTTTTCGCTTCGACATCGCCGTGGTGCGCGTGGATTGCGTGAATGACTGCGTCATTTTCCTTATACCTCTTCGCCGCGTCGACACCTAACTGGATATGGCTTCCTTCCATTTCATGGTCAAGGGCTTTGCCTATATCGTGAAGCAGTCCTGCGCGTTTTGCTAATTCTACGTTTTCGCCCAACTCCGCCGCCATCAGACCTGTCAGATACGCAACCTCCAAAGAGTGGTTAAGCACATTCTGCCCAAAGCTGGTTCTGTAGTGCAGCTTTCCGAGCAGCTTTACGATTTCCGGATGAACGCCGTGGACACCTACGTCTAATATCGCGCGCTCGCCTTCAGATTTTATAACAGCGTCAACCTCCCTGCGTGTCTTTTCGACCATTTCTTCAATACGCGTGGGGTGTATTCTTCCGTCAAGTATGAGTTTTTCAAGAGTAAGTCTTGCCACCTCGCGGCGTATGGGGTCAAAGCTTGAAAGTGTAATCGCTTCCGGTGTGTCGTCGATTATGAGGTCAACGCCTGTGTGCTGTTCAAGCGCGCTGATGTTGCGTCCTTCCCTGCCTATAATACGCCCCTTCATTTCATCGCTTGGCAGCGGTACTACAGAAACGGTCGATTCGCTGCTGTGGTCGGCGGCGCATCTCTGAATAGCCTGTGAAATCATTTCCCTTGCTATCTTGTCACTTTCGTCACGGAGCTTCTGCTCGTAATCAAGCACCTTAACTGCCTTGTCGTGAATGAGGTCGTTTTCTAAGTCTTTTAATAATTCTTCCTTTGCCTGTTCCGCAGTCAGACCCGAGATTTTTTTAAGCATGTCGCGCTGTGCTAATTTAATTTCCTCCGCTTCTGCGATTCTTGCGTCTAAATCCTTGCTTCGCTCTGCTAATCTCTCTTCCTTAAGCTCATAATTTTCGATTTTTTTGTCAAGGTTCTCTTCCTTCTGTGTCAGACGGCGTTCCTGCCGTTGTATTTCGCCGCGGCGTTCCCGCAGCTCCCTGTCTGATTCTGTTCTTAAAAGATGAATCTCATCCTTTGCTTCTAATATCGCTTCCTTCTTTTTCGCTTCCGCGTTTTTCATTGCCTCGTTATAAAGGCGTTTCGCTTCATCCTCAGCCGAGCCTATCATAGCCTCCGCTTTCTTTTTCCTGTGCGAGGTCCCGTAGAAGAAACCGATTGCGATTCCCAACACTGCGGCAGCCGCAGCAATCGCAACAGTGATTTCCATTGCCATTTTTATATTCTCCTTTATATATTTAACGCATTTATTATTTGATGTTGTAAGAAATATTATAAAAACGGGCTGCGCATTTACCCATTATCTCTGATATTTTATAACATTTATGTGATTATGTCAAGCAAAAAATGAATAAAATCAAAAAAATATTTCTTGACATAGCATACAGTTTGTTATATAATTGCAAGGTATGAAGTATAATGCAATCATTGCTTATATAATTTTCGTTTATCAATGCTTGCTAAAGGGTTAATTTACACCCAATTATATATACTAATTTAAAGTAAGGACAGGTGATTACAGATGCTGAGAACATATCAGCCCAAAAAGCGTCAGCGTAAAAAGGAACACGGATTTCGGAAACGCATGGCTGATAGAAACGGACGTAAGGTTTTATCAAGACGCAGAGCAAAGGGCCGCAAAAGATTATCATATTAAAGGTTAAAGGCAACCTCTAAATGAACAAGGCAGAAACTCTCAACAAAAACGGCGATTTCCGCCGAATTTACAAAAAGGGAAAGCAGACGGTTTTTCCCGCATTGGTTGTATATATCTGTAAAAACAGATACGGAAACCTGCGGTATGGCATTACCGCAACAAAAAAAATCGGCGGCGCGGTACAGAGAAACCGCTGCAGAAGGGTAATCCGTGAAGCGTTTCTTGATTTATTGCGCGAAACCGATAAACACATTGCCGCGGATATAGTGTTTGTCGCAAGGGGGAGAACCCTTTACACTAAAAGCACGCAGATAAAGCCGCTTATTAAAAAGGTATTTATACAAAACGGAATATTATAAAAAAGTATGGCTAAAAAACTATTGATTAAACTGATCAGATTCTACAGACGGAAAATTTCGCCGTCGACAAAACCCTCGTGCAGATTCATGCCAACGTGCAGCGAATACGCACTTGAAGCAGTCGAAACCCACGGAGCGGCAAAAGGGTCTTATTTCGCAATTAAAAGGATTTTAAAATGCCATCCTTTCCACAAAGGCGGAATCGACAATGTGCCGCCTAAAAACAATAAAAACCAAAATGCGATCAAATTAAAAGGACAAAAATTATAAATGGATACTATTTTTTCTCCCGTAACATTTATTTTACGACCATTTCTCCAATTATGCTATGATATAACGCAAAATTATGCCCTTGCGATAATAGTTTTTACCGTTATATTAAATTCGGTATTATTCCCGTTGTCAATCAAACAGCAAAAATCAATGGCGCAGCAGACAAAGTTGAAACCAAAATTAGACGCACTTAAAGAAAAATACGGCAAGGACAGAATGAAAATCCAGCAGGAAACACAGGCTCTCTATCAAAAAGAGGGTGTGTCAATGTCTGCCGGATGTCTTGCCGTGCTTCCGCGGCTTTTAATCCTTATGGGGGTTATGATTATAATCCGTGAACTTGTACAGGAGCTGCAGGATGACAAAATATCAAACAGCGCGTTTTATTTTTTAGGTATCGACTTATCGTACGAACCGAAATTTGACACCAATATAATGAGCGGCCAATTCTTTGAAAATTGGGTAATGCCCTTATTTTCGTTCGGCGGTGCTTTTGTTTCATCCTTGGTTTCAATGAAGCAGCAGAAAAAAACGCAGGCACAGTCAATGGGCGGCGGCGGAACCACCATGATGCTTCTGATGCCCCTGATGTCACTGTTTTTTGCGTTTTCTTTCGTAAATGCGTTGAGTTTTTATTGGGGAATATCGTCAATAGTCGGTATGGTTATCCAGATAATAGTAATGCACTATTATTCGCCTGAAATAATCGCAGCAAAGGAAAGCATGGAAATAATCAAGGAACGGCGGCAAAAAGAAGAAAAAATAAAAATCAGAGCCTGAATACTGTTATAATTATAAAATAACACAGTAAAAAAATAGGCAATAACGGGATGGATTTCCCATTGAAAGGAAGAGTAATTTTATAATGATAAAAGAAGCAATAGCGACGGGAGCGACCGTCGAGGAGGCAAAGGAAGCGGCACTTTCCGAGCTCGGAGCGAAAATCACTGATGATGTGGATTTTGAGGTTATAGATTTCCCGGAAAAGAAAACATTGGGATTGTTTGGCGGAAAGCCTGCAAAAGTCCGTGCTTATATGGAGGCCCCCGGTGCTCAGAGCAAAACTTTTGCAAAAACAAAAAAAGCAAAGCCCTTGAAAGAAGCAGTTCAGAAAACAGAAATAAAAACAGAAACAAAAGCAAAGCAAAAAGAACCGTTACAGCAGGCTGACATGAGTAGTGAAACGGTGCAGAAGGCGCAGAAATATCTCACAGATATTTTAACGCTTATGGACATTGAAAATATTAAAATAGAAGCCTTCCAAGTCGAAAACGGCGTTCAATTCAATATAGAAGCTGATAATTTAGGGATTATAATCGGAAGAAGGGGCGACACGATCGACGCTATACAGCACCTTGTTTCCCTTTCCACAAACAAGAAAAACGAATATATGCGTATCTGCCTTAATCCCGGCGGCTATCGCGAAAAGCGTGAGGCTACGCTTATTGACATGGCATCAAGGGCTGCAAATAATGTATTTAAAACAAGACGCAACAACATCCTCGATCCGATGAACGCATACGAAAGAAGAATAGTACACAATGCTGTACAGGAAATTGATGGCGTAAACAGCTGGTCAATAGGCGAAGGCGACAGCAGGCGCGTGTGTATAGGATTTCCGAAAAGCGGCGGTAATAATTTTTCCGCCGGCACACAAAACAGAGGCCCCCGAATCCCGGATTATACAAAAAGAGAAACCGAAAAAGAAAATAAAACAGAACCGCAACCTGCCGAAGAAAAAAAATCAGACAGCGAAGGCACATCATTGTACGGGCGTATTAAATAAAGCACAAATTACAAATTACAATGCACAAATAAAAAAATCGAAAATGCAGTAAAACCAATTTGTAGGGCGGGGGCTTGCTCCCGCCGTTTTTGATATATTTTCATTTTTAATAATACTAAACAGGAAATAAACTATGCAAAACAAGACAATTGCGGCAATATCAACCGCACCTATGCCCGGGGGTATAGGAATTATACGCATTTCCGGAAGTAAAAGCAAAATGATCGCGGCGAAGGTTTTTAAACCTATAAACAACCGCGATATTAAAAAAATGCAGGGATATACCGCTTGCTTCGGTCATGTTTTTTATGAAAATGAAAGATTAGACGAAGCGGTCGCGCTTGTTTTTAATTCTCCCCATTCATACACGGGAGAGGATGTAGTGGAATTATCTGTCCACGGCGGCGTTTTTGTGCTGAACAAGCTGCTCAGAGCTGTTATATCAGCGGGCGCAACCCCCGCAGGTAAAGGCGAATTTACAAAACGTGCTTTTATAAACGGTAAAATAAGCCTCGATCAGGCAGAAGCGGTTATGGATATAATTTCCGCAACAGGCGAACAGGCACTGCGTTCCGCCAATGCCGCGAAAAGCGGTGCTCTTTATAAAAAAATAGCCATAGTAAAGGAAATATTAACATCAGCCGCCGCTTCACTGACAGCATATATCGACTTCGCGGACGAAGGATTGTCAGAATTTGACAGCGATATAATAACCACTGCTTTTTTAGAATCAAAAGCTCATATAAATGAATTGATAAACAACTATGACAAAGGAAAAATTATAAAAAACGGTATTCGCACCGCAATTATAGGAAAGCCGAATGTCGGGAAGTCATCGCTTATGAACGCACTGACGCGATACGACCGTTCTATTGTAACAGAGCAGGCAGGAACAACCCGAGATATTATTGAAGAAACTATTTCCGTCGGCGGTATTACCATAAGGCTTTTTGACACTGCGGGAATCCGTGAAGCAAGTGACAGTATAGAAAAAATCGGTATAGAACGCGCGGAAGAAAACCTTTCGAATGCAGATATTGTATTAGCGATTTTTGACGGTTCTGAAAAGCCATCAGGCGAGGACAGGCAAATAATCGAGCTTATAAAAAACAAAAAATCAATCATTATATTAAACAAAACCGATTTAAAAGAAAAGAACAGGAAAGATTGGCACAATTTAGTCGGTGAAGGAATAAGTATTTCTGCAAAAACAGGTGCCGGAATAGATAAATTAGAAAATGAAATAGAAAGCATTATCGGAACAGAAGCCTTTGACCCGTCATCAGCGCATATATCAAACGAACGGCAGCTTAACTGCATGAAACGGGCGAAAGAATTGATTATCACAGCAGAAAGCGAATATAAAAACGGACAGACACTTGATGCAATTTCGATGCTTACAGAAGAAACAATCTGTGTATTATGCGAATTAACGGGCGAAAATGTCAGTGAAAAGATTATAAATGAAGTTTTTGAAAAATTTTGTATAGGCAAATAGTAAAAGGTATAGATTTATTTTGAACAATTATTTTGCGGGAGATATTGATATAGCTGTAATAGGAGCGGGTCACGCGGGTGTGGAAGCGGCTCTTGCTTCATCTCGTCTTGGCGCGAAAACCGTTATTTTTACGATCCAGCTTGACAGTATCGCAAATCTGCCGTGCAATCCGTCGATTGGCGGAACGGCGAAGGGACATCTTGTCCGTGAAATCGACGCTCTCGGCGGCGAAATGGGCAGAGCGGCGGACGCAACATATATCCAGAACCGTATGCTCAACCGCGGAAAAGGACCTGCGGTTTATTCCCTCCGCGCCCAGATTGACAGAAAAGAATATATGGCATATATGAAACGAATTTTGGAAAAACAAAGAAACCTTACAATAAAGCAGGCGGAAATAACGGATATAGAAAAAAAAGACGATATATGGGTTGTTACATCAGGGTTAGGTGCTGTATATCATGCAAAAGCGGTTATAATCGCAACAGGCACATACCTCGGCGGCAAAATTTTTGTCGGGGATGTGTCGTATGAAAGCGGACCCGACGGATTGGCGGCGGCAACCAAGCTTTCATACTCACTTTCAAAAAAAGGACTTTCGCTCCGCCGTTTTAAGACAGGCACCCCCGCTCGCGTCCACCGCAACAGCGTTAATTTTGCAAAATTGGAAGAACAGCCGGGCGACCTAAAAATCACACCTTTTTCGCTTTTAACAGAAAATCCAATGCAAAACCGTGCGATTTGTCATATTACATGGACGAATGAGCGGACAAAAAAAATAATAAAAGATAACATACACACTTCACCGATGTACAGCGGCAGAATTGAAGGAATCGGAACGCGCTATTGTCCCAGCATTGAGGATAAAATCATGCGGTTTCCTGACAAGGAGCGGCATCAGGTGTTTATAGAACCCTGCGGACTTGACACGGCGGAGCTGTATTTACAAGGCGTTTCTTCATCCCTGCCTGAAAGCGTGCAGATGCAAATGTACAGAACGATAAAAGGACTTGAAAATGCCGAAATAATGCGGACAGCATATGCAATTGAATATGACTGCATAGACCCCCTCTCCCTTACACCAACACTTGAAATAATGGGACACGAAGGTTTATACGGTGCCGGTCAATTCAACGGCTCATCAGGCTATGAGGAGGCTGCGGCACAAGGTCTTGTGGCTGGGATCAACGCCGCACGCAAGATACAGGGAAAA
>Ga0209737_10002944_pt1 | contig 11871 bp, 6 predicted proteins | sample TergutCu122P3_FD_187284 | JGI IMG/M metagenome (GOLD analysis project Ga0209737, IMG submission 187284) | Cubitermes ugandensis P3 segment gut microbial communities from Kakamega Forest, Kenya - Cu122 P3 (SPAdes) (version 2) | ecosystem: Host-associated > Arthropoda: Insects > Digestive system >... | reverse complement strand
CCGCTTTGAGTTATAGACGAATGTGTGTGTGTGTGTGTGTGTGTGTGTGAGTGAGTATAGATGGTGGGTGGGTGGCTGTACTGGGCCGTCTAATGCAGATATAGTTGCAGTGGTCAAATTATTGTGGATATGATTAAGGGGAAACCCGAAGATCGATTATCGTATTCACAAGAATTTAGCCGTGTGTCCTTCCTTGAGCTATATGAATCCAGTCCACGACCCTAAACTTCTTCGTTAGCATCCATTTTAATATAATCCTCCCATTTACTTGTAGGTCTGTCAAATAGTCTCTGTCCTTCAGATTTACAAAGCAAAACCATGTATAAATTTTTGGTCTCCCGCATGAGTGCGGTTCCTCAACTCGTGCTATCAGACAAAAAGTAAGAGGCTCTCGCCACGCTGAATATAACAGTCTGCTTCGATTCTAATGCGCAAGGGGATCCAGCGAAGGTAACAACATTAATCAAACTACAGCTAATTTCTTGGTTCTACGTACTGAGGATATTCGAACATATCAACATTCCTGAAGTACCTGACACGTCACATCTGCCCAAGGCGTTGAAGACTGTATCGTCTGTCGAAGGCTAGAAGAGGCTTAAAGCTTGCGTTAATCCTTTGAAGACTAAATCTGATCCAGAATGGGATAACATCTTAAAGGGAAATCAGTATACTTACATTAGAAAGATTAATCAGTCAATTTTATTAAAGAAAGAGCTGTTTATTGCAAGAATCTTACGGATCACATAAATATAGGTGTGGTGAAAAAAATACAAAATTTTAGTATTAAACTTCGCGGTACATATAATTATCTCTAGGCAATAACTCTTGAAATGCACTTGGTTACTTTGTGTGATGGCAGTACCAGTTTCAGCATTCAGAATATCTGCATCCTGCCCACAGATTTTATTGCAGCGACTTCTATGGACCTCTGAACAAGGAGCTATTGTTTCCCCATACATCTTTGTAAAACATTAGCAGACTGATTTAACTGAGATCGATTGTATTGATTGCGCGGTACGAAGTTACTCTATTGTAATCACATTTAATTCTTATCTGGAAATGGTTAAGAGTTTAAGGAAGTCAGGCTGAAGGGGAAGGTTGGGTGAGTCTCGATATTTCAAATGCACCGAAGAAAAATACCGTGGTATTGTTAGATTACTGGAGGAAAATGATAAAGCACTTGGTTACGGTGCGTTAAGATTCTATATCGAAAATTTTCTACTCACCCATTCGTGATGAATATAGCCCCAGAATATCTCGGATTCCCAACGGAATATTGTGTGAAGAGTGAATGTGAAAGTGAAGTACAAGTAAGAAATCTCACTTACAATGCAAAAATGATAAAAAATCGAAATAATGTTGTAACGAAAATAGAGTAACCTTTAATTAAGTATGGACGTTAAATGAAGAGAATCTTTATGATTTACGTTTTCGTGTATTATTAAGGTCGTGGTCGTTAGTCGTCATTAGGACTGAGTGAAAGTATACTTTATCACCAGTTATCTTGGCTTGGAACTTCGGGAGAAACCGTAAGGGAAGTTGAAGATTAGCACAAAATATAGGAGAGATTTCAATGGTATGTTCTTTACTGAAGTGGCTCAAGATAGATTCCATTGTCGGGCTTCTGTAGTAACGATGTTGACCCTTCCGATTGTACTACCAGAGTCAGTTAAAATGTCAGGTCTTGGTTGTTTCCGACTGCGTCACGCTGCGGTAGTGTGCTCAGCGCGACGTTGCTAGCCAGAGGTGCACCTGAATTAAGGATAGAGAAACGCTGATGCTGTGGACGATTTTCACGACAAAGTGAAAATATCTGTAAACTGCATACGCATGTTCTTACACAGAATTAAATTTTTATCGGTAAAGAAACCATGATTTTTACATACATACCCAATACCTAATATACACGCGTGTACATACTCGTACATACGTATTTGTATATTTGTATGCAGTACTTACGCACATATATAGGTACATAAACACATACGTGTACATATGTATGTATGTATGTACTTTACATACGCCCATGTGCAAGTACTGCAATTTTCAGTAAAAAGCATTGTTAATAAACGATTTTATTGACATTATTGCTTCGCACCTACGCGTGTACAGTCAGGGGCCCTATTGATTGCAGCTGAATTAATCTTACACTAGTACAGTCAAAATAGTTTTTCTGAAGAAATAATTATTACTGATCATGGTGATGAAAGCATGATGCCTATCAACATTGTAGTGGTCTTTTAAGGGCCCCATACACTCTAAGTTAAACTGTGCAGTTTAACTACGTAAATAAACTGCACGAAAAACTGAACTGAATATGTGTGGGTTTCCCTGAGTGAACTGCGCAGTTCTCTGTGTGAAAGACGACTGGAAAGGACAGTTCTGAGGCCTGCGTTATTGCCTGTCAAAACTGCGCAGTTTACTCAGTTTTTCGATCAAATATGACTTCACACAGTAAACTCGCTCAGTTTAACTGAGGGTGCACAGGTAATTTAGTGTCTGTGGCATAGGCTGGCATCTCGGAGCTCTGTATCAGATACCTTTGGCCGGTCCGTGTGGAGAAGCAGCGTATTCATATAGACGAGTATCTACGTCACTGATAATTTTTATGCTTACAAAACGATTTTCCCTGAAATAAGTGAAGACAACGTGCAGGAACGTAAGGACTTTAAGCAAGAGAAGAAGAAAGCAAATAACAATTAAAAGAATATTTGAACAACTGAGACCGAAATGACATCAGATGTGCTAAAGATGGAGGTTGGTATTGTTGACGAAATGGTTAGCCCCGAGACTTTGAAGGGCTGCTGAATTCACCTTCATGATGTTGTACGGAACCACAGAATATGGTAAGGACAGACGTCCCGTAGCTGAGATCTGAAATGGCGGCATGCCGATTGGATGCCCATCTGAGCTAATCTTCTGTCTCGAGATAGACACTACGAGTTGTTGTACAGAGGTACCCATAACTTTCTATGAAGACACAGCACTCTTTGTTTAACCCCGGTGCTAAAAGCGGGTGGGTGTTTAACGCTAGTACGCATTGAATAGAGGGATGGGTTAGCCGCAGGGCAGGTCTCAATGGCTGCAAAGTATCTCGTCCTCACCGGAAATCAATTCCCGGGCTGTGAAGCCCGTATCGAGTCGCTATATGGACTGCCGTATCACGACTCAAAAGCCCAAATGCGAATAAATGACACGTAGAAACCATAAAATATGTAATCAGGAAACATTACAGGTATCTTATTAAACATTAAATACTGTACTTACTAATGCTTGACTCTATGTTTATGTGTGTGTGTGTGTGTGTGTGTGTGTGTGTGTGTGTGTGTGTGTGTGTGTGTGTGTGTGTGTCAGGAAAGAGAAAACAAGGACGTGATATAGTATGGATATCGATTCCCACTTGGATATAACAGAGGTAGTCATTTGTTTACTTCTTTGAATTACCGACCCTGAATTGGGTGAGGAACACCGAGTACTGGTATTTGTCAGTGTGAGTCTTTCGTGACATGTCAGATGCGTTTTATTTCCTCTCTCACACATGTAATGTAGGTATGTTTGTCTGTCTCCCGCACAGTGGTGTTCTGCAGTCGAGCCGGGACCGTCTTGTCCCTAACAGGTTTCTTGAAAACTTCTAAGTCGTGTTTTCAGATTCCGCTTACAGGGCAGCAGTGTTGTACATTGTTGGTGATATGGGTGATTGTACACATAATTGCAATTAGGTAGGATTGCGAATTAAAATGAAGGTATCCTTGGATCGCCGGAGTATTAAGATCGTTTTTTCTATTCTCCTTCCAGACATGGTGGCTGGTTATCCTCTGTTTATGTGCCATTACGGACATGGCTATAAACAGATCTGCCACACAAGAAATCGTAAGGAATTTGTACTAGATTAAATGAAGCAGAAAATACTATGTGATCTAAGGCTTTAGTCACGATGAAATTGATGTTGTAGCTCTTTTGGTTTTATGACGCGGCGCAATATTGCAGGAATGATACGACGTTTTGGGATATAAATTCGACACAATCCCGAAACGTTGTAACATTCCTACAGTATGAGGACGGGGTCGAAAAGATATCCCGAAACATTGTATTATTGCTACTGTATGAGGATGGGATAGGAAAGATATCACGAAAGTCACATAATTCCTACAATACTACGGTGCGCCATAACCCAAAGAGCTACAATATTAGAAAGCACACTATAATTAACCTTGTAAAAGAGAGGATGGACTGGAGAGAAACAGATATTTTTTTATCAGCAAGACGTGATGGGTATTTGACTTGTTCGATGATGACAAACTTATCCTATGCAGACAAATCCCGAAGTTCTTTGGTTTTAAAATAGAAAGGCGCTAGGCAACGTGAACTTCGGTATCCCCTTACAGAATCACTTTAGATTATTTTACAATTTCTCGTCTTCGAATATTTTTATGTTTAGAAACGTTTTTACTCTTGCATATTAAACAATGCAGCATGATAGTTACACTTCTAAGAATTTCGCCGTAAGTACTCACTGTGTCGAAATGAGGGCGTAGCGTCCTAGACATAATTACTGGCACATTCACATCGGTATGCATTGCGCAGGGTTTGAAACTGCGCTTGTGGTTCACTTGTTCCTCGTTCTGGCACAAGGAAGCTCTGTAAAGTAAACGTCATACTCACATAGCAACAGTGGTCATGCTTCTTATTGGTTCATTCTCCCGCAATCTCTCCGGCCCACGCTCTGTTCATTATGCTCTGTATTGTGGCTCGCACCTCGAACTACATGCATACCCCTTCTTATTACCATACTGCCCCAACCTTAAGGGAAAGCAGTAGGCTTAGGAGATTACCTTGCTGTCTGCACGTGTCTGTTCATACTCGTTATCATTAAAATGTCACCAACCAGGCACAGATAGAAGATAAATTCTTTTAGGTTTGTCGGCGTCTAAGCAGAGTCCATTCTGACAGTATGGTAGACGAATAGAGAATAGACGTGTTCATCGGACAAAGGTGCAAAATAAGATAAATCATTGTCCATTCGTTCATACTTTGTTGTCCTACACAGTTCACATCAAATAAGCGATTACAGGGACCTGAACCATATTCTGATCGAAGATATCTACGAAAAGATGTTGACATGCAGTAACACAACACAACGCACAAACTGCAATGGAATACTTCAATATAGAAGCTAATTCCAGTAATTTAACTTTTAATCTGAATTGTTAACTGAGCAGTTATATTTTTATATTTCTATTACGCTGTTCGTAGTTTTTAAATTATATGTGTACGGGCCGGCTTTGCCCCTGGCAATATCCCGGTCCGTCACCTCTAATGTAGGGAGGGTGACAAGTACAAGACCCCTGACGTTCGTTGGTAGCTGTGACCGTCTAAGGCTGCGTGGTAGTGGGAGTTTAGGTCGGTATAGTTTAGTAAGCTGCCACCATAATATTATTAAAATTTAGGGGAGAAGATTGGAAGTCTCTTATGGTATTTATTAGAGGTAATGCATTTCCAGTAACGTACGTCGCTTGCTAGTGTGAGAATCGCCAGTCAGCGATTCTGAAAATAGCTATCACTGGGGAAGCCGCGAGAGGGGTAGGGTTTTCACACATGAATACACCAAACTAAACAGTTAGTAACCTCTCTCTATTCTACCAATCTAGCAAGTAATAAAATCAAATAAGGTACACTTTTCTATCACCGAATTTTCAATTCCAAATCTGTTGTTCTAACTCCGCGACACTGCTGTAAGCTTTCTGTTTTGACTCCTAACTCACAAAGCCGGAACCAACATCCTCCACTTACCTAGTGTGATGGAGAGAATCCACATTTCTCTCGTTCTTTCGGCACTACAGTAACGACACAATATAAGCTGTCCCTCAGCCTACTCGTCGCTGAAACACTGTGTTGGAACCTCTGAATCTAAGCAATGTACGTAACTTTAGGTTGAGCCAAATAAAATAGTTTACGTAGAACAATTACTTTTTGTGAATTTTAGCAAATGTAGTTTTCCGCACACCCAGTGTTCTTAGGACAACTGAATGCTGAATTAGTTGAACCTGCCGCGACGACGGTCTTCGGCGAAGTGTCTTTCCAGGCCTTAATTCTACTTACGGCCGCGTCCTCCTCTACCTTTCCACCAATAGAAAAACCCTTACTTCTACAAAACTAAGCGTGGAGAATGCAAGGCTCGCTTTTCTACAGCAGTGTTGCAGCGCAGGGAAATTGCTGTCGGCTTAGAATCCACGCTCGCCCGGCAGGAAATGCAATAATATCCCAACCGAGTAAGTACAGTCTCGTCCGCCAACATACACTTTCCGATTTCCACAATCCCTTAGTAATATAATTAATAAACCTCCATTGTTGCGGCCCTGCCGTTACATATGTTTTACGTATCGACAACCAGAATTCCTTTGTATATAAATCTGTCTGAAGATGGCTGTTTCGAGCCGAAACACTCAGTAAAGTATATTCTGTGATAATACAGTTTAAATATTTGTGAATTAATTGCATTTTGTTGGTGGAAATTTTTTAACAAAATTCTATTGATGAGTTTGCAAGTATTACTTATTAGAGTAAAGAAGGTTGTGGGTCGCATTATCAGACTAGAGTCAGAAACGAATTCGCAAACTAGTTAGTATTCTAGCAATTGTGCAAGGGGCACAACGTGATTGGCTTAGACTTTAGTTATGAAATCTATGCCAATAATGAACGAATATTGCGAGGTTTGTGGTTCTTGGATTCTTATGACAAGTTACAACAATGTCGACTGGCAGATGGTTACCATCGCTTGGCAGGAGAGTACTGCCCACACTTAAAACGTCAAGCAGTCAGAGTCTTGGACTGCTTGACATGGCGCTACGTCCCGGAAAGCTTGAACATTATTCCGTACCGCTGTGAGGACATAAAAAATGCAGAGTTTCTTAATTCTGCAGCAACTGATTATTTGAACTGCTGGACTCTGAAGATGAAGACACTCAGCCCCTCCGAAGTGTTGGCAACTAACTGACAGTGGACACGAAGTAACACCCAAGAAGACCTGAGCTTTATTATGAATATTTGTTGAATGAAAGGTCGTCCAGCGTCACAGATTTCAAACAATAGCCAGATTTCGAAACAGAAGAAAAACGTAATTCCGAGTCATCTAATTAGAATAGCTGTTTCAAAAACTAACGTTTTCCCATTTTAGGTTGTGTTCTTAATATTCTTTTCTGCGTCGTTTGTAACATTTTTTGGAATTCCTTTGTTAGGCTTCCTTTATGACGTACCTAAACAGTCTTAACTCTGTAACTGCAGTGACAGTCAGCACTTTGTTATGAGCTACTGCAGTGACAGTCAGCACTTTGTTATGAGCTACTGAAGTAAATAAAAAATTATTTTCAAAGCAGTTTTACTTAAGATAATACGAGAAGAAAGGCACATATTGTCTTAAAAGAATTAATGAAGTGTTAATGCTTGGATACCGTACCTTATTACCGCCCGCCTTCTCTTCGAGATAGGCTTTGTTTTTAAACATAAATAACGCGTGTTACATGATCTGAAGTTTCACGGTGACTGAATGCAGTAAAACTCTCTCGGGCTAGCATCCGCGCCAGGTGGTTGAAAGGCGAAAAATCCAGCGTTTTAAGAACCGTTTCTGTTCTCGTCGTCGGGGAATTGATTTTAGTTTTCTGGTGACGAGAACAGAGTTGATTCTGGAAACGTTGATGTATTCGCCTTTCAACCACCTGAAGCGGCTCTTAGCCTCAGAGAATTTTATTGCATAAAAACGTACTTGTCGTCATTTTACAGTTTAAAACACATTTTGAATAATTTATTCTTCATGTTTGTAAACAGTTTTGCCGTATTACTGACAGCTGCCCCGCATTATGTTCCATGAATCTTTTCCATGCATTTCGTATTGACTGATTAGAATTGTCTATACTCAGTTGAAATATCTTGAAATATCTTGCTTCATTTTTCTTATTTAATGTGCTAGGTTATAGGAAACATACGGGCGAGGGCCAGAGATTAAGTGGCTAGTGGCAAGCAGCAGAAGTAGGATAACTGACTGATCGCTTGTACGTTCTGTATGTACTGGAACTTCTTGTAATGAAATGTTGAATGTCTGTTCAGGGTTACAGACGTCACACAATATTTCCAACATTTATTGACAAAGAAAATCATTAACATTGCTCTTGTTGCACACAAGATGACACTACAACAAAAACAGCTTTCTTCATTGCTATTGCAGGCTTAATTTGTAAAGGGAATTGCAGTTTGTAGATTTTTATGCCACACCGAGCTCTCTGAGTTAATTGTAAACATTTTGTTTTGCCTAAAGCACGTAGCAGAATCTGAATTACGACAACTTAGGTGGTCAAGAAATTCTCCACCATTTACAGAACCCGGAATTTTGTTGTCGTGTTTGTAGATGAACTTCACTGGACCTTACCCTGACGAAGCTAAATCCTCTCTGCACCATCGCAATTTGTTTCCATGTATGTGATCAATCGTTAATAATGTTTTAGTATCTACGCAAGATCTCCAAAAGAGTGACTTCAGGAATTTCAGCTAAATTTGTTTATACATATGTTGTTTTCTCCGTGCATGCTACTCTGCACGTCCTTCGCATCTTCCTTCATTTGAACCAACCTAACAATTTTTGGAGGGCAGTACAAGTTACGAAGCCCTTCATCGTGTAATTTTTTAATCTTTCTTTTACTTCCATTCTTTCCGACCTATTATCCTTAGCACTGCCCCCTGAAACACCATCTCATTCTATGTTTGGTCTGTCCTTAAGGCGAGAGACCAACTTCATTTATTTAGCGACGCTTTTAGTAGCTCAAATAATGTGTTGTCAAATTATGTGGTGATTTTTGAATAATGAATTTGAAAGCATTTGGGAGAAATCAGTTGTGGTTGTCGCCCGATAATATCACGAAGAATCTGCTGGGATAGCTGGTTTGCAACCTGGGGCTTGGTCCCAAGGCCTCCAGAAAGCGAAGCAGGATTGCCGTACAGACACACGTACGAAATTTCCGAAAGATTAGAGCTGTAAATGCAATAGATAATGTGAAATTTGAAATGTAAAATGCAATCTTGGAATGAGTAGGCATGAAGATTGGACTCTGCAAAGAATGTTTCGTGATTATCGCCAGAAGTCATAATTACAAGTGCTTGATATTCTGAAGAATCAGTCTGTGGCAGTGCGGTGAAATGGGGTAGGCTCCATTGTCAACATGGCTTTAGTTTCTATTACATATGTACCCGTAAATGCAGCAAACCCTTAAATTTTGAGATTCGGCACGCCACATCTTCGGTTATATAGGGTTGGTTTTCCTTGAAACCAAGTACGCTGCGAGAGAGTTGCTGTGATGATGATGATGATGATGATGATGGTGGAGGTGGTAGTGATGGTGACGATGATATCATCGTAAACAGTGTAATAACAAAATGTACAGCGCACGGACCACCCACGAAATGAGGAGTGACTGGTGGCGGCGGGACTGTGATTGTTGATAGTAGCGGTAAATGTTGGGAGAAGACCAGAGTGTTTTGCTTTTATGGTTTGGAGAAAATTAGGATTCCTCGAATTAGCAGATGGAATGGAAACAGGAGCGTTTTATTCTGTTTCCTACAGAGTTATTTCAAATACTGTCATGAGTGTCTTGTCTTATTTTAGCCTTAATTTTGTGCCCGTACCTTAAATATTTATACAAACTGAGCCTGGTCGGACACGGTTATTATGGTATGCTGAAAAGTAATTCTACAGATCATAATTATTATTGAAGTATACACCACCATTTTATCCGAATTTTAATGTATGGACAGCAAAAAATCTGAAGTTACATAGCATGAAATGTGACTATCATGAATGATAGATGGGAAATGAAGGGGTAAGGCATCTGTGGTCTGTCTGAATATACTATTTGGAATTTTCCTTGAGGACCCGATGGAAAAGAAAATAAAAATTAAAGACAGGAATTCTAAACTCCCAGCTGATATTTTTCTAGACTAAGAATATACTGTGTATGGAGGAAGTCAAGAAGACATAAATGATTTGAAGAGGCCATTTGCAGGATCTAAGGCGTGGGTTGCAGAGTAATAAAGTCGAACGCCTTGTTTTCTTTGTGGGAGAGGAGGGCAAGGCTGTTTTCGCGGGATCTTTGTCAATACGAAGCCTGTAACTCCTAGGAATTTAAAGTCCCTCTTTACCCTGTAATTCATCTTACATCATTTTTGTAGAAGATTCCCGATGTGTCACCTACAACCTCTAAGCAGTTCTCGCACCGTCTAAAACGTTTCTTATAATACTGGCAGTTCATTTTCGAGTATTATATTTCATCTGGAAAAGAATGTTTTTGATTGCGTAACTGTGTTTTCAGTGTCTCTCACAAGTCGTAATTGAATGCAATCAAATTTTGAGATCTCGGAGGCCACATTCGAATAATTATATGTCGTTTCTTGGAAAGGCACAGGACTTATTCTTTTGCATACACACGATTCCAACTTAAGATCATGCATAGGAATTCAATGAACTGCATGCGAATTTTCGGAACACCAGTTAATGCAGTTCTTGTGGCATCCCCCCCCCCCCAAAAAAAAACACGAGCACAAATCAAGGAAGGCATAGGCTACCAGTTCTTGAAAACACCTTCAATATCAGATTCTTTTTTACAGTCAAGATTCTGGACTGGGAAGCAAGAAGCTCTACAACTCATTATTCTCGAGTTGTTGTACAACTGTAATTTTGGGGGCATATTCCATTTTGATCGCAAATACCATACACGAGTAATGTCTCTTTAGCTAACTATAACATTTTCGTACTCGTATTTTATTTTTGTTATACAATGAACCTATCGCCTGAAACTGTATCATTATTCTCTACGTTCAGTGTTACGAAAATTAGGCCAGCACACACATTAACAAACAGTAATGCACATATCTTAATGCCGTTGAAAAATCACAACATGTAGAAACATTTCTCTTAGTGGATAAAATCTAATTAGGACTTTTCCCTCTCTAATATAAATCTGACAACGTTTCTGTCATTTACACCTTTAATACAATGTCGACACGAGTTTTGTGATCAGGGAACAAAACGTACGAACTGAAAACAACCAGTTTCTTCTTTGACTCCTTTATCCTTGAAGGTGGGAAGGATAGGTTATTCCGAGACATCCGTAACTTCCAATATACGCTGCATAACATCCAAGAAGAGCGAATATCTCACCTACTCAGTGACGGAAGCTTGAAATCACGCAACCCAAGTGTACTTCTACGTTCACACAATAGTGGAGACACACGATATCGACCAGAATGATGAAAAAAGAAAAAAAAAACAAATGAACTCTCTTTCCTCACCAGAAAACATTTTTCACTGGCCTGCTGTGTATGGGGCACAACACACAACAGTCGAGATTCTCATATTCCGGCCGACTCACTTTGCGTACGGGAGCTCTTATTTTCCTGTGTTCGGGGAACCGATTAAAGATATGTCCGTATTAGAGGGTGACGAATGGCGGAAGCACTGTGCTCCGAGTGTGTTACGGGAGGCAGGAGGATTTCTTGGGAAAAAAAAACTGTCTGTCTGTCTAGGCTCTGGACAGATAGTCGTTTCCAAGAAATCCCTCTCCGAAAACACCCTAGATGCTAGGGAGTTCCGGTTTTCCTTATACATTTGGGATTTTACACGTGGCTGGTATATTCGTACTTTTTTTTTTGTTCAGTTTACGCTGCGGTCAGCATCCCAGAGTACATAGCGTCTATGCTATGATGATTGGTGAATGATGGACTTCAAAGAACATGGAAGGTAGCGGTTGTAGGCGTCTGCATGTTTCTATGATTTGTTTAGCAGAACATGAAAACTGGCATTTAAAATTCCACTTTCGTTCCACCGTCTTG
>Ga0209737_10002943_pt1 | contig 11871 bp, 9 predicted proteins | sample TergutCu122P3_FD_187284 | JGI IMG/M metagenome (GOLD analysis project Ga0209737, IMG submission 187284) | Cubitermes ugandensis P3 segment gut microbial communities from Kakamega Forest, Kenya - Cu122 P3 (SPAdes) (version 2) | ecosystem: Host-associated > Arthropoda: Insects > Digestive system >... | reverse complement strand
TCGGCGTGGCAAGAGTATCGGATCTGGGAGCTGTAACAGGCATCTGCCTGCTTGCTGGTGGCATCATCTTGAGATTTGCCATCCTGTCAGCAGGAGTTCCGGTATTTCACCATCTGTTGGGGTAGTCTGGTTGGGCGCTTGCGCTTGATCTGAACTAACGCAACACTGAAATGAACAAGGGGACAGCCTGGCTGTCCCCTTGTTGCACCTTGGTTATTGTTCACACCTCACCCCGTCATTGTGAGAAGCGCGTAGCGCGACCACCCCGAGGAGCGTGTAACGCGACCACCCCGTCATTGCGAGGAGCGCGTAGCACGACCACCCCGTCATTGCGAGGAGCGCGTAGCACGCCCACCCCGTCATTGCGAGGAGCGTGTAACGCGACGTGGCAATCCAGAGGTAAAGTCGCAACTAGATTGCTGCTTCGCTGCGCTCGCAATGATGGGAAAGGTCAGATAGTAACTGTTATTTAGAACCAGATAACGAAAAACGGCAGATCATGGTCATGATAGTTTTCTTCTAACCCATACTCGATATAACGAGAATACTCTGTTTTACCAGCTTCCTGCCTGACATCAAGTTCCTCTCCGTCAATTGTAACCAGGAATCCATCACTAAAATGATGATCATAATCATAATCATAGACAGTAGGCCCACCAGGACTCTCATCTTTTATTGGATCAGAAGCTTTTTGTTCTGTTTCAATGCTGTCAACAACAGGTGTTTCCTGTGGTGGTGGTGAAAAAAATGGCCTGGTAATAGGAAAAACAAATAACTCCATAACCAGCACGAAAAGCGCCAGACAGGCAGTAACGGTGAGGTTGAAGCGCAGAGGGCTCATTTTTTTCGGCATTGGCTTAGTGTTCATTCCTACTCCTTTCATTACTGCACTGCACAATAACTAATTATATCATGGAACGCCAAAGAGGATATGGTTATCACATATTACAATATGGCGTAAGAAGTGCAAGATGAGCAATGACCAGCTATAATGACAATAATGACTGAGACTTGTAGCGGCTTCGGTGCTTCCGAAGTGTTTTTATAGGTGGTACAACAGTGTCCACTGAGAAAGGGGCATTTCATGCTTACAACGAAAGAACCCAAGGCTGCCTCAGCCATAATGATCAACAGGCTTGTAGCAACTTTGGTCGCAGGCCTTCTTGCTTTCAGCCTGTTTTTTGCGATGCCGGGGTCGGCATTCGCTGATGATACAAGAGACAATCTTTACGCTTCTGTACAGGGCGAGATCAATACCGCTGCAGCCTACTTTGCCTATGCGAATAAGGCCGAGCAAGAGGGCTATCCGGTGATAGCCCGTCTGTTCAGAGCAACAGCAGATGCCGAGGCCAGACATGCCGATGACCTTTGGGACTTCTATGTCGCACTGGGTGGATCCAATACCAGGCCCACCGCAGCGCCTCCAGTAATCGGCACCACAGCGCAAAACCTGCAGACCGCCATAGACGGTAAGACCTATGTATACACAGTGATGTATCCGAGCTTTCAAGCTGCAGCCAAAAAGGATGCTGAAGATATAGAAGGATTAATGGAGTGGGGCTGCGACATGCCGACTGCTCCGGAAACCAATTTGTCCGATGCTGCCAACTTCTTCAATCTCGCTGGACAAGCCGAGAGGGCACATGCCCTCAGCTTTAAAGACGTGCTGGATAACTTTGCCAATACAGCATATATAAACGCCAGGTACGGAACCCTCTTCCGCTGTGTTATCTGTGGTGATGTGGTCACCAGTCAGCCTGCTAACTGTTCCATCTGCAACGCCAGAGGCACCGATTTTTTTGGCTACAACCAGACATCGACGTTCTACCAGACACACCTCAACCTTTATGCCTCAGTACAAGGAGAGACTAATGCTGCTGCAGCCTATTATGCCTTCGCGGATAAGGCCGAGGAAGATGGTTATTCGGTGATAGCCCGCCTGTTCAAAGCTACGGCAGATGCCGAGGCCAAGCATGCTGACGACCTCTGGGATATCTATGTCGCGCTGGGTGGGACTGAAACCAGGCCTACCGCAGCGCCTCCAGCAATCGGCACTACGGCGCAAAACCTGCAGACAGCCAAAGATGGTGAGACCTACGAGTACACAGTGATGTACCCAGGCTTTTATGCGACGGCAATTGCTGAGAAATTCGACGCAGACCCTTATAACGCCGCCCGAATATTCAATCTCGCGAAACAAGCCGAGGAGATCCACGCCACCAACTTTAAGAATGTGCTGGATAACCTTTCCAATACATCCTACCTGAACGACACCTACGGCACCGTCTATCGCTGTTTTATCTGCGGAGAAGTGGTTGCGGCTCTGCCTGCAACAAGCTGCCCGATATGCAATGCATCGAAGAGCACCTTTGTTTCTTATGCGCCAAAGAGCGAGGTAGTTACGCCTCCAACAAGCTCACCAACCAATAACACCTGGTTGTATGGCTTCGGCATAGTAACAGGCTGCCTGTTACTTGGGTTGGTGAGCTACCTGGTTGTTAGAAAGCGCAGGCCTTCGCAGTAGAGTAGAGAAACGGCCTGCGCTTATTCAGAACAAAGATACCTCGCCTCTCAAAAAGGCATCCAGAGAAGTGTTGTTTGTACCAATTATCAGACTATGGGTACAAGCATGCCTGGCCACAAAGGTATCAAGCCCCCTTCTATCTTTTATCCGTCCGCTCTTAACCTCAATTGCTGTACAATCCCTTCCGCTTTGTATCACAAAATCAACTTCCGCCGCTCCGTCACGCCACCAGAATACTTCAAATCCCTCACGTTTTGCACGTTTGATAAGATAGGCGCCAACGGCACTTTCAACGAGGTGTCCTCTTCTTTCAGGATCAGTAAGCAGGAAATCTCGGTACTGGCCATAGGAAGCCACCATCAAAGATGTATCGTGCACTATGAGTCGTGGTGAAGATGCACGTATTTTTAACAGTTGCTTAGAGTACTTTTGTAATCCACTCATAAGACCTGCTTTTGAGAGTAGATCAAGGTAGCCTGCAATTGTTGTTGCATTACCCGCATCATCAAGCTGACCCAGTAGTTTACGATAGGACACTTCTTTTCCCGAGTATGCAGCTCCAAGCGTAAAAAGCGCCTGCATTACTGCAGGTTTGTGGATGTTTTGAAGAGCTATCACATCTTTCGCAATACTGGGAGCAATTATGGAGTTTTGTACGTACTCAAGCCAACGCTGCTTGTTATCAATGAGTGGAGCGGAGCCAGGATACCCACCAAAAAAGAGGTATTCATCGAGTGAATATCCAAAGGCAGCCTCACACTCAGTAATATCCCATTGCTCGCAGAAATGGAGTTCAAAGCGTCCTGTCAGAGCTTCATGTAAACCCTTGGTCAGTAGAAGTGAGGAAGAACCTGTGATGATAACCTGTATATTTCTATCTGCGTCTGTGTCTTCATCCCACAGGGCTTTTACCACCGAAGACCACTGCGACACCATCTGTATCTCATCGATTATGAGCAGGACGCTTGGCAATTGCTTTTCTGTTCTACTGTCTTCCTCCTTAAACAATGTTGCAGTTTTGCGGAGCAACCTGCGAGCTTCTTCCCATTCTCGGCGTAACCAATCCTGAGACTGAACGATATCCTGCGATGCTCGAACAAAATGAACCGGGGTATCCAGTTTTGCAACAAGCTGACGCAGGATTGTTGTCTTGCCAGTTTGTCGGGGGCCTACGACGACTTGCATATATCGACGAGGTTCGGCGACCCGCTGCTTAAGGACAGCGACGAGAGCTCGTTCGTATTCCGGCAGCATGATCTGCTCCTTTCATGTCACTAAGACTGAGTTGGAATGGATGCAACAGAGTTTATTCTAAGCTAATGAACAAAAATGTTCAATAGCTGAACAAAAATGTTCAATAACGTGACGTTTTATGGGGTTACTCGTCACACAGTTGCCGAAAACGGCACTAATACACGCTTTTGTCTAGTTTATCGATACTTTCTGCCTAAAATAATAGACAAAAGCGTGTATTAGTGCCGTTTTCGGCAACTGTGTGACGAGTAACTTTATGGGTTACTGTTCAGGCCTACCCCCGTCATTGCGAGGAGCGCGTAGCGCGACGTGGCAATCCAGGGAAGCACCGAAGTATTGCTTGCATGCCATCTTGCGGCTAATTTGCTCCAGCTCTGCCCGTGCAAACGGCACCATTACTGCAAGTAGTGCTGCCGTTCACCCGAACAGACCTGGAGCAAATTGATCCACAATCTGTCATACAAGCAATACTTCGGCACTTCTAGCCGGAGAGTTGCAACTATTACCTCTAGATTGCCACGTCGCGCTACGCGCTCCTCGCAATGACGGGGGCAGGCGTGAACAGTAACAGTGAGTGAGTGGCTTAAAGCAGTGTGGTCAAAACGGTTTTCGAATAATCAGCAATCTATGATAGAATGAATCTGTTGGTAACCATTGCTGACTATGGCAGATAACCGACAGCGATGACTGCTTGCCAAATCCCGATGAGGAGGAGAGGGAGAAGTAGTTTTGGGAATAATCATTGACGAACCAGATAACGTAGATTTACAAGGGGAGATGGCTGTGCTCGCAACCAGCAGAAGCGATGCATACGCTTTTTTTGCCAACATCTTCAATCAACTGCCGGATGACTCTTTTGTGCAGAGTATGCGCAGTTTTAATCTGGAGGACTGGCTTACTTCTTACAGCGAGGATGACTTTTCCGGAATTATGCGAGAAGGTGTCCTGCTGATCCAGGACTATGTTAACTCGATTCAAGACATACCATCCGAGACAGTTTTAACTGAACTGGCAAAGGACAGAACACGACTGCTTCGAGGAATAATGAGAGGTTATGGGCCACCTCCACCATATGAATTCGTTTACGCAGGCTATAAAGAGGCAGAGGCAATCAAAGAGAACAAACAAGTTAGACAAGCGTATGCTGCTGCTGGTGTGAAAGTACTGGAGGAGGTGAAATTAAGCCCTGACTATATTGGAGTCGAGTTGGATTTCATGCGTTATGTAACGCAGGCAGAAGCTCAGGCCTGGAGCGAAGGCTGTTTTGAAAAAGCACATGAAATGCTGCAAAAACAGCACGCGTTTCTGCAAGACCACATAGTTTCGTGGATGCCAAAATACCTGGAAGAGATGTTTAAGGAAGCACGTCTTGACTTTTACCGTGGAATAGCAAAGCTGACTATGGGATTTGTACTCGATGATAACGAAAAGGTTATTGAGTATCTGAAAGAAGCCGAAACGAACGAAGCCGAAACGAACGAAGCGTTTGTTTAAAGAAAGGAGTTGAATTATATCGTGAAAGAGATTTCGAGAAGGACCTTACTGAAAGGCATGGCTGTAGCCGGTGCAGTTGCCGCAATTGGCGGAAAGCTTATCAACTCACCAACCATTGCCCTGTCTGCAGGTGAAGACACAACAGTAAAAGAAGACAAATGGATTTATACTGCCTGCTGGATGTGCCGTGAATGCTGTGGCCTGCGGGCTCATCGAGTTGATGGAGTTATCATCAAGGTCGAAGGTGATCCGAATTGCGGACATAATGAAGGAAAAATCTGTGGACGCGCGCATGCAATTATGTATAAACTCTACAACCCTTATCGTGTAAAAGCACCCATGAAACGAACCAACCCAGAAAAAGGACGGAATATTGATCCTGGTTGGCAGGAGATCACCTGGGAAGAAGCCTACAGTACTGTCGCAGAAAAAATGAAGGCAGTAAGAGCGAATAACCCAAATGAATTCATGTATACCTATGGATGGGGTGGTGCCTATTCAAGTGGCTGGATGCCCCTGCATACTGCTTTTGGCAGCATCAACCGCCAGAGTGCCTATGGTGGTATTGTTTGTGGTGCAGCCATGCACACAGCGGCATATCAGATGATTGGTGCCAGCACAGCCATGCCAGGCGCTGACAAGTACTCAAAGTACATGATTCGCTCAACAGAGCTATCTGTCAACAAGGGCAGTGTTCGAGATGTTCGTATCTTTAACAAAGCACGTGAAGAAGGAATGAAGTTTATCGTCGTAGATCCCCGTTGTTCCATCGAGGCATCAAAGGCTGATGAATGGGTTCCTATTCGACCCGGCACGGATAAACTGATGCAGTTGGCAATGATGCATGTGATTTTCTATGAGCTGCCAAAAGAATATGGCAGAGAAGTCTATGACGAAGAGTTTATCAAGCGCAGGACAAATGGCGTGTACCTTATCATTCAGGATGGACGTCCTGACGATGGGGAGTATGTGCGTACTGCAGAAACGTACAGGGACTCAACACGCAACAACAACATGATGGGCAAGCCCTATGTTTGGGATTTGAAAGAAGGCAAGGCTAAACTCTGGGATGATCCCACCGTTGACAAGAACTGGAAAGACCTTGCACTTGAAGGAAACTTCACTGTTAATGGCATCAAATGCGTGCCAGCCTTCCAGCTGTTCAAAGAGAACACCAAAAAGTACACTCCAGAGATGGCTGAATCTATTACTACTGTACCAGCATCTACCATGAGACGCTTGGCAAAGGGCATTGCAGACCATGCCAACGTTGGCGGCACCATTGTGATTCAGGGACTGAACGGCGAAAGCACAGAGATGCCATATCGCCCTGTAGGAACAAGCTGGCGTGGAGTTCGCATGAACGATACCTGGGATCCCATGATATCGTATCAACTGTACGGCCTTTTTGGTGCCCTCAGTGTCCCTGGTGGAATCTGTGGCCCAAGTGGAGACTTGACTCCAAGTGCAATAGACGGAGTATGTGCTGCCAAGGGCACGGCGCGATATCGCTTCAAGTGGCCACCGGATGCCTATATGATGGACACCTGGTATCCCATATCCTATAAGACCGTACCAACGGCCTACGAGGCAATGACGAATCCCAAAAAGTTCGAGCTGGGCTACAGAACAAAGGTCATGATGGTACATGGCGGCAATGCCCTCATGGGCGGTGGCGCAGTAGACGACATGATAGAGTCATTCAAGACCGTAGATTTCATCTTTTCTATTGGTTACCATTTCGATGAAGCAACAGAAATGGCAGACGTCGTCTTCCCTGATCCCGGTTACTCTGGTTGGTTGAGAAAGTCCCGCGGAGGCCCATGGATGCATCAGCCTCTGCTGGACAAGGATATCTACGATACCTGTCAGCCTGAAGATGTCTACATTGAGCTGGCAGACAGAGTCGGTTTCTTGAAAGAGTTCAATACCATCATTAATACAAACCTGAGACTCACAGGAGAGTTTGCGCTGGACGTAAACAAGAGATATACCTTCTACGAAATTACCGATCGCGATCTCAGATGCAGATGGGGTAAAGACATTGAATGGTTCAGGAAAAACGGTATTCTTGATGTTCCAGAAGACGAAAGACTGGAATTTGAGTTCTACAGGTGGCCATGGGGCAAAACACGTCATCCATTGTATGTTGAGTTTCAGTTATGGGCGGGCAGGCAGCATAAAAGAGACTGTGCTTCTGTCGGACAACCTGATACTGAAAAGAAATTCAATCCCTACATGTACAAAGACTACGTTGCCCTTCCTTTCTGGGAAGAGCCGGATCATTTAGGTATTGCTGCTCCTGAGTATGATTTATATGCATGTAACTGGAAAGGCCCGTTGATGAGCATGGGGCAAACCATGGACAATGCCCTCTTGCGTGAGTTCATGAATGATTGGGACGAATACTCAATGTTTGCCTGGATGCATGAAGACACAGCGAAGAAAAAGGGTCTTAAAGATGGTGAGCTTGTCTGGGTTGAAGCATCCACTCCAACTTCAAGGAAAGTTAAGGCTGAAGTCAAGACCAGCCAGGGGTGTCATCCCGAAGCAGTATGTATCGGAGGCGAGTTTGGTCAGTGGTCTCCGCACTTCAGTCCGGTAGGAAGAGAAGTCGGCCCACACTACAACGCACTTTGCGGTTGGGATGCGGAGTGTATTGACCCAATAAGCGGTGGTTTTTCCACCATCGCAAAAGTTAAAGTCTACAAGGTATAAGAAAGGAGGGCAAAATAATGAGTAAAAGATATGGCATGGTTATTGATCTGAAAAGGTGTGTCGGTTGCTATTCATGTGCGCTGGCGTGTAAATGCGAAAATGGTACTCCAAAAGGGGTTTACTGGAGCAAGGTCTTAGTATCTGAGAAAGGAAAATATCCTACAACCAGGATGATTTTTCTTCCGGTTCTTTGCATGCACTGTCAAAATGCGCCGTGTATCCATGTTTGCCCCACTGGTGCCACATATAAGCGTAACGACGGGATAGTGTTGGTTGAATATGACAAATGTATGGGCTGTCGCTATTGTGAGCTGTCTTGCCCTTACGATGCACGTGTATTTATGGAAGAGCTTAAAGCCTTTCAACCTGATGGAGTACTGACACCGTATGAAGAAAGAGTGTATAAAAAGCATCATCTTGGTGTGGCGGAAAAGTGCCAGTTCTGTGCTGACCGGGTTGATCAGGGCTTGGAACCATCCTGCGTTGATACCTGCCCGGGTTTTGCAAGATTTTTTGGCGACCTGAATGATCCAACAAGTGAAGTATGTGAGCTTATCAGTGCAAAGAATGCAAGACAGCTTCTTGTTGAGTTAGGCACCGGTGCATCTGTCTATTACATAGGAGGCTGACATGGGATTACAAGATGTTTGGGGACCTCTGGTCGCCTGGGATCTGTTTCTAGCCGGTGCCGGTGCTGCCGCCTATCTGATCGGTATCATCGTGGGATTCATGGGTGAGAAATACCGCGCTGTTGAGCGTATGGGTGTTTTCGTAGGCCCGCCACTGGTTGGCATTGGTGCGTTGATCTTAGTGTTGGACTTGGGACAGCCCGGACGTTTCATGCTGGCCTTTGCAAACCCGACAAGCTCTATCATGTCAATCGGTACCATCTTCATCACAATATTTCTTGTGTTGGGTGCTGTACATTGGCTCCTCCAATTGGTAAAGAAGGATATGCGCCTGCCCTGGCTTGGCGCACTTAACTGCCTCTTTGCTCTGGGAACCATGAGCTACACCGGACTTTTGCTTGGTGTACTCAATGCTGTTCCGTTTTGGAATACCCCTGCCCTGCCGGCACTTTTCGTCACCTCAGCTTTAGCAACCGGTGCCGGTGCCATCCTCTTGGGTCTTGCTGTCAAGCGTTGGGTCAAACCAGCCAAGGGACAGGAAGAAGAGGCAAACACCGGACTTTCGCTTGCAGCACTGAGCAAGATAGTGATCGTCGTTGTTGTAGCTGAGCTTATCGTCATTTTGTTCTACATGATCATCATGGGATACACACAAGGTGTCGCTCAGATTTCAGTCGACTATCTGCTGTCTGGAGACTACTCGCTGGCGTTTTGGCTTGGCATCATTGTTGTCGGGCTGTTGGTGCCCCTTGTTGTGGAGGTATTCTCCCGCACAAAGGGCAAGTCGCTCGGCGTGGCAAGAGTATCGGATCTGGGAGCCGTAACAGGCATCTGCCTGCTTGCTGGTGGCATCATCTTGAGATTTGCCATCCTGTCAGCAGGAGTTCCGGTATTTCACCATCTGTTGGGGTAGTCTGGTTGGGCGTTTGCGCTTGATCTGAACTAACGCAACACTGAAATGAACAAGGGGACAGCCTGGCTGTCCCCTTACCTTATCTATCGCAGATTTGTCATTCCGAGGGCTTTTGCCCTTTCTGTCTGAGCAACGCGAAGAATCTTTACAGGCGCTTGCAGATAAGATCCTTCGCCTTTGGCTCAGGATGATAGGAAAAGAAATCTCGCAGAGTCTGAAGTCCCATCGATTCAAAACCAGATAGTGAGAGCTGGTTCATCATCTAATCCCTCAAGCTCGAGCAAGGCGTATTTGTCAGGATCCACATATGCTGGATCAAGTTGATTGAGATCTACTTCTTCACCGTTCACATGAACAATGAGGTCGGTGTGTTGATAATACTCATATTTATAGTCGTAAGTAATCTCTGAATTAAGGGCTTCATCAGTGCCCGCATCTAACTTGGAAACATAAGACCCCTGTTCTGTTATTGCGCCGTTTTTTATCGGTGATTCTTCCTGCGTTGGCGGAACAAGGGGAAAAACAAAAAGCTCCAGGCATACTGCTGTAAGCGCCAGACAAGCTATAACAACCAGCCTGAAAAGCAGAGGGTTTCTCTTTGGCACAGGTACGTCTCCCTGACTGGTATTCCTGGCATTATTCACCAAAGTATTCCTTGCCCAGCAGTCTTCTTGAAAGCTCTGCCTGTGATGGCCTGACGCCAAGAATACGCTTTGGAGGTTTCATCGTAATTCTTTCAAACGCTTTCGAGTAGATATCGTTCGAAAAAACTTCATCGGACAGTTTTATAGCCTTATTAGTGCAGATATCCGTACAGGTGCGACACTTGAGACAGAGAATCGGTCTGAATTCGACACCAAATACTCCATCGTCTTCCTTGAATTTCCTGATAGCTCCTGTTGGGCAAAAAGTAGCACACATCGTGCAAGATTCACAGCGTTCTTGATCAATGATGACATGACCCCAAAGGCGGGTTGTAATCAATACATTTTCAGGTTCACCCAGCGCAGTAAGGCTCTCCAGAACAATTTTTCTCCTCCTTGGAAAGAACCGGGGAAGCGCTCCATCACGACTGACTTTGAGGCGTTTCTTTTCAGCCGCTTCTTCAGCCCCCAAGGTTTCATCTATTTTTGAACTTGCCAGGCTGCCGGCAGTCGTTACTGCACTTTGGAATAACCCAGTGAAGAACTCACGTTTGCTGGAGTCGTATTCCTTCTCGGAAGTAAGATCAATTGAAGCAGGGACTTCGTCGACAATCTCGATGCTGATACTGTTGGCCCACGCCTCCAGTATGGTGTTTGTTGTGTTTACAACTTCTATTGCCGTCTGTATCCCCAAAGCATAATCGCAGGTAGAACAATCTGCCTTAACAAGCTTGATCTCGATAGCGCCTGCAGCGACAAGCGACAACAATAACGCTTCATCTACACGGCTGAGGCAAGCGACGGCAATGAGTTTCTCAAGGTCAATGCTTTCGTTAATGCTTTGCAGATACTGCTCACAGATGATTATGGCTTTGCCGTCGGTCAGTTCAAGCACTGTTTTAGCCTTACCGAACAGCTCTTCATCGGTAGGGTGAAGAGCGCCAAGCGCGCCAGTGGGACATGCAGTGGCACAGGTTGCACAACCAATGCATTTCTCAGGTACTACCACTATTTCATTCTCTGCGACAGAAATGCATCCTGTTACACATGCTTCCACGCACCTTCTGCACGTAACGTTTCTGTTGCGTACCACAGTGCAGTAATCCTTCGAAAGCAATACTTTATTACCTTCAAAAGTTTCAAACAGATCCAGCATATTTGCAATTTTTGGCATTTTCTGTTCCTTTCAGGAATCCTTGTGTCCAACCCATTAACGTGCGCCTGCTATTGTGCAATTCATCGAAGTGGTATTACATGCAACTAAAAATATTTAAAGATCATTATATGACACCCAAGTAGCTATTTACCAGTCTAAATGGTCTTATGTCTCCAGAGGACACAATAGGGGCTACTGGCCACATCCACCCCGTCATCATGCGAGAGGAACGCGCAAGCACGACACGGCAACCTGCCCCATCATGCGAGGAGCGCGCAAGCACGACACGGCAACCTGCCCCATCATGCGAGGAGCGCGCAAGCACGACACGGCAACCTGCTCCGTCATTGCGAGGAGCGCGTAGCGCGACGTGGCAATCCAGGGAAGTGCCGAAGTATTCACGCCCACCCCATCATGCGAGGAGCGCGTAAGCACGACGGCTCGTCATTGCGAGGAGCGCGTAAGCACGATGCGGCAACCCACCCCGTCATTGCGAGGAGCGCGTGAGCGCGACGCGGCAATCTAGAGGTAAAAGCTGC
>Ga0209737_10002942_pt1 | contig 11877 bp, 6 predicted proteins | sample TergutCu122P3_FD_187284 | JGI IMG/M metagenome (GOLD analysis project Ga0209737, IMG submission 187284) | Cubitermes ugandensis P3 segment gut microbial communities from Kakamega Forest, Kenya - Cu122 P3 (SPAdes) (version 2) | ecosystem: Host-associated > Arthropoda: Insects > Digestive system >... | reverse complement strand
AGGTTCGTCCTTGGCTTCAGATATTTGAGAAAAAGTACGCGACAATTCTCGAATTTTTGCAAATGCCTCCACAATGTAAATAGTTGCTTGCGTGGCTTTCGGACTCTTTAGAATGGTTGCCAGCATATACAGCCCTTTTTCTGTAAAGGCTTTGGGAAAAGCAGGAGAAAACTTTATTTTGAGGTTATCGAAATTTTCGATAACCTCCTGTTTTTCTTTTTTGCTCAATTCAAAAATGTATCCTTCCGGAAACTTTTCAGGATTGTTTTTTACAGCTTCGTTAATTCGCATGGTTTCCACGCCATAGAGTTCTGCAACGTCGCTATCTAAAATAACGGAAATGCCTCTAATTGTGATGATTTTCTCTTCAACAGAGTTGTTTTTTAGTATATCCATAGTAATAAAAATTAGACCGCAAATATACAACACGAAAAGGCGTTTGTCAAGGGGTAAGTGTATTTTTTTTGTGCAATTTAAAAATATCACTTTTCATTGATAGAAGAGGTAGTAACTCCAATCAATTTATCGTAAGATGTCCCTTCTTCCTGCAAATAGAGCAGGATAGTATAGCTGTTTTGCGTTTGCCAATGGCTGCCCTCAATATAGGTATCATCAATTTTTTTAGCCCCTTTCTTTTTGGGAACGAATACATAAATGTAATTGTAATATCCCTGTTTTAAGTAAAAATTAGTTTCCCAGTAGTTATTTTGGGGATTGAAAGTCAATTTTGCTTTGGGGTTGATTTGCCAATCGGTAAGTTCGCCAAACACATATAAATCCCCTTCTCCTACTTGAAAATCGCACCGTAATGTGAAGTGTACCAGCACATAATCTTCCGTATTTTGACCAGCAAAATCGCGGTTTGCATAGATGCAGTATCCTCTTAAAGTGGTATTGGTAACGTAGGCACCCCAGGGACGAGCCAAATCTTCCATCACATAAGCCTGATTGATTCTGTTGTTAAAATTAACGGAGGTAATTCTGTCGGCGGGAGTTCGTAATGTTCTGATGTCAAATGTTCTAAATTCATTTCCGCCAAAAAAAACATTCCTGTTCAGATTGTCAAAACTGAAATCATACTCTCCCGATTTGGCATTTCTGTAGGTTAAACCCTCAATCGCGTTATCCCAACGTCCGTTTTGAAGTATGGTAGCGTGCAAATACATTGCAGGATTGCGAATGGTATACGAGCCGGTATATGCTTTGAAATCAACTTGTTGCTTTGTAGAACGAAATTGCACGTCTTGTGCCCAGGTAACATTGGGTTTAATGTTCGCCTGTAGTCTGTCTAACACCATCAAACGTCTGGTTAACACAGGTTTATTAATATTATCATCATACACAACCAACAAATAATTTCCCGATTTAGTAACTCGCATTTCGGCAGTAGGAAAAACCAACTTGTATCTTGTGTAAGGAACTATCGTATTGAATGAGAAAGCGTAATCTGAAATCATATCTTCCGTAAAACCATCTAAATATTCAATTTGATTCAGGGGGGAATAGTTCCAGTTGTGCGAGCAGTGAATGAGTGTATATTTCAAATATCTGTCTTTTTGAGGCAGGTCATCGAAAGTTAATACCAATCTTTCATTAGAATTAAGTTGCATCACAGGCTGCCCAAAATCAACGCCCACCGGAGTAAGTTTCACACTGTGAATACCATCCGCATACACTTTGTTAATAGTAGGGAGGTCGGTAGGGGACTGCGCATAGGAATTGACAATTGACAATTGACAATTGACAATGATAAGAAATAGAAGGAATCGAAAAACATTTTTCATAGTGTTGGGTTTATGTTAGGAGGAAGGTGTTTGCTTTTTGGTACATTTCCTGCATAATTTGCGAACTGTCGCCGGGGGCAAAGCGGGCAAATTCGCATTGCTGCAAGGTATCTATAAAACTATCGATGGTTTGTTTGGAAACGCTTAGTTGTGTGAGTTTTGCTTCCACGTTTTCCATAGAGAGTTGCGACACAGGAATGTGATATTTGTCGCTTAAATATCCCCAAAGTGCTCTGGAAACCTCTAAATAAAACTCCTCTTTCTTTTTCTCTTCCAACATTTTTTTTGCAGTTTTCAAGTATTTCCGCGCCACTTTATTAGCTTTTTTATAGCGCATTCGGGCTTTGTCGCTTCTGAGTTCAATCTGTTTTCTCCAAATAATGATAAAAAGAATTAAAAGCAAAATCGGCAACAACAATGCGGCATAATATTGAAGGGAAGTAAAATAAACATCCCCTTTGGGTTTCAAGTTAACGTTTGAAGCACGAATAAAGCGAATGTCGTTTCCCAACACTTTGATGTCTTTTTGGGAATAAGAAGTGGAAACAGAGACTTGTCCCGCGCCTTTTTCAACCTGCAATGTAAATTCTTGAGTAGTAAGTGTTTTATATGAATTGGTTTGCGGGTCGAAGTAAGAAAAAATTGCTTTAGGAATGGTAAAACTACCCTCATTACGCGGAATGATAACATACTCAAATATTCTGGAACCTGAAACGGAATTACCTTTGGTGTTAATATTATCGGTGGCTCTTGGCTCGGCAACATCAAAATCGGGAGGAAACACAATATCAAGAGGGTCAATATGTTGTATGTTTCCTGTTCCGCTTATGGTAATTGTTAAATTCGTTGCATCGTTGGCTTTTAACTGTGCTCTGCTCAGCGATGAATGTAGTGTAAATTGACCGACCAATCCGCTAAAGTTCTCGGGTTTGTTGCTTTGAGGAAGCGGTTTTACATTCAGTTGAACCGTATTTGATTTAATATCAAGATTATATTTTTGAATACTTTGTCTGCCGCCAAAAAATCTATCAAAAAAGGGGTCTCCGGTAGATTGTTGAGAGAGGATGCCTGCTGTAAGGTCCAATTCCATAGGGGTAATGGTAATATCACCTGTTTTTTGTGGAAATAGTGCTGTTTTTCTAATTTCGTGCACCTCGTACTTTTTCCCGTTCAGCACCTCTTGTGAGGGTTTCTTTTCTACATTGGGGTCACCAAGTACATACGACCATAAACCGCTTTGGGTGGGTAGTGTAACATTGTTTAACTGGCAACCGCCATTTACCCCTTGCCCTATGTATAATTTGTGGGTAATAATTACCTGTTCGCCCTGGTAAGGATTTGATTTCGAAGCAGAAGCCCGCACATACACCTCGTTTTTATCAAAAGAGATACCCTGTTGCTGGTTTTTCGTTCCTTGCTGTTGTTGCACCGGATTTCCGGATTGTTGTCCTGCCACCACTTTAATTTGCACACTGTTGGATTTCACTTGATTGCCATCCACAATAAAAGTGGCAGCAGGAATAGTAAAAGTACCCTCTTTTTGCGCCCGAAGCGTAAAAGAGTAGGAATATGTGATGCTTTGAGTAATTTGTCCATTGACATTAATAGATGAACTTGAGTAATTTTGATTGGGACCATTCAGGGTTTCAAATCCGGGAAATTGCGTGGCGGCAATTTGTTGGGCACGCTGGTTAAGTGCATAAGTAAAAGTAAATGCTTGCCCTACGGCTACTTGCGGCGGCGCGCTTGCTGTGCAGGTTACCTGCGAAAACAGGTCATAAATACCTCCAAAAATAAATAATAAAATGCTAATTAAGAGGATTTTACTAAAATATTTCATCTTTTTTCAATTTCAATGATATGTAACGGTGCAAAGATAAAATTATTACAGTGTGCTAAAAAAACGAATAAGACAATAAACAAAAATAATTATAGAGATTTGAGAAATCTGAATAGTTACAGTGCAGTTGAAAAGCAGAAAAGCAGAAAAATAGTGCAGTTGAAAGATAAAAAATGTGCAAAATAGTGCAGTTTGAAAAATATTTGTATCTTTGCAGCACGAATTAAAAGTAGTTATGTATGGGTATAAATATTTATAAACAAGTACTGTTAGACCAACAAAAAGAAAAAAATGAAATTTCGTTGAGAACTCTTACCGCAAGGCGTGAAGAAGTTTATTTTGATTTAGATAGTCAGTTAGCGCAGATTGTAATTGGAGTTCGCCGCAGTGGAAAATCCACAATTTGCCATAAAATACTGAAACAAAACAATATAAATTATGCATACGTCAGTTTTGACGATGAGCGTTTGTATAACTTGAAAACCGAAGACCTTAATGTTGTGTTGGAGGCGTTGTATATGGTTTATGGCGATTTCGAGTATCTGTTTTGCGATGAAGTACAGAATATTCCTTCCTGGTTTTTGTTTGTTAATCGGCTGTTACGGCAAAAAGTACGATTGATAATTACAGGTTCAAACGCCAAACTGTTGAGTAGCGAGTTAAGTACACACTTGACAGGGCGTTACAATCAAATTGAACTATTCCCGTTTTCTTTTTCGGAAATTTTGGAATACAAAAAAATCCCTGCCGATGATGAGAGTACTTTGGGGGTTGCACTTCGCAAGGCAGCATTTGAGGAATATATGTCGCAAGGCGGGTTTCCCGAACTCTTTGAAGTTAAAAACAAGAAAGCATATATCCGAAACCTTTTTAATTCAATCATTATGAGGGATATAAAACAAAGGTTTTCGGTGCGATACCCAGAAGCATTGCGAAAAATGGCTGATTATCTGACCGATACGCTTTGTGCAGAAATCAATTATAAAAGTTTGGCAAAACAATTTTCTTTTGGCTCGGCACACACTGCCGAAAATTATGTAGGCTATTTGCGGCAAGCATATTTACTTATCGGGTTGCAAAAATTTTCATTCAAAAGTCGCGAGCGTATCCGCAACGAAAAAAACTATGTGATTGATACGGCTTTTATTTCGACAGCAAAGGAGGGATTCTCAGAGCAAAATTTTGGTTGGCGACTTGAAAATATTGTGTGTATTGAACTTTTTCGCCGAAGAAATAAGACTCTAACCGATGTTTACTATTATAAAAATGGTTACGAAGTTGATTTTGTTTTAGCATCTGACAATAAAGTTGTTGAATTGATACAAGTTTCTGTTGATATTTCGGCTCCAAAAACGTTCAATCGTGAAGTCAGTGCGTTATTTCGTGCCAGCACGGAGTTGCGTTGCAACAATCTAACACTTGTTACACTAAACGAGGATAGAACATATACGGTTGATAATCAAACTGTAAATATTGTTTCAATATTAAAATGGCTGTGATTTAAAAAATAGCGAACCATCAATTTTTTTCTATTATTTTGCCGCACAAAAAAATAATCAATTTGAAACGCGCTATTGCACTCCTCGGTTCCACCGGCTCAATGGGCACGCAAGCCCTGAAAGTGATTGACCAATTTCCCGATTTGTTTGATGTAGAATTGTTATCTGCATATTCTAACGCAGATTTGCTTATTCAGCAAGCCCAAAAATATAAACCCAATACGGTGGTTATTATTGATGATAATGAGTATCTTAAAGTGAAAAGTGGGCTAGAAAAGGAGGATTGTAAGGTATTTTCGGGATTATCCTCTTTGGTAGATTGTATGACAATGGGCAGTATTGATATGGTTTTGTCGTGCATTGTTGGGATTGCCGGACTTGCGCCGGTGTATGCCGCCATAGAAAACGAAATTCCTGTGGCACTTGCTAATAAAGAGACTTTGGTCGTTGCCGGCGAGTTGATGATGCAGAAAGCGTTAGAGAAAAGAGTGCCGATAATTCCTGTTGATTCTGAGCACTCCGCCATTTTTCAGTGTTTGGTGGGAGAAGCCGGTAATGCAGTAGAAAAAATTATCCTTACTGCTTCGGGTGGACCTTTTAGAGGGATGAATATCGCTGAACTTGAAAAAGTTACCTCCAAACAAGCCCTTAATCATCCTAACTGGACGATGGGAAATAAGATTACCATTGATAGTGCTACTTTGATGAATAAAGGGTTGGAAGTTATTGAAGCCAAGTGGTTGTTTGACATAAATTTAGATAAAATTGAAGTGATTGTACATCCACAGTCTATCATTCATTCGTTGGTTCAATTTGTTGACGGCTCGGTAAAAGCGCAGTTAGGATTACCCGATATGAAAATGCCGATACAGTACGCGCTAACTTTTCCAACAAGACTATACAGTGAGTTTCCGCGTTTTTCATTTTTAGATTACCCTGCGTTTACTTTTGAAAAACCTGATTTAGAAAGTTTTCCGTGTTTGGCGTTGGCTTATCAGGCATCGAAAGCGGGCGGAAACAAACCCTGTGTATTAAACGCTGCCAACGAAGTTGCGGTAGCAAAATTTCTGAACGGAAAGATAAAATTTACCGAAATTCCGAAGATTATTGAAACTGCCCTGGAAAAAATACCTTTTTCAACCCCAAAAACCATCGAAAACTACCTCGAAACCGACCACGAAACACGAAAATTATTAAATAACAAATATTAATTATCAATTATCAATTGTCAATTGTCAATTATATGAATGTTGGGTTTGATGCTAAGCGCGCTTTTCACAATTATGCCGGTTTGGGAAACTACAGCCGGTTGCTCATCCAATCGCTATCCGAACAATATTCTGACAATCAATATTTTCTATTTACGCCTGGTTTTACTCCACATCCGTTGCATAGTTTTGCCGAAAAAGATAATTGCAAGATTATTACCCCAAAAGGGATTCATAAAGTATTGCCCTCATCTTTTTGGCGTTCGTTTTCAATGGCGAATGAGATTAAGAGACAAAAGATTGATATTTTTCACGGTTTGAGTGGCGAGTTGCCGGTTTCAAACTTAAAAGTGCCGAAAGTGGTTACTATTCACGACCTTATTTTTATGCGTTATCCGGATTATTATAGTGCTTTTGACAGAAAAATGTATGAAAAAAAGTTCCGCTATGCCTGCAAAATTGCCGATAAGATTATTACAATAAGCAAACAAACCGCCGATGACTGTATTAAATTTCTGAATGCTGATGCCAAGAAGATTGAGATTGGATATCAAAGTTGCGACCCCATTTTTTCGGCGTCTGTTATGGATAAAACTATTTCAAAAAAATATGATTTACCAGAAAAGTTTATTTTAAATATCGGAACTATGGAGGCGCGGAAAAATCTGTTAAATTTAGTTAAAGCGATGCATTTCGTTGAAGAAGATATTTCTTTGGTAGCCATTGGTCGAAGAACATTCTATACTTCTGTTGTTGAAAAATTTGCCAAGGACACTCATATTTCGCACAGGGTAAAATTGATGCACAATATTCCGTTTCAGGATTTTCCGTCTATCTATGCAGCGGCTTCTGCATTTGTTTATCCTTCTGTTTTTGAGGGATTTGGAATACCTGTCTTAGAAGCCTTGACCGTAGGAACCCCCACCGCCACCTCCAATATTTCCTCAATGCCCGAGGTGGGAGGAGGTGCGGTGCTCTACTTCAACCCCAATCATATTGAAGATATTGCATACAGAATTAGTTTACTGCTGCACGATAAAGAGATTGTTAAAGAATTAAATGTGAACAGACTGAAACAGTTAGAAAAATTTTCAATCAATAAAATTGCTGAAAAAACTAACGAAATTTATGGGTTGTTGGGTTGTTAACTTTGTGGCGGGAACGAGAGTTGAACTCGTGACCTCCGGGTTATGAATCCGACGCTCTAACCATCTGAGCTACCCCGCCTTTTTTTCGGCGGCGAAAATATATTATTTTTGCAGAAAATTTGAAGAACTTGAGATTTTTGCTCGTCATCGCTTTTTGCCCCCTTATGCTCTTTGCCCAAAACCAAAAGTCAGGGTCTTGGACTATTGATACCTCCTCTTATACAGTGGATTCTCTTACCTGCTATCCCAATTCTTTTCAACTAACCGGAATTGAACAGGAGGATTATAGTTTCGACTGGCTTACCTCAACGTTAACCATTCTTAATGAAAATGTATATGGAAAAACCGTTCACTATACTTATAAAACATTTTCCATCAATCTTTTACAAAAACATCAGAGAAAAACCTCGGATTTGATTTTTCAAAAGGGATATCTGTATCGTCCGCCGGTTACGGCAGTAACGGCAAATTCGTGGCTTACCGGCGAAGATGGCACGCCCCTGTATGCCACAGGTTCAATTGCAAGGGGAGTAACGATGGGTACAAATCAGGATTTTGTGCTCAACTCTGCTATGAATCTGCAACTTTCAGGATTTTTAGCCAAAGATTTGGAAATTAAAGCCAATATTACCGACAAAAACGTGCCCTTTCAACCTGAAGGAAATACCCGCGTAATTCAGGATTTTGACAAGATTTTTATCCACCTGAATTATAAAAACCAATGGATGATTAAGGGAGGCGATATTGAAGTAACAAAACCAAACGGCTATTTTTTGGTGGCAAACCGAAGATTATTGGGCATTGAGGGTTTTTCCGATAACATAGTAACCAAAGATTCAACTTCTCGTATGCAAAACAACGCAGGTGGCGGTATCTCAAAGGGTAAATATGTGAGACACAGACTGAATGTGGCTAACGGCTTGCAAGGACCCTATAAGTTATCGGGGACCGATGGGCAACTTCATATCATCATTCTTGCGGGAAGTGAACGGGTGTATATGGATAACAAACTGCTTTCGCGGGGATTAGACCAAGACTATGTGATGGATTACAATACAGGAGAGATAACTTTCACTTCGCGGGTATTTGTTACTTCGGAAAAGGAGTTTAATATTGAATATCAATACTCTGACTTATCATACTCCAGATATTCCTTGTTCTCTTATAACGAATTTACGAGCGAAAAATCTCAAAAAGTTAAACTTCGTGTCAACTTTTTTCACGAAGAGGATGTGAAAAACCGCTCCATTCAGCCCCAACTTACTGATAGTATGAAACTCTTTTTATCGCAGTTGGGAAATATTTCCAAAGCCTATTATCCCAGTGCGGATACTTCCTCATTTTACCCCAATGAAATTCTATATCAAAAAGTTGACACTATGGTTGCGGGAGTTTTTTACACGGTATATCAGTATTGTAACAACTCCTCACAGCAGTTGTATCGCGTAAGTTTCAGTTTTATGGGCTACAATAAGGGGAATTATGTTTTGCTTGAAAATCAGGTCAATGGAAGAGTTTTTGGTTGGGTGGCGCCTCTCAACGATGTGCCGCAGGGAGATTATGAGCCGGTAATTTTACTCTCTGCACCCACCTCCGCTCAGATGGGAACTGTTGGCGCCGACTGGTATATTACAGAAAACACCGGTTTTTCTACCGAATTTGCGTTTACTCATTACAATAAAAACAGTTTTTCTAAAAAAAACAACTCCGAAAATGCAAGTTTTGGCGCAAATTTGAATTTTTTTCATAAAAATCCGTTAAAAACAAAGAAAAACGATGAAAAACCCTGGTGGTTTTTTTCTAAAGTGAGCGGCGAGTATCAACACAAAAATTTTCATCCCATAGAAAGTTTTAGAGCGATAGAATTTTACAAAGATTACAATTTACAGGGCGATTTTTCTCCCCAAAACGCTGAAATAATGGTTAATGCACAGGCAGGTTTCACGAATGAAGATATAGGGGAAAATTCTATAAGGTTTAACTACTATTCGCGAACAAATAACCTACAAGCCATTAGAAATGAATTGATTTCAAAGACAACAAAAAAGGGATTCCATTTTTCTACCCAGACATCGTTTCTCTTTACCACCGATACTTTGCAAAAAACCAATTACCTGAGAAGTTTCAATCTTTTTTCTAAAACATTTAAAAAAACAGAACTGGGTGTTTTTGAGCGATTTGAGTGTAACCGTTTTCAAGGTGCACATTCTAACGAACTTTTGCCCAACAGTTTTCGTTTCAACGAAAGTTACATATACTTAAAAAACAACGATTCCATTGCGTATAAATATGATGTAAGATTCAAACATCTGTTTACCGATAAACCGTTTCAAAATCAATTTGAAAGAGAGAGTTACGCTTATGAGGCTCAAGGTTCTTTTGAAATTACTAAACTGAAAAACAACCGTTTTCGCGGAACTGCCACCTTTAGAAACACGCACCAACTTGATTCTTCCCGAAATTTCTTTGCAGAAAATTTCTTTGTGGGAAGTTTAGAATATTCAGGGCGTTTCTTTAAAAATGCCTTGTTCATCAATACCTATTATGATGCCGGAAGCGGGTTAGAGCAGAAGAAGATTTTTACATATTTGAAAGTAGCAGATGGGCAGGGCACACACGTGTGGAACGACTACAATGGCAACGGCATTGAAGAACTAAACGAGTTTGAGGTAGCCACATTTCAGGATAAGGCAAATTATATCAAAGTCTGGATTACCTCGCCGGAATATATAAATACCTATAACAACCAGTTTACGCAAACTTTACAGTTGCGCCCGGGGAATGTTTGGAGTAACAAAAAAGGATTTCTCAAATTTCTGTCACGTTTTAGCGATGCGGCTACGCTGCGAATCGGGCAAAAAAACTCCTCAAAAAACATAGGAACTGCCTTAAATCCCTTTCAATTCAATCTGGAAGATTCTACGCTTATTAACAGTCAGGTGAATTTTAATAACAATCTGTCATTTAATCAATTATCGCCTTATTGGGGGATAGATTACTTGTATCGTTATACTCAAAATAAAAATATGCTCTACTATGGTATGGAAACCAATCAAATGAGTGTAAACCAGTTTATTGTAAGAGCAAAACCCCATCAGCAATTGACGCTGAAAACAGAGTATTTTTATTCGGACAAAACCAATATCTCTGAATTTTTTTCATCCCGAAATTACCGGATTAGGCATCATAATTTCACGACATCGGTTCGGATGCAGCATAAAAACAACATCTTTTGGGGTTTGGTTTACATTTATCAGCATAAAAACAATCTTCTTGGTGTAGAGCAAATGAGTGCACACGATGCGACGGCAGAGGTAAGTTACAGATTGCCCAAACGTGGAAATTTCACAGCGAAAGTACAGTACAAGTATATTGATTATAAGTATGATAGCAACAATAGTGTGCAATCTTCCGTAAGTTACGAAATGCTGGAGGGATTGCAAAAAGGGAACAATCTTTTATGGAATGTTGGGTTTCAGACCAACATTACGGAGTTTTTGCAGATAGATTTGCGTTATGAGGGGCGGGCGTGCGAGGGCGCACCTGCCGTGCACACAGGGTTATTGCAGTTGAAAGCGTTTTTTTGATAGGTTGATTTCTATTTTACCACAAAGAACACGAAGAATGCACAAAGAACACAAGTTTTAGTATAAAAAACCGAATAGCCAAAGGGGAATTTTGTTTGCAAAACCAGTTTCAATATCGTCGGCTGCAATATAACCGTTTCCGATATTCTTTATTTGTGAATTATTTTTATTCTTCCCACCTACTTCAAAAACGATATTACCGTCAATAGTAAAATCGCCTGTTTCTGAGGTATTTACTTTGTGTTTCGCGCTCAGTTGATTCGCAAAAAAAGTTTCACGCATATTTCCAACATTGATATTTCGGAGTGCCAAAGAATGAATAATATTGGTATTTTCAAGATACACTTTTTGTGGTTTTGCTAAAGTTTGAATAGTTTGGTTTTGTTCTGTAATACATTGAATAATACCCGATTTATCCAGTAAATACAGATATTTTACAAGGGCGTGCCTGCCGATTTCAATGCCGGCACTCAAACGCGTAATATTTGGTGTAAAAGGCACCATTTCAGCAATAATGCCCAATAATTTTTTAATTTTTAATATGGTAACATACTCTATATTTTCTATGGCAGGTAAATCTTCGAACAGTGTTTTATTTATGGATTGCTCAACCTGAACGTGATAAGTTGCAATATTTTCCTTATAGTAAGGATAATAGCCATATTCTAAATATTTTTTTAATTCGGGTATAATTTTGATTTTTGAAGTTATTTCAGAGGCTATGGTTCGATGGTCGTTCAAAATGCTACTCAATTTTAATTCGGGAATTTCAATCTCATTTTCATATTTCAAAAACTCTCTGAACGACAAT
>Ga0209737_10002941_pt1 | contig 11878 bp, 11 predicted proteins | sample TergutCu122P3_FD_187284 | JGI IMG/M metagenome (GOLD analysis project Ga0209737, IMG submission 187284) | Cubitermes ugandensis P3 segment gut microbial communities from Kakamega Forest, Kenya - Cu122 P3 (SPAdes) (version 2) | ecosystem: Host-associated > Arthropoda: Insects > Digestive system... | reverse complement strand
TCTTCCGAGTCCAGTCTGCGACATAATATGCAAGCACCAACTTAATAATATCCCCAATAATAAATGGAATAAAACCTGCAATGATTGCCGCAGTGAATGTCATCCCAGTAGACAAAACAAGCCATACCGTTCCACACAGCAAGATAAGAATCGTTGCAAGAATCAGACCAATGATATGCATCATTGTCTTTTCTGACTCGTACAGATATCCAGCTGCAAGAACAGCAAATATGAATCCAATCATATATCCGCCTGTGGGCCCAAGCAAAATACCAATTCCGGCAGTTCCATTATGAAATACTGGAAGATTAAGGCAGCCAAGGACGATGTATAGTACTACTGGAATCACGGCATATCGTTTCATCACCGCAGCACACAATAGCACCATCATTGTTTGTAGTGTAAATGGAACTGGTGGCACAGGAACAGACACCCATGATCCAGCTGCGATCAATGCGACGAAAACAGCAGTATATGATAGTAAAAGAGATTTTTTTTTATTACCTAGCATATAAAACACCAAAACGCATACGAAAAAGATCTTCTGCAATAATATGTTGATTGTCAACCATTTAATCATTTTGAGGTGACAATTTGATAGGAGTCACGCAGTTGAATATTTTGATGAAAATGTTCAAGTATTATGTGATTCAAGTGAAAAATATATAAAAAGAGAATAGGGTGTTGCATGGAGATTTTCAGGAATTAATCGCTATTTTCAATGTAGAATTAAAAAATCAATTCACTATGCACCGATGCTGATCTCGCCAGCGAGAAGCGAAATAACATCACCATTATCCTTTTGTACGATTAAACGCCCTGTTTCATCAATGTCAACAGCAATAGCTTCAAAAGACTCATGAAGCCCAGTAACAATAACTCTTTTTCCAATCATCATAAGGCGTTTTTTATATTCAGCAAGCATCGTGTTACTGTCGCAGTTGTTTTCTATATTCAATATTCGGTTTGTGATCTCGGCGGCGAGTTGATTTCTTGTTATAGTTGGTTTATCCTCTGAAAAAACAGATCCAGCAATATCTTTTATTTTCTCTGGAAAACCTGCGGTGGGCATGGTGAAATTTATGCCGATACCAATAACTATCCATTGTATATTGCCACTTTCATAGTCCGTAACCGCTTCTGTTAGAATACCGCTTATTTTTTTATCATTTATGAAAATATCATTGACCCACTTTATTTGTGGTTTCTTTTCTGTTGTCGTTTCAATGGCTTCGCATACTGATACAGCAGCATAAGATGTTACTAAAGTTGGGACCGTAGTCCAATGTCGCTGTGTTAGACGCAATATAAAACTCATATAGATGCCATGCCCAGGAGGTGAAAAAAATTTGCGATTATATCGTCCTTTGCCTACTGTTTGGCAATCTGCCATAATTATCGTGCCGTGTTCTGCTCCTGATATAGCCAATTCTTTTGCAATTTTGTTTGTGGATTCTAAAGATGAATGAATATTTATTTTATCAGAAATTTTTTTATCAAATAAAAACGGGAGCATACCTTGAACAGATAAAATGTCATTATCATCAAAAAGGCAATAACCCTTGTTAGTTACCGCCTTAATCTTATACCCATCTTTTTCTAATTCCTTAACAGCTTTCCAAACGGCATTGCGTGTTACATTAAGCTGCTCGGCAATATATGCACCAGAAATATTTTGCCCTCTTTTGCTCTCAAGCAACTCAAGAACGTAACTTTTTGTACTCACAGCTTCTACCCGCGCTCTTATACTCACTTAATAGAAATACCATAGCCATGCCAAAGTCACCTGAAAATGATTATGATTGACAATCATATGGGAGTCACGCACTTCTTGTTTCTTCCCAGAGGCCGTTGATACTTACAAGTACCAGGATATTTCATCGCCAAAACTGGTGATTTAATTATGGCCACATGGGAAGAACCCCATGTATACTATCAAAAGAAGTTTTTTTGCAAAAAAATTATATGGGAAATACATCTCCTGCAATGACATGCTCAACTGTTCCATTATCCCTGCGAACAAGGAGTGTTCCATCTTTATTGATATCTATTGCTTCACCTTCAAATGAAGAAAGAAGCGTATTTACCTGAACTTTGCGTCCAAGGGTCGCAGACATCGCCTTCCACTCACGCAGCACAGAGTCATACTCACCTTCTTCAATCTGATCGAAGCGGGTTTCAAATGTTTTCAGGCATGCTGCAAGGAGCTTTGCAAGATCTACAGTATATCCAAGTTCATCTGAGATTGAGGTAGCACGGTCACGAACCTGGGGGTCAATCTTTTCAATAGGCACATTAACATCAATGCCAAATCCAAGTAAACAATAGGGATGCTTTTTTCCCTGGGTATTTGCCTCAAGAAGAAGTCCTGCCACCTTTTTATCTGCGATCATGACATCATTTGGCCATTTGATAAGTCCTCCAATCTGATACTTCTTTCGTAGCGTCTTTGCAATTGCAATAGAACCTACAAGAGTAAGTATAAACATTTTATCAACGGGGAGAGATGTTTCGAGAATAAGAGTTGCCCAGATGCCTCCCTTTGGGGAAGACCACATTCTACCGAGTCGCCCCATACCCCCTGTCTGTTCGCGGGCAATGATCATCGTGCCGTGCAGCGATCCATTATCCTGCTCTGCAAGTTCACGTGCATACCATGAGGTCGATGGAATTGTAGGGAAATACTTGATCTTTTTGCCTATTACTCGAGTATTAAGATGGGATAAAATCGTATGTGGCATTAATGTGAAATCAGTATCTACGAGTCGATAGCCAGTATCGTGGGATGCAGAAATCTGATATCCCATATCACGGAGTTCATCCACACATTGTAAGACCTGGGCTGGTTGGATGGAAAGGTGTTCTACTATCTCGTCTGTTGTGCACACACCATTATTGCCAAAAGCACCATTTTGTGCATTGATAAGAAGGTGAAGCAAGTCGAATGCAGTTGCAATATCGGTCATATCAGTAGGCTCCGTCCTGAGATTAAATTGGATGAATAGTACATTATAGTATCTTAGTGGTATATATTCTCGTGTTTCCAGGAGCAAAGTATTTAAAGTGGTATGTTGCTCCTACCATGAGTGATCTGTTCTAAAAATGTGGCAGTTGGATACTCGTGAATTGCACTTATGAAAATCACACCATCCTCTTTGTGAAGGCATATATATACTGGAACTTCTATACATTTATCTGGATGCATTGCAGTTGCAAGGATTTGAAGAGGATACGGCACAGATGTCTCATCCCAAGCGAAGTACCCATCAAAAGCATAAACATTTGAACTCTCATCACTTTTTACATCAGAGTACTCAACTGGAAGCAAAGGAGGAATGCAGCCAGATTCTGATGTAGCAGGAATAATCTCAGCATTAAAAAATCCAAAGTGATATGTAATGCCAGAAATGAGCCACTGGTACACATCCTGATTTTCTGAGGCTGCACCAAATAACAGCAATACTCCTCCATTAGATACATATCGTTTGAATCGAGGTGCAAGAGCTTTGAGTGCAGGTAAGACTCGCGAATATTTTAGATCTCCAAAACCTCCTGGAATCACAATCAAAGAAAACTGTCCTCTAAAAAAAGGAGCAGCGAGAAGGTGCGGCGTTACCTCATCACATTGATACCCACAATCTGAAAAAAAGCGAGCAAATAATAATGAAGAGTCCCAGATGAGTGCTATTCGTTTCATGCGCTTTAAACATTGATCTGTGCTAGTTGTCTATATCGGTTCAGGTGTTGGTTCTGTACTCATGAAATCACATATAACTGGTTTCAATGTCATGAGATCTAGAACTACTGCTTTTGCAGGCGTAGGATTAATATTCATCTGTTTTTGAAAAGTAGTCTGGCTCTGCCATGTTCCAGCATTGATGCAGAGGACGCCTCGATAGTGTGATACTCCTAAAATGTGTACATGGCCTGTATGCAGTATTTCAGGAACTGGATCTATCACTAATCTGTCATCAGTTGCTGCAGCAATGGGTGTTTTTCTTCCATAGCTGGGGGAGAGATGGCGCCGTTTCAGCATCTCTATCATGATATCATCAGATTCCTCATAACTCGCCCCAGGGATCATGCCAATCAGATCATCATATGATCTTCCATGATACATGAGTACCTTCACGCCCTGCACACTAACCATGGCAGGGTTTTCTACAAATACACAATTTTTGCTGTATTTCTTTCGGAATTGTTCCGGAATTGCAGGCTGTGGCTCAGCCCCTCGTACAACATCGTGGTTTCCAGGAGCACAGATAATTTTTATCCGTGATGGCAGATCTGAGAGATACTCACCAAGGCGATCATATTGCTCATAGATATTTGGAAGTGTGAGTTCATGCTCTTGACCTGGATAAATACCAATTCCATCAACCATATCTCCTGCAATGAGCAGATATGATATCTCACTATCTGAGAGCCAGTCTGAGAATGAAAGCCATTCCTCCTCTAAAAATGTATTGCTGCCAACATGAATATCAGATATCAGTGCGACTTTTCCAGGCCTGTCACTCATGTACGGCTGATGTGAAAAAGGAATATCTGGACGAAAGAGGTGATCTGCAAAGAGTAAGGTTTTTTCCGATGAGAGGGTGCCTTTCACACCCACAACCTCATCATGCACCAGTTTTTCTGCTTCACCAAATTCAGAGTGAGCACGATTAAATAGCACATTTATGGTGCCAGTTCGATCCTCAAGCTGAGCCATTCGGTGGCCATTTGCAGTGGTACGAATATCAGCAATCATGCCAATGATAGCGCACTCTTCTTGAGTATAGCGATCATTTCGGAATAGGGCCTCAATAGGAGCTGCATTGCATCGTCCCCGAATGATGCCTGAAAGAGTTGTGTACCTATTGTTGAAGTATGTTACATAATCACCAACATTATCGATGGGCTTGGCTGTTTGTTCTCTCCCAAGCACGACTTCGATCTCAGGATCTCCTAAAAATCGAAATCCATCCCTGGATAGACAAAGGCCAGGAACATGGCATAGTGATGCAACAAGGCACTCTGAAGGCACACGCTCAATGATGCGATCAATGAGAGAGGTGTCATCACGCTCAATGATGTACGTGATCACATCTGGATGTACTTGGAGTTTTTCATCGAGGAAGCGCTCAATAATGGCTGACTTTACAAGCATATGAATGTATAAGGTGAGAGTAGAAATTATGAAAGGAGGTGAATGGTGATTCCACTGAGCATCTTTGGCTCGAACCAGGTTGATTTTGGAGGCATGATCCCGCCGCTGTTGGCAATTGCAAATACATCTGCAACAGAGACCGGTTGCATTGCAATTGCAATGATTGCCTCTCCATGATCTACTGCTTCCATAAGCACAGATACAGGGGATGAACCTCCTACGTACTGTAAAGCAGGATCAGTTCGTGGATCTGTGATCTTGAGTAGAGGTTCTAATATACAATTTTGAAGTACCGTCACATCAAGAGCATCGATTGGATTTTGTGAGGATGTTTTCGCAATGGCTACCTCATACCAGGTTTTACCATAATAAAGATGAAAGATGTGAAATGCGGTCTCATCCTGCATTGTCTTGATTCTTGAGGCTAATGGATCAAGGGTGGGGTATGGGGTTAGTGACGCAACTTCTTTGAGTGCATCCATGAATGCCTCAGGAGCAGTCTCATGAAGGGTAAGAATAAGACGATGATATCCGTACACAATAACTTGATCTTCTCCAAATGCAACACCCATAACTCGTTTTGTCTCTTCGGAGATTTCACTTGCATCTGCATTTTCCCGTTGTTCCAGTACATTGAGTGCTGATTTACAGCGATGATGGCCATCAGCGATGTATAGATTTTCAATATAAGAAAATTCACGAATAAGTTCATCAATCTGCTCTGATTCAGATATAGGAAATATCTCATGCAAACTTCCATCAGGAGCGGTGATAATCAGTGATGGTGTCTGTATCATTTTGATATTCTGCGCAAGAAGATCTTGGATATGAGAGTTTTTGTCATGTAGAAAAATGACAGGCCCGGTGTTTGCATTTACTGCATCAATGTGGCGGGTACGATCTCGTTCTTTTTCGACACGGGTTAGTTCGTGTTTTTTTATCGTTCCAGATCGGTACTCGAGGAGATCAAAACACCCACAAAGGCCGGTAAATGTTCTTTCCTTTGCTGTGACTCGATAGACATAGAGAGATGGGATCTGATCCTGAATGAGGAGCCCATCACGTATGTACCGAGCAAAGGTTTCTTTTGCGGTAGCATACACTAGGGCATCATAGGGATCACAGGGGAGGCACGCATCTGAACGTGAGATGTTGAGGAATGAAAGTGGCTGTTTTCGTATTATTTCCGCAGCCTCTTTGGCGTCTACAACATCATAAGGAACGGCTGCAATATCTTGAGCCTGCTCTTTTTTTGGATGAATTGCTTGAAATGGATATAGATGAACCATAGAACACCTGAGTTTATTCTTAACGTATGTGTAAATACTGCTATAATTACACAACCTTACACACCCCATCTGTCAGCAGGCAGGAAAGATGGCATAACTCATACATCTTTCTTACCATAATCTTTATTGTTATTTATGTTGAAGTGATACTATGGAAGAGCATATGGATGAAAAACATATGTATGATGAAGAAAAGGGTTTTTTATCTCCCAAAAAAGGCATTCCTTTAAAGCGAATCAATGGGTATGAAAATGAACCAGAATCAATACGCTCTTTATTTACTTTTTTAGGATATTTTGCTGGTATAAACAGCAAAAAACAAATAATTGTGTAATGTAATTGTGAATTGCAAATTGGGGCTCGTGAATATGCCATATTCCTTTTCATCAGGGGTCATCATTCGTAATCCTCATATGCATGATGTTAATGCAATGGTACGCATTGAAGAGGCTTCATTTGGAGATCCCTGGTCCGAAGAGGTTTTAAGGGAAACTATCGAAGTTTTTTACGAGACCTCGTTTTGTGCTATTGCTTGCGGAAAAATAATTGCATTTGTAATATGTGGATTAGAAGATACAGGTGAGGTAATATATGGTCATATCTGTACTATCGCAACAGATCCTAAGTACAGGGACTTAGGTATTGGAAAGGAGCTCATGAAATATGCAGAGACCAGTGTCATTGCACGAGGAGCAACTGCAATGCAGCTTGAAGTCCGTGAATCAAATGTGCTTGCTCAGCGATTTTATGCTAAACTTGCGTATCGCCCAGTATGTGTATTTCGGTCATACTATGCCAATGGAGAAGATGCCATTCTCATGATGAAATGGTTTTGATGCTATAGTGGGCTGATGTCTGAGCATTGTCAATCATCAGTCTATGCTCTATCGCCGCCGAAGCTGCCACTATTGCTTAGGTTTTCTTCAATTTCCATAACTGTTGCGATCAGTGTTCTGCTGGCATTTGTAAGCTCGAATATGTATTTGTTGTATGTGATATTCTCACCGTAAACAAAACCAGTAAGTCTTCCTGAATAGGAAAGCAGGGCGATTTGGTCTCCCACATTCAAGTCAGGAACTAAACCATCAAATGTGATGGTGGAATAGCTGATGTCTACGTCACCACGGCCACTTCTACCTTTGGTTCCAGCTTGCACATCGAGCATACCTTTGGAGCCTTTGAGGTTGGTCTTGGAGTCTTGAAATGAGACTTCGTTCAGGTTGAATGTGATTGTCTTATCTGCCGCCTTCAGATTACCTTCATATTTCGCACCTGCACCAAGCACCTTAAAAGTGTCAAAGCCAAAATATCCGTTTCCAGTGACTCTGAGCGTACTGTCACCTATCAGCGCAATCGTGTCAGCGTGCATATTAGCATTGAGGCCGAGGACTGCCACAGTGGTGTCCGTTCTCACGTCCAGCATGTCTGCCGTGAACGTGGTTGTGCTTCCAGAGAGTGAAAACAGCCATATATCAGTCCCAGCTTCTACGTTTCCACTCACATCCAGTGTGGCTGTGCCGGTGTTTGCATATACCTCGATAAAGCTACCAGCTGCTACATTGCCATCCACATTCAACGTGGCTGTTCCACTGTCTGTAAACACCTCGATAAAGTTACCAGCTGCTACATTGCCATCCACATTCAACGTAGCTGTTCCACTGTCTGTAAACACCTCGATAAAGCTACCAGCTGTTATGTTTCCCCCCACATCCAGCGTGATCGTGCCGGTGTTTGCAGCCATTGTAATAGAACCAGGGTTAGCCTTTACATTGCCAGTCACAGTCACATCGGTCTTACTGCTATATGCAGATATCCCGATAGAACCAGGATCAGCCACTAAATTCGAGTAGCCCATACTTTTGTCGATAATGATATCAGCAGCATACGCTCCCATTGGGATGAAAATAAACAAAAAAAAGATTATTACGTATACTAAATAATTCAATGTAGCCCCCATCTTTATCACCATCACAGTATTTTTCAAGCGGAAAAGAATACCCATAGAAGTAGATTTCTTTTGCTCAAAAGTCTTGTGAAATGTAAAAACAATAAGAAATTCACCCGCCCTGCATAACCTATATTTAGATCCCCTAGATAATAGGAGAGGGGGTCTTTTCGCCTGAGCAGCTAGCGTGGCGAGGTTTTGGCGCTTTACTGGTTAGAACCGTGATTTACATGCCAGTGAATAAGAGCAATTCTGCTCATTCGTGCTAATGAGTACGCATCACCGGTTGGATTGAGTCGGCGAATTATCTCTTGAGCAAATATCTCATTTTCAGGTGGAATGCTGTACATAAGCCTCAAATCCTGCACTGCAGCCTCTCTATCTGGATATCTCTCTGAAAATTCATATGTACAGATCGTGACATCGGCATAGATCTCAAGGCTGTGAAGCATAGAATACACGATGAGATAATCAAATGGCTTTTGTTTTGTGTCAGGATCTGCTCCTGCTTTTACAAGAATGTCACGAATCCATGACTCCACTCTACTTCCTGCAAATAAAATAAGCCAGACTTCTCGTTTTGCAGCACGATTGATCTTTAAGAGAGCATCCTTCAAATCATGCATGGCAAGTGAGTGAGCTGCAAAAACTATGTCATGAGGCTCGATCTCTTTTCCAATAGTGATATCCTCCCACAGAAGAGGAAGTGGCACAATATTTGAAATTTGAGCTGCAGCTTGCTTTTTCTCAAGTATGGTGCGCATAGCAGCAGAGGGTTCTATCGCAGTGACAGATGCTACTTGTTTTGAGAGAGGAATTGCATATCTGCCGGTTCCAGCTCCGATATCAAGCACAGTGTCAGTTGGTTTGCAGTGAAATCTCGCAATTATTTCTTCAGTTTCAGAAGAGCGTGATTTTACGTGGTTCTCAAAGTGTTCAGCACGGGGTGCCCACGGATCTGAAGATGGGGCATCGTTACTATGCGCAAGTTTCCATATCTCATTCCAATCAATTATCTGAGCCATTTGTTCACTAAGAAGTGCATCAAACTACTATACAAATTCATACATAAGTGGTTTTATGTAAAGATAGATGGAGATTTGTAGCAAATCCATCTCCTTATCATTAAAACTCTATTGTTTGGGTGATAAGAGCATTCTCTAAAGCTATGCAAAAAATACCAACAGACGGTAGAATAGGAAATAGCCCCACTCCTTTTCATTCACAGAGGGCTCTACATTATCTGAAAAAAGAAGGTGCTTTGCATGAATAAACGACAACAACTAATGGAATATACCACACAGGATATTATTGCTTACTTGGTTGAGGATGATAATATGGATTTTATTGATGCTAGCGAGAGTTTTATGCATCAGAAACATGTACTAAATTATTTGATGAAGAAACTGGGCTTTATTTGGAAAGTTCAGCATATTTGTATGACATCTTTAGAAATGAGCGCCAGGCAGGCCATTTAGTTCAGTTAGAATATTAAAATTTTGATATACTTCAGCTCAAACAGCAAAGTATCGAGTTTTGGCACCAGCTCGTGGTAAACAAGGGTACAATTGTGCATTGTGCAACTGAGTTGTAAATATACGTATGAGTTCAAATCTGTAAGTATGTCAAATGTCTGCGTCTTTCTCGACAACCGTGCAAAAGCAGATCCTGATATGATTGCGATCATTCACCCAACAAGTGAAACAACATACACATATCACGAGCTTGCCTCAGCAGTACACCGAATAAGTGGCGGTCTTATTGCACAGGGCATATCTGCAGGAGATCGTGTCGCTATATTTCTTGACAGCTCCCCTGAGTACCTTATCAGTTATTTTGCAATCTGGAGAATTGGAGGCGTCGCTGTCCCAACAAATATCGTATATAAAGAAAGTGAACTCCTTCATATCTTAAATGATTCACAGGCAATAGCTATTATCTGTGATGGAGCACATGAGCGTTTTGTAGAAAGCTTGCTTCCTGATGCACCGAGACTCCAGATGATAATCACCACCGGCTCTACCACTAAGTCATCACCAAAAATCGTGAATTGGGGAGAGTTAGCAGTATCAAAACCCCTTTTAGAGCCGGTAAGTTGTAGTCTTGACACTATGTGTCAGATCCAATATACATCAGGCACAACAGGGACACCAAAAGGAGCAATGCTGACACATGGGGGCTGGATTGTAGCACTTGATAATGAATGTGAGATGCTTGAGCTCGTGCGTGGAGATATGTATCTTGGAGTCTATCCAATGGGGCATGTTGGACTCTCATGGGGAATTTCGGTCCTGAAAGCTGGAGGAACCTATATCCTCCTTGAGCGATTTGAACCAGAAAGGTACCTCTCTCTTATAGAGCAATATCAGGTAACAGTTCTGTCAAGCATGCCACCTGTGATTCACATGCTCACAGAAGCTCCAGATAATACAGAAGAGCGAATGAAAACAGTACGAGTCCTTATCAGTGGAGGTGGACCACTTCACTCTCCAACCTGGAAAGCATTTCATGCACGCTACAGACGTCCAATTGTAAATGCATATGGACTTTCTGAGACAATCGTGCTTGGTGCAGGAACAGCCATTCGCCCATATCACTATCAGACAGCAGATGAGTACAATAGCGTTGGAACACCTGTTGGATACACAGAGGTCTGCATCGTTGATCAAGACAATCCAAAGCATCATCTTTCTGATGGAGAAGTTGGAGAGATCGCACTTCGAGGACCTGGTCTTGCCCTTGGGTACTGGAACCGTCCTGTCGAGTCGAAAGAGACATTTCTCCCAGATGGCTGGTTCCTGACGGGTGACATTGGATATCTTGATCCTGATGGAATGCTTGTGATTACGGATCGCAAAAAAGATATGATAATCATGTCTGGGTGGAAGATTTATCCAACCGAGGTTGAACAGGTGCTGATTCATCACCCAAAGATTGCTGAGGCTGCAGTGTTTGGATGTCCCGATGAGGAAAAAGGAGAGATTCCAGTAGTTGCAATTGTTCTATCAGTTGGCACCCTGAGTTTTTCGCATGATGAACTCGTAGCATATGCAAAAGAGCATCTTGCAGGGTACAAAGTTCCAAGACGAACATATATTGTCTCACAACTTCCACGGGTAAATGGCTGGAAGCTACTTCGAGGAGAGCTTCAGCATATGCTGTGCGGAAATACATAGATAGATGTTAGATATCAGATGGCGGTCGATTCAAACACAGCGAAATAGCCTTGCAGCTCTCTATGCAGCCTGCGAAAAAGCTGGATATACCCTCACTCAAACAGATAAACCAGATGGAGACTGCACATTATACAGTCTAAACTCTCTTAGTGCACCTGCCTACCTTGAAGAGATCAAAGATGCTTCCTGTATAACGATCGTAGGCGGTCCTCATGCAACTGCCTGTTATCAAGATTTAACTGCTATTGCTGATTATGTGATTGTTGGTGAGGGAGAGTACACACTCCCACTTCTATTGCATGCTATTGAGACCAGA
>Ga0209737_10002940_pt1 | contig 11878 bp, 15 predicted proteins | sample TergutCu122P3_FD_187284 | JGI IMG/M metagenome (GOLD analysis project Ga0209737, IMG submission 187284) | Cubitermes ugandensis P3 segment gut microbial communities from Kakamega Forest, Kenya - Cu122 P3 (SPAdes) (version 2) | ecosystem: Host-associated > Arthropoda: Insects > Digestive system... | reverse complement strand
ACTGAGCATTGATAACCAAAATATGAGCATTTTACAAAGTGAGCAGACCATTTTTGACCTTGAACAGCAACGAAACGAACAACTAAACCAATTAGAGATTGCCCTTACCGGCGCATTCGAGCAACTGAAAACCCAACTTAAAACGTGGGAACAAACCTATTTGCTTATTTCCCCCATTGATGGCATTGTTACTTTCACAAAATATTGGCAAAAAAACCAAAATGTTAATGCTGGCGAAACATTAGTTACCATAGTTCCCAATGAGCAAACCAAAATAATAGGCAAAATCTTGCTGCCCCCGCAGGGCGCGGGCAAAGTGAAAGAGGGGCAAGCCGTTAACGTAAAATTCGACAATTATCCCCACATGGAGTTTGGAATGGTGCGGGTAATTATCAAAAACATCTCATTAGTTCCTGTAACGGTAGGGGATAACCAAAAGGCGTATATGCTGGAGGTAGAATTTCCCACTTCGTTGGTTACTAATTACGGAAAAGAACTCACATTCAGTCAGGAAATGACCGGCACCGCAGAAATTATTACCGAAGATTTGCGGTTGTTGGATAAGTTTTTAAATCCGATCAGGGCGGTGGTGAGAAAATAAAAAAACAAAAGGTCAGCAAAAATCTTTTATAGATCTTCTGCTGCTAAGGGTGCCTCTTGTGAATCAGGGTTCACTGTAGTTTGCTCTTCTGCTACTAAGGGAGCCTCTTGAGAATCAGGGCTCAATGTATTCTGATCTTCTTCCGCTACCGAGGTTTCCTCTGCAATCTCACTAACTTCAGCAACTTCAGTAACTTCTGTAACTTCAGTAACTTCTTCTTCCGCAGCGGCTTCCGCTTTTGCTTCTTTAGCGGCTTCAACGGCGTATTTGGCGGCTACTTTTTTCGCGATAGATTCACGAAGTTTGGTTTCGGCTTCCATCCGTTTTTTGTTTTCCGTGCGGGTTTTGTCAGCTGCTTCGCGTTTTACGTTGCTTACTTTAGATTCTTTTTCCTGTTTCCATGCTTCAAATTTCTTTTCAGCATCCATTTCTGTAATAGCGCCTTTAGCGATACCGCCGCGCAAATGTTTCATCAAATACACGCCCTCGTGTTTAAGAATCGAGTGAACGGTTTCTGAGGGGGAAGCGCCTGTTTCTACCCAGTACAATGCTCTGTCGAAATCAATGTTGATAGTTGCGGGATGTGTTAGGGTGTTGTAGGTGCCAATTTTTTCAATAAAACGTCCGTCACGTGGTGCACGACCATCCGCAATTACAATGTGGTAAAAAGGTTGATTCTTCTTACCGTGTCTTTGTAATCTGATTCTTGTTGCCATAATAAAATTATTTTTTAAGGTTTATTTTTTTGGGGCGCGAAAGTATATTTTTTTTGTTACTCAAATGGTTTTTTTCTATTTTTGCCCGCTAAATCTGATATTTATGACCTCAACCCTCAATTTTATTACGTGGTCGGTTTCCCCCGAAATGATTTCCCTCGGCAATTTCTCAATTCGCTGGTATGGCGTACTGCTGGCAACCGGTTTTTTCTTCGCCTACTTAACGCTGTCGAAAATTTTTAAAAAAGAAAATTTATCCCAACAACTGCTTGATAAACTTACTATTTGGTGTATAGTTTGGACCATCGTGGGGCTTCGATTGGCACACTTCGTATTTTATGAACCCCAATATCTGATTAACCATCCGTTGCAAGTACTGCTCCCTTTCGATGAAAATTGGAACTTCATCGGCTATCAGGGATTGGCGAGTCACGGAGCGGTTATCGCGCTGATTACTTTCCTCTCGTGGTTTGCATGGAAATACAAAATGAATGTTTTGTGGCTGTTAGACAGGCTTTGTATCGTCATTCCCATTGCGGCAGCTATGGTACGTTTGGGAAACTTGATGAATCACGAAATTGTGGGCAGTATTACCAATGTTTCCTGGGCTTTTGATTTTACGCACGGTGGCTACAGCGTTGCCGGTACCCTGCGCCATCCCGCACAACTTTACGAATCTTTAGTCTATTTCTCTCTGTACGGTTTTATGTTGCTCTATTATTTTAAAATGACAAAAGGGAATATCCCTGCCGGAAGGGCTGTAGGAACTTTACTTACCGTGATTTTTACTGCTCGTTTTTTAATAGAATTTGTGAAAGAGGTGCAGGTGGACAGAGAGATTGGAATGACTTTAAATATCGGGCAATGGCTAAGTATTCCGTTCATTATCATTGGATTGGGATTACTCGTTTATTCCTTTATCAACAAAGATAAGATTCCGCATTATACAGAACTTAATACTGCCGCGAAATAAATATGGATTATATAGAAATTGTAGCCGCTGATGTGGAAGGTTCTCAAATGCCCTCCGAGGCGTTTGCGTTGATAATGAGCGAAAAAGAGGGAAACAGAGAGATGACCGTGGTCATTGGTTTGCACGAAGCCAGAACTTTGGTTTTGTTAATAAACAAGATTCAAACGCGCCGCCCGGGTACCCACGAACTCTTTAAAAACTTTATGCAACAGATGGGGTGCCTGCTTACCAAAGTGATTATCTATCATTACGATGAGGGGGTATTTTATGCACATCTGTTACTTCAAAAAGGTACCAATAAATTTGAATTGGATGCCCGCACTTCCGATGCCGTGGCTATTGCTTTGCTGATGGAAGCCCCCATTTTTATCAGAAAAGATATTTTTGACAGATTGGCTGTGGAGCCTCGAAAAGAGGAGGAAAAAATTGAAAACTTTTCCCCCGACTTTGACCTCCAACCTGAAGAATTGGAACTTTACATTGAGAATAAACTCCACGAGATGCCTGTGGAGGAGTTAGAGCGTTTGTTGCAGGGTGCTATCGACAGCGAGGATTTTGAATTAGCCTCAAAAATTCACGAAGAAATTAATGCAAGAAAATCGTAATAATAGGAGAAGATTATTTTATTTTTGGAATACCTAACTGTTTACAAATTTGCAAAACAGTTATTTCGTTTATATCCGGATGGCGGGGTACAGGCGCACGATTACCATTAGCAGTATTAATATACCAAGAATGATTTGCACCCTCTCTGTTAAGCGTACACAGGTTTTCTTTGAGATGTTTTAGTAATACGTTTTTTTTCACTTGGTCGGTATAAAATTCTACGAAATCCGTTTTCGTGTTTATGTTTCTCAATAAAATCTTCTTTTCTAAACTTTAAAGCATCAGTAATAACTTCATACATATTTTTCATTAATTCATCCATATCCTTACCTTGACTTATTGCCTCCGGTAATTGTTCACACTGACCTGCTAACCAACCATTTTCGCTTTTCCGAATACTTATAGTAAATTCCATTGTTAATCATTTTTTACAGCGGCGAAAATAAAAAAAATCATAACATCGAAAAAAGAGTTATTTTTACCATTCAAAAAAACAATAGGGGCAAATTAAAGCCCCCTTGCTATTGCCAATCCCGCAGATTGACGGTTAATATACTGCAATAAAGAGTTCTGCCGACTTTAAGCACCAGCCGCTTTAAAGGCTATAATCTATTTCAAATCCAGAATCGTTTACCGAGATAGAGGGGGATTAACTACCCTCTTTCCCGACCTGCTTTTTAAGGGTTGTTCGATAACAACCCTTTATTTTTTCCAAAGAAGTTCTAACAAGTAAAAACAATAAGAAAACAAGGGAATAAAACAACCTAAAATTAATTGTCCCACGCCTCACCAAATAAACGTTTCCCTGCCCCAGTTTTATCTAAAATAAAGAAAAAAATTGCAATGGCTAAAATAAAACTGCCCATTAAAATTGCTCCCATAATATTTATTTTTTGTTGATTTTTTTTGATTTTACTAATGATAACCCAAAATATAAACACAACCCTACAATGATTAATGAAAACGTAAATAATAACCATCTATTTTGCAAACCACCCAAAAACGATGAAATAATTACAGCCGTTGCAACATATTTTCCGATGTCCATTAGCCATTTTCCAAACTCTTTTTTCATTGTTATATTTTTGGCAAAAATAAAAAAAAATCATAATATTAACTATTATTCAAACAAACTGCACTGACAATGAATGGATGTAGGCAAAAATCGTTGCATTTCAAACTTTTTTCCGTTTAAGTATGCAAACTTTTTATTTGAAAAAACTTTTACTTTTGTGCCGTTGAAATTAGCGTTTGTAATGAAATTTGTTAAAAATTGGGCATTCCAAAAAATAAAATAGTATAATATAAGAAATTAATCCATCAATAAAACAAGAATATTACTAGCTATGAGCGGCGGAGTGGATAGTTCCGTGGCTGCATTTCTGCTGCAACAGGCAGGGTATGAAGTTATTGGCGTTACGATGAAAATGTGGAGCTACGAAAAAACGTACTTGGGTAAAGCAGGCTCATCCGCCGACAGCAGTTTTATTGCAGATGCGCAGGAATTGGTGAAAAAGTTGAATATTGAACATCACACCGTTGATATTCAAGATGAATTTGAACGAACTGTTATTCAAAATTTTATAGATGAATATTTTGCCGGACGAACCCCCAACCCGTGCGTGCTGTGCAATCCCACTATGAAATTCGGGACATTGTTTCACTATGCAGATAAATTGGGTTGTGAAAAAGTGGCCACCGGCCATTATCTAAGATTGAAAGAGGAAAGCGGCAGATATTTTGTTTCCCGAGGAAAAGATATTACAAAAGACCAATCCTACGTGTTGTGGAAAATGCCACAGGAGCAATTATCGCGTTGCCTTTTTCCGTTGGGAGAATATACGAAAGAGGAAGTAAAAACGCTGGCACAATCTTTTGGAATTTCATCAATTGCTGAAAAAAGAGAAAGTTACGATGTTTGTTTTATTCCCAACGGAGATTACCGAAGTTTTTTGCAAATGAAACGTCCTGAGGCGTGCGAGGTATTGCGCGGCGGAATTATCTGCGACAAAAACGGAAAATGGCTCGGCAAACATCGCGGGTATCCGTTTTACACCATTGGGCAAAGAAAAGGATTAGAGGTAGCTGTTGGACACGCCATCTATGTTACGCAGTTAGACCCCGAAAACAACAAAGTAATTCTGGGCGAAAAGGAAGATTTGTTATCTTATACGTTATATGTTTCGGATTTCAACATATCGAAATACAGTGTACTTCCTGAGAATTTTCGTGCGTTAGTTCGCATTCGCTATAAGGATGCCGGAACGATGGCAACCATCACGCAGGAAGACCATCAATTGTGTTGCCGGTTCGATAGTCCGATATCGGCGGTAACACCAGGGCAGTCGGCAGTTTTTTATGATGGAGAGGATGTTGTTGGGGGGGGGATAATAGTGAGAAATCCAAAAAATGTGATTTGTTGCGTTTCTGTTGCGATTTAACGACAAAAACCACCCGCTTGCTTTCGCAAATGAGTGGTTTTCAAATTTTTTTTCGTGGTTTTGAGCGGAAGACGGGGCTCGAACCCGCCACCTAAAGCTTGGAAGGCTTTCGCTCTACCAAATGAGCTACTTCCGCAATTTTAATTTAAGATTTAAAGATTTAAGATTTAAGGTTTGATGCGTATCATCAATTTTAAATTTTAAATTATTAAATTTTAAATTCCTTTGTGGGGAGAGAAGGATTCGAACCTCCGAAGGCGTCGCCAATAGATTTACAGTCTACCCCATTTAGCCACTCTGGAATCTCCCCGGTATGGTGTGAGCCGGTAGACGGATTCGAACCGCCGACCAGCTGATTACAAATCAGCTGCTCTGGCCAACTGAGCTACACCGGCAAATGTCATTAGTTCAAAGAACGTCTCCCGTTTTTTTTGGGCGGCGAAAATATAGTTTTTTTTGTTGCATCGGAATATTAATGAAATTTTTATATAAACTACCCCGCCCTTCGGGCACCCGCCTATATTCCTAAATTCACGAGATTCCTCACTGCGTTCGGAATGACGAAGGGGATACTGGGCTTGCTTTCAATTTTTCTTGCTAAACTCTCAACATCAAACCCCACTGATTTATACAAACTTGCTACATCTCCGTGCTCTATAAAGGAATCGGGCAATGCAACGGGAATGATTTTAGTAGATAATTGATTTTCTGCAATATATTCAGATACTTCGGAGAACAATCCGCCAATTACGGTTCCATCTTCCACCGTGAAAATGGTATGATGTGTTTTACAAATATTATCCAACATCTCTTTGTCAAACGGTTTTAGAAAACGAACGTCCACATGAGTGGGGATAATCCCCTGTTTTTCAAGAATAGCAATTGCCGATGAAACATTGTTTCCAAGTGGTCCAAGCGATAAAACGGCAATCTCTTTTCCTTTCTTCAGTATTTTTGATTTTCCTATTTCCAATTTTTCCAAATGTGTTTTCCAGTCTGTTAACACACCTTTCCCGCGGGGATACCTGATGGCAAACGGTTTTGTTCTATCCGAATAAGCGGTAAACAACATATTTCGCAGTTCCGATTCATTTCGCGGCGAAGCAATTACCAGATTAGGAACAGTTCTCAAAAACGCAAAATCGAAAGCGCCGTGGTGGGTAGGTCCGTCTTCTCCTACCAAGCCGGCACGGTCAACACAAAAAATTACAGGAAGTTGCTGCAATGCTACATCGTGAATAATTTGGTCGTAGCCGCGCTGCAAAAACGAGGAGTAGATGTTGCAAAACGGGATGTAGCCCTCCGCCGCAAGCCCCGCCGCAAAAGTAACCGCGTGCTGCTCCGCTATCCCAACATCAAATACACGGTGGGGAAATTTTTCGCGCATAATCGTTAACGAACAACCGGTAGCCATTGCCGGAGTAATACCTACTACCTTTTCATCCTGAAGTGCTAACTCTAAAATTGTTTCCCCAAATACAGTTTGATATTTGGGAGGTAAGATTTGTTCATCAGGAATAATGATTTCGCCGGTTTCAGGGTCATAACTGCCCGGGAAATGATAGGCAATCTGATTCTCTTCCGCCTTTTGCAATCCTTTACCTTTCACAGTTACAATGTGCAACAATTTTGGACCTTCTAACTCTTTTAAATTTGATAACAAACGAACTAACTTTACAACATTATGCCCATCTGCCGGACCAAAATATCGAAAGCCAAGTTGTTGAAAAAGATTACTTTTGCTTACAATTTGTCCTTTTAGGGCATTTCCCATCCGGCTTACCGCCTGTGTAATTATTTTACTGAAGTTAAAAAACTCCCAAAGTCCCTTTTTTACGCGGTTGTACGATTTTGAACTTGTAATTTTGAGTAAGTATTGGCTCATCGCGCCCACATTTTCATCAATGGCAATGCGGTTATCATTGAGAATTACCAGCATATTCGCCTGTTCACCACCGGCGTGGTTCATCGCTTCAAAAGCCATACCTCCTCCCATAGCACCGTCTCCAATTACGGCAATATGTTGTTGAGACTGATTTCCTGCTAAACGAGCAGCGGTTGCCATACCTAAAGCCGCGGAAATGGAAGTAGAGGCGTGTCCTGTACCAAATGCATCATACTCACTTTCAGTCATTTTTGGAAATCCGCTGATACCTTTGTATTTTCTATTGGAGGAAAAATTTTCTTTTCTTCCGGTAATGATTTTGTGGGCGTATGCCTGGTGTCCCACATCCCATACTAATTTATCGTTGGGCGTATCAAACACATAGTGAAGGGCTACGGTTATTTCAACGGTACCCAGACTGGCGCCAAGGTGTCCGGCATTGTTTGCCGACTGCGTGATGATAAATTGACGTAACTCGTTGCACAACTGCGGTAATTGAGCCACGGAAAGTTTTCTGATATCCTCAGGAAACTTCACTGTATCTAAGAGTGGATAGGTTGCAATATCTGCCATGAATAAAACCTCTAATACTGTTCTTTTTCGTTTGGGAACTCTCTCTGTTTCACATCGTTAATATAATGGGTAACCGCGCCAATAATCTCTTCGGAGAAATTGTGGTAACGGCGCAGGAAGCGCGGGGAAAACTGTTGTGAATAGCCCATCATATCGTGAAAAACAAGCACTTGACCGCTGGTATGGGGTCCTGCGCCTATGCCAATGGTAGGAATGGTAATACTTTCCGTAACCTGTTTTCCTATTGAGGCAGGAATTTTTTCCAACACCAACGCAAAACAACCCCTTTCTTCCAATACTTTTGCATCTGCCAACAGTTTTTCCACCTCTTTTTGTGTGGTTGCTCTTACGGTGTAAGTACCGAATTTATTGATACTTTGCGGGGTTAACCCAAGATGTCCCATAACGGGGATTCCGGCGCTCAATATTCTGTCAATGCTTTCGGAAACCTCCATTCCTCCCTCTAATTTTATGGCATCCGCGCCCGATTCTTTCATAATTCTGATGGCTGATGCCAGTGCTTCTTTAGAATTACCTTGGTAAGTTCCGAAAGGCATATCTACCACTACTAAAGCACGTTCCACAGCGCGCACCACCGAGGATGCGTGGTAAATCATATCGTTCAGGGTAATGGGTAGGGTGGTTTTGTAGCCTGCCATAACATTGGCTGCCGAATCGCCCACCAAAATCACATCTATTTTTGCCTCGTCCAACAAACGTGCCGTAGAATAATCGTATGCCGTGAGCATGGCAATTTTTTCCCCTTCGTTGCGCATGCGCTGTAACACATGGGTAGTTACTTTGCTAACATTACGATACAGATATTGACCTTTCATATTTTGTTTTTTTATGAAGCGCGAAAATAGTAAAAAGAATAAAAAATGTGAGATTAAGAAAAAGTACTATTTTTGTGCCGTAATAAAAAAAAGAATATGAGTACTGCTGTAATAGAAATAAAAAACGACCTTGCATACAATTTCTTACAGAACTTGGAACGTATGAATGTGTTACGAATTGTGAGCAGGGAGAAAAATCATAAGCAAAAATTGTCGGAGCGTTTTGCCGGAACTCTTTCAAACGAAAGAGTGGAAGAATTACAAAATGAACTTAATCAAATGCGCAACGAATGGGACAGAAATACCTATTAGACACAAATGTTGTGCTTGATTTCATGGGCAGAAAATTGCCGGAAAACTCGAAAGTTTTTTTGTCGAAAATTATTGACGACCAAATTAATATTTCCGCCATCAATAAAATGGAACTTTTGGGCTTTAAATATGTTGAACAAAATTTAATCGCTTTTGTAAATTTTTCTGAAGTATATCATATTGATGATGAAATAATTGATAGAACCATTGAATTACGAAAAAAATACAAAATAAAGTTGCCCGATGCTATTATTGCTGCAACAGCTATTGCCAATAATTTTATTTTGATTTCACATAACAACAAAGATTTTCAAAAGATAGAAGAACTACAATTTGTGGATTCATATTTAATGTAGAAAGAAGCGGAGAAAAAATATATTTTTTTAAATTCACACAAATTATTAGTCTTTATTACGACATATTTTCTAAAATATTCATTATAGATACTCTGAAAAAATTGTGTCATTCCGAAAGCGACAATACCATTTTCAGAATAATTTGATTTACAGATTTATTATTCAACTTTTGATAAGGTATAAGTATACCAACTATTACTTACAGTTAATCTATTATGTTCTATATTCAAAGTAAGAGTTGCATTCAGCCAAAGAAAATTCCCACTCCTCTCCAATTCCTGACATTTCCAAGTTAACTTGCCTGTTTTTGCAATATTCTTAAATTTTGCATCATCAATTTTGATTTTCCCCTTTTGCAAAAGACGTAACCACATACCCGAACTAATCTTGGAAAAATCACCGAAGTTGCCATAAAAAGTGACCTCAAACTCGCCCTTATTGCTTAACCACTTCCCTTTAAGTTCAGTATTTGTAATCGCTTCTATGGAATTTAAAGACGTTTCTTTTACTGCAGGTGCTGGAATAAATGTCTCATCTTCTACAAAATTTTCATTTGTAAATTCAATCACATAAGCTGAAACAGTAACGGTTTTAAATCCTACCACTAAGAAAAACTTGTTATTTACCTCAATTGTTTCATTAATAATTGCTCTCGGTTTGCCGATTAAATTTGCCGATTCAAGCATCTGGCTTCTTGCTTTTTCAACTAATGCGCTTTGATATCCGCCAAAAAGACATAATATTCTCGTCCCTGTTGCTGTACCTGTAATTTTTTGAATGATTTTGTAATTGTTGGTTTGTAAAACAACATTAGTAGTGCTATTATTAAGATTTGCTGTTAAACCTGAATGAATTGCACAAGAGGTTAACGCTATTACCAATAAAGGCAGCATAAATAGTAATAATTTTTTCATTTTTAAGTGATTTTTGCCGTCCAGTTCCAAAACAGTGAATTAAAATTAAATGAAAGTGTTAGAACTGTAGTCAATTCAAAGGTGGGCTCTGCAAAGCCTGTAAACAAAAAAACAACAATTCCAACGCAATACGTCTATGTTGTTTGCCTCGTTTACAATAGATTCATCTTGAGAACAAACTAAACATTTTCCATATTCAAAATTTCGTGGCGAAAATAGCATTATTCTAAACATTTGAGATTGGAGGGTGTGCAAAAAGTATTTTTTATCGTTTGTTTGTAATTCAAAGAATTTTATGTTTATTCGCAGCATTCGAATTATAATGCTATGCCAACACTATTTTACTATTTAGGATTGAAATTTTATTTCTACTCAAACGACCACTTACCCGTTCATGTTCACGTTAGTATCGAAAATAATGAGGCTCGGTATCAAGTGTATCCTGAGATAATACTTATTGAAAACTGCGGACTTAAACCTCGTGAATTGAGATTGGCAGAAATTGCAATTGAAGAAAACAAAGAAATTATAATTGCGCGTTGGAAAGAACATTTTAAAGATAAAAAATAATGGAAACAAATTATCAGATTTGGTTTGATAATGAAAATATTTATCTCAAAGATAATAATGATAAAATTGGGTATTTGCCCCTGAAAGATTATAAGCCTCTTTTCAATGCTTCAATAGAAGAGAGAAACGAATATACGTTTTCGCCGTTTGGCATTCATTGGAATAAACTTGACGAAGATTTATGCTTTAGCGGGTTTATTTGGAATTAATAAAAAGTAAACGAAAGCGTTTTTATGCTAACCTCCTCAATTAAAAACCATTCCCCCCATCTCTTACCGGTAATGGAAGAGTTCTACTCCCTGCAAGGCGAAGGAATTCACACCGGAAAACCCGCCTACTTTCTGCGTATCGGTGGCTGCGAAACCGGATGCTATTTTTGCGATGTAAAGGAATCGTGGGATGCAAACAAACATAAACTTACCCCTGTGGATGAAATTGTGAAACGAATTTTGAATAATCCCGCAAAAGCGGTGGTAGTTACCGGCGGGGAGCCGATGTTGTACAACTTAGATTATTTATGTAAAACGTTAAAATACAATAAAATAAAACTGTATTTAGAAACTTCCGGCTCTGAATCAATTTCAGGAGAATGGGACTGGATTTGTGTTTCGCCCAAAAGAAACCACCCCCCGAGGCTGAGTGTTTTACAACAAGCATCCGAACTAAAGGTTGTGATTTGTAACGAAACCGATTTCGATTGGGCGGAGGATAATGCAACACTTGTGGGTAACGATTGCCCTTTACTTCTTCAACCGGAATGGAGCAATCAGGAAAAAATGCTACCCAAAATTGTGGATTATATTTTAAAATTTCCCAAATGGCGTATCTCTTTACAGAGCCATAAATTTATCAATATACCGTGAATCTTTTCAAAACAGTAATTATATAGTAACCAAATTGCAATTTGGGCGGTCTATTTTAGCATTTTCAAAAGTGCATTTTTATCTAGAAATCGTACTTTTCAGAGTGCAATTTTCTCTTTTACCATTTCCAAAATCATCTCTAAAGAGGTCAATTCCTTTATTTCATCAATATGAAACGAAATCTGGAACTCCGATTCTATGTTCATAAAGAGGCGAAGATGCCCCAGACTGT
>Ga0209737_10002939_pt1 | contig 11880 bp, 7 predicted proteins | sample TergutCu122P3_FD_187284 | JGI IMG/M metagenome (GOLD analysis project Ga0209737, IMG submission 187284) | Cubitermes ugandensis P3 segment gut microbial communities from Kakamega Forest, Kenya - Cu122 P3 (SPAdes) (version 2) | ecosystem: Host-associated > Arthropoda: Insects > Digestive system >... | reverse complement strand
ACATACATCGGTCTTCATGTACAGTGCCCTTTGATATAGACCAATTGAAACCAAGCTTACAAAGTTTGTATGGAATGTATGTCGTCACAGATGTGAATCCCTCCAATGTTGTCAAGATACATTGGTTTCCATGTAAAATTCCCTAAATTGTAGAGTGATCACAACCAATATTAAAAAGTATTCAGTGAATGCCCATGTTGTTCCAGGTGTGAATGGAGTGAAATCCCTCTAATGGGAGCCAAGATACAAGCAAAAAGGTATATTGGTCCACATATAAAGTGCCCTTAAATTTAGACCCATCAAAACTAAATTTCCAACATTTGTAGCAAATTGGCACAATGTTGCAAGTATGAATTTTCAGGAAAATTCCTGCATAGGGAAACATGATATAGGTGAAAACATACATCGTTCTTCAAGCAAAGTGCTTTTAATTATAGACTGATCAAAACCAAATTTATATTCGTACAGATAAGCATAGTGTTTGGACTGGTACAGAATACAAAGCAGTGTGAGGATGGGGAAAGTCACAAATGCCAATGACAATTTGCATCTGGCAACTCAGTACTAATGCGAGCATATTATTTTAATTCTTTTGTAAAATATTACATTGTCAACAAGTGAAAGAACACACTCTTATTTGTAAGTCATTCACCATTACTGCATGTAATGAGAATGTCAAATGAGTTTTCTCGCTAATGCTAAGTATATAGACAAAAGAGAGGAACAGGCTGTCTGCTGAATCCATTAAGTAAATTCCACCTGCAATGTATTTTAAGAATTAACATGACATTTCCACACTTGTGAAGAAAATTGGTTTAACTGGAATATATGCTTAGTTGTAAATCATATTTAACAAAAAAGAGTTTCTGTCATACATATTTTAAAGAAAATAAACTTGTATGGCAGAAGTCCTCTTATTTGCTCCAACAGATATGGTAACCCTGAAATGCAGCCAGTTTTTATCCAAGTACATCAGTTTTCCCAAAATTATCATTCCACCCATGCTGCATATGCATTTATTCATCACCTGTGCTATATGTCATGTTAGCAACTAACAGCCTCATTCAGTAACACACCTTTCTGTGCAGGTACAGTTTCCAGGGCATGATGCTGGATCACTCACATCTACCCAGTGCCCAGGTTAAGAATAAGTGGAACTGTATCTGTGCTTCCCCTGTATGGCTTCAGAACATGCACAGGGAGAACTTTATAGGTGAAATTTACCCAAGACTCTTAGTTCACATCGTACCATCCTAACATGTGTTGCACAAACAAATGGACACAATCTGTTTTATTAAGATTAGATGGTTTTAAAGTTACACAAACCTGCAGTAACTCTTGCTTCTAGCTGGCTGCAGATTTTCCTGGTGTGGAGATTTCGCTAGTGAATTCTTTAAAAATCCATCCATACTCTTCAAGAGTTTGAATTTAAAAAGCAATCCTTAAATAGACTGAAATCCCAAGCAACAGAAAGTCACAGTGATGTTAGCATTACAGCATAAACAGCAGGTATTCATGCTATGTACTGTGTCTCATGCCTGTTCAGCCAATGATGCTCACCACAGTCAGTAAGCATTCATCCCATCACTTTCCCCTTGGCTACCCTTTCACTGCTCTTCAAACAGACTTCAAGCAAACCTTGTCTCTTTAAGCTCTCAGGTTCTCACAGCACTGCTGCTGAGTATTAAAAGTCTTCCAGGAAGTTATATGGTCAACATGGCATAATGCTCCAGCAGACTTGAATTCTCAAAATCATTCTCTGCTGACGCTGTCTGAAGGAACAATTATAACAAGGCGTAATATTGAATTTATATTTATTTTTTAATTCTCACACAGAAAGGACACTTTAAACCATTGCACAAAATGTAAGCAAAATGCTGCCTACCAAATTTTATCATTTCTTTAACCCTGCATTTACATAGTACTACCTATTCATCCCTCAAATGATTATGTAAACAGTGAAAATAACCAGTTTATATATTTCTATCAATAATCTGAAACCATAATTTTGAACCTCACACCAAACACATAATTCTTTAAATGAAATACCTTGTAGGTATACATATGCATGTTCATGACACACACACATATACAAATGGATTCTAACCACAGAAACTTTCCTGTATACTCTAAATTCCCATATGAAAAGCTGAAACATTAAAGAAATATACTTTAAAGACCCTGCACTGCAACCCAAAATTTGGGACTTACAGAACACACACCTGGTTAATGAACACTTCCTCAAAACATATCATCTCCAGTGAAACTTGCAATTTCAAAACACTAGAAAAGTTATTAATTTTCACACTGGTAACACGATACATTAATTACAGAAATTATCAATGAAATTAGACAGTTTCAGTACTGCATACACACTTAATAAAGAAACACAGAACAAAGTTTTCATTATGTTTTTGTGACACTATTAAACAGGCTTAAAGCACTGGAATGCTTCTACAGAATAGTGAGTTGATACAATTTATATGTTTTTTTGTTGCTATTGACTTTCTTTGACATTGCTCTTAAGAACTGAATTTCTATAATGATGCTTCCATAATTATTGGCTAGAAGCTAACAGTTCTTAGATAAGCTCCAAATGCATGTGAAGTAACATACAGCACAAGAACAATGTTGGCACTAGAACAACATTTTGAACATAGGAATTGAATGTGGACACCTTCAGTCAATAAGTTCTGGAAGAATGAGGTTTAGTATATTTATTTTGACATTAGATGAAATACTGTTAACCCTGATATCTTGTGCTTTTTAATCCAGCTGGGTACTTGCGTCATTTCTCATATCCATTATAGAGTAAATCACATTTATCGAGTATGGTGTAATACTGAAGGGCACAATACCATTTAATGAACCAATTTCTACGCCCTGTGACCTCTCATATATTTGGGGCTGTTTAATATAGCAAATATTATAAGAATTATAGTAACCTGTATCACTAAGATATAGCATGTTATCTCAAATGTAAAATTTCAATTCAAATGTTGTACCAGAAAGAAAATAAAAAAAAAACATATCGTAATTGTTACACACACATGCACAAATAGTAACCAACATTCTTGTGTCTGGATAGATAATACAACATGAATATCAATTAGAAACAGCACAATCTTTGACCACTAGCAACCACCACTTGGATTCATACCAACAAACACTGTCGGTCTTTTTTTTTAATAAAACGTACTGGTCAAAATACCCATACATTACAATACATGCCCTGGATAAATATTCAGAATTGTTTTGTCATTTAAATTAGTAGTTCTTACTAATTCCGAGTCATGTTCAATAAAATCAGGTAGTAGTAATACCAATAATTATTGCATACCGTGATTCTGTACATTTTAAGAAAAATCAGAAGAAGAAAACCATTCAACGTACATCACTGAGAGTTACGTAATGTAATTTTATATCCAACACAGGTTAATTTTGTAATACAACTACAATACTTACGAGAAACTTGAACAAAGGATATGCGTAAAAATGTTATGGACACAAATGTGCCTTTCAGACAGGTATACACACCAACAATGCAGCAGCCACTTACTTGGGCCCCATTCTTCAAACATAACACATGCACTTATTGTGTATTGATAAGAATACCAAAATAATGAGTTTATGCAGGTGCCAGTGGTCAAGAACACATTGGACACACATAATAAATGCTTTTCTTTACAACAGACAGGATAAGCAAGCTCTGAAACATTCTGGCATTCATTTGTTCAGACAAAAATTACATTGGAAGTTGAAAGTCTGTATTCTTTGATATGATGCAGAAAGTTGTACAGTTTGCTAACAGCATCTTCACTCAAAGCTGCCATAATAAATGGCGATTTATATGTAAGTAGTCTAAAATCTCCACTGACCAAAACATAAGTTTCAGTAATTCAGACTGCATTTTGAACGACTAAGATATGACTGTTGGGGGTTAAATGAACAGAGAAACACTGCATTATTCTATGGGTTGAATTCTGAGAGAAGGCAAGTGAAAGACCACCTTAGAATTATGTTCACCGTACTTGTACAACTGAAATTTCTTTAATTTAAAATTTGATAATTGTGTGACTTTTTTTTTCAGCACAACAGCCCCCAGTAGGCCAGGGCCTTCTCATTCATGAGGTTTCTAGATCACAATTATGTGAATACAGTATTAAATAGCTTTCTTTTACATAAAACTATGTCCCTGTCCAGCAGTCACATAATTATATTTCAGAGATTTTGAAAGAAGAAAACAGTTTATTCCCATCTCCAGGCATATGAACTACAAACATTTTTTCCCTTTAAATTAAGATTCACATTACTTCATTTTTTAAACCGATAAAAACCTCTAGGCTGACTAAACTTACAACTCTTTCACTGCTTCCCCAGAAGCCAGCTCACTTTCGTCCTCAATTGGTGGTCACAATTTGTTCTGCACTAAAATGGGAAGGTGTTCTCTGTAGTTTAATATTAATATGCTAGTGGAGTTTTAATATAAGCTCTTTAAGTCCTGATATGTTCAGGATGCTGGTTTGCATGTAGTTAATAAATATCAAATAAATAAGACATGTATAAATAAATAAGAATAGCCATTTACATAAAATAATTCTGCAGCAATATTGACCAGTTGTATGCAAACATACTAAAACTCATTCACTGTACTACACTGCTACTGAATTCACGTTGAAAGTTGAAATTATGGTATATGTATGTATGTATGCATATAACACAATGTGACACAGTAATGAATTTTCAGGTATAAAATATGGTGCAACTAATTATGTCTAACTGCCTAGGCAGTTAAATGTTATTGCAAATCATTACTAATGTCTGTTTGCATACAATGCACATTTCTTGTATAAATTATTTTTACTGCACTACAAATGTTTTTTGGTGACCAATGGCAAATACTGCAAACTTACATCAAATACAATGATGCAAAGACAGAAACACCCATTTGATTATTAGATATCTAGCCAACACAAAATACTACTGCATAAACTTCCAGCACAATACAGTGAGCACCTCATACTATTATGGTCCTGACCTGCCCCAAAATTTGTCATGGCACTAAGCTAGGATTCCTCACTACACTAAAATATTTTTGATCAGTATCTGTGAATAATTCATTATTCATCTAGAAATACAGTGTTATTATATCACCCACAATTAATATATTAAATCTACCACAGCCCATTTAATTAGTATTTCATATATAAATCATACAATAAGTTATGAGATTGTGCGAGTGCAAATGGGAATATGTAATGTTATTACACTGAGGTCCTGTTAGGTGTCATCCAAGACCCAAGAGGATGAATATTTTAAAAGGATCTGGACAAGCGTATCAATCATATTAAATACACAACACATACAATTGCACACTGACATGAATTAATTTCAACAGAACACATTGCATGTGTGTCTAGGAGAATAGAGGCACAACAACTTAGCCTAATGGCAGTTTTTACAAGAATAGGAAATCTACCAAAACATGCAGCAAGCCCCAAATAAACACTGGAGCACCTTGGCTAAAAAATAACATCCAGGACGATATACCAACTCTTTCTTGTTAAAGTATCACAACCATTAAGTCATGGCAAATATAGAGTATGTTACACTGCCCAGCTAGTTTATACTGCACCAACATTGTAGTTCGTAACAACATAATGACATAATGGTAACTGTAAAAAATAATGGAAAATAACTGAAATCCAACACATATAAGATGTCAATATTAAAAATGTATACTGGCAGTCCCAGAAACTTCAGAGTTAAAGTTAATTACTATATAAAATTAAATAAAATCCAGGCCTTCAATGCCTTTAACTGAACTATAAAACTGAACTATTGCTGCCAATACCTACAAACTAATTATCAGGTAAGTGATAACGAACCCTCTATACACCACCTTTTTAGATAACTTAACCTGTGCTGTGTAATTTCATGTGCAATGTCACTACAAACAGTGGCGCTTATGCAAAATGCTCATCCACTTCAGATATGGGCTATTACTGACTACCCAGGAATGATCACAAAACTGTACCATTAAACTCTGAATTAAAATCTTCTAGTTTTTAACACTGGGATGGAAGCATTTATAAACCTTGAACACAACCTCCTAAAGAAAACTACTTCAGTGACAAAAAATATTTCATAATATTAGTACTGTTTTTAAAAGAATTTTTAAACATGCATCAGCTCATTTAATAAGAGTTTAGAAGAGGACCAAGATGAATCATGACTGATAATCTTTGGCCATGGAAAAACAAAAGATAGGAAGCAAAACAAGATGTGAAAAAATAATGAACACATGCCCACTTTACAGAACTTAGGATCACTTTACAAAGACTCGTGAACACAGGGAATACAGTTTACAAGTATGTAATGAGCACATGATGATTTGATCATCATAAGAGTATAAACATAAATTTATTAGGAAACTGCAGACAAAGTGAGAAGGATCTAGTCCCTGAGTACTAATGGTATAGGCAATATCAATGACAAAATCAGCAGCAAATTATTACTGTTGAGAATTTACTTTACCATTTTTCCTACTATCACATATTAAAATATACAAGCAAAAATGTGATATCATTACTAAACCACATTCACCAGCGAAGAAGTAATAAAAATTAGTATAAATAACAAACATATCAGTAAAAATCTCTGATAAAGAGATTCAAGGCAAATAACAAAAGAACATCACTATGTTCTTTTAAGCTAAAAACAGAGATAAATGCCTGGCCTAACTATGTCAGAAAACTTCACGAATCTACAAACTGGAAGCACTATAAACTCTGACTCAACAACACATAACAAAGAAGAGTCATTTCCATGGCCAACGATTCATACACTATATGAAGTATCTTAGTGCAGCATTAACAATTACAATGGACTCCCACCTAAATGCTAGAAACAAAATTGAGTGGTAAGACAGTTAATTAAAAAGCTTATTCATCTGGAGAAACAATAAATAAATAAATAAAATAAATAAAAAGTATAACATATGAAGCACAGGGTGAAAAATCATTGTCCACATTTACTAAGCATTAAATGATCCTTCATTTACAGATACACTGTATAATAACAACAATTTAAGTCTGTAATAATAATGTAGCTGAAGTTATGAAGTCAGTGCAGTTCAAGGAGAGTCCATTGCAATCTTTGTGGTCACTAAACATTATATAATCCACAAAACAATTTCAATGCTGGAATCAGTTTCTGTGCTTCTACATCACAACTGACTTCCATTTAGAATCACATACTTACAGTGGTGTAACCATATAATATCTAACAACAAGATGCAAAGCTAAGTTCTCTAACATTTCAGTATAGTAATGATATGGTGCAGTAACTTTACAGCTATGCCATCATGGAGTTCAAAGTCACACATTTACAAGTATAAAACACTGGTTATCACCATTTCACACTAAAAGACTGGAAATAAGTATTTAAAAGATACTTTATAGTTATACAAGCAGACTTATCATGCAGTCCTTCATAAAAAAAAGTTATCATTAGCTAAACTACATTCCTTTGAGAAGTTTGGTCTCTTTGAGTCATTATAATTGATATCACATGCATTACATCAGGATTGTCCTCTATCAGTTTTTGACAACTAGCACTGATTGATGTAAATAGTCATAAGATTCAATTCAGGTTGTAATGAGGGAGACTAAAGACCTGCTAATCCAAATCTTACATTTGGCTTATTGGCTTATATATACAAACACACGCACACACACATATATATATATACATATATATATATACACATACATATATATATATATATATATATATATATATATCACAGTTTAGAATGTCAGCGATGCCAGAGAGAAAGCACCAAACCAATGGAAAGCTGAGAAGGAAATGCTCAAGACTTCCTTCACCTTCAAACATAATTTAAATATTTTGCAGGTGCAGTTACTTTGTTATTTGTTTAAGTAACAGGAAGGTGCAATACATCCTAGTACAGTCAAGTATGAGGGGAACATAATTTTTTCTACACACTGCACCATCCATTTTAATTTATAAAGTCTAATTATGAACAGAGGCTTTGACAAGACAAACACATTTGAGCAGAGATTAAGTTACGACGTACAAAGTGCACTCAAAAGTACTTTCATATTATGCTGATATCAGTGGCTCTTCAACAGTAAATGAAGTTGATGCAAATGCTTTAAAACAAGTCAAAAATGATTAATTTTTTTTTAAAGAGGGTTACTGAACCGTGCTGCCAATTGATAAGATTATACAGTCTGTGACAGATGAATGAGTGCAGAGCACTGGCAGAATGATATTGACAGAGTACAACTGAAGTACTCGGAAATAAACTGAACCAATGCCACTCTTTCCACCACAAATCCCACATGGACTGGCCTGGAATTGAACTAGGGTCTTCACGGTGAGAGGCCAATGACTAATAGCCTCAGCCATGGTATGGCCCAACATAATTAATAAAACTGAGAACATTCTTCTATGTTTTGTTGATTACTGCTTAACAGAAATTCAATTCAATTTTGTGCCAAGACAGAATAAGAGACTGACTACAGCCAAACAGTCTTAGAAAATATTTACTGCAGAAGTCAACCATGACAAAAGCATATATCCTATTATATCATAAACTGTAAGTGATAACAATACTTTATTGGTTGTTTCTATAGAATTTTGTAGTAAAAGCAATGTTCCTCCAAATGGCATGATACTGTATCAAAAACTGGTAAATTTTAAAGAAGGCCAAACACATCAAGCTAGCAGAGAACAATTTATAAACCTAAAACACTGTACCTGGAAGGGGAAATTTGAAAAGATGAATGAGCCAGAGCAACTAGTGAAACTTTGACAATCAAAAGGAAATATATTTCCTTTGCAATTGACTTTACCTTTAACAAGACTATTACATACAGTATAATGAACAAGCGTGACAGAAATTTCATTTATCAATGTAGGTTTTTCAAAACCCGGTCTTTAAAATAATGAGCATGACTAGTCACCAAACACTGAGGCACAGGAAATCATTTTTCTCAGAAAGAAGAGAAATATCACTCTTACACCTGTGTACTAAAATCTTGCATTATATTAAAACTAGTAACAAAATTCTAGTCCTTCTCCTTAGGCAGTTCGTACAGTGTTAGCAAGTGGACTTTGTAGCCATGCTCTCTAGTCTACACTCAGTACATGCATATCTAACTAGCATCATAGTTTAACATTAAATATCATTAGAATATCTTCAATAACGTCGAGAGTATTTGACATTAACTAAAATCAGCATAGGTAGCAAGAACAGAGCATCCTGCACCAACCAAGCCTCCAATCCAATTATATTGCATCATCTATAATACAACAACAAGATGATCAAATAATTGTCAACAAACTGCATTGTATAGACTGCCTTCCCTTTTGTAATATCCACAGTAAAAACATCAGACTATTAACTCTATAAGGGAAGCTATACAATTTCTTGTAGGAATTCTCTACTAAAAACTAGCCAAATATGTACTGACACAGGTTAATAAATAGTTAATAACTTAAACAAAATTGTGATAAAGGATCATGTCAATGCTTCTAAACAAATGCATCACTGAGCTAACTTCACAAGTAGCTCAACCTCTAACCATAAGATTCTAACCTCTAATTAATCTGCAGCCCCTCTACTTGCCCACAGGAGCAGCAGAAGCTGTTGTGGTGGTAGCAGAGATAATGGTGACAGAAGAGGTAACAGCAGTAGCGTTAGCAGATACAGTAGTGTTTGCTGTTGCAGATGTAGTACAGACTGTGTCTGCCTTTTCACCTACATCTGCAATTCCTGTCATCTTTGACTTCTGGTACTCTTCTTCTTCTTGCTTCAGCAGCGTCACAACCAGAGCACACCACATGCCAGTGCGTGCCCTTCGAGATCCTGCACTCAGTTCCTGAATACTAGCTGCGAGGGCCAATATATCTGCTTCAACAAGAGAGCCAACTGTACTAATAATCTGCTGTAATACCACACTTTTGTATATGGAAGGGTCTGTATTCAAGTCCAGAGGCCAGTTGGCCTGCAGTTACTTCTTCAGTCCCTCCAGGCAAATGCTGGGATGCCTCACACTGGGCTATAATCACTTTCCTCCATACCCGTGAGAGTTCACTACGAACTTATCATCTTATCATCTACCATTCAACATTACACAGTATGAGCCCTTGACAGCATCATTAAATAAACCATAAATAAAGAAAATAGCTCCTACTGGATGCAAGCACTTGATATGATTTTGTTTCCCATTTCAATTAACTTTCTGTACCGAAACATGCTGATAAAATGACCAGTCACATTTGGCAAAGATTATACTGGTGACTGGCGAATAGAGTGCTCAACAGTGCTTCAACTTGCAATTTTCTGTGCCATATAGACCACATGGACTGACCTAGCTGAACCCACCTGATGAAAGATTCATGTGTCACCAGCAACAGTATCCATAGTTTTCAATGCACACTATTCTGTGAGTGGATAATAATGACACAACCCAGAAAGAATCTAATGATAGTCACAGAGGCCAATGCTGAGTTTCATATCATTTGAGGGAATAAAAGCAGCAAAAGATAACTAAAAAAGTTGACTACAGAGCTACATATCAAATGTTTTCTGGCACTAAATTCTGGATTTAACAAAGTTCACTAATTTAACAAGCATGGAAACAAGGCTCATTACACAACCAAGGTAGATGCAAATGTACAAAGCTTACAAGTAAACTACCCACCTTTATCCTCTTGGATGCGAGGTGTATGAATCCCAGCCACAACATTATGATGACGATTGGTCGAATTGATTATTTCATCACGGCGCCGGGCCTGCACTTTTTTGATGGAATCAAGCCACACCTCCATGGATAAATGAATTGCTGGGTTAACAGCTTCACCAAGCAGTCTCTCCATTTTGGCAATCAGTGTGATAACCTGTTTGTTGTACCAACAAATACAGCATATTGGACTATTGGTATATTTTAATGAAATAAAAGCAAAATTTACATGAAATTAAATCCGGAGACTCACATATTCCATCTCGGTTATATTGATATTCAGGTATACAATGCTGTCAGAAATTAATGCCTACTATTTTTTATTTCAAGCTGTTTACAAGTTGGACATGTGAAAATCTTACAGAACTTCCCTACAACATTGCTGAACACACAGTTATTTCACAGTGTAGTATCCAATCTTTGCAGATCGTCATCTTCCACCTCTGACAAGAGCTAGCATTTCCGTCTGGTAAAAGTTGCTCTCCCTCTTCTGCAGCCACTGTAACATGGCATGCTGCTGTGCCTTGTTATTTGTACAATGTGTGCTCAAAGGCTTTGGACCAAAGAAGTAATAATCTGATGGTGCAAGGTCAGGACAGGAGGGAGGATGCAGCAACACTGTCCATCCAAAATTTGCTGTTCTTGTGAACTTCTTACCTAGTGGGGCAAACAGTGAACTCTAACAGCTATACTGAACCGCTAAGAAATCTGAATGCCCGCCTTTGAGTTGGTCCCCACAAAAATACGTCTGAAGCATTGCTCCTCCACAACAACACTAGGCTGCATATAAGTGTGTGCACCACAGAGGCCATCACAAGTTTTGGATACATGGTGATGCTGCACTCACCCTACTGACTGCCCCTTAAATATACTAGCTGCAACCACCAAGAAAGAAAGAAAAAAAGAAAGAAAGAAAAAAATGTTTCACAGCATTGCTGCATGCAAGAACTTATGGCAACTATTTTCCTCAATATGTCCTTAACCTTTACAGGACGAATGTTACAGCATCTGTAATGCAGCCTTGCACCCGCTGTTGGCCGAATGTTGCAGCAACTGTAACGCAGTGCATGCATGAATTTATTCAGCTCTCACCATGTTTACTTGA
>Ga0209737_10002936_pt1 | contig 11884 bp, 10 predicted proteins | sample TergutCu122P3_FD_187284 | JGI IMG/M metagenome (GOLD analysis project Ga0209737, IMG submission 187284) | Cubitermes ugandensis P3 segment gut microbial communities from Kakamega Forest, Kenya - Cu122 P3 (SPAdes) (version 2) | ecosystem: Host-associated > Arthropoda: Insects > Digestive system... | reverse complement strand
CAATAAGTTTATCAATCATGCCCTGTAGCACCGTTTCTTCCTTAGCCATTAGTACAAGGTCATCTGCATATTTCACAGTTTGAATAATTTGCCCTCCGATGCTGTAGCCTCCAAGCCCATCCAGAGCTTCCTTGGCAAGGCATTCGCTGTACAAGTTGAACAGAATTGGTGACAAACAGTATCCTTGTCTAACCCTCTTCCTATCTGCACTTTTCTTGTCTCCCCTTTGTCCAGTCGTACTTTAACCCTCTAATCCATGTACAGTTTGCTAATCAATCTTCTTTCACGCCAGTCAATACCAGTTCTCTTCAGGATCTGCATTAATTTGGTCCAGTTTACACAGCCAAATGCCTTCTGCCAGTCTATGAAGCAAACACACAGTTCTTCATCCATCTCCAAAGTTCATTCTGCTATCATTCTCATCATCCCATATGCATCCCTAGTTCCTTTTCCTCTTCTAAATCCAAACTGATCTTCTCCAAGAACATCCTCAATTTTCCTTTCAATCCTTCTTCTAAGTATCTTTGCTATTATCTTTGGTGTATGTGCAATAAAGCTGATTGTGCGATGGTCACTGCATTTTGTAGCTTGTGTCTTTTTCTTTAAGGCAATCATTGTAACTTCATTCAAACCACTATTGCACATAGAATTAATAAATTCATAGATTGCAGAGTGAATTTACCTACCCCCTGCTTTAATAAATTTTGCTGGGATTTGATCAATACCTGGTGATTTGTGTCTTTTTAGCTTTTCAATAGCCATCTCAACCTCAAACGCACTTGATTCTGCCACCATAGGCTGTGCAGTATGTATTTCTGTCTGCTTAACATCATTAGCCCCGTGTACGTTAAATAGCTGAGAGAAATTATTCCTTCACCTAGCCAAAATACTATGACAGTCTGCAACCAAATCACTCTTCTCATCCTCTGCTATACTAGCCCTAGGCTGGTGACCCTTCTCAAAGTGACTGTTGCACATATACAAGTCTCAGATTTGTTTGATCATACTGTTAGTTTCAAGTTCATCAATTTTACCTTTCAGATATTCCTTTTCTCTGTTCCCGAAATGTCTGCTAGCTTGATGTATTGCATTCCTTAGAGTAACTATATTGCTTTGGTTTTGATCTTGTAACCACTGTTTTTTAGCCTCCTTCCTTTGGTCCAAATATCGTGAATATTCATCGTCAAACCTTGGTTTATACTGCTTCCATTCATGCAGACCTAGACTGCATAGTTCAGATTTTGGTATTTTCTTTAATGTTTTCTCAAGCCCTGTTTATGTTCTCGCTATCATTTATGCCCTCCAAGGCTTCAAACCTGTTTGCGATCATAATCTCATACTGTTCCTTACCTCCAGCTCGCTTAGCTTCCTAAAATTAAAGCTCTCTGCATCAAACTTCTATGCTGTTTATTGACTTACTCCCAGCCTTTCCATAACTTTTACTCCCACCCTTTCCATAACTTTTGCAGCCACCAGGTAGTGATCAGTATCACCGTCAGTTCTGCTGAAAGATCGTACATCGAGTATACTTGAATGAGCGTCTTCCCATCAGAAGCGGTCCAGGTGTATTTATAAATGTTTTGGTGTGGTAACATCGTGCTCTTAACAACCAGATTTTTTTTATGTGGCAAAGTTTACTATTCTAACATCACTATCATTATTATCCGGAAGTAGACTCGCATTTCCAATTGTCGGTTTGAATATATTCTCTCTCTCCACTCTTGCATTAAAATGCCCTAACAGAATTTTCATATGGTACTTAGGAAAATGTTCGAAAAACTGTTCCTATTCCTCATAAAAACTGTCTTTTGAATCATCACTTTATTCCTAAGTACATGCATATTGCAAACAATGATATTACACCAGCGAGCTCTCTGAACTGTGTATGACATCCTATCACTAACTAACTCTATTCCCTGAACTGCTGATACTATTTGGTGGTGTACAAAAAATCCTGTTCCCAATTGATGGTTTTTGTTTTCCTTACCGTGCCTCCTTTGTCCCACCTGACCTCCTGTACACCCACAAAATTTAATTTGTACTTCGTTGATTCCCTGGAAACTGTCGTAAATGACCCTGACCTATACAAGCTCCTTACATGCCATGTACTAAATGTAATGTACATTTTCCACGGTTTAGGTTGCACCAAAGGCTTAGCCCAGGACCGAGGAAAATGAATCAGTTTCGTAACGAGGCCTGTTTTTACGGTGAGGAGAAGTCAGCACCTAGCCCAACTCCCAAGCTAGAGGACAGTCCCTTGTTGGCTGTCCGGACTGCTTATTCAATACATTCGTTGCTAGCCTCCATACTGAAGGCAGTTTCTTCATCCGCAAACCGATTATGCACGGTGCTGTGATGACAGGTAACCACATATGGGATGGAAAGCTATAAAAGCAAATTCCACAGCGCAAAATATGTACGTGTTAGTAAAGCTACCCTTCGTTACGTTAATTTTCTGTAACCTCGCAGTAATAATGGTTTATGTCCTTATGTCACGTGGACTACGCAAAAATTCGCGTTCATGTCTGACATTATCATACAACCAGCCAACCACATTTCTGTGGGCACGTTACAAAAGTGAACGTCTCACATAAGACGGATATTTTCGTTTATACAGTTACCTGCCTGATCCATTTTTATCAGGGTAGCCAAATTTGTTATTCGCATCTTTTATTGTGTAGTTTTGCTTCATCGTAGAAGTGACAAATGTAAGACGGACACAAAAGCGGACGACTGTTGACGAGACATTCCATGGTGTTCATTTGACTAAGATGACAGCATTATGAAGTGGAATTCGTCGTATGAAAATGGCCACAACCCCGAGGGAACTTTGTTTCCGTCCCACGTGATTGCAAATGTTACCAAGATTAAATTGATGGTGTGTTGTTCGTGAGGAAAGTCGAGTGCATTTTATTTTACTGTGATGACAGGCCAGGTAATTTGCAAACCATAAGTGTTCAAAGCGTCTGTAATTGTGCTCCTAGAATGCAAATGGAAAACAAGAAGAAATCATTATCAGAGTATTTCTCGGACCTGATAAATCCTGCTCCAACATCTTTCGATCCTGAGGATGATGTATATCCAGATACTGCGGCGAAAGTTGTTGAAAATTTAATCGAGTTTAGTGACGAAGAAAGGAGCTTCAACACCTTTAGGAAAAGACGACTGGATTTTGTTGAAGACTGCAGTGAACGGTATGATGGGGCAAAGATATCACGAAAGGCACTTACTTCAGAGCGTGGTGATACCGATGATGAATTGGAGCTGCGTAACGAGGCAAGTTCAGGAACTGAGGATTCATACACAAGCGAAGATGAAAGTGTTGAGAGTCACGAAGATTGTCATGTGGAAATGAATAAGAGTTCAATGTTAGAGCATAATGATGAAGAGAACACTTTTCAACATATATCAAGCAGGAGCAAGGAGTCAGAGGTAGAGAAAGCCATTTCCATCAGAAACCAATTGAATTTGTGGGACAGTTTGCTACAGTGTAGAATTAAATTGCAAAAGACTTTGACTGCAGCTAATAAATTACCACAATATGACATTTTGGAACACTTCATTACTCAAGGTGGATCCAAGTTTAAAGCTGAAATTCAGCAGACCAAACACATAGTTGCAACATTATTGGGAAATTTCCTTGCTTTTCAAACAAAGCTCTTGAAGTCATATCCAGAAACAAGAAATTTGGGAAAGAAGACCACTAGTGAATGCTCAGTGCGTGAGGTGGATGAAATATCTAGTGATTCAGGTGAAGAGGAAGCGAATGAGTCAAGTGATAATGAGGTACAAGAACCGAAAGAACATGATACAAAACACCAAAGTTTGGAACACTATGCTGAACTTATCAGTCACCATCACAACAAGTATTCGGAATATCGCAATGCAATCATTCAGAAATGGAATGATAAAACACGTGTTTTGGTAGGAAAGGTCAGCAGTCGTAACTTTTCAACTTTTGAACAGTCAACACTTAAACAAATTGAACAAATCCTAAGCGGTCATCAAAGACTCATACAGCGATCTCAGTTAAAGAGATCGTCTTATAATATATTAGGACAAGAACTCCTTCCAAAGGAGCAAAAGAATGCTGAAGGATCTGTTGCTTTTACAAATGCAGATAATTTGAAGACAGATCAGGAAGGGTTTAAAGAATACAGTACTGAAATATATGATGATACAGACTATTATCATCAGCTTTTAAGGGAACTAATTGAGAGGAAGTCATCAGATGTTACTGATCCAGTGCAGCTTGGAAGACAGTGGCTTGAACTGCAAAAGCTGAGAAGTAAAATGAAACGGAAGATAGATACAAAGGCAACAAAGGGTCGAAAAATCAGATATGTAGTACATTCAAAGCTTGTCAATTATATGGCACCAGTATCTCAGAGTCTTTTTAGTGAAGAAGCAAAAACTGAGTTGTTTAACTCATTGTTTGGAAAGGGCAGTGGGCAGTAGTGACAGTGTGCTGGAGGACCTAAGAAAGTTAAGTGAAATTTTTTCCACCTGTAGTGGAAGTTTTAGACTACTAGGAATGCAGAGTTTTAATTATAACTACAACTCCAAAAGTACAGTTACACATAACCAAGAAGATGCCATATTTATATCATTGTGGAAACCTGAATCTTAGTGTGCCCGCATGAACATAACAGGGCTCCAAAAATGTGGTGATACATTTACTGCTAATATTAAGAATTCAGTATCAACAGGAATGTATGACTGATTAATGCACTGCTAGAGCTACACACAATGCTAAGAACTCCAGTGAATCAAGCCATCAATATTTCCCTCCAGTTATTATGGTCTGTGCCCAGTGTATTCCATACAGTCATCAGCTGTTCTGTTTATAGGAATAATGGTAGTGATAATCTTCACTGGCAGCAAGCACTCAGGCTGGAGGCAAAGACAGCAGTAGGCAGAAAAGGAGAATTCCCTACTTTCTTTTTGGCAGCCTCATAGTGGCATGCTGGTCTTCGTGTCAAACAGATCAATTCCAGGCCCTGTCATCCAGCATGAAACTATTTGATGTACTGGAAGAGCCACCTGTAGCTGAATATGAATTGTTTTTGTTTGTCAATGTACTTATTTGTGAAAATTAATTTGTTTCAATAATACAGTAATTCCAGAAGTCTTATCAATTTTTAAATGCTCTGAAAATATAAGAATTACCATGTTTATTCCTGGTAACAACAGTTCCTAATCTTTAAATCATGAAGTGTGTAGGAACTGTAGTATGAAGTACAGTATCAGAACTGTCTCTTTTGTTGAGGAAAATGGGATTATGAGACATCAATGCAGTTTTGATACCCCACCCACCATTTCAACTTTTGAACCAACTGGCCCATTCTCACAAAATTTAGAATGGTTGTTATGACATCCAAATAATATACTTTTTAATTTGCTACAGTGAATTATGACATGGCAGATGCATGAAATAAGGGATGGGAGTGGAAGTAGGGACACACAATCTCGGGTCCTGAAAGGGTGGTACAGTAACAGCTTGTGTAAAACTGTGGAACTTCTGTTCATTTTCTTGTAGAGTATAATAAAACAGAATGATGGCTGCACAAAACTGATATTTAACATTTAGTTTGATTGATGTAATGATTTATAGGAGAGGCATGTGAACCTGTGAGATAGATCAAAAACATACATACAATACTATGTAAACTGAAGTTGGCAGTTAACACATGTGGTGACAGTGTAAAATTTTGAGGTACATCTGTAAAATTTAATGTAATTTTACAGTTAAGTCATCTTGGGTAATCAGTCATGTGAAGACAGGAACAGCTATGTTGCTTATCACTTGAACTGAACAGAGGCAGAAACAGACGCAGGTGTGTTGAATGTGCACTCGCCTTCATGTTGCATATTGTGCAAGAAGACATCATTGCCAGACTCAAAGTTGAAGTAGGACATTATTACTGAGTGTTAATGAATTTCTATAAAACAGGCTTACCATACAGCATCCTTAAAAGCTTTGCAGAATGTTACATGTTCCTTATATGCATTGTTGCACGTAGCATGTTATTTCCTTTGCCCATACCACAAGTTCTTGATTTACACCTGCTTGTGCTGCTGTGCCATTTGCTTTTGTCGCATAACAATTTACACAGTTTTAATTTATGCCCTCCTTATTTTCAGTGTAATGCCCTTTGGCCAGTCATGCACTAGGCTGCTGCTGAGGGTACACAACACACACAGTGTAATACAGGCTGGGAGATGGTGTACTCACTGTAAACTGCCGCGGTCATCATATGCCCATTGTTCTGTTCACAGTGATGTATTTGTCTTTAGTTAAGAGTGAAAGTGGGTGAGAAACTTACATTTATATCCCCTAGAGTAACCCCAATAAATTAAACAGGAAATGGCCATCAGTACTGAAGAGCAGTTAGATGTAACAAATGTGCTTGAAGGTTGTTAATATCAGTCATGCTCTTGGCTGGGCCAAGTGCACAGTATGTACAGTTTGTAATAGTGCTGAAAAAATTGAAGAAAGTGTGACATTAGGAACTAAAGTTGTGTCAAAAGAATTTCTTATGCCAGAAGTCTCACTGGGGAACATACAAAAAAGACGCTGAGCACGTGGACCAAGGATCAAAATCAGTGCCATGTTTATTCCTTTATTTTTATCTGCAATACAAGGATAAAATAAGTATATGCGTGCAAGTACCATATGCAAAGCTGTTTTCTTTGGTATGGTTTCACCTGGCCATTGTCTAATCCACTATTTCTCATGGGAATATCAAATTTGACATGCCTTTTTTTATTTACATCCACTTTGTCAGGACAACTATGATGTAAATCAGCAACAACCTGCACTCTAACAAAAGTATCAGCACATTTGAAAACACTGTTCAGTATTATTAATTAGTCACTTCAATATTATTCAGTATCATTAATAGTCACTTCATGTGGATCAACAGATACAAATCATGGATCAAGCTGACAGCTAAACAGAGAATATTAGTGAATGGTCCAGGAGAATTGGAGCTCTGACAGTGTTGCTTGAGAGAACAGAGAATAGTGTCTTGTGTTTCTTCTACAGTTGCTTCCAATATGTCTGTAGTCCTATTCCCAGCATTCCCCATACACTCACAGCTAAATAATTTAAATTACACAAACACAGTGGAGTAAAATAGTTATTTTTTAAATAACAAGCAGTGCAGAAGTTTGATGTGGAGAGATTTGATTTCAGGAATCTAAGGGAGCTGGAGGTTAGATAACAGTATCAGATCAAGATCTGAAACAGATCTGCAGCTTTGGAGAACTTAAATGATAACAAGGGTAAAAATAAGGCTTGGGAAAACCTCAGCTACAGAGTCTAGGTCTGTATTAATTGAAGCAGCATCAACCACGGTTTGATGTTGACCATTGTTCCATCAAAGGAAGCCGGTCAAAATGCAATGGTTACATGATTCAAACCAAAACAATATAGATAATCTAAACAGTGTAATACGTCAAGCTAGCAGACATTCTGGAACAAAAAGAAGGAATATCTGAAAGCTAAGATTGACGAACTTGAAACTAACAGTATGATCAGACATATCAGAAACTTGTATAAGTACATCCAGATCACTTGCAGAAGGGTTACAAGCCTCGAACTAGCATAGTAAGGGAAAAGAAGAGTAATTTGGTTGGTGAAACCTATAGCAGAGTCCAGGTAGGCAAACATTTGTCCAACATGTTTCCTATTAAGAATGATTTGAAACGAAGGAATGTTTTAACATCATTGCTTCTCAAATTTGCTGTAGAGTATGCCATTAGGAGGTTTCAGATAAACCAGGTTGGCTTGAAATTAAATGGTACACACCAGTTTCTAGTTTATGCTGATGGGTTGGGTGGAAGCAACCATACTATACAGAAAAGCACAGAAGCTTTGGACTAGAAGGCAATGTTGATAAAACTAAGTATGTGGTCATGTCTCGAGATCAGAATGCAGGACAAAGTTACATTATAAAGATTGATAATATTTTCTTTGAAAGAGTGGAAGAGTTCTAATGTTTGGGAACCTTAACAAATCTAAATTCTATTCAGGAAGAAATTAAAAGCAGATTTAAGTCAGGGAATGCTTGCTTTGTTTCTGTGCAGAACCTTTTGTCTTCCAGTTTGCTATCCCAAAATGTAAAGATTAAGATATACAGAACTATAATATTGCCTGTTGTGTATGAGTGTGTATTTTGGTCACTCAAATTGAGGGAGGAACGTAGGCTGAGGGTGTTTGGGCCTAAGGTGGACATAACAGGTGAGTGGAAAGAACTACATAGTTATCTGTACTGCTCACCCAATATTTTCAGGTGATCATAACAAGAATTTAGGTGGGTGGGGCACATAGCATGTGTAGGGGAGATGAGAGGTGTATACAGGCTTATGGTGGGGAAACCTGAGGGAAAGAGACCACTTCTTAGAGCCACACACAGATGGGAATAATAAAAGCTGGATCTTCAGGAAGTGGGATGGGGGGCATGGACTGGATTGATCTGGCTTAGGATAGGGAGAGGTGGTGTGCTCTTGTAAACGTGGTAATGAACCTATGGGTTCCATAAAGTGTGGGGAATTTCTGGACTAGTTGAGAACCTGTGAGCTTCTCAAGAAGGACTCTGCTCCAAGGATTGAGTAAGCATTGACAATTTCGGTATATAAGGGTATGGAAACTATTCTGGTCAAGAAACAAATTTGAGGCTTTCACAGCAGTAACTATGTCTTCGGCAAGTAGCTTGTGTAATCTGCTAGAAATGTATCATTGTTTCAGAGGAATGTATAGCCTCCATTTTCAGGGCTAATATTATTCATATTTGGGTAGGTCTACACTGCCCTGTTCATGTAATAATTTGAAAGGTCACATTAATTGCTAGCCAGAGAGTGATACAGTTGCTGCCCTAAACCTCTAGACAAGATCTGTGTGCCAGCATTTTGTGTGTCATTAAATTTCTTCTGTTATGCTATTTCACAAGTTACAGAGCTTCTAGGATAGCAGTACTGAAGAAACTGGAAGGAACATGGTGATGGAAAAAAAGATACTAAACTAACCAAAAGGAAAAGGAAGTTTGGGAAGACCTCTGAACTGATGACAATATTCTGTTTTGTAATATCTGCATCAGATCTCAATCTAGGCCTGGAAAGGATGATGATGATGATGATATGAACTTGAAGCTGCCACAAAACAATACAAAGTGGCATACAGGCCACTTGACACTCAATGTTTAACATGTTGCCTCTAGAGCTGAGTGACCTTTGTGCCTTGCCTATACAATAAAAACAAGTCCAATGTTTATTGTATATACACCACTGTTACAAATGCACAAAATCCACACATTCAAATACACCAGAATAAAGTTCTCCAGAACATATTTATGCACTACAGCAAATGCTTTGACATGTATGGTCCATCTAGTTCATAGCCAATCTTCCTATAGTAATTTCTAGTACCAACACCTGAAACAAGAAGAATCTAGATTAATACAGGTTCACTTGTCACCACTGTTTTCTCTGAACAAAACGTATGGTAATATAATTAATACAAGAGTATACTAAATATTCCTACCTGAAATTACAGAAATTTTTACAGATCTATGCTCCTCCTTTGCAATCCTTTCTGCTTCTTCCATAAGTAACATTCCAAATCCTTGATGCTGGAATTTTGTTGGGTCACGTGCACTGATAGGAACTACACTCCCATAGACATGCAGTTCACGTACAATTGAGACACCACCTTTAAGCTCAGATCTGAAAAGATTTATAAAGTACAAATACAGTGAAACCTCTATCCATAATTCTCCTGTGCATCACTTTCCCCACAAGTATCTATCCTTTTTCTGTCACCCATATAAACAAGGTCCATTTACAGAGGAGGCATCATGCCTTGAAATGTCTTTGTACATTGTACCAAATGTACAAAATTCTTGGTCCTGACTCACAAAATTCCTAGCATGATGATTTATGACGGAAAAGAACAGCAAAAGTAACACTGTTTTTTGGATGAAGAGCAGCAGGAATCTGTGCACACCATGATTTCTCAGAAAATTTCGTGAAATTGTGACTTTCTGGACCCTACAGCAGCAGTAGCCAGCCAGTGGCAGTAAGTACTGTTACAGATGTAACAATTTTCATAATATGTCACAAAGCCTTAATACAGTGAGGAATGGAGGTGGGTAGCACAGAAAGGGGGTGGCTTAATTTGTATGGTCACTGACTTCAAAGCTGAGTTATGCAGTTGTAGGTCCTGTCTTGCTTCATCCTGTTCACTTGGCTTTGCTGATTTTGGCATTTAACAGCTATGTAATTTAATGCTGTTATTCATGTTTTCCTATTATGACTTCCTGTACATAAGACCTACACCCAAAGCTTGCCACATCACACCCTAAAAAGCAAGTGAGACTGAAGAACACTGAAGAAGTGGAGAAGAATCCAACTGAGGAATGGATCACATAGCTAAATACCCCATATTGGTACCAACCACACTGAAATCCACTGCTGTGGGGAGGAAAGAGGAAATCTGAGACCAAATTAACAAGCTTGGTACCACCAAGTGTATGCATCAGTTATTCCAAAGCTAACACCCTCCCACAAAAAAGGCCAAGCAGATAGCTGACAGAATGCAGGTTGACAATTTTGTTGCATCAGATTTTTGGTCCTGTCAATTCAAAGACTGTCATGGCCTAGTATACAAAAAGATATCTGCAGAAATTGCCACTGTCAACACTAGTATGAGTGACCAAGTTACTGGAAGGATAAGAGTTACAGCAACTATACATCACAGACAAAGATGGGCCTGTTCCAGCTGTCTCCCAGAAAGAATTCTGACACTGAAAGGCCTGTCCTGCAACTGGCAGAAAAGTTAGGGCAGTTTTCCAAGGAATGTCCATGAAGACCGGCAGTCAAATCAGGGGTCCTATCAGAGACTGGAACTTCAAATATTCAAAATTTTGACCTATTTTGGGAGGGTTTTTTAATTAGCCAATCATAGTATCAGATTATTTTGACTAAATTTTAAACTAGGGTATTTATTACACACAATGTATAGCTTGGAGACCCTAACTTGCTGGCAGTTCAGTTTTTAAGCAGTTTGGACATGTTCAACATTACTCCGTAAATGTCAAGCTTATGTCACAAGTGCAAGAAGATTTTTATCAAGCAATTCATCACACCTGATGAAATGTGCAAGAGGCCACATTTATTAATAGTAATATTCAGTGAGTGATGGGATTTACATATTATGTGTTTCATTTGTGAAGATGTTGCAAACAATACTGTTTTGGTTGATGAATATGTTACACAGATTAATCAGTATCAATATATAGAAACAAATTGCTTTCCACAACCACAGGTAACATTAGTTATATCTTGAACAATCCCCTATTACTCAAGAGTAATTCAGCAGCAGTATGTCTAAATGTTCCATTACTAATAAAACAAGTACATCACAAGATTGCAAAAACTAATCTAGTTCAATCCTTGCTCAATGAAAAGGTGTAGTATCTTCTAGAAATGAAGAAATGTTTTAAATTAATGTGTTCTTTACCTGTGAGATACAACTTTAGGTTGCAATATCTCCTCCTTAACATCCATTACGCAGACAATACATCCAAATTTCTTTGCGGTGTACTCAGCGTTTCATGAGCTAATGCTACTTGGCTCCCTACCACAATTTTAACCCAAAACATTCAAATCTTTCTTGGTTTCTGATGTAAATGAACCTAAATAATCCTTTATTTAGATTAAACCCTTTCTTATTCTTTTCTTCATTATACTGCATGTATGGAAGTGTCTTGTGGGTCCAGCAAACTACAGTCAAACCTCGGTTCATGAACTTAATTCGTTCCTGAAGGTCGTTCGTAAACTGAAACTATTTTCCCCATAGGAATTAATGTAAAATGGATTAATC